>Ga0007797_1000085_pt1 | contig 23410 bp, 24 predicted proteins | sample CryBogmetaGMA25M_FD_60364 | JGI IMG/M metagenome (GOLD analysis project Ga0007797, IMG submission 60364) | Freshwater microbial communities from Crystal Bog, Wisconsin, USA - MA2.5M | ecosystem: Environmental > Aquatic > Freshwater > Lake | place: Crystal Bog, Wisconsin, USA | collected 2009-07-06 | reverse complement strand
TATAGACCGCATTCGGCTCTCCAGGGGCGTACGCCCCTGGAAGTCCTCCAGCAATGGAAGGCGGCCTGATCACCCCAACAGCTCTCATAAGAACTGGAGCAACAAGGGGGGTCACGTCAAGGTGCGGGAGGAACCAGCGCCGGAGAGCGGCGAGCTGTTCCCGCATCTCTATGGCGGTCCGCTGCCCTGCGGGGCCGTGCTGGCGGCCGAGCCCTACCGGCCATGACCAGCGTTATTCCCGCCTTGCCATCGCCTCCCGCCCTGGGTGCGACTGCGCCGAAGGGCTGAAGCGCTGTGGCCGGCTGCTTGGCGGTTGAGTTGACCGTGCTGGGCTGCTCACCGTGACACGAGGACACGAACGGAGCAAGCATCAGGCAGCAGCTGCGTAAAGAAACCGCTGAAAGCCCGAAAAGAGCTGACCGATTTCCTCTGGCCTGCCCAGATCAGCCACGGCATCGGCGATGGAGTTCTGATAACGGAGCCGCAGCAGCGGGGTGAGTTTTTCCTGGGCTAGCTCCTGAACGCCGCTGCTCACATAGTGCTGCAGCACGAAATCGAGGAACAGTTGCTGTTTACTGCTGAAGCGGGAGTGGATGTAGAGGCGGGCCTGCTGGGCGCGAGTCTCGCGGGGGATGGGCGGCAGGGCATAGGCCACGTGGGCCAGAACGTCGAACAAATCGCTGTGCTCGGCCGAGATGATCGCCTGCATCTCCGCCAGCTGCTCGGCGCCGAAGCCCTTCTCCGCCAGGCCTTGCAACAGCTTGCTGCGGGTGTCGGGTGAACTCCAGAGTGCCCTGAGCTCAGCTTCATCCCGCACGAATTCGGGCAGCTGGCCGTAGAGCAGCTCGATGAACTGCTGGGAACTCATCGGCTTGCCGTCGGGATGCCAGAAGCTGGTCACGAGCATGTGCTGAATCGAGCGCTCCTTGCCGTCGCCGAGCTTGATGCGCAGCTTGGTGCGGCGGGGCTGCTCCTCTGGCTCATCGCCTCCTTTGGGGTCATCGTCGCGCTCAGGAGGATCTGGATTGAGCCCGGGGGTACGCCGGTTGATCTCTTGCCGTTCCGGAGGCTCGCCATCCCACTCGGGATCGCTGAAATGCTGATAAGCCTTCACGAAGTCGAGAATCGTGAAATAGTCCTTGCCGTCGTAAAGGCGGGTGCCGCGACCGATGATCTGCTTGAACTCGATCATCGAATTCACGGGCCGCAGCAGCACGATGTTGCGCACATTGCGGGCATCCACACCGGTGGAGAGCTTCTGGGAGGTGGTGAGGATGGTGGGGATCGTCTTCTCGTTGTCCTGGAAGGCGCGCAGCCAGGTATTGCCCAACTCGCCGTCATCGGCTGTCACGCGCTGGCAGTAGTTGGGATCCTTGTTGCTCTTGAGCTGGTTGATCAGGTCGCGGATGGCGAGGGCGTGCTCCTGGGTGGCGCAGAACACCAGGGTTTTGTGGCGCGGATCGACCTGGCTCATCAGGATCTCCACCCGCTGGCGTTCACGCCGCTCGATCTCGATGATGCGGTTGAACTCCGCTTCGCTGTAGCGGCGCCCCTCCTGCACCTCGCCCTCCACCACCGTGTCATCCGGTGTGTAGATGTAGTCGTCGAGGGTGGTGGTGATCTGTTTGACGCGGAAAGGCGTCAGGAAGCCGTCGTTGATGCCTTCTTTGAGGGAGTAGGTGAACACCGGTTCACCGAAGTAGGCGTAGGTGTCGATGTTGTCGTTGCGGCGCGGTGTGGCGGTGAGGCCGAGCTGCACGGCGGGGGCGAAGTATTCGAGGATGCCGCGCCAGGTGGATTCGTTGTTGGCGCCGCCGCGATGGCACTCATCGATCACGATGAAATCGAAGAAGTCCGCCGGGTACTGACCAAACCAGGGTGTGGGCTTGCCGTCCAGCACCGGTCCGCAGAGGAAGGTCTGGAAGATGGTGAGAAACACGCTGGCATTGGTGGGCACCCGGCCTTTTTTACGCAGCGCATCGGGCTCCAGGCGAGCCAGAGCGTTATCTTCAAAGGCGGCGAAGCCGGTGAAGTCGTTGAAGGCCTGATTGGCGAGGGTATTGCGATCGGCCAAGAACAGGATGCGTGGTCGGCGTGTGGGCTCACCCGAGAGATTCCAACGGGCCTGGAACAGCTTCCAGATGATCTGGAAGGCGATGGACGTTTTGCCGGTGCCGGTGGCGAGGGTGAGCAGGATGCGGTTGCGGCCGGTGCCGATCGCCTCCAGGGCGCGCGACACAGCGATGTCCTGATAAAAGCGGATCTGCCAGCTGCCGCCCTTATCGGCATAGGGAATGGCGGCGAAGCGATCGCGCCAGGCATTGTCTTCGGCGAAGCTGCGCGCCCAGAGTTCCTCGGGCGATGGGAAGCTGGCTACCGGACCCTCTTCGCCGTTGGCCATGTCGATGGCGTAGACCCCGAGGCCGTTGCTGGCGTAGGTGAAGCGGAGCCGGAGCTTGCCGGCATAATCCTTCGCCTGGGCGACGCCTTCGGTGAGCGGGGCCGTATCGGGCTTGGCCTCCACCACGGCCAGCTGGGTGTTGCGGTAGGTGAGCACGTAGTCGGCGGTGAGCGGCTTGCCGCGCCGACCGCCGCCTTCGATCCGGCCCGGGGTGATCGAAAACTCGCGGCGGATGCGGCTGCCTTCCACCACGCCCCAACCGGCGGCCGCGAGCAGGGGGTCGATCAGCTCGGCGCGGGTTTCAGCCTCGTTCATGGCAAGCGTGAGCTCACATGATCGAGAAGCTCAGAGCAGAGCTGGTTCCAGAGCGCACTCGCAGCCTTGAGATCTCGATGGGCCATCCGCAGCATCCGAGCTGCTTCGCGCTGTCGATCAGACGGCATGGAGGTCTCTCCCATAGTGATAAGCCTCGGTGACCACATGTTGGCTGTACTGACGTCGCTCTTGCACCTCTGCGGCGGAATAGATAAGCAGGTCGATCGGGATTCTGTGATGAGCGAGCTTTCGACACAGATCGCCCGTTTCCACAAACCGCGAATGGCTGGCCAACCATTCATCCGGCACCGTCACCAGCAGATCAAGGTCGGAATCGGGCCGTTCGCTGCCGCGGGCGCGGGAGCCGAACAGGCGCACCTGGGCGCCGGGAATGGCCGCCTGGATCTCGGACGCAATCGTGCGCAGCAGCGCTTCATCCACGACGTAGTGATAGCTGGAGGGGCGGGCTGAGGCGCTCATGGGGACAGTTTGGCGTGGGTTGCCTGGCTTTGCCTTCTGCCTGTTCACAGCCCCAGCGCTCCCACCGGCACCACGGCGATGCCATCCGCCCGCCGGTAGCCATAGCCGCTGCCACAGACCACCGCCAGGAAGGCGGGTTCGCCTGTGCGGCGCGTATCGATCTGCTGGCGAAAGCGCAGCAGGCCCGCGGCGGCGGCCTCCACCTGGCCCGGGCCGAGCTTGACCTCGATCGCACCCCAGCGGCCATCGCGCAGCTGCACGATCGCGTCCACCTCCACGCCGTAGTTGTCGCGGTAGTGGAACACCTCGCCCTCCAGCGGCTGGGCCAGCACCCGCAGGTCGCGGATGACGAGCGACTCGAACAGCGACCCCAGCCACTCCAGATCCTTGAGCAGGCGGTCGGGGCTGCCGCCGAGGGCCGCCACCGCCAGGGAGGGATCGCAGAAGTGGCGCCGTGGCGCCTGCCGCAGGGCCGCCTTGGAACGCAGGTGGGGCCGCCAGGCGGGCTGGTTGTCCAGCACCATCAGCCGCTCCAGGGCTTGCAGATGATCGGCCACGGTGCGCGGATCGAGCGGCCCATCGGCACCACCGGCATCCGCCGCCAGGGTGGACAGCTTCACCTCGGTGGCCACGTTGCGGCCGAGGGAGCGCAGCAGGGCCCCCAACCGCTGGGGATCCCGCCGCCGCCCATCCAGCCGCTGCACGTCCACCTGGCGCACCTGCTCCAGGTAATCGAGGGCGGCCCGACAGGCCGCCGCCAGGGGCCGCTCCAGCTGGGCCGGCCAGCCGCCGCGACACACCAGCTCGGCCAGATCCGCCACCGCCAACCCCGGATCGGCGCAGCTGGGCGGCTCCCCCTCCAGCAGCGCCGCCAGCGAGACGCCGCCCTGGCCGGCGCCACTTTCCACCAGGCTCATCGGCCGCAGCCGCAGAAATGAAAAGCGCCCGGCCCCGGTGTGTCGCTCGGCGTCATCGGCCGGTACCGCCGAACCGGTGAGCAGAAATTGCCCCGGCACCTCGACCGCATCCACGGCCCGCCGCACCTGGTTCCAGAGCGACGGCTCCACCTGCCACTCATCCAGCAGGCGCGGCCGAGGCCCCGCCAGCACCAGGGCCGGATCCACCGCCAGCGCCTGGCGGGCGGCGGTGTCCACATCCAGCAGCACCGTGGAGGCGGCCAGCTGCTGGGCGAGGCGGGTCTTGCCGCAGGCCTTGGGGCCCTCGATCACCACCGCGCCGGCGGAAGCCAGGCAGGCGCGCAACTCGGCGTCGGCGATGCGGGGCCGGTAGGCCAAGCCCTTGCTAGAGGCCATGGCGAGGCGAGCAATGCAGGAGAAGTCGGCACTCTAATGCTGGAAATATCGGAATTCCAATGCCGCAAAAAGTGGGCTACTGATGCCTGAAACGGCGGATGGCGGCGCTCAGCAGGCGCCAGCCTGGGCCGGTAGCAGGATCCACCCCGTCTCAGGCTCGCCATGCGCCGCATGCACGCATCCCCGGCGGCGGCGCGGTGGCCGGTGAGGGCACAGAGGGCGGCATCGAGCCAGTCGAAGTCGGCGAGCCGGGTCGGGGCGAATCCCCCCTACTTCAGGCCCTTCCGGCGCTGCCTGCACTTGCGGGCTGCGGATCCACCGGGGGCAGCTTGGCGATCTCCTCAGGCGGAAGGCTGCAAATCTGCCTGTTGCGCATGACGATCAGATCCGTGCCGGTCTGGATGGCGATGCGGCGAGCCTCTTCAGCGGCGCGCTGCAGGGCGGCGAGGCGCCACATCAGTTGCTTTCGGCCACGATGTAGAGCTGATTGGACTCCACGTGCAACTGCCTCATGGCGAGACGTTCAAGCACTGGATGCATTTAGTAGTCATTGGGCCAGTGGCTGAGCTGCTGGCTGAGCACTGGCAAATCTTGTTGAACGATGGCCCAGATCACAGCAAGACTGAGTCCGAAATATTCATGCACGATTCGATTGCGGAGGCCCTTGATCGCGGCCCAGTCGATGTCAGGTTTCAGGCGTTTTTTCTCGTCAGGAATGCCTTTGGAGGCTTCGCCGATGATTTCCAGATTGCGAACCACGGCATCCACCGTGCGCGTGTCAGCGCAGAAGGCGTCAAAGCTCATGCCGCAGATGTAGGCAGTGATCTTGTCGCATGCTTCCTGCATGTCTGCCACAAACAGAGTCCAGTCACGGCGCGACATCAACCAGGCTGCTCAGAATGAAGGGTCGGCGGTTGGCCTTGATGCCATCGGCGGCCACCAGGTCGACCTTGCGACCCAGCAGGGCCTCCAGGCGATCGGCCAGGTGGATGAAGCCGAAGCCGATGGGCTCTGTGAAGCTCGCCAGGAGGTCCACGTCGCTGCTGGCTGTTTGCTGATCGGTGGCAAAGGAGCCGAACAACTGCAGCGAGCTGAGCCCAAACTCGGCAGCCAGGGCCGGGTAGTGCTCCCGCAGCACCGCCAGCACGTCCTCGCGGCTGGTGCAGGGGGTGACTGCAGGAGCTGACATCGGCTCGCCTGGTTGAGGTGGTCAGTGTAAGCGGGCCGAATGAGCTCTCGACAAGGGGTTTTCAGAGCTCGCCGTTGAACGCCTGGTGCAGGAGGGACTTCTTCAGAACCTCCAGGGCGGCGAGTTTGCGTTCGTAGAGGCGGGTGAGGCGTTGGGTTTCAAGGTTGAGATCATCCAACCTTGCAGCAATTCGCTTCTGCTCAGGCAACGGTGGTAACACAAAACGCAAGGCGAATTGCTTTGTGATACCGATATACGCTCGGGTCGAGCCATCGGCTGCGGCCGCAACTATCTCTCGCTGGAAGCCGGGACTCATGAAATAGTAGCGAATGAAACGATTGAAGAGCTGGCTGGAATCCTTGACGCGATAGCCAGCCACCTGCGGCGTCAACATGATGTAATCGTCACCGGTGCTTACAATGGCCGATCGGCCAATCGTGCCCTTGTGTGAAAGCAAAACATCGCCATCCATCGCGAATCCGACACGGAGAGAATCTGCTAGCCCACGTGGAATATAGATGCATTGCTCTGTATTGGTGAGCCCATTCTGCAGGTCGCGAGCCATGATAAATGGCACGCCTGACTCGGTGTAGTCTGCTTTCTTGGGATGAATCTCTCCGTGATTTCCGTCGAAGGGCTTGACCAAGATCCCATCGGCAACCAGTTCGCCAATGGTCGTCTCCGACCACCCCTCGCCCCGCTGACTGAAGACGGATTGAAGATGACTTTCAAAGAGCGCGCGGGCGTTCTGGAGGCTCTGTTCGGCGTTGGCTTTGGCGGTGGCGAGGCCCGCAAAGGCTTCGTCGAGCAGGGAGACGATTCGCTGCTGTTCGACCAGCGACTCTGGATAACTCACAGTGAATCGCTCTGCCAGAACTGATCGCGCAAGTTCAGTTTGCCCACCGCAACCCTCTCCAGCTTCCTTAATAGCTTCTTCAATGACGACCAGCATGTAGCCAAAAAACTCGAGATGAAATAGTCCCGGCTTCGGCCGCACGATGGTCACGTGAGAATCAACAGTCGTAGCTTCAACAGGTTCGCTGCGCACCTGAGCAACACGCCCGAGAGTGCCAGTCCCTGTCGAATTCACCAATACGTCACCGAGCTGAATAAACCGTGCTTCGGCGACTTTCTTCGCTGCATCATCATGCCTCCTTGCGGGTTCGTAGCTGACTTCGTGATTACGAATGCACTTTTGATTGAGGACGCATACACCGCCCTTATCCATGTAAGCAGGTGAGATGCCACGATTGAGCAATGAACACACATCACCAAGCTGCCTGATCTGCCACCCTTCTCTCATACCAATCCCCTAATCCTCCCCAGCACCTCAGCACTCTCCAGATCCAGCGCCGCAATCTCCGCCATGATCTCCCGCGGGCTCCGCAGCGCCACCGTCTCACCCCCATGGGGGTTCTTCACCGAAAGATCCCAGCTCACTGGATCAATGGAGTCCACCGCCACACTCCAACTCTTGGCTGAATCCGCAAAGGTTTTCTGCAACTCCACAAACTCCGCCAGGTCGCGGTCGTTGAGTGGGTTGGTCTTGCCCAGGTTGCGGCCGGGATCGAGCTGGTAGAACCAGACCCTCCGGGTTGGGGCACCTTTTTCGAAGAACAACACCACCGTTTTCACCCCCGCTCCCTGGAAGGTGCCGCCGGGGCAGTCGAGCACCGTGTGCAGGTTGCAATCGGACAGCAGCTTCTGGCGCAGGGCCACCGAAGCGTTGTCGGTGTTCGAGAGAAACGTGTTCTTGATCACCACGCCGGCGCGGCCGCCGGCCCGCAGCAAGCGGATGAAGTGCTGCAGGAACAAAAACGCCGTTTCACCGCAGCGGATGTCGAAGTTTTGCTGCACCTCCTTGCGTTCGCTGCCGCCGAAGGGCGGGTTGGCGAGGATCACATCGAAGCGGTCGCGCTCCTGCACATCGCTGAGGTTTTCACTGAGCGTGTTGGCGCGGATGATCTTCGGCGCCTCGATGCCATGCAGGATCATGTTCATGATCGCGATCACATAGGCGAGGCTCTTTTTCTCCTTGCCGGTGAAGGTGTGGTTCTGGAGCGTATCGAGATCGGCGGTGCTGAGTTCTGCTCCCGTGGAGCCGCCCTTGCGCATGAATTCGAAGGCTTCGCAGAGGAAGCCGGCGGAACCCACGGCCGGGTCGTAGACCGTTTCGCCGATCTGGGGGTTCACCACCTGCACGATGGTGCGAATCAGGGGCCGGGGCGTGTAGTACTCACCGCCGTTGCGGCCGGCATTGCCCATCCGCTTGATCTTTTCCTCATAGAGCATCGAGAGCTCGTGCTTCTCAGCCTGGGAGCGGAAGCGCATGCCATCGATCTCCTCGATGATTTCGCGCAAGTTATAGCCGTTGGAGATCTTGTTGCGTATTTCACCGAAGATTTCACCGATCTTGTACTCGATCGTGTTTGGACCGCTCGCTCGATCCTTGAACCCCGACAGGTAAGGGAACAGGTCGTTATTGACAAACTTCAGCAGGTCATCCCCGATCCGGGCATCCTTCGCCAGCTGACCATGGCCATCCTTCGGTGCGGCCCAGCTGTTCCAGCGATAGGCCTCCTCCAGGATCGGCGTGGGGCTGCGGCCCTCCAGCAGGGCCATGGCGGCGCGGTCGTCCTCCAGGCCGTCGAGGTATTTGAGGAACAGCAGCCAGGAGGTCTGCTCGGTGTAATCGAGCTCGGTGCCGCAGCCGGCCTCCTTGCGCAGGCAGTCGTGGATGGCGCGGAAGGCCGTTTCGAAGCTGTTGGCTGTGGAGCGGCTGGAGCCCCGTGCAGCCCGCGGGCGCCTGGCGGGGCGCTCAGCATTCGCGGTTACCGAAGCCGTGGTGCCCTCACCCCCGGCGAGGGCGACGGAGCCACCGCGGCCTCGGCCGGGCACGATCAGCCCACGGCTGAGCAGCTGGGCTTTGACGGCGTCGTAGGTGGCGACATCCCACTCGAGTCCATCGCGCAGCCGAACGTTGCCAGCGGAACCGCCAAGGGCGGCAAGGGCACCCAGGAATTCATCCTGCAGATCGTCCTCCTGGCTGTCCTGCAGGCCGGCATCGCGCAGCGGGCTGTCGGCGGCGTAGGTCAACGGGGCGAGGAGTTCGGCCCTCACAGAATGCCAGCTGGCTTACGCCAGGGGCAAGGCTGACCGGCGAAACACATCGAGCGAGACAGGTGGGGCAAGGCGATGACGCTGGGGAGGGGACTGCCTTGGAAAAGAATGATGGAGTGGTTGGGATTGCTTTGACGATGCACAACGCTGCCCCTGATTGGCAGGCAAGGAGCCCTGAGGTTGCGGAGCAGAGATTGATCGGGGGCCTGTCCACTCGAGGGGTGTGTTCGGCCCGTAGACAATGGTGATGGCTGCTTATATCATCAAGCCATAGAGAGGCGATAATGATCGCGCAATGCTAAGATCTGCAAATCAGGGCTTCCCCTTTTCGGGCCAATGAACATTGAAGCATCAATTGTAGATCAGCGTCTGACCGCCATCATCGATGACATACGACAGCCAGCAGCTGAGCAGCTAAAGATATCAGATCCCACAAAGTTAAAGTCACTTGCATTTGTTTATCTCTGTGTTAAGACTGTTCTGGATTTAGATGGTGACGAGACATTTGACTGCTTGACAGAGGGAGGTGGCGACTTTGGCGTCGACGCAATACACATATCTGAAGAGTACGATGGAGAATTCACGGTCAGCCTTTTTCAAGCGAAATACAAGCACACCGACTTCTCTGGCAACTCTAACTTTCCTGAGTCAGGAATCAATAGCCTGGTCCGAGCCATACGCCTTTTGTTCAATCCTGCTGCCGAGCTTCAGCATATCAACCCACGACTCTTAGCTAAAGTTGAGGAAGCGAGAAGCTTAATCCGTGATGGGTTTATCCCGCAGGTCAGATCCATCGCCTGCAATAATGGACTCACATGGAACTCTGCGACCGATGAGGTTATTAAATGCGCTTCTTTTGGTGATCAAGTCACTTGGGAACACGTAAACCACACTTCTCTAGTGAAAATCCTACAGGCCTCAAAGCCTGTCACGGACTCACTACGTCTAAACGGCAAGGCGATTGTCGAAGACATGGACTTTAGCCGAGTATTAGTTGGACGTATCTCGGTCACGGAGATTGCAGGGCTGATTTCTCGCCATGGCGATCGGCTGCTAGAGCGGAACATTCGTAGATATCTTGGCTTGCAGGGAAATAGGGTCAATGAAGCAATACGTCTAACACTGGAGACCCCCGAAAGAAGCAACTTTTATTTCTACAATAATGGAGTCACCCTGACCTGCGACAAGTTCTCTTATAATGCATTACAAGAAGGTGACTATCAGGTCAAGGTTGAGAACCTTCAAATTATCAATGGTGGGCAGACTTGCATGACTATCTTTCAGACAATGAGGCAGGCAACCCTTTTCCCCGAGCCAACTGAAGCATATGTCCTGCTAAGGCTTTATCAGCTCCCATCTGACAATGGAGACTTAGTGCGAAAAATCACTTTCGCCACCAATAGTCAGAATCCAGTCGATCTTAGGGATCTTCGTGCGAATGATGAGGTTCAGCGAAGACTGGAAATGGATATCTCACAATTCGGATTTAGCTATCGACGGAAGAGATCTGATTCTGGACTAAGGCCTTTAGACATCACTTCAGGTGTCGCTGCGGAGGCGATCTTGTCGGTTTGGCGACACCGACCACACCAAGCCAAATTCTTTACACGTGAGCACTTTGGCAGACTTTATGGCGAGATCTTTTCCGCTTCCTTGAATGGCTCTCAGGTCATTCTTGCTGTTCAATTGTACCGTATTGCCGAGAACAGACGCAAACGACCAGAAGATGCAGATCCAGTTGTTGTGCGTTATGCATCGTGTTTTATTGCCATGCAAATGGGCCGTCGTCTTATCTACGATTTAGGTCTTGTAGACGTGAACGGCATCAGTCACCTCAACTTCAAGAATGCCAATGATCTTATTTTAGCCAATGGCGACAGGTACTATTCATCCTCCCTTGGTGATATCCAGCAAGCGTTGTCAGATCTATATGGTGGCCAAGAAGTGTCTCCCCAGCAGCTTTCTGCTACATTTAGACGTGGAGACCTAATAGAAAGGCTGTTCAGAATCGAAGTGTCTGATAATAAAGATTAGGATTTCTACCTTTAAATTTGCGGCAAGGGCTTTCGTGGGCCTAACGCCAAGATCAGCGACGATAGGAAACTGTGTGCGTGTTCGGTTCATCTTAACGCCCGTCCGTGGAATCTTGATGTTAGGCGCCACATTTCTAACCTGAGAGTGCCACTTTCCATGCTTCCATGTGCTTATCAATGGAGCCGATACGCGCAGCAGGGTGTGGTACTGCAACATGCTTAACTCCAAGATATTCAAGTGAATATTGAGCTTTACGGCCAAGCGCAATAATGCAGGATGGTTGGGCTATTCGGAGTTCTTCTTTCAGAAAGTGCTCGGATACCCTCTTGATATCTTTCATGGGGATTGGGCTCGACATCCCCCCTTTTTTGATAAACGGGAACACATTCGTTCCGTAGACACCAGCAATACCTACCTTAAAGAATTGCTGGAGGAGTTGTTATAGCCTCTTGTTGGTTATGAGATCCAACGTACGGCCATGCTCCTGAACTTCAGGTGAAACACCACCTGATAGCCCTTCAAAACTAGACCAATCCTGAAGGATGACGGCAACTCCTCCCATTTCGTGAGCGCCCTTCGTGTAGGGACTTACCCATTCAGTAAAATTGCACTCAAAATGCTCTGGCTGAAAGTAGTCCTCTAATTTGTAATTTACTCTTTCTTCCGCAAGAGCAAGGTAAGATTTTGGCATTGCTGATGTGGTTTTCATTTGGCACCTAACGCTGCCCCTGAGTGGCAGGCAGTGGGATTGGGGTGGCTTAGCTGAGAGCTGATAGTGGCCTGTCCACTCGAGGGGCCTGTTAGACCGCAGCGGCAACGGCATTGGCAACCCTCGCAAGGTATTCGCCGGACCAGTCATGCCAATTGTTCCAGGCCGGTGGCGCCAAGCTTGGAATGACAAAGATAGACATCTCTGCGATCGTAGTTGGTACGGGTGAACATAGTTGGTGCGGCACCGGTGGGAGCGTAGCGCCGAGTAACTTACTAAGCACTTGTCGTGTGCCTGCACCATGGGCGACAATGACTTTTGGTGTGCCGAAGGAAAGCAACGCCGCGAAGATTTCAGTGCCGAGACAAGCTCCACCGGCGTGTTTCTCTAGCCGTAGGTCCGCGCTCATTGGCGTGGAGTAGCAGATAACATTGGTCTCAAGAACCTTGGCCCCTGCCGTGTTTTCCAGTTCTCGACTTAGACCATCAATGTTCCGACGAGTCGGAGACGGTTTTCCGCCTGTGAGCTCGTCGTATAAGCCTCTGCAGGATTCGCCAGCTCGATTGAATAGCGCATCGAGATGGCGTTGGTGAGAAATCCGCTCACAAGAATAGCCCTTGGCTTGATTTTTCCCCACAACGTACACATTGGCTGATAGCGGGTCGGACAAGCTAGTCATCCATGGTCTCGGAAACTGGCCGTTAAAGGGTTGTGTTAATGAAGCAATTGTTTGAGAGAAGGTTGCGAGCGGCATGTTGTTTGTTCTTAGGCCTAACGCTGGCCATCACCTGCCCGCAGAGAGCTGACGTAGAAGTGAGCCCATGGGTGAAGTGATTCTGCGGTGGCGGGTCAGGTGCATAGCAATGTTCGAAGGTGTCGCTTCTACACTGGTAACGGTTGCGGGCCTTCGCATCAGCAGCAGAGCTCAGGCCACCTCCGCTTCTTGCCTCACACTCGCGCTCAGTTTCAAACCAAGGGCGGAGACAACCTTCAAGATGGTGTCGAAGCTTGGGCTCCGCTCACCAGACAAAGCCTTGTAGAGGCTTTCCCTGGAAAGCCCTGCATCTCTGGCAACTTGGGTCATACCTTGAGCCCGAGCGATGTCACCCAGTGCCTTGGCGATGAACGCCGCATCTCCATCTGCCTCCTCGATACACGCTTCAAGGTATGCCGCCATTTCCTCCGGTGTGCGGAGAAAGTCGGAAACGTCGTAGGCGCTGGTGCTGGTGTTCATGGGCTTTCCTCGGACAAGGTGTCTGCCAACTGAAGGGCAGTCTGAATATCCTTCGACTGTGAGCTCTTGTCTCCGCCAGCCAAAAGGATGATCAAGGTGGTTCCCTTCTGCAGGTAGTAGACCCTGTATCCAGGGCCAAAGTTGATCCGCAGCTCAGAAACACCAGCACCGACGGGCTTGGCGTCGCCAGGATTGCCGCCGATGAGGCGTTCGATCCTGGCCAGGACCTTCGCCCGGCCTCTCAGGTCGCGAAGACCCTCAAGCCAACGGACGAACCGCTCTGTCTGGCGGACTTGAACCATGCACCAACTGTAGCCCCCTGGCTACGGCAACGCAACGCCGCCTTGCTGGCCCCCATCAAGGGCAACACAGCTTTCGAACGCTCAAGATCAGCGGCGGGCAGTTGCCCTTTGTATTCAAAAGCCATACATGCTCCCGACCGCTGAATCTTGATGTTAGGCTGTTAACAATACTATGTTCCAAAGTTCGAAATCTTCTGGCCAATGTGAAAAGTTGATAGATATGAAAGGCGAACCTCGCCGCCTCCTTTCTCTAAGAAGCATTGCCTTAGGCCAGCGAACAAGGCATTCCTCGTGTGTTGATCAAGCCTTAGGTATGTGGAGTACGTAGTGAGAAGAGATATGTATTGATCAGGCGTATAGGTCAAAGTGGTTTCAACAGTTGCTGTAACTAGGTTTCGGAACCTGCCAGAGTCAAGCATCATTTGCCCAAGACCAGCGAGAATGTCTTCCTGTGTTCTCCTGTCTTCGTATCGGTCAAGAGATGGCGCATTTATTTGGTATACACCCGAGAGCGCATTCTGCATGGACTTGCAGGGCTGCAGCTCTTTGTTCCACAAGAGGATTAAATAGCCATCCTCCTTCAGCGCACTGCTAGTCTTAGTATAGCCAATCTCGGAAGGGATCCAATGCATGGAGCTTGCCGCGAGAACTGCATCAAATGCTTCAGCCTCTAGATCCCATTCCTCGAAGGATTTGTTAATCATTTCTACCGATGAATACACTTTGCACTTCTTTTTTGCTATCTTGCAAAAGTCTGGATTGGGCTCAATGCAGACCATGTGGCAGCCGATTTCTGCAAAAGAGGTAGTTGCTGTTCCCGGGCCACTCCCAATTTCAAGAATTCTTGAGGACGAAGAAAGCTTGGCTGCGCTGACCGCCTTCCCAACTAGCTCTCTGGGGTATTTCGGCCTTGTGGAGTTGTAGGCCTCTGCGGCGGGCGAGTACCAATTCTTTCTCTCTTCAAGACCTTTGCTTGCGATACCCTTAACTGCCTGGTTAAGTTCCTTGTAATCCATTCTCCGTTTGTGTTTGGCTTAGGAGTAAATTGATGCTTGCATGTCTTCCAAGTTTAACCAGCCTTCGAACGCTCCAGATCAGAAGCGGGCAGGCCATACAGCCTTGAAAGGAAACCTTTGCTTCCGGCTTCTGAATCTGGATGTTAGCAAGCTCATCAAACGCACATTGCCTGAGCACGGCACCATGAAGCAAAGGATCTGGGGGCTACGCACATCTGATTAAATGTTTAATACACTTCAGGGGATGCGACCCCTGGCTACTGTTGGCACAGCCCGCTAGATTCGCGCCAGGAAGCGACCCGATCAGTTATCACCAACCATGCTTACTGCAGAGACATCTAAGAGCACCATCCGGGAAGCGGCACGTGCGTTTGCTCACAGATGGCTTGGCACCTCTCGCGAGCAGGCAGAAAAGCAGACCTTCTGGAATGAGTTTTTAGGCATTTTCGGGATAGACCGAAGACAAGTTGCCTCATTCGAAGCTCTCGCGTCGCGTGCGTCGACTGGAAATATCGGCTGGGTTGATCTCCTCTATCCCAACCAGATGGCAGTCGAGCATAAGTCTGCTGGAGAAGACTTAGATCAGGCAATGGATCAGTTATTTGATTATCTGCCAAGGCTTGTACACGCTTCAATCACTCCCTGGCTGCTAGTGACATGTGATTTTAACCACTTCGAATGGCGTAATCTAGTTGATAACACAAGCGGAGAATTCGACTTACCGGCTCTGCCTGAGAATATTCATTTATTCTGGTGGATGGCTGGGCACGAGAGCCCTATTGAAGCCTTTGAATCTGAAGAAGACTGCAACCAGAAAGCCACTGACATCATGGCAGTGCTTCACGATTCCCTTCGGGATGCCGGTTATCCAGAGGCAGACCGGAGGGCATGGCTTACCAGAATTTTGTTCTGCATGTTTGCTGATGATACTGACGTCTGGGATAGAGCTGCTTTTCATGCGTTTATTGCACATCAGACGCGCGAAGACGGCAGCGATCTTGGCTCAAGACTTGCTGAGGTCTTCCAAGTGTTAGACACACCAGAGGACAGCCGTTCAAGCTTGCTCAGCGAAGAACTACGGATTTTCACTTATATCAATGGCGATTTATTCTCGGATCAGATACGGATTCCCGCTTGCAACGATGCGATCAGATCTGCTCTCCTAACAGCCTGTAGATTTAATTGGGCGGCAATTAGCCCAGCCATCTTCGGCTCTATGTTCCAAAGTGTAATGCTGGATCAGGAGCGGAGAGCGATTGGAGCTCATTACACAGAAGAAGACAAGATAATTAGAGTTATAAGGCCTTTATTCTTGGATGAGCTTGAAGCCGAACTGAATTCCTGTGTAACTCTTTCGAGTTTACACCAATTTCACGATAAGCTGTCTTCGCTTACTTTTTTTGATCCTTCTTGTGGCTGTGGAAACTTTCTTGTCATTGCTTATCGTGAAATACGGCGCCTTGAGTCTGTCCTAATCGGCCGAATCCAAGATCGTGAAATCAAGGAAGCAGGGACACGCAAACGCCAGCGCTTATCACCAGGGCAGCTTGGCGTGAACCTTGAGCTGCTTTGCAAAGTTAGTGTAAATCAGTTTTATGGAATTGAGATCGAAGAGTTCCCTGCTCGCATTGCACGCACAGCACTATATCTAATCGATCATATCGCTAATCGACAAGTATCAGCCCAGTTTGGGCAGCACTTTGTTCGCTTCCCCATACCAGCATCTTCTACTATAGTTATCGGGAATGCTCTTCGCATAGACTGGGTGAATGTCTTGGCTCCTGAAGATGCATGTTATTTGCTAGGCAATCCACCTTTCATTGGAATTTCATTGCGCTCGGATCAACAGACAGATGATCTGAAGCATGTTTGGGGCAATAGCTATCATGGTACACTTGACTATGTGACAGGATGGTACAGAAAAGCAGTTGCTTATATAGGAAGAGAGCCAGTTAAAGCAGCTTTTGTTTCTACGAATTCCATTTGCCAGGGCGAGCAGGTCTCTCCTCTTTGGTCGTTTATTCTTGGCCAAGGATTTAAGATTGATTTCGCACACCGAACCTTTAAATGGTCAAGCCAAGCCCGTGGTACTGCAAGCGTCCATTGTGTGATCATCGGATTCTCAAGGAATGAGATCACTTCTCGTAAATTGCTCTTTGATTATCCAGATATCACTGGCGATCCCGTTCAAATCGAGGCGACGAACATCAATCCATATCTATTAGACTACGAGAATATCATTGTTGCACCAGCCTCCAACCCGATTTCTGACCAGCTCGTAGAGGTTCGCTATGGGAATAAGCCTACGGACGGCGGATTTCTGATCGTCAATCCTGACGAGCATCAAGCCTTCATGACGGATCCTGTTGCATCCCAGTATGTGCGGAAATACGTCGGTGCGCGTGAGCTTCTTCATGGCACCGATCGATGGTGTCTCTGGCTTCTCAATGCTCCACCCGGTGAAGTCAGACGCAGCGCATTGTTGACTCAACGCGTAGCCGCTGTTCGTGCTTTTCGCTTGGCGAGCGATGCATCCAGCACAAACCAGGCGGCTGAGACTGCATCTCTGTTCCGCCAGATCGTCCAGCCTAATGGAAACTATCTCTGCATACCCATACATGTTAGCGAAAACCGAACCTACTTCCCAACTGCCTATTACCCAAGAGACGTAATCGCGAGCAATGCGACATTTGTCGCAGACGATCCAGACGGCTTTATATTCTCCATCTTATCCTCTTCTATGTTTATATCGTGGTTTCGCGCTGTAGGCGGGAAAATCAAGTCAGACCTGCGCTTTAACAAGCTACTTGTGTACAATGCTTTCCCAATGCCGCATTTAAGTGATCGCCGAAGAGGCGCGATTATAGATGCAGGCCGGCTTATCCTTCAAGCTCGTGAGAGGCATGCAAATACAACGCTAGCACAACTTTATGATCTGGATATGCAGCCCGACTTATTAGAAGCACATCGTGCTTTGGATCGAGCAGTGGACCGCGCTCTTGGCGTAACTTCTATGCCGGCAACAGAGTACTCGCGGCTTCGAAGGCTATTTGAGCTTTATAGGGATGCAACCAGACCATTGCAAGCAACTACAGTCAGACATAGAGCACGCCGCTCGCGGCAATCAACCTGATATCCTCTTTATGGAGGTAATTCGAAAGCATGATTATGAGGTGACATTTCCTATCAAGGCAGGCCCATACAGTGTTCTTGTTTATTCGGCAAAGTGAACGCGAGTCTCTTAGACAACCTGTCGCTGGTCTTGCTAACGCTCAAGATCAGCGGCGGGCAGCAACTTATGCATAGAGCAAGGATCTTGCCCCCGTCCACTGTATCTTGATGTTAGATCTCTGCTCTTTAATGAGCGAGACGCCACGTACAATGAACAGTACAAAGCTCTTTGTTGATTTTGGAAAGTGTAATCTTTGCATCTGACCTGTCAAGTTTTAAGCAGAAGTCTGGTGGGCTCTTGCCAATGGGTATGTCAATCGAGGGGCCATCTGCAGCAAAAAGAGAGCGGTCAACAGAATTTACCTGATCAAAAAGCCGCACAGGGATTTCAACAAGCTCATAAAGCAGAGTGGCCTGAAAGAACCTTAGCTGAATGATCGAATTAACATCTCGCGTATAGTCCTTGAAAAGATTAATTGTTAACTCTTGTCTTTTGGCCGCAGTCCGACAATCCTGAATCCATGCCGCTTCTGTTAACTTGCTAATGTGGAGTGTTTTTTCTTTAAGGCTTTTTGCTTTGGATGACTTAAGACTGATCTTCTTTCCATTAATACTTACGTCCCAGAACCTTTGGCCGTCTGGGGCACGTACAACCTCGTATCCAGAATACTCAGACGCAGCGATAAACGCCGAGTCAAAACTCTCCTGAAAGAGAGGCGATCCGATAAAACAATGATTGGCTAAAAGTCTAGATCTAAATTCACTCTCAAAGTCGTCAGATACCAAATCAGACTTTATGTTCTTTTCGACATCACACGGACTGCGAAGCGCTGACAAAAATTCTGAGACTCTCCTCTCTTCAGAGGATGTGAGGTCGGTAGATGACAATATGCTCATACAACAAGAGCGAGCTGAGAGGAATGCATAAAATCTGTCTCTCTTAAATGAGTCCCAGGGAGAATTGTCTCAAGAATATCTGGTTTGCGGCCTGACATAATCCATTCAACAACATGAGCTATTTGGTACGAGATTAGCGGAGGGACTGCATCTCCAAGATGCCGATACAGGTTTGAGACCGAGGATCCGTTAAACTTATAGTCATTGGGAAAACCCTGCAACGCAGCAATTTCTCTGACAGTGCACAGCCTATTCTCGGTAGGATGTACATAGCGCCCATTTCCTACATGCGAACATTCACGTTTAATTGTAGGTGCTGGCTTGCCAAGAGCCATTCGCCCATATACATCAGGATAAGATCCGAAGCGTCTAGCTGCCACATTTTTTTTCATAGAATCAGTAAGAAGGTTATCCCTATCTTCGCGTTTAAGAAGATCAATCCATGACCCGCCATCCTTGGGAATGGCTGCAACTCGTTCCTCTACAACCCTGGAGGAGAATTTGGGGTAAACGTCGAAGCCATCTGCGCAAGGACTAATTGATTCGAGGGCTCTTCGAACTGAGATGGCCTCGGGGGCCACCTCCCAGTCTTGCCAGAGTGAATCTAAAGTATGCAACTTATAGTTGCTTTTTGCAGCAATAATTAGAGCCCTCTCGCGTATCTGTGGAAGACCAAACCGTGAAAGCATATACGAGCAGCCGTGAACGTTGTAACCATTATCATTTAAATAGCTTTGAATCCAAGTATAGTGTTCAGAAAAGTTTCCCCTTATCAGTTCGCGTGCGTTCTCCATGACAATAACGTCTGCAGAAAGCTCAACCGCGAACATTGCAGACTTACGAACAAGGCTATTTCGGTGATCATCACGAATATGGTTATCTGGATTGGCTCTGCTGAAACCAGTACATGGTGGGCATGCAGAAAGAACTGATACGCTTGTATCTAAGTCCAGGCCAAGGGCTTGACGGATTTGCTTTGGTCTAATCTCCGATAAGTCTATTGCACAAGGGGAAATACCGATATTTTCTTTATATGAACTGTTGCATTGTAGTTTTCCTTTGCCTGAGCTTGGTTTTCCAAGTTCTGCATCCGCTGCAGCAATAATCTGAAAAGAGGGGTGCTTGTGAAAGCCAAGGCTCATGCCACCAGCGCCCGAAAACAGGTCAACGACTGAGTAGGGTGCGATCCTCATGTGATCAATTTAGAGGAAGCTGCCAGAGCTTGCAGCCAGTACACTCGTACTATAGCCTCTTGTTCTGCTCCTGACCTTCTCTGCTGATGCTCTGATTAACTCCCTTCTGTTCACGCGAGCACTCCCAGTGCCAAAAGAGATATTAGGAGCTGATTTTTCCTGTGATAGCCAATTGGCCACTTTGTTGATTGTTACTATCGTATCTTTTTCGAGCTGGCATTCCCACACTATCATAGTTTTCCATTTTAGATCATGTAACTCTCGCAATACTCTAGAGTCACGTCTTATAGTGGCAATAAATTTATTTATCCAGAACTCCTGATTAATTGATGGCATTGACGCATCCTTGCATTTGATGTGTCTATGCCAAAAACAGCCATGCACAAATACAACTGAACGATACCTCGGGAACACCAGGTCGGGCTTCCCTGGTAGATCTTTCCTATGTAATCGATATCTAAATCCAAGACGATGAAGACCTCCTCGGAGAATCCATTCGGGCTTTGTGTCACTGGCTCTGACACTGGATAAATGATGGGCCATATCTAATTGTACTGTCTGTCTGTTTGGCTGGTTGCTGGCTGAGCCTCTTGCCAGTAGATCTAACGCTGAATGGGCCGACCCCCTGAATAGCGCCGCGGGGCTGCGCATCGCTTGATAAGCCTAGGGCCATCGACGGCCACTAGCACGCTAGCCCAAGCAGGGCAGTGGATCTGGGAGGCGGCAGACCGGGTCCCACCTGCTTACGAGGGTCCGCATAACACGGTTCATCAGGCTACAGAAGGTCCGCGGGACTGCTGACGCCCAGTGGACCACGTTTGATCACATGGGTGTAGATCATGGTCGTATTCAGGTCTCGGTGGCCCAGGAGTTCCTGAATCGTGCGGATGTCCTGGCCGCGCTCCAGCAGATGGGTAGCAAATGAATGGCGCAAGGTATGGGGTGTGGCTGGTTTCTGGATTCCTGCCGCAAGCACGGCATGCCGCATCGCCTTCTGAATGACGCTGGGGTCGAGATGGTGGCGGCCCTGCGATCCGCTGCTGGCATCCCGCCAGCGGTGGTGCTGCGGAAACACCCATTGCCATCCCCATTGCATAGGCGCTGACCGGTATTTGCGGGCCAGCGCATGGGGCAACTCCACCCGGCCGTACCCATCGGCAAGGTCCTGCTGATGCAACCGTCGAACTGCGTGCAGATGCTGCCGGAGCTCCTCGGCCAAGCGCCTGGGAAGCAGGGTTCTCCTGTCTTTGCCCCCCTTGCCGTCCCGCACGTTGATGGCATTGCCTGCGAAATCGAGATCCTGAACCCTCAGACGCAAGGCCTCCATCAAGCGAAGCCCGCTGCCGTACAGGAGCCCCGCCACCAGCGCTTCACTGCCATTCAGACGTGTCAGCACAGCCCTCACCTCCTCCTGGCTCAGCACCACGGGCAGCCGCTTTCGAGTGCGCGCTCGCACCACTCCCTCCAGCTCCAGATCCATCTCCAGCAGGTCCCTATACAGGAACAGCAGCGCCGCCAGCGCCTGGTTCTGGGTGGAAGGGCTCACCTGCAGATCCACCGCCAAATGGCTGAGGAAAGCATTCACCTCCACACTGCCCATCGTTCGCGGATGCCGCATGGCGTGATAGTGCAGATACCTCCTCAGCCACTGCTCATAGGTCTTGACGGTGCGGCGGGCATAGTGCCGAACCTGCAGTTCCTCGCGATAGCGCTGGATCAGGCCTGGGGGCTTTGCGTCTTTCACCAATGCATCGGATACGGCTGTATGGAGTATTCCCTGGCGGCGCTTATGCCGATAGATCGCTACCGCTGAAGTCAGGCCCTGCCATGCACACAGAAGCCCCCCAGCGGGCGAGTGCACCGCCGCCCTGCTGCACGACATGCAGCAACTGCAGCAGGTGCCGCTGTGTACCGAGCGCGAAACGCTCACCCGGGCGCGGCTGCTGCGTTCGCAGACGCTTGGCCGGATCAAAGCAGATCACCGGGCAGGAAGCGCTGGATGAAGGCCGCCAGCCGAAATCCATTCGCCCCCGGAGCCGGCGCCCGTCCGCCGGAGCTGGCGGGGCGCGAGGCGCGAGCTGATCCTGGCCTGCGGAGCTCTTGGGTTTTGCATGGTTTTTGCTTGTGCTATTGCCCGTGCGGTGCCATTGAGATCTGCGGCGAATCGGGTGATCTCATTCGGGTAGTGATTGATCTCGGATGACTGCCTCGGCGATGAGGCGCAGCATCGCCTCCAATCCCAGCAAGCGCTGCTCCAGCCGTTGCTCAAAGCTGGCCAGACGCTGATCCAGCTCGGCAGCTGTGAGTCCTTTGCTTGATGACGCCTTTGTCCGACTTGCAACAGGCCAGGCTCCCTCGCGACAGGTCTGCTCGACCACGGCCCAGGTGGGTTTCTTCGGCGCCTTGCCGATCTGGCTTTCAACCCAGCTCTGGGCCTCGACCAGCTTGCCGAACCTGGCCTTCAATTCCTTGACATCACACAGCTCGGAGGGGAGGAGGCCTGCCGTTACGAGTTGCGAGATTCCATTCAGGGAGCGTTGATTGCTTTCGGCAACGGCCAGATCATCGACCATTTGGCGAATGCTGGCGTTTTGCTCGCCGATCGTACGAAACAGATCTGCATCGCTCTTCGCCATGCGAGCCATCAGCACTGCAAAGCGATTGCTCATTTCACCCATCTTGCTTGTCGCCTCCACGCAGGAGTGAGCGCATCCGTTCAAGCAATTGATTGATATGGAAGATCGACCAGAATCCTGCCTCTTGTTTAGCCTCGTCAAGATCGCTCAGAATCTTGTCCAGCTGTTGCTGCTTGCTTTCAAATGCTTCAAGCTCACGATGCATCTCTTGCGCAAGATGCATCGCTTCGGCTTTCTCCTGGCCGATCAAGATCAGCCGATCCTCGTAGCTGCGTAGTGTGGTCAGGAAGCGCTCTCTTGCTTCGCTGAACTCGCGAGATCGGCGGAGGAGCTGGCCTCGTGATCGGCTCAGTGATGCGTGGCTGTTGCGCATCGCCAGATAGTGATGCTCGATCTGGTCAGCACTCAGGCCAGAGAGATTTCGCGGAAAGTCTTCGGTGGATCTGATTCCCTTGCACTCCACTAATGCCTGCTTTTCTTTCGTAGCAGTTGTGCTTAGTCGATTGTTCTGGACAGGGTCGGCGTCCATCGTGAAATCGGTTTTCAGACCCTGAACTCTACGGCTTAGCCCTGTCAATAGCCAATTTCGTTGTCGACTCTGGCCTTGCAGCTCTGTTTCGTATGAATGATGCAAATCCTGCATCAAATTGACATTTCAAGCCGAGCGTTGCGAGCGCCGCCTCCGCCCACCGGCCAGCGCACCATCCACCACGCCGCCCGCGGCTCCGGGGTGCTGCTGTTCGTGCGGCTACACCGCAGGGAGGGCGGCCGATCCCCGCCGCCTGGCTGCCAGGCTGTTGCTTGGCATCAAAGTGACGGTGGCGGTTTGAGGGGGGGCAGCGGAATGGAAAGGGGGGCTGCTCAGGCCGCACTGCCTAAGACCTGAATCACACCTAAGATCACAACAAGATATGAAGAGGGAATGGGATGAAGGGGGAATTGACAGCCGTGATCGAGCCTGCTCCGGAGGGTGGCTTCTGGGCCATCTGCCTGGAGATTCCCGGAGCCAACGGTCAGGGAGAATCGATCGAGGAAGCCAAGCAGGATCTTCAGGCTGCGATCGAGCTTCTCCTCGAGGATCGTGAAGCTGACATCAGCCGCGGCCTGCCACCGGATGCTGTGCGCATGCCCCTGCAGATCGGATGAAACGCCGCGATCTGGAACGGCAGCTTCGCATGGCCGGATGCCTGCTCAAACGAGAAGGTACTTCCCATTCCATCTGGATCAATCCCACCACTGGCGTGAAGGAAGCGGTTCCCAGGAACAATGAAATCAAGGAGCCGCTTGCACGCAAGATCCTCACAAGTCTCGGCGCAAGTTGAGGTCTCAACCAACGAAGAGCCAACCCAATCGCAACAAGAGCGAGGCCCTCTTCTCCCCCTCCACCCGCTACCGCGACC
>Ga0007797_1000079_pt1 | contig 23783 bp, 25 predicted proteins | sample CryBogmetaGMA25M_FD_60364 | JGI IMG/M metagenome (GOLD analysis project Ga0007797, IMG submission 60364) | Freshwater microbial communities from Crystal Bog, Wisconsin, USA - MA2.5M | ecosystem: Environmental > Aquatic > Freshwater > Lake | place: Crystal Bog, Wisconsin, USA | collected 2009-07-06 | reverse complement strand
CAGTCCGGTCCGTGTGCAATGGATGCGTGAGGATGAATTTGCTTGGGAGCCATTTGGCCCAGCCATGGTCGTCAAGCTTTCTGGGTCTGTGGACTCAAGTGGTCAGATTACTAAATGGCATGAAGAAATTTGGGGTAATCGACATATTGGACGAGCTGGTCGGCAGCCAAAACCTGGATTATTGGCAGCCTGGCATATCGGTGAGGGTATGGAAGCCCCTTTACCAGTTGACATGCCTATTGCTATGGGTGGAGGTAGTCAGCGTAATGCTATCCCTTACTATGAGTTTCCAAATTGCAAAGTCCTCAATCATGCAATACAGTCCATGCCAATTCGGACTTCAGCTTTACGAGCCTTGGGAGCCCACCTCAATATTTTTGCGATTGAATCCTTCATGGATGAGCTTGCTGTGCTCGCCAAGTTGGATCCAATTGAATTTCGCTTGCGACATCTCAAGGATGAAAGAGCCATCGCCGTATTGAAGACAGTTAGAGCCAAAGCTAATTGGCAGCCAGATTTCGTCAGCGATGGAACGCGGGGGTATGGTGTAGCATTCGCACGCTATAAAAACGTTGGAAATTACGCAGCAGTCATTGCAGAGGTTTTGATTGAAGAAAATATCAAGGTGAAGAAGATATTTGCGGCAATTGATTGTGGTCTAGTAATTAATCCTGATGGCGTATTAAATCAAATTGAGGGCGGAGCTATTCAGGCTGCTAGCTGGACATTAAAAGAGCAATTGCTATTCGATAGAACTAGGATAACTTCACGTAACTGGGAGGAGTATCCAATCCTTACCTTTAGCGAGGTACCAAAGGTGGAGATTGAACTAATCAACCGCCCCGATGAGCCTTCGCTTGGTGTGGGTGAGGGCGTCACTGGGCCTGTTGCTGCTGCGATTGCAAATGCGGTCGCAAACGCGATGGGCGTGAGACTTCGCCATCTACCGATGACGCCAAAAAATGTTATTGCAGCAATGGGTGAGTAATTAATATTTCATAAAAAATAAAGAGACAGGGAATTATGATGAAGCGAAATTTATTAATAAAAGGGATGCTAATATTTGCTGGCGCTGTTTTGTGTTCTGGCGTGACCATTGCACAAGTAAGTGACTATCCATCAAAAACGGTCAGTTTAGTTGTTCCTTTCCCCCCGGGTGGCGCTGTGGATCAGGCAGGACGTTCAGTAGCCCAAGCGCTCTATGAGGTTTGGAAGCAGCCAGTAGTAATCCTTAATAAGGGTGGGGCAGGTGGGGCGATTGGTATGGCTGCAGTAGCAAATGCGCCGCCGGATGGATATACCCTGCTTGCCACGCATTCAGCGATTATTAGTATTCCGGCCTCGGAAAAATTATTCGGAAGAACAACCTCTTTTGATAGGTCAAATTTCACTCCGCTTGCGTTAATAGTCGCAGATCCGGTTGTATTGATTGTTCCAGTAGATTCACCATGGAAAACTGCCCAAGATTTTGTTGCAGACGCCAAAAAAAGACCTGATGCAATTACTTATTCCTCTTCTGGTGCCTATAGTGCGCTTCATCTGCCGATGGAAATGTTTGCAAATTCTGCGGGCATCAAATTACGTCATGTTCCTTTTTCAGGTGGCGGCCCAGCATTGACGGCGGTATTGGGTGGGGTGGTCGATGTTTCAACAGGTGTGCCAGCTGTAGTGGCTCCTCACATCAAGTCTGGAAAGTTTAGAGCACTTTTAGTAACAGGTTATAAGCGGCACCCTTTGTTACCAGATGTGCCAACTGCAATGGAGCTTGGATATAAAGACGTTGAGTTTTATTTATGGGTAGGCTTATTTGGGCCTGCAAAAATGGATGATGATTTAGTGAAGAAGATTCGACAAGGAATTGCAAAGGCTGTGGTTGAGCCTAAATTTGTGGAGCATATGAACCAAGCAGGTGCGCCGATTGATTATCGGGATGCGCCAGCCTTTAATACTTTCTTGAATAAAGATTCAGATAGGATTAATAGCGCAATTAAAAATATTGGCAAAGTCGATTAGGTTTAAAAAGACTTTATTTTGAGAACATTCATTTAATACTCAAGGAATTGATAGTGACTTATACAAATACACGTTTATTTATTAACGGCCAGTGGTGTGATGCTGATGCAGGAAAAACTTTATCGGTAGTGAATCCTGTTACCGGCCTTGAAATTGGCCGCGTCGCATGTGCTGATAAGGCTTCCTTGGATCGGGCGCTACTCGCTGCACAAGCTGGATTTGATATCTGGCGCAATACACCAGCTGTAGAGCGATCCAAAATCATGGATATTGCCGCGATAAATTTGCGCGCACGTGCTGAACAAATTGCTACTTTGATGACTCTAGAGCAGGGTAAGCCACTTGCCGAAGCAAAAGCAGAGGTACTTATGGCTGCTGAAGTAACGGAGTGGTTTTCAGGTGAAGCACGCAGGGTGTATGGACGAATTGTTCCGGCGCGCAATCAGGCGACTCAACAGCAGGTAATGAAGTTTCCCGTGGGTCCTGTCGCTGCATTCACGCCATGGAATTTTCCAGTAAACCAAGTGGTGCGTAAGCTTGCAGCGGCACTAAGCGCTGGATGCTCCATTATTGTTAAAGCACCAGAAGAGACGCCTGCCTCTCCAGCGGCGCTGATTCAGGCCTTTGTCGATGCTGGAATTCCAGCGGGCGTGATTGGCTTGGTATACGGCAACCCAGCAGAAATTTCTGATTATTTAATTAAGCATCCCATCATTAAGAAGATTACTTTCACAGGATCTACACCAGTAGGTAAGCAGTTAGCAGCTATGGCCGGTTTACATATGAAGCGCGCTACGATGGAACTAGGTGGGCATGCCCCAGTCATTATTGCTGAGGATGCAGATGTGCAGTTGGCTGCAAAGGCGGCGGGCTCGGCAAAGTTTCGCAATGCTGGACAGGTCTGCATTTCTCCAACGCGGTTCCTGGTGCATGAAAGTGTTCAGGATGAGTTCATTGAGGCAATGTTGAACCAAATTAACAAACTCCATGTTGGCAATGGTCTGGAAGAGTTCGTCAATATGGGTCCGCTTGCAAATGCGCGTCGCTTAACTGCTATGGCTGAATTTACTGAGGATGCAATTTCTAAAGGCGCGAAAATGATTTCGGGCGGAGAACGCATTGGCACTGTTGGTAATTTCTTTAAGCCAACTATCTTGACTAATGTTCCACTCAATGCAAAAGTTTTTAATGATGAGCCATTTGGTCCAATGTTGGGAATCAGGACTTTTAAAAACTTAGATGAGGCTATTGCTGAGGCGAATAGATTGCCATTTGGACTTGCCGGATATGCCTTTACTCAATCCTTAAAAAATTCACATAAATTGTCTCAAGGCTTGCAGGTGGGTATGTTGTGGATCAATCAGCAGGCAGCAGCATGGCCTGAAATGCCTTTTGGTGGGATCAATGACTCTGGGTATGGATCTGAGGGCGGGTATGAGGCAATGGAAGCTTATCTCAATACAAAATCTGTTTCTATTTTCGCTGGATGAAGTATGGCCAGCCTTTACCAAGGGGCTCAGTAGAAACTCCGAATGAGTAAATTACTTTGCGCTCTATTAAAGTCTGGCCAGGAGTTACTTATTTCTGTAATGTTGCGAGGGCGTTTTTGTAATAGCTCAGATCAATAAATTGATTGGCATTTAGCGGCGGAGTTTTTTCAAATTCTTGCCGAATTTCTAATAAGTTTTGGAAGCCTGAGACGGAGAATTGCGCATCTACTGCAAGGCCAATTTTTGGATTTGTCAAAATAGCATAACTTTTTTCTACAGTATCCAAATCTAAATTCAATCGCTTTTGTAACAGACTTATCACCTCTTGCTTATTATTCTTGTCTAAGCCCCAGCGAAGTGAGCGTATCCATGCGGCAATATATTTTTCAATGGTTTTGCCATTTGCATCGATAAAGGGCCTCATTGCAAACATACCAGATGCTTGATACGGACCTACTAGATCAACCAGCCATCCGAGACTATTCATATTTGAATCTAAAGCTTGAATAGAAAATGGTGGGTTTAAGGTTGAGGCTGAATATTCCTTATTGTTTTGCATTGCCTTGTAGCGGAAGGCTGTGCCACCAATAACTTTGAGGCTATATTCTCCTGGCTTTACACCCGCCAGAGAAAGAGCCTTCATAGCCTGTAGAGCATATGCAGTATTAGGGGCATCGACGATGAGAACTTTGCCCCTCATGTCTGCTGCCGTCTTAATTTCAGGTTGAACAATCAGTTGATTCATGCTGGAATCGCCACCCATCAAAATGACTGAAGGTTTTCCGGTCATTTGTTGGATGGCTACAGAGTTATCAACTGCTGCATGTGCGATGTCGATTTTTCCATTTTCTAGATCAGCTCGCAATTCATCTGAATTGACGGTGAAAGCGACGTTCAGGTTTAAGCCGGCGCTTGCAAAAAACATTTTCTCTAATCCAACCCAGAGTGGCAGATTTTGTGCGCCAGGAAAGACTTTGACATTTAGGCTCACATCATTGGGTGCGGCCAATGCTTTTAAATGAGGTATTGAGAGGCAAGACAGAGCTGCAAGGTTGCGTATAAAAATTCTGCGTTTCATCAAGACTCCCTGGTATGGTGGTTAAGAGTAATTAAACAGCTTTAATAGTGAATCAATTATCTCGATTGGATGACTTAAAAATATAGTTTACTACCCATTTAATTATCTAATCTTAGCTGGAGGAAATCTCAATCGCAATGTCTCTAGGATGTCTTAGTTAAGTGTTTGGGGATTGGATTATGATGTAACGACCTTATAAAAGAGTATTTATATATGCCAATCATCAAAAGAGACAATAAGCCAGATTTGTATTATCAGGTTGACGATTTCACTGACCCCTGGAGTAATGCGCCAACCCTAATCTTGCAACATGGTTATGGTAGGACATCCGACTTTTGGTTTCAGTGGGTGCCATACCTCTCTCGATTTTTCAAAGTAGTTCGTCCAGATTTGAGGGGGCTCGGTAAATCAGGTAAGGATTTTGATTTAAGTAAGGGGCTTACCCCTGAAAATTATGTCGAGGACTTACAAGCAGTGATTGCTGACTTGGGTGATATCCCGGTTCACTATTGTGGTGAGTCGATAGGTGGAATTATTGGGATTGCATTTGCTGGAACTTATCCCAATATGATTCGCTCGCTATCGTTAATTTCTGCCCCAGCATTTATTAGTGATATTGCTCGTAAGGGCTACGCCTGTGGTCATGAGTCCTGGCCAGAGGCCATCAAAAAGATGGGTGTTGAGGCCTGGATGGTTGCCACGAACAATAGCACTCGCTTTCCACCTGACATGCCCAAGGAATTTACTGATTGGTATACGGAAAAAGTTTCCGAAGCGGGTATGGAACTTTTGGTGCACATGGGTCAATTTGCGCTTGATGGGAATGTGACGCCTTACCTCGAAAAAATTACTGCACCCGTTTTATGCTTGTATCCAACTGGTGGGGCAATTGCTAATGATGAACAAAAGCAGACTTTTGTGAAGCATGTTAAAAATTTGAGATTTGTACATTTACCAACTCCTTATCACATGATTCATTACATCAAGCCGGCATTATGTGCGAGACAAGTCCTGAATTTTGCTAGCGCAGTTGATAATCGTGTATGCGATGAATAAGATGGAAAGGTTCAGAAAATGAAAAAACTTTTATTGCTAATCAGTTTTGTTGTTAGTTCTTTTGCCTTCTCTGATGTTGTATTGGCTCAGGCTTATCCAAATAAGCCGATTAGGATGATTATTCCGTTTTCTGTAGGAGGATCAACTGATATTCTTGCGCGTGTCATTGCACAAAAGCTTTCAGAAAATTTAGGCCAACAGGTCATCATAGAAAACAAGGGTGGTGCTAATGGGTTGATTGGGATGGATATGCTCGCCAAGTCCCTACCAGATGGCTACACAATCTTATTCTGTACGACCAGTACTGTTTCAATTAATCCATCGTTGTATGCTGGAAACATACCTTATGATCCCGATAAGGCGTTTGTTGAGGTGGGCTTGGCTGCCACTGCGCCTAATATTTTGGTGGTGAATAAAGATTTACCAGTAAAAAATGTGAAAGAATTAATTGAATTAGCAAAGAAGCGGGGCAGTCTTAATGCAGCATCAGGAGCAACGATGCATCTCCTCAATGAAAAATTATTTGAATCAAAAACAGATGCACAGTTAACCATCATTCCTTACAAAGGGACTGGTCCAGCATTGGTTGATCTGGTTGGCGGTCAGGTAGATATGATGTTTGATCAAATGACCACTTCTTTACCATTTGTTCAGGATGGCCGATTACGTGCTTTAGCCGTCACTAGTGCAAAGCGCTTTCCAGTGCTAAAAGAGACGCCGACAATGGTTGAGGCAGGCTTTCCAAACTTTGTTACTAATTCCTGGTGGGGCGTTATTGCGCCAGCAGGCATCTCGCCTGAGGTGCTTAATAAATTAAATACTGCATTGAATAAGTCATTGACTGATCCTAATGTCTTGTTAAAAATTGCATCTATTGGTGGGCAAGCTTCTGGTGGAACACCAAAACAGTTTTCTGATCTAGCAAAAGAAGACCGAGTACGATGGGGCCAAATTATCAAAGCGAATAATGTGGCCCCTGAATAAGTATGTATCAATTTGCAGCCAACTTATCGATGTTGTTTAATGAGGTTGATTTTATAACTCGATTTAAGTTGGCTTCGCAGTATGGATTTAAGGGCGTTGAATATATGTCCCCATATGCCTTTCCCAAGGAGCAGATTGTTGAACAGCTGCAAAAGTACAAATTAAAACAAGTCCTGTTTAACATGCCCGCAGGCAACCGCGAGAAGGGTGATCGTGGTATCGCTTGTCAACCATCGAGAGTAGGTGAGTTTCGGGAATCTGTTGATATTGCAGTGGACTACGCCGCAGCACTGAGTTGCCCCACCATCAATTGTTTGGCTGGAATTGCTGAGCCAGGCGTTAGCTGGGCCGATCTTCATCGAACTTATATTGATAATCTAGATTATTGTTGTAAGAAGGCTCAGACTCATGGAATTAATATTGTGATTGAGCCTTTAAATCCGATAGACTTCCCAGGATTTTTTTTGTTGCGGACGGATCAGGCGGCTGCAATAGTTGATGAGGTGGGCGCTCCAAATCTGGGTATTGAATATGATGTTTATCACGCGCAGATGTCTGAAGGAAACCTGGTCAATACAATTCGTATGTTTTTACCCAAGATTTGGCATATGCAAGTTGCGGACGTTCCTACTAGGGCAGAGCCTGGGACTGGGGAAATTCGCTTTGATTACCTCTTTTCAGAGTTGGCGGAAATGGGTTATTCACATTGGATTGGATGTGATTACCACCCATCAGGCGACGCACATTTTGAATGGCTTAAAGAATTTACTCTTTAGGGAAGGCGCCCTGAAGCCTTTTTAGTGAAACTTTCACTGCTGGCTGAGTACATAAACACAATGTAAAGTCCTAAACTGAAGCTTAAATTCAGAAATTATCAATAATATCAATGACTTATAATTGCATATCTGATTTCATTTGCCCTTTGTTTTTTTCCAGCTTTTTGTTCCTATCTGTCCGGTCATGATTGCGCCAAGTCATTTAGCGGTGGTTTAAACAATCGTTTAAGAATGGATTAAGATTGACCTTATTAATAAAATCATTGGCAGTTTTAATCAGGTTGGTTATTGGCTGATTTTGTGAAGTCTAAGTACCTATGAAAACAGACAGTAATTCCTATAGGTCTTGGGTAGGTCAGGCTTTTCCGCACAATCCTTTCAATCTGGTTATGACTCTTGAGCCAATTTTATAAAAAAGGTTTTTGATATGACGTTAATAACAAGCCCCGAATCCATCTTAGAAATCACTCTTGCGGCAATGCAGAGCACTGAAGATCAGCGACTCAAAACTTTAGTTACATCACTCACCAAGCATTTACACCAATTTGTTTTAGAGAATCAGTTAACCGAGCTGGAATTTGAAAGGGCACTTCAATTTATTGTGGGTATTGGTCAAGCTACAGGCAAGAATACCAATGAGGTGGTTCTGGCTGCCGATATCATAGGCATATCTTCTTTGGTTTCAACAATCAATAATTTAGACTTGGATGGCGGTTCTTATGCCGCATTGCTTGGACCATTTTGGCGCAAGAATGCCCCTTTGTGTGCTTGGGGTGAAAATATCTCTAGAACAGATTTGGGTGGCCAAGCAATGGAAGTTCGTGGGCGTATTTTGGATGAGTCAAAAATGCCTGTAGCAGATGCCATTGTCGATGTATGGCATTCATCTCCAGTAGGGTTTTATGAAAATCAAGATGAACGTCAAGAAGATATGAATTTGCGCGGCAGATTTAAAACAAATGAGAAGGGTGACTTTTTCTTCACGACGATTCGTCCATCGGGCTATCCCGTCCCTACAAATGGACCATGCGGTGAATTATTGCGTGCACAGAGGCGACATCCTAACCGTCCAGCGCATATCCATTTCATGATTTCAAAGCCTGGATACAAAGTATTGATTACTCAAGTATTTGATTCGGTTGATGAGAATTTAGAGAGTGACCCAGTATTCGGCGTTTCAAAACAATTGGTAGGTGAATATCTAACGGATTCAGTAAGTGGTATTTGCCAACTAAATCATTCTTTTGTGTTGCAGGCTGGAGAGATGATTTTCCCTGCCCCACCTATTCCTTAGGAGTTTTATGAGTACTTTTCAATCCGTTGATGATTTAAATAATAAGGTAGCAGTCATTATTGGCGGTAATGGCGCTGTTGGCTTTGCCACTGCACAACGACTGGCTAAATTGGGGGCTACTTGTGTATTGATTGGCCGTAATGCTCTCGATAAGGGTAAGGAGCAGTTAAAACAATTACCGGCCGGTAAACATTTTTGCCTGAATGCGTCTATTACTGATTCAAAAACTTTAATCGAAGCTGCTAAAGAGGTAGAAAGCAGATTGGGTCGATGCGATATTTTAGTGAACTCAGCTGGCTTTACAAAGCCTGTGCCGGCCGCTAACTTGGATGATTTGACTGATGAGTTAATTGATGAAGTTCTTAAGGCAAATTTTCGCGGTGTTTTTGCATCCATTCGCGCCTTCCAGGCGCTCTTAAAGTCAAGTGGTGATGGCTTGGTGGTGAATGTCTCTTCCATTGCCGGCTTTACGGGCGTTGGCAGTAATTTGGCTTATGTGGCAGCGAAGGCAAGTCTAGATATCGTTAGCGAGTCACTAGCAAAGGTTCTAGCTCCAAGCATCCGTGTACTGTGTGTTTCTCCTGGTGTGGTTGATTCGGGTTTCGTTCCCGGTCGTGGTGGTGATTTTAATGATAAAACAGCCGCTACAACACCATTGAAGCGCATTGGTACACCAGATGATGTAGCTTCAGCAATTGAGGCTTGCGCAACCCGCTTGCGCTTCTCAACCGGCACTCGGATTGTCGTCGATGGTGGTCGACATCTTTAATTGCAACAGCATTATTTAAAATATTTCATGATATGAATTTTTCTTTACGCGTTGATCAAAAAGCCAGTTCAATTGACGACTTAAAACTGGATTTAGTGGAGCAAGCGCCCTTTAAGCCGGTAGCAGGCTTCGCGTTAATTCAGATTAAGGCTGCTGCCATTAATCCTAGTGATGTTAAAGCCACCTTAGGCATCATGCCTAAGGCAGTTTTTCCACGAACACCGGGGAGAGATTTTGCAGGCATTGTCATTGATGGCCCATCTGAATGGATTGGTAAAGAAGTATTTGGTTCTGGGGGCGATGTTGGTATCACTTGCGATGGCTCCCATGGGAGTTATTTAAATCTGCCTGTAGCAGCATTGCACTTAAGGCCAATGAATATCTCGATGGAAGAATCAGGTGCGGTGGGCGTTCCTTTTGTGACGGCCTTCGAAGGTTATCGTCGTAGTGGATTACCTCAAGCTGGCATGACTGTTGCAGTAATGGGTGCAAATGGAAAAGTAGGTCAAGCTGCAGTTCAGATCGCAGCAATGTATGGTGCAAAAGTTATAGCCGTACAGCGAGCCAATGCTTTCGACGCCTTCTCGTGCGCCCCGGTGAATGTGATTAACGCAAAAGAACTATCACCCGATGAAATTTCTCAGCAGATCCTTCAGTTAACAGATGGGAAGGGCGCCCATATTATTTACAACACTGTGGGCAGTCCTTATTTTGAGGCCGCAAATAAGTCGCTGGCTAAGGGTGGAACTCAGATCTTTATAGCAACCCAGGATCGGGCTGTGCCATTTGATATTTTTACTTTTTACCGTGGCATGCATACTTATGTTGGTATTGATACCTTGGCATTAGATTGCATTGAATCGACCAAACTCTTGGATCTTTTGCGCTCAGGATTTGAGTCTGGGAAATTAAGGCCTTTTCCAGTTGATCAGGTTTTTGCGCTGGAGAATGCACACGAGGCCTATAAGCTTGTTTTGAGTGGCTCGCAAAAACGGGTTGTATTTAAGCTGTAGTACGCAACTACTTTATTCAATATCTCCAGAGAATCTATGCACGTTACTCGATTTAATGAAGCTAAGACATACGAAGCCCCCAATCACGATAATATGACGTGCTTTCGTCTTCAAGGTAAGGAGGCAAGTCCTTGCCACCAAATGTGGATGGGCATGAGTGTTTTTGAACCTGGAGGTCAAACAGGTTTTGATGGCTCAACTGTGGAAAAAATCTACTTGGTAATTGATGGTGAAATCACTGTTTTTTGCGAGTCGGTTGATGGTGTTCAGTCTGAAGTTGTATTGCGTCAAAATGATTCGTGTGTATTTCTGATTGGTGAAAAAAGGCAATTAAAAAATTGTAGTAATCAGATTGCTAGAGTAGCCTTAATCATGGCATCCACTTAATTTTTTTAAACTTCTATTACATAAAAATATAATGAGACAAATAAATCCTTTCTTCAAGATCTTGATTGTTAATCTGTTGGCGATATTTGGCCTGACTGCCATCAATATCAATCCTGTGTATGCCAAGACCCCGTGGCCCAAAAGTCAAACAATTCGATTTATAGTGCCCTTTACTCCTGGCAGTGGTACGGATGTGATCGCGCGTATCTTAGCTAATAAGCTTGGAGACTCGCTTGGCGCATCTATTTTTGTAGAAAACAAGCCAGGTGCTGGCGGCACCATCGGTGCGGGCATTGTGGCTAAGTCTGAACCTGATGGATACACCTTCCTCATTCAGTCATCAGGACATGTTGTTAATCCATTTTTATATAGCAGCCTTCCTTATGACACATTAAAGGATTTCGCTGGCGTGACCCCATTGGCGCAATTACCTAATGTCATGGTGACATCTCCTAACTCTGGTTACACCTCGGTAAGTGATTTAGTTAGTAAGGCTTTGGCCGAACCGGGCGTTAAAAATTATGCTTCTGCTGGTAACGGCTCCGCAACCCATATGAATGCGGAAAAATTCAAACTTGCCGCTAAGATTAATGCAAACCACATACCTTATAAAGGTACGCCGGATGCCATTACGGATACGATGGCAGGCAGAGTTGATTGGTTTTTCTCCCCGATCGTTTCTGCATTGCCACTGATCAAGGATGGGAAGTTGCGAGCTCTAGCCGTAGGAACTAATAAGCGTTCTTATGTTTTGCCTGATGTGCCTACAACGGTTGAGGCAGGTCTACCAAACTCTGCTTATATTTTTTGGGTTGGTATTTTTGCACCATCCAAAACCCCAGGCGACATTATTAATCAAATGAATCGGGGCATTATTAAGGTAATGAAAGATCCCGAAGTTGTTTCTCAGTTACGAAAATTAGGAGCCGAGCCGATGTTATTGAGTCCTGAGAAATTTGACGAGATGGTGAAGCGTGAGATGGATGCTGCATCCATATTGGTTAAAGAATCAAAGATGGTCGTTAATTAATCTCGGATATTTATATTCGAGTCGACTAGCAAGTTCAGAAAACCCTCATCAGTAATGGTGAGGGTTTTGTCATTTGAGTGTTGCAAAAAGTAACGTTACACTGAATTTCTAAAGACTGAGGGTATATATGCGCATCATTCGATTGGGTGCCGGGGCCGGATATTCTGGGGATCGAATTCCACCAGCCGTTGAGTTGGCTGAAAAAGGGAGTTTGGACTATCTGATTTTTGAGTGTTTAGCCGAAAGAACCGTAGCGCTTGCACAGCTTGAAAAAAGTAAAAATCCAGACGTGGGTTTTGATCCCCTTTTAAGGGAGAGGATGAGAGCCGTATTGCCCGCCTGTAAAGAGCAGGGAATCAAAATCATTACCAATATGGGCGCTGCCAATCCTCATGCTGCAGCTAAAGAAGTGGTTGCTATTGCCAGAGAATTAAACATTGGGGTTTTGAAGGTCGGCATTGTTAGTGGAGATGATGTTTTGCCTCAACTGCTATCTGGTGATTTTTCCGTAATGGAAACTGGCGAACCAATCTCCTCTATTGAGCATGACATTATTTCAGCTAATGCATATTTGGGTTCTGACCCAATCGTTGAGGCACTGTCCTTGGGTGTCGATGTTGTGATTACAGGGCGCGTTTCGGATCCAGCACTTTTTCTTGCACCATTAATGTATGAGTTTGGATGGTCTAGTTCTGACTGGAAAAAGTTGGGTCAAGGTATTTTGGCTGGACATTTATTGGAGTGTGCAGCGCAAGTCACGGGAGGCTATTTTGCTGATCCTGGTTATCGCGATGTTCCCGATCTAGAAAACCTAGGTTTTCCAATTGCTGAGGTGTCAGAAAATGGTGAGATCGTTATCACCAAGGTTGATGGGTCTGGGGGATATGTCAATACCGCTACTTGTTCTGCTCAATTACTTTATGAGATAGAAGATCCATCACAATATTTACAGCCTGATGTCGTTGCAGATTTTTCACAGGTTACCTTCACTGAAATAGCAAAAGATCGTGTTAAGGCAGAAAACGCCAGTGGCAGTTCACGGCCTGAGCTGATTAAGGTAACTATTGGAAAACGTGATGGTTTTATTGGTGACGGCCAAATTTCTTATGCTGGATTGGGCGCGCTTGCTAGAGGGCAATTAGCATTAGATGTACTACAAAAACGAATTAAGAGTTCGGGTATTGAATTTCTCGAGATTCGATATGAACTCATCGGCGTTAATGCGATCCATGGGGAAAGCTTGTCTTACGGTCATGATCCCTATGAGGTGCGTGTGAGAGTCGCCGCTCGATCGAAGGCTCAAAAAGATGTAGAGCTCCTAGTAAATGAAGTCGAGGCGATGTACTTGAATGGGCCTTCTGGAGGCGGAGGTGCCACTAAATCGATTCGTGAGGTCATTTCGGCACAATCAGTTCTCATCCCTCGTCATTTAATTAAAACCTCAGTTTCAATTGTGGAGCTATAAATGCTATTGAGAGAAATTGCACATTCAAGAACGGGCGATAAAGGTAATCGTTCAACCATTTCAGTCATCGTATATGACATGAAAGATTTTTCTAGAATTGAAGCGTCAGTGACTACGGAGCGAGTCAAGATGCTTTATAAAGATCTTGTGAAAGGCGAGGTAGAGAGATTTGTGATGCCCCAGCTTGGGGCTCTAAACTTTGTTCTGCATGATGCATTGGGCGGTGGCGTGACGAAATCCTTAGCGCTTGATGCCCATGGGAAGTCTTTGAGTTCTGCAATATTGAGCTTAGAGATCGAGTAATGCAAGCTCATATAATCTAGACTATTTCCAGAAGAGGGTAAATGTGCTGAATCATTTAAAAGAATACGGCCAGCTCAAAGAAGACCCAGCTCTAGTGGCTACATTTATAGAACGTCAACACTTCGTTCAAAAAGATTATTTCGATTTATTGGAGAAAAAGTTTTCATGAAAAAAATTAAAGTCCTCGCAATTGCTTTTGTTCTCGGTATCGCCAATAGCACTTTTGCTGATACGTGGCCTAGCCGCCCTATTCGATTCATTGTTGGCTTTGGCCCAGGCGGTGCAAACGATCTCGTTGCACGTGCGGTTGCTGAAGGGGTGAGTAGACAGCTAGGGCAACCCATTATTGTTGAGAATAAGCCTGGGGCAGGTTCAGTGGTTGGCGGTGATTACGTTGCTAAGAGCGCGCCTGATGGCTACACCTTTTATGCTTCGGCTGCAGGCGGCGTCGTTACCATCCCAATGTTGCGTAACAACATGCCCTACAAGTCAGAAGACTTGGTACCCGTGGGTATGATGGCTGTGAGTCCATCCATCATTGTGGTAAATGGCGATTCTCCGATTCAGAACTTAAAAGACTTAATCAAAAAGGCGCAGGGAAATCCGGGGCTGACTTTTGCCACTGCAGGCAGCGGCAGCACCCCTCATTTTGTGGCTGAAATGCTTAAGATAAATACCGTGGGCGGAAATTACGAAATTATTCCTTATAAAAGTGGATCAGAGGGCGTGTTTGCAGTCGTATCAAAACAAGTGGATGCTACTTCAGAGGCTAGCGTAGTGGTTTTGCCGCAAATTGAAGGTAATAAACTTAGGGCCATTGCCTCCACTTGGAATAAACGCATCACGCGTTTACCTAACGTACCAACTACTAAAGAGTTGGGATATCCCAATATTTTCATTGGCCATTGGTCGGGAATATTTGCGCCGAAGGGTACGCCAAACGAGATTATTCAGAAAATGAATGCTGCTATACAAGCGGCTCTAGATACCAATGCCCTTAAGGCGCGTCTCATTCCACAGGGTATTGAGCCTGCACCTGGTTCTCAGGCTGACTTTATTAAATTCTTAACTGAAGAAAGAAAGCGTCTTCAGCCGATCGTCAAGAGTGCAAACATGAAAGATGAGTAAGTAAAATTGAAATAGTAGCCATATTAATAAGAAGGTGATCGAGAGACATGAGTGATTTGATACAGACTTATCTTAGTTCGCCACGCAAACCTGCGTTTAAGCTACCCCCTAAATCTTGCGATGCTCATTGCCATATTTTTGGACCATCCGATCAATTTCCGTATTCGGAGAGTAGATCGTTTACTCCAGTAGATGCGGGTAAGGACCAGCTTTTTGCCTTGCATGATTTTTTGGGTATAGAACGTTGCGTTATTGTGCAAACCGCGCTACATGGATTTGATAACTCAGTTGTAGTGGATGCCATGCAGGTACGAAAAGGATCCTACCTTGGTGTAGCTTTGGCACCAGCCAGTGCGACTACCGAGCAGATTGCCAAGATGGATCAGCAGGGTTTTCGAGCGATTCGATTTAACTTTATGGCGCACCTCAAGAATAGCGACTCCATTGAAGATATCCTAGCTTTAACCAAGCGGATGGAGCCATTCGGGTGGCACTTGCAGGTGCATTTCTCTAGTGATTTAGTGCATTCACTAACCCCCTTGTTAAAGCAGTCAGCAGTTCCTGTGATGATTGATCATATTGGGAGGGTAGATGCCTCTCTGGGTATTGACCATGCTGACTTTCAGGGTCTTCTGCGCCTGTTGGATGATCCTCGCTTCCATGTAAAGGTGAGTGGTATCGATCGTATTTCAAAGGCGCATCCTTATAACGACGGCGTGGCTTTGGCAAAGCTTTTGGTTGATCGATTTACAGAAAAATGTGTATGGGGAACTGATTGGCCTCATCCAAATCATCACCACATACCAGATGATGGGAATTTAATTGATTTGATTCCTCGGATTGCTGATAGCCAGGTAAAGATCCAGAAGCTTATGGTCAGCAATCCCGAAAAGTTTTATCGTTTTGCATAAAAAATATAAACGGACTTAATGATGGCTGGACGCTTAGAAGGAAAAGTAGCATTTATTACTGGAGCAGGCTCAGTTGGGTCTGGCTGGGGTAATGGACGTGCAACTGCTGTACGCTTTGCTCAAGAGGGTGCAAAAGTATTTGCTACGGATATCAACTTAACCCGCTTAGACGAAACTTTGCATTTGGCGGGTGAATTTAGAAAGAATATTCAAGTTGGAATCTTGGATGTCACTCAGTCAGGCTCTATAGAAGAAAGCATTCAATCTTGCATTAAAGGGTTTGGAACCCTAGATATTTTGGTAAATATTGTTGGGGGCTCTGCAAAGGGTGGCCCAATAGAAATGACTGAAGAGGTTTGGGATGCTCAAGTCGATTTCAATCTGAAGAGTGTTTTTATGACCTGCAAGTATGCATTGCCTGAGATGATTCGAAAAGAATCTGGTTCGATTATTAATTTGGCATCCACTTCGGGTATTCGTTGGACTGGATCTGCGCAAATTGCTTATGCTGCTACTAAAGCAGGCGTCATTCAATTTTCAAGAGTCCTTGCCGTTCAATACGCAAAGCAAAATATCCGCGTCAATACTGTCGTTCCCGGTCAGCTGCATACACCGATGGTTGAGACTCGTTTAGCGAAGCAGCGTGTTGGCGGTGATGTTGAGCTGCTATTACAGCAGAGGCAGGCACGTATTCCGCTACCGTTTATGGGCGATGGTCGGGATACAGCCAATGCCGCATTATTTTTAGCTTCAGATGAATCTCGCTTTATTACTGGGACAGAGATTATTGTTGATGGTGGGATGTCTGCGCGTTGCGATTAGGAGATCGGAAATGAAAAGATTTTTATTGGGAGTGTTGTGTTGTTTATCGATTGCTACAGTACAAGCACAGTCAAATGTGATTAAGATGATTGTTGCCTTTCCGCCTGGGGGCCCAGTGGATTCAATGGCGCGCTCCCTTGTTGAGCCCTTGGGAAAAGATTTAAATGCGCAAATCGTTATTGAAAATAAGCCGGGTGGCAATGGGGCGATTGCTGCTGAATTCCTAGCAGCCAATTCAGCTGATGGAAAAACCATCTGGTTTACCAGTGCAGGAGCGGTGGCAATCAATCCAGGTCTTTATGAAAAGCTAGCCTATAACCCGGTTAAAGATTTAGCGGCTGTTTCTTTGGTTGCTAATAACGTTGAAGTGCTCGTTGTCAATCCAGCTAGCCCCGCAAATAATGCCGCTGAATTTATTGCTTTAGCTAAGAAGAGTGATCTCACTATGGGCTCATCTGGAACTGGTAGTGTTCCTCACTTGGCACTAGAACAGTTAAATGATTCCGCTAATGTCAAGATTTTGCATGTGCCCTATAAAGGTGCTGCGCCAGCAATTACTGATGTCATGGCCGGTCACGTGGATGGTTTCTTTGGCGATATTCCAGGGCTGATTGGCTACATTCGGAGTGGTAAGCTAAAGCCGATTGGGCTTGCTGCCGATAAACGCAATAGCGCCATACCGGATGTCAAAACATTTAATGAGATGGGTATTAAGGGCGTAGATACTAATAATTGGTATGCGGTTTTTGTTAAGGCTGGCACACCAAAGTCGGACATTGATCGCCTTAGCGCCTCCATCAAAAGAGTGGTCAAGCAAGAACCTTTAAATTCTAAATTGACGCAAGCTGGAAGTGAGCCTGTGGGATCTAGTCCAGATGAACTTAACGCCATATTGAAAAAAGATATTGCCAAGTGGACACAGTTAATCAAGACTAAGAAAATTTCACCTGAATAATTATGAATACTCGTATATCCCCAATCACACCCGGTAGCAATGCTGAGTTAGCTTCATTAGAAGCCAAGATTCTTGCTGAGCGTGGACGTATTTCGCCGCTGTATCAAATACTCTTGAATGCTCCGGAGATTGCACGCGGCTGGGAGGCTCTGCTAACCGCCATTCGTAACCGTAATTCTTTATCTCCCGCAATTAGAGAGATGATTATTTTACGAGTAGCCATTTTAAATAAAGCAGACTATGAGTTTGATGCGCATGTTCCCCACGCCATCAAGGCTGGTATGAGTCAAAAAAAGATTGATGCACTAAGGAATCCCTCAATCAATGAGTTATTCGATGGGCAAGAGCGATTAATACTACAACTAACTGATGTGATGACTATGGAAATTCAAGTTCCTGATAGTCTTTTTGATCAAGTAAAGCCGCATTTTAATGACCAAGAAATTCTAGAATTGGTTACCACAATCGCTGCTTACAACATGGTGTCAAGATTATTGAATGCACTACATATAGGTCACTAAATGGGTGATCAATCCATTGATTTATTGCTATTGAGAGCTACGCCAAAAAGTGGATCCAAGAATATCTCTGACATTGCGAGCGCACTAAGACTGGCAAAGCAAGGTGAATTTGCGAAAGTAGTCGTGACTTATAGCAGTCAATCAAATGATCTCTATGGGTATTTTTATTTGAAGAACCCCCGCAAGAATGCTCCAGTTGATGCTAATACTTTCTTGGGCGAACTTGCCAGTTTCTTAGATTCGTTTGAGTTGAGCCGCATTGTGTTTGTCAATTCAATTAAAGGTTTTTCTAGTGCAGAGCTTCCACAAAATCGTTATACAGTCGAAATGGATTTTGAGCTAGGGTGGGAACGGGAGGTATTTGCTTGGTATGACAATGAGCATCTGCTGGGTTTGGCTAGTGTGCCTGGATGTGTTGATACCACTCGTTGTATCAACTTAGATCATGCGCCATATTCATTCGCTTTCTATGACCTTGTATCAACTGAGGTGCAGAGTTGTGGGCCGTGGTTGAAAGTTAGAAATACCACATGGAGTGATAAGGTCAGACCGCATTTTTCTAATGTGAGAAGGGCAATGTTTAGTTTCTTGTAGCCATCATCTGATGGGATGTCCCTTTTTAGGTGATACTAAGGCCTAGCAATCAGTAGAATTTAAGAAAACACAATAAAAATGAGTTTTAACTCATATGGAGACCAAATGAAAATGACTTGTAAAATATTTGCCTTACTGATTTCTTTCGCTGGGATCGGTCAGGTATTTGCCGCTGGAAAAATCCAAATGAATGAATACATGGTGCAAAGCGATACGCCCGGTATTTCTCTTTATGTTCGCAATAAGCATTTAGCTAGCATGAAGAAGTTTTCGGCAGAAAAAACATTGCTATATGTGCATGGCTCAACTTACCCAGCAGAAACTGCCTTTGACCTATCTCTTGGAGGCACTTCTTGGATGGAGTACATGGCAGCAAGAGGTTATGACGTTTGGTTGGTTGACTTACGCGGCTATGGAAAATCAACTCGCCCACCTGAAATGGATCAGCCTGCAGAGCAAAACACACCCCTGGTTCGTACGGATGTTGCTGTAAGTGATGTTTCTAGTACAGTCGACTATATCTTGAAAAAGCGCAATATTCAGAAGATGAATTTACTGGGTTGGTCGTGGGGCACAACTATCATGGGTAAATACACTACTGAACATAATGAAAAAGTGAACAAGCTAGTCTTGTACGCCCCTCAGTGGTTACGTCAGGGTGGTGCGCCATTGACCGATAAAGGTGGCCCGTTGGGCGCATATCGAGTAGCTTCAGTCGCTGATGCTAAAAACCGTTGGTTAACTGGTGTTCCGGAACATGCAAAAGCTAGCTTGATTCCAGAGGGTTGGTTTGAGAAATGGGCTAATGCCACTTTCGATACTGACCCTTGGGGTAAAACACAAAATCCAAAGAAGTTAAGGGCCCCCAATGGCACAGTGCAAGATGCGCGCGAGTATTGGACTGCTGGGAAACCGGTATATGAGCCAAAAGATATTAAGGTGCCGGTGATGTTAGTGCATGCCGAGTGGGACGCGGATCTACCCAGTTACATGATGTATGAATACTTTACTAAGCTTGAGAATGCGCCATACAAGGAGATGCTACAGATTAGTGAGGGTACTCACACCATCATCATGGAAAAAAATCGCATGTTGATGTTTGCCGGTGTTCAAGAGTTCTTGGATAGTAACTTTAAGTCAGAAAAATAAATTTTTAACTGATGCTAGCCATCGCGGGGTGGCTAGCTCTTGATGATGAATTCTGGATTGAGTAGCCTGATTCGCTCATCAACATAGTAGCCACCATATTCACCATATCTTAGGTACTTTCGAGAGCAGTCAATGCACTCATAGATATTGCACCTGGTGTAAGGGTGATAGCCAATAGCTATAGGCGCATTATCAGACCAAGAGTGGGTTCCATTGGGGTGATATTCATCCCAAGTCTCAGGGCTCTCTTCATTGCGAAGAGTGCCAACGAGTTTTAAGCGCTTAAGGTCAAAACTTCCAGAAACAGACTCCCATCCTGGGTGTATTAGCGCATTGCAGGTTTCACATTCTGAGTCTGGCCGATTTGCGAGTGCAAGCTCTAGGAGCTCGCTGGAAGTGCTTATTTTAAGCATTCGTTATTCTGATCCAAAGAGTAAATAATAGGCTAAAACTAGCTCGAAAGTTTAAAGGAAAGCCAATATATTTGCGTTATATTGCTAGGATTAAACAATATAAATATATGCGGGAGATTGAGTGATGAGCACAACTGGGATTGAAATCCACCCAAGAAAAGAAGCCTTCAAAGAAGGTGTTGCAGCTCTTACGGGGCTGGCAACTTCCGTGGTGAGTGATGTTTTGGGAAGGACCATTGGCGCAGTCAATATTCTGCCAGTGAATAAGTCCCCCGTTTCGGTTTGTGGCAATGCAGTAACGGTTAGTGTTCGTGCTGGCGACAACCTTTTGATCCATAAATCCCTACAAATTTTGAAGTCAGGCGATGTCTTGGTAGTGGATGGTGGTGGCGATCTTTCACGTGCCTTATTTGGGGAAATCATGATGACGGTTGCCAAATCGAAAGGTGCCATTGGTTGCGTTTTTGACGGTGCCATTCGTGATGTAGATGCTTTTGAGAAACATAAGTTCCCATGCTGGGCTCGAGGTGTGAATATGCGTGGCCCTTATAAGGATGGACCTGGGTCAATCAATACTTCCATCAGTATTGGTGGAATGGTCGTTAATCCAGGCGATATCATTTTGGGGGACTGCGATGGAATCATTGCACTGTCACCAAGTATTGCGCTCGAAGCAGCTAAGTTAGGCAAAGAAAAAGAGGCGACGGAACATAAAACGATTCAATCCATTCTGGATGGTCAATATAACGACGCTTGGGTCGACGCTACTTTGAAACAAAAAGGCGCGCTATGAAAAAACTTCTCGCCACTCTTGCTTTAAGTGCCGTGGTGATGAATGTCTATGGCGCATACCCCGATAAGTCCATTAAGTTTTTAGTTCCATGGCCTCCAGGCGGGGCAACTGATCAGGTAGCGCGCATCTTAGTGCAGCCCTTAACAAAAGAGCTAGGGGTTTCGGTATTTGTGGAGAACAAGGGTGGGGCAGGCGGGAATATTGGCACCCAATCTTTCGTACAAGATAAACCTGATGGTTACTCTATTTTGATGGCCACAAGCTCTACCAATGCTGCCGGCCCTCATTTATTTGCGAACCAGGGATTTGATGCAGCTAAAGATTTCACGCCAGTAGTGCTGGTCTGCACGATTCCAAACATCATGGTTGTGCCAGCTACATCACCCTGGAACAGCATGAAAGATCTCATGGCTGATGCAAAGCAGAACCCTGGAAAGTTTACTTATGGCTCGGCTGGTATTGGCGCCTCTCAGCATTTAGCTGGAGCGCAATTTAAAACGGTCACTGGTTTGGATATTCGTCATGTGCCATATAAGGGAAGCGGTCCAGCAGCCGTGGATTTGATGGCCGGTCATATTGACATGATGCTAGATACGGGTTCACTTAATAACATTAAGGCGGGCAAGTTGAAGGCCCTTAGTGTTGCTGCTGATAAACGTATTCCTGAGCTGCCGAATGTACCCACAATGAAAGAGGTGGGGGTATCGATGGTGGCTAATGCCTGGTATGGTGTCATGCTCCCAGCTGGGGCTCCAAAAGATGTTACCGAAAAACTGAATGCAGCCTTCAATAAGGTTTTAAGAGATCCTGAAGTGAAACAACATCTCCAATCCATTGGTGCACAGATAGATGGTGGTTCTGTTGCTGATTTCACAAAGTTTTCTCAAGCAGAGATTAAGCGTTACGAAGGTATTGTCAGAATGTCAGGGGCTCCTAGAGAGTAAAAATAATGAAAAAAATGATCTCCAATGTCTTATTGTTCTGTGGGCTCCTGTTTTCAGTCCATTCAATGGCCCAGGACTATCCAAATAAGCCGATTAAGGTTCTGGTTGGATATGCTCCAGGTGGTGCGGTAGATTTGGTTGCCAGAAGTTTGGGGCAGAGCCTTTCGGGCTCAATGGGACAACCTTTTGTCATTGAAAACAAGCCAGGTGCTGGAACTAATATTGCGGTTAAACAATTGATTGATAGCTCGCCAGATGGATATACGCTAATGGTTGCAGCCAATGCCTTAGCCGCCAATATGGCCCTTTATAAACCTCAGCCATTTGATGTCGATAAAGACATCACCCCAATCGGATTGATTGGTAGTGTGCCGGTAGTCATTGCCACAACCGCTGGCAGTAAGTATCAAAAATTATCAGACCTGATTAAAGCGGCAAAGGCAAATCCGGATTTCATTACCTATGGATCACCAGGTAATGGCGCAACCCCACACATGGCCATGAAATTCTTTGAGCAGGCTGCTGGAGTTTCCTTTAAGCATGTCCCGTATAAAGGGGGTGCACCCGCCATTACGGATTTAATCGGAGGCCAGTTAGATTTAGTCGCAATGAATATGCTCGAAATTGCTCCTCAGGTTAAAGCTGGAAATCTCAAAATCATTGCAGTGATGAGTGCCAAGCGTTCCCCATTATTTCCAGGTGTGCCTACAGTTGCAGAATCTGGATTTCCTGGATTTGAGGCTTCTGTTTGGTATAGCTTAATCGCACCTGCTAAAACGCCAGCAGCGATTGTGAAGACATTGCACTCAGAGGTAGAGAAAGCGCTGAAGTCGAAAGACATGATTGAACGTTTAACTTCGGTTGGTGGCGAGGTTAGTCCCGGTAGTACGGCGCAATTTACGACCTTCCTCAATTCAGAGCGCAAGCGTTACGAAAAGCTGGTTCATGATGCCAATATTCAGCCTGATTAATGCTTAATAAATAAGTTAATGAGACATCGTTTTTCCTGGAGGAGGTTGTATGGATTAGTTTTTTCACTAATCCTTTGTGCTTGTTCCATTGCGCCACAGAACCCCATAACCCCTCAAGGTGAATTAAGGATGGGCCTCTATAAAGGGACACCAACCTCAATCTTGCCAGCCAATTCAGTCGGTGGTGAGTCCCGGGGAATCGGGTATGAATTAGGTAGAGATCTCTCTAGCAAGTTAGGCGTTCAATACTCTCCGGTAGTTTTTGAAAAGAATGCTGATGTTCTAGCAGCTGTGAAAAAAGGTGAGGTTGATTTAGTATTTACGAATGCTAGTACTGATAGAGCGCAATATATTCAATTTTCAAAGACGGTGATTCAGATTGAAAAGGGATATTTAATTGGCCCTCGAAGCAAAATTAATTTACCTTCTGAGTTGAATCAACAGAAAGTCAATATTGGCTACAGCATGGGTAGCAATTCTGCGCGAGAACTCCCAGGTCTGATTCCGAATGCCACGCTGGTACAAACCACTTCGACAAAACAAGCTATTGAGCTTCTCAAATCTGGTGAGCTCGATGGTTTTTCAAGCAATAAAGCGATTCTGTATGAAATGGCGGGAAGCACACCCGGATCGAGAGTGCTGCCAGTAGTTATTGGCTATGAAAGCCTTGCTTTAGGAACGCCTTTAAATAGAAATGGCACGACTGAGCAATTAAATCTCTTTGTTGATGAAATAACTGTCTTGGGGAAATTAAAGATGATTATTGAGCGCTCCGGTATTCAGGGTCTTGCTGCAAAATAAAATGATAATTAGAGAGATGCAGAATGATTATTGACTGTCATGGGCACTACACCACAGCGCCAAAATCTTTAAAAGCATGGCGTGACGCGCAAGTTGCCAACTTAAACACTCCTGAGCTTGGTC
>Ga0007797_1000073_pt1 | contig 24458 bp, 25 predicted proteins | sample CryBogmetaGMA25M_FD_60364 | JGI IMG/M metagenome (GOLD analysis project Ga0007797, IMG submission 60364) | Freshwater microbial communities from Crystal Bog, Wisconsin, USA - MA2.5M | ecosystem: Environmental > Aquatic > Freshwater > Lake | place: Crystal Bog, Wisconsin, USA | collected 2009-07-06 | reverse complement strand
CCTTCGGGCTTGGGGATGGGGGCATTGTCGCTCCGGACGGCCGGGGCCCCTAGATTCGCCACAGCTTCCCTGGTCCGCTGAGCGGCTTCACCCGACCCCTCGCCCGGCTGATCGACCAGTTCGAGCGGCTGCCGGGCATCGGCCCGCGCACCGCCCAGCGCCTGGCCCTGCATCTGTTGCGCCAGCCCGAGGAGCAGATCCGTTCCTTCGCCGATGCGCTTCTGGCGGCCCGAAGCCAGGTGGGCCAGTGCCGCTGCTGTTTCCATCTCTCGGCCGAACCGCTGTGCGAGATCTGCCGCAACCAGGAGCGGCGCAACGGCCAGATCTGCGTGGTGGCCGATTCCCGCGACCTGCTGGCGATGGAGCGCACGCGGGAATTCCGGGGCGGCTACCACGTGCTCGGCGGTCTGATCTCGCCGATGGATGGCATCGGACCGGAACTGCTGCAGATTCAGCCGCTGGTCGAACGGGTCGACCGGGAGGCCACCACGGAAGTGATCCTGGCCCTCACCCCCAGCGTCGAAGGCGACACCACCAGCCTCTACCTGGCCAGGCTGCTGAAACCCTTCACCACCGTGAGTCGCATCGCCTACGGCCTACCGGTGGGGAGTGAGCTGGAATACGCCGATGAAGTGACCCTGGCGCGGGCCTTCGAGGGGCGCCGCCGCCTCGACTGACCGACCCTCCTGTCCTGACCAATGGCCCCGCGAACCAGCCGCTACAGCGCCATTCCACCGGCCTCCCGTCTGCCGGCCTGGCTGCGCTCGCCGATCGGCAACGCCAGCGATCTCGTGGCGGTGCAGGCGGTGGTGAAAAGCCAGCGGCTGCATACGATCTGCGAGGAGGGTCGCTGCCCAAACCGGGCCGAGTGCTATGCGGCCGGCACCGCCACCTTCCTGCTGGGTGGCCCGGTGTGCACCCGCAGCTGCGCCTTCTGCCAGGTGGAGAAGGGGGAGGCACCGGCACCCTTCGACGCCGGCGAAGCCGAACGGGTGGCCGAGGCGGTGCAGACCCTGGGGCTCCGCTATGTGGTGCTCACCGCCGTGGCCCGCGACGACCTGGCGGACCACGGCGCTGGCCTGTTCACCACCACCATGGCCGCCATCCGCCGGCGCGATCCGCGGGTGGCCATCGAAGTGCTGACCCCCGATTTCTGGGGGGGGCAGCGTGGCGAGGCGGAGGCCGTGGAGGCCCAGCGTCGACGCCTGGAGGCGGTGCTGGCCGCCGAGCCGGTTTGCTTCAACCACAACCTGGAGACGGTGGAGCGGCTGCAGGGGGAAGTGCGCCGTGGGGCCACCTACCGGCGCTCCCTCGGCCTGCTGCGCACCGCCCGGCAGCTGGCTCCGACGATCCCCACCAAATCGGGCCTGATGCTCGGACTGGGTGAAACATTTGATGAGATTGTCGAGAGTCTCAGAGATCTGCGGCAAGCCGACTGCCAGCGCCTAACCCTTGGCCAATACCTACGTCCTTCCCTGGCCCATCTGCCGGTGCAGCACTACTGGTCGCCGGACGACTTTGCCCGGCTCGGAACGATCGCCAGGGAGCTGGGCTTCCAGCAGGTGCGCAGTGGCCCCCTGGTGCGCAGCAGCTACCACGCCGAAAGCGACTGAGCGTCGCGGCCAGCGCCGACCCGGTCGACTTGCCAGCAGGCAACACGGCCCTAGGGTGGTTTATTAACCGGAAAGAAGGTAAAATTGGGATAACAGAGTGAGCCGCCCAGCGCGACGGAAAAACTCAGGGACCACAGACAAGAATCACCCCGCCCCAAGCCTGACTTCATCAAAATCCAATCAGAAATTAACGCTATGCATGCTCGAGGGCGATCGGAGCAAGGGACCCGCGAACGGTCCGCCGTTCCGGCCACCAGCCACCCACGCTCCCCGCGCAACCCGGAGCCGTTGCCGGCCATCGACTCCCCCCAGACCCCTTCCCGGCTGGACATCAACAGGGCCGCGCTGGCTTTTCTGGGCCACGATGCCAGCGTCGGCCATAACGCCCATGCCTATCGACAGCAGATCCAACGCCTCGGCATCACGATCACCAGCTTCAGCCAGGCAGCGCTCCCCCGCACCTTCAGCCAACGGTCCAGCCTGGCCTGCTGCGGCGAGCTGATCCTGCTGGCCTCGGCCCACACCGGGCTGTCGATGGGGATGCTCAATGAAGATGATGGTGTGGTAGTGATGCTTCCCTACGGAGGCCACGCCGATGTGACCTGCCAAGGCCATCCCTTTGAGCTGCAGCATGATTCCGAACTATTATATCTACCTGGCACCAATCTGCAGCTGAACACGAATGATTTCAACGGAGTGATCTTTCGGATTGACCGCCAGCGCCTGCAGACCACAGCGGAATCGCTGATCGGTCCCTACGCCAACATCCCCCAGCTGCGCAGGGATCTGCGCACCCCCAGGATGCTCGGTCCCGACACGTCACTCAACACCGAACTGGTGCTGCAACTGCGGCGAACCGTACAAATGCTGGATGCCCCAGGTCTGCAGGGCTCAACCCTGCTGGAGGCCCTGCGGCTCGATGAACTCATCTACCGCATTCTGGCCGAACTGGTGAGCACGGAGGTGAATGCCCACCCCGAACCGGTCACGGCCGATCCCCCCTGTCATCAACCGATGCGCGATCAGATTCTCGAGGATCTGATCGAATGGATCAATGTCAACCTGCACCGTCCAATCGGCCTGACGGAACTGGAACAACGGTCCGCCTACTCACGCCGTTCTCTGCAGTACACCTTCAAGCGCCGATTCGGTTGCTCGCCGATGCACTGGATCCGCCACCAACGCTTGCAACGCGCCCTCTGGCAACTGCAGCACCCCGAGCCGGACACCAGTGTGCGCGCGGTGGCCATGGCCTGCGGCTACACCCACCTGTCGGCCTTCGGCCGCGACTTCCGCAACCATTTCGACCTGCGGGCCTCGGAAGTGCTGCGGCAGGCCCGCCAGTTACTCGAGCAGGACGACTGAGCCCCCCTCCCTGACATCCCCGACCGCGGCGCCATAGGCTCGCCCCACCACCAACCGCCCCCTGCCGCCGCGAGCATGGATCCGCAGCTGGTGCGTCACTGTCTGAAAGTGTTCGTGGCGGTGTTCATCACCGCCGCCATCGCCTCCTGGAGCGAACGGGTCACCTACCTCTGGTATCCGCTGATGGCGGTGATCCTCGTGGTGGATGACAATGACGATCTCACCATCCAGGCGGCGGCCGCCAGGATCCTGGGCACGGTGATGGGCGGACTGGTGACTTTCCTGGTTCACACCCTGCTGGCCGGCTGGCCAGGGGTGCTCGTGTCCCTGCTGCTGATGGGGCCGGTGCTGCGCCTGTTCGGCTGGCAGGCGGGCATGGGCACCGCCGGCACCCTGAGCGTGATGTTCCTGATGCTCCCCAGCCACGAGGCCCTCAACTGGACCTACGTGTTCAATCGCGCCCTCGACACCGGCGTGGGCTGCGCCGTGGCCCTGGGGGTAGGGCTGCTCTTCTGGCCCCGTGACTGCTACCACGAACTCAACCGCAGCGATGCGGGCCTGCGACGCAGTCTTGGGCAGCAGCTCGAGAACTATGGCCGCTGGCTGCAGCAGCAGGGTCCCCGACCAGCCCCCCTCGACCCGGCACCGCTGAGCGCCGCCCTGGAGCGCATGGAGCTGCTGGTGCAGCGCGAGCGGGGCGGCCCCCACCACCGGCGCCTGCGGGCCAGTGGCTGGGACAGGCGGCTGCGGCTCTGGCAGCAGGTGCAGTTCCACTGGGTGGCCTGGGAACGCCTGCTGGCCGGCCTGCCAGCCCTGCCCGCCAGCGAAACATCGCTGCTCGGCCAGGGCGTCAGCGACCTGGACCGCCAGCTGGCTGGCGCCAGCCAGCCGACCCCCCCCAGGAATCCCCAGCCCTGGCAGGCCCTGGCCCGGCGACGGCAGCTGCCCCTGCTGCCCCTGCTCGCCCTTGCAGAAGAACAGCGCCCCCTGCACGCCAGCCTCGGCGCCCTTGGCAGCAGCAGGCCATGCTGATCAGCCGCCGGGAGCTGCGGCTGGCGCTCACCGCCGGCCTGGGCAATGCCTTCGGCAGCCTCAGCGCCCTGCCCTTTGGGTTCTACGTGCCCCTGGCCGTGCTGGCGGTCGGCAGCGACAGCTACGGCGGCTCCCTGGAACTCGGACGCCAGCGCATCCTCGGCAGCACCCTGGGCTCCCTGTTACTGGTGGTCTGCTACGGCAGCCTGAACGACCTGCCCATGCCCCTGGCCCTGGCGATCACCCTGGCGGCCCTGCGGTTGCTGGGGGGGTTGCTGGGGCTGCAGGTGGGCTACAAGGTGGGCGGACTGATCATCGTGATGGGTTGGTTCGTCCATGAAGGCCAACTGGCCGCTTGGATTCCCCTGCGCCTGATCTGGACCTGCTTCGGGGTGGTGCTGGCCCTGCTCAGCCTGCGGCTGTTCTGGCCCAGCCGCAGCCTCGACCAAAGCCTCAGCGGCTACGCCAGTCTGCTGGAGGCCCTGGCGGCGATCTACGGGGAACTAGCCGACCGGCTTGATCCCGCCGGCGCGGCGCCGACGGGTGCTGTCATCGCCCCGCCTGCCGAGTCCGCCTTGCCGCCAGCCCTTGGCCAGGACCGTTACCGCGCCCTGCGCAGCCAGCTGGTAAGCCTGCGTCGCCAGCTGCCGGCCCTGGCCCGGGAGCTGGGCACCAACCCGCAGCGCCATCCGGCACACCAGCTGCTGAAGGCCTTTGAAGAGGCCAGCTCACGCCTGATCACCGCCCTGGGGGCCCTGCTGCGCCAAAGGCCGCCCCGGGACGATCAGGGGCTGCTGGAGGCGCTCCACCGGCAGGAGGCGGAGCTGCTGCGCGGCCTGGTGGAGCGGCTGGAGATCTGGCGGCGGATCCTGCGTCAGCGGGGCCAGCCGCTGCCGCCGCCGCCGCCACCGCCGGCAGCCGTCGCCGGTTGGCAGCGGCTGGCGGACGATCTCAGCGATCCCCAGATCAATGAAGCCTCTCTGGAGGGACTGGAGCGCCTCGCCAGTCGGCTGCTGCTCTGCCGCCAGGCCCAGCAGGCGATGCAGGACGCGGAGCGCCAGTGGGCCAGCCTGGTGGGCCGGCCTCAGGGCTGGGGCCGGCTGGCCCACCAGCGCTCCAGCCGGTAGCCCAGGATCACCAGCAGCACCACCAGCCAGAACCAGAGCTCCGGGGCGTTGGCATGGCAGAGAATCAGCAGCAACACCAGCTCCGCCACGAGCCAGGGCAACTCCTGGCGCAGCAGCGGATTGCGAAGGCGGAACGATGGCTGGGCCATGGGGATGGACGGGGCAGGGGAGGCTGGAGCGGTTCGGCGACCTCAGGTCCCGGGGGCGCTGCCCGCCGGGACGGGACGGTTCAAGAGGCGTTCGGGCGCGAAGCCCCGGTAGCCACCGGTCAGGGAGCGCAGGCCGGGTATCAGATAGCTGAGCGGCGTGCGCCACTCCACATAGGCATGGCTGGTCACCGTCAGGCCCGCACGCACAGGAAAGACGCCGCTGCCTTTCGAGAGGGTCCAGCGGTAGCCATCGCGGCTGGCGGAGTCGCGCTCCAGGGCTATCTCGGCGCGCATCACCGGCCCATCGCTGGTGAGTTCCCTGGCCAGCTGGGGGTTGCCCGTGGTTGTGGAGACATCCTCCAAGGTGGCGGGCAGGCTGAGCACCTGGTTCACCCGGCCGACGATGCCGCCGAAGCGGCCGCGCTGGTTCCACTGGGGCACCACCTCGATCGGCAGCCCCGTGGGCAGGCGGCGGGCATCGGCCGGGGCGAAATAGGCCACCGCCCGCAGGGCCCCATCGCCCGCCGCCGGTTGCTGCTGGCGGCCGATCGTGCCCAGCCGTTGTCCCACGGCCACGGTCTGGCCCGGGATCACCTGGAGATCAAGCAGCTGGCCGTCGCGCTCGGCCAGCACCTGGCCGTCGTAGGCGATCCTGGCCTCGGTGACCCGGATCTCCCGCCTCAGATCATCAATCTGATAGCGGCGCTGCAGGGCCTCGGTGTCGATCTGCAGCTTCACCTGCTCATAGTCCGTCACCACCTGGCGACGATTGATCTTCACCTGATCGGCATTCACGCTGCTGGCGGTGAGTCCCTGTTCCGCCGCCACCACCTCGCTGGAAAGGGGGGCCACCACCTCCCGGCGGCCCAGCCATTCCAGGTTGCGCAGCTTGCTGGCATAGGTGGCCTGCAGGGCGCGGTAGCGCTGGCTGTCATCGTCGAGCTTGGCCAGGGCCGTCTCCAGGGCAAGCTTTTCGGTCTCGAGCCGCAACCTGTCGCGGTGGTCGAGATCACGGTTGATCCGCTCCAGCTGCGCCAGGCTACCCCGCTGCTGCTGCAGCCGCTTCGCCAACACCGGCAGGTAGAGGCTCAGCAGCAGCTGACCCCGCCGCACCGTCGCCCCCACCCGGACCTGGACGTGCTGGACCTGGCCGGCGGCCCTGGCGTTGAGCACCCCGGCGTTGTCGGGATAGAGGAGAACTCCCTTCCCGATCACCTCGGTGGGGACCCGCCAGAACAGCGCCCAGAGGGCGAGGGCGCCGCCCATGCCCATCAGGCACAGCCCCACCTGGCCGTGGTCGTCCAGCCCGCGCCAGTGCAGCCCCAGCCGGCGGGCCAGCCGCCTCGGCCGGGGGTGCTTTGCTGGGACAGGAGCCTCAACCATGGGGGCCAGCATGCCCGGCGCCAGCTCGATTGGCCAGAGCGGGCAGACTGGGCGGCCACTGCCACCGGGGGGTTGCGCGTGCGCTGTCGAGGCCTGAACTGGTGGATGCCCCCCCTGCTGGTGCTGGCGGCTCCGCTGCTGGGCGGCCTGAGAGCGGCAGGCGTGGTACCGCCGCCGCCCGCCTCGGGCACGGCCCGGCTGGAGCGCAGCTGGCGGGAGCTGGACCAGCAGCTGCGGGCCCTCGATGCGCTGATCCCGGCATCAGCGGTGCCGGCCACCCCGGCCACCCCGCTGCTGCCGCAGACCCTGCTCAGCCCCAACGCAGCCCCCGGCGGGGTGCTCACGCCCGCTGGGGCGAGCCCGGTCGCCCCCCTGAACCTGCCGACGGCCGCCGAGCTGCAGCCAGGCCGCATCGCAGCGGTCAGCCTGGAGCAGGCCCTGGCGATCGCCTTCGCCAACAACGCCAGCCTTCAGGCCCGACGGCTGGAGGTGGCTGCCAGCCTGGCGGAGCTGCAGGCGGCCCTGGGCCGTTACTGGCCCCGGATCAGCGCCTTCGCCAACGGCAGCAGCGGCCAGAGCAGCCTCAACGCCAATGCGCCGCTGGGCAACGGCAACCTGGGCCTGGGGCCCAACTTCGCCGCCGGTGGTGCCTTCGCCGTCCCCAGTGGCGGCGCCGCCTACCTCAACACCTACGCCAGCGGCGGTGCCGCCGGACTGGCCCTGGACTACGGCCTGATCGACTTCGCCCGAACGCCGACGATTCAAGCCAGCCGGGCCCGCCTGGAAGCTTCCCGCCATCGCTACGCCAACCAGCTGCGCCAGTTGCAGCTGCAGGTGAGCGAGGCTTACTACCTGCTGCAGCAGGCCGATCAGAACGTCCGCATCCAGGACGCCGCGGTGCGCAATGACCTGCTGATCCTCCAGGACGCCCTCGAACTTAAGCAGGCGGGGCTGGTGCCACGTCTGGATGTGCTGCGGCGGCGGGCGATCGAGGCCACCGACCAGGAGGGGCTGATCCAGGCGATGGCCGATCGGGCGATCAGCCGCCGCCAGCTGGGGGTGTTGCTCAATCTGCCGCCGGCGCTGACCCCGGCCGCCGCCGATCCGATCACGGCGATGCCCCGCTGGCCGCTGGATCTGGAAGCCAGCCTGCTGGCCGCCTACCGGGGCAATCCGGAGCTGGAGGCCCTGCTGGCCGTCCGGGAGGCGCTGGCGCGCCAACGCGATGCCAGCGCCGCTGCCCTGCTGCCGCGACTGGCCCTGTTCGCCAGCGGTGGCAGCTATGCCAGCAACACCAATCAGTACAACATCGCTGTGAGCCAGGGGGGCTGCTGCGGGTCCACCGTCATCCCTGTCCAGAACAACAGTGGCTACGACTGGTCGGTGGGGCTGGGGCTGCGCTGGCTGCTGTTCGATGCGGGCAGCACCGCCGGCGAGGTGCGGGCCCTGACACGGCGGGCGGAGGCCACCGCCCAGGAGTACGCCGCCCAGCGCGATGCCATCCGCCTGCGCCTGGAAACCGCCTTCTTCAGCCACGAAGCCAGCCTGGCCAGGCTGAGTGCGGCCCGGCGGGGCGTGGCCGCCGCCCTGGAGGCCTTCCGCGATGGGAAGCTGCGCTACCAGAGCGGTCTGACCAGCGAAGTGGAGCTCTCGATCACCCAGGAACAGCTGATCAGGAGCCTGGTGCAACGCCTCAACGCCACCGTGGCGGTGAACATCAGCTACGCGCGGCTGCTGCGGGAACTGCTGCCGGCGCCCCGCGACCCGGGCGGCAACCCCAGCCCCCAGCTGCAGTGGCCGGCGGCGTCCATGGCCATCAGCGCCCCCCCCTGAGGGCCGGGCTCTCTAGCCGCCGCCGGCACCGGGCCAGCCCTTCGGCGCAGTCCCCGCGCATCAGCAGGCCCGAGCCCCCCCACACCAGCCGCAGGGGCAGGTCAAGCGGTGTGGCGCCCAGCAGCCGCACTGGCTCAAAGCCAAGCCCGCGGAAATAGCGGACCAGTCGGCGGTTCTGCTGCTCGCCGTCGTGGATGGCCAGCAGACGGGCGCCCCGGCAGGGGGTGCACTCCAGGGCCCAGGCGAAGGTGGCGGCCCAGATCAGCAGGCCCACACCGGCACTGCCGTCGCCCTGCACCCGCATCGTGTCGAGCTGGAGACCATCGGCCAGGGGCAGGGCCCAGCCCTTGAGTTCCCCTAGCAGGGCTGGAGCCTGGCCGGACCGGGGCCGGGCCACCGCCACCCGCAGGCTCCAGGCCAGCCCCAGCGGGCGCCCCACCCGCAAGCGCAGCAGCAGGCCGCGGGCCGCGGCCTGCTGCTCCACCGCCGCCAGGCTCAGGCCCACGCCCGCCCCTGCAGCGGCTCGCCGCCGCGGATACGGCCCAGCTCGTACTGGCGCTGGCGCTCGGCGAAACGGGCACGATCGGCCTCGCTGAAGCGATCAAGACATTGGTGACAGCTCACCCCCTCGCGATAGGCCGGGTGCACCAGATCGTCCGGGGCCAGGGGCAGGCCGCAGGCATGGCAGGTGCGGTGATCACCCGGCTCAAGGCCGTGGCCGACACTCACCCGCTGGTCGAACACGTAACAGTCGCCGCGCCAGCGGCTGAGGGGCTCGGGCACCTCCTCCAGGTAACGCAGGATGCCCCCCTGCAGGTGGTGCACCCCCTCGAAGCCTTGCTGCAGCAGATAGGCAGTGCTCTTCTCACAGCGAATGCCCCCGGTGCAGAACATGGCGATGGCGCGGGGCCGGCGCTGCCGCACCAGGGGCCGCAGCTGCCGCTCCACCCAGGCGGGAAACTCGCGGAACGAGGCGGTGCCGGGATCGATCGCTCCCGGGAAGCTGCCCAGGGCCACCTCGTAGCTGTTGCGGGTGTCGATCAGCAGGGTGTCCGGAGCGCTGATCAGCTCATTCCACTGCTGGGGCGGCACGTAGGTGCCCGCCTGGGTGGCCGGGCTGACGCCGGGGCAGCCCATGGTGACGATCTCACGCTTGATCCTCACCTTGAGGCGATGGAAGGTCTGGGACGACGCCCAGCTGAGCCGGGCCTCCAGCCGCTCCAGCCCCGGCAGCTCCCGCAACCGCTCCAGCAGCGTCTCCACCCCCTCGCTGGGGCCACTGACGGTGCCGTTGACCCCCTCCCAGGCCAGCAGCAGAGTGCCCCGGAGCCGGGCGGCGCTCGCCAGGGCCAGCAGCTCCTGCCGCAGGGAGGGCAGGTCCGTCATGGCGGTGAAGCCATAAAAGGCTGCCACCTGGATCGGGCGGGGATCCATCAGCCGGGGCCGGGGCGGCAGCCGTCGCTCCAGGGGGTGACGCCGGCGGCACTCAGCAACGCCCGATCGGCCGCACCATCGGGGTTGCCGGTGGTGAGCAGGGTGTCGCCATAAAAGATCGAATCGGCGCCGGCCAGCAGACAGAGGATCTGGGCTTCGCGACCCAGCTGCTCCCGGCCGGCGCTGAGCCGCACCCGGCTGCGGGGCATCAGGATCCGGGCCGTGGCCACCATGCGCACCAGCTCCAGCGGATCCACCGGAGGCTGGTCCTCCAGGGGCGTGCCCGGCACGGCCACCAGGGCATTGATCGGCACACTCTCGGGGTGGGGATCGAGGCAGGCGAGCACCTGCAGCAGGCCGGCGCGATCCTCGGGGCTTTCCCCCAGGCCGATGATGCCGCCGCAACACATGGCGATGCCGGCCCGGCGCACCCTCTGCAGGGTCTCCAGCCGCTCCTGGTAGGTGCGGGTGGAAATGATCTGTTCGTAGTGGTCGGGGCTGGTGTCGAGATTGTGGTTGTAGGCGGTGAGGCCGGCGGCGGCCAGCCGTTCGGCCTGGCCATCGGTGAGCATCCCGGCCGTGACACAGGCCTCCATGCCCAGTTCACGCACCCCCCGGACCATGGCCAGCATCGCCTCGAAGGGAGCGCCCTCGCGGATCTCGCGCCAGGCCCAGCCCATGCAGAAACGATGGGCCCCCTCCGCCTTGGCCGCCCTGGCCCGGGCCAGTACCGGTTCCACATCCAGCTCCGGGCGGCCGGTGACGTCACTGCTGTGATACATCGACTGGGAGCAGTAAGCACAGTCCTCCTCGCAGCCGCCGGTCTTGACGCTCAGCAAGGAGGCCAGCTGGACGCGGTAACCGGGATTGGCGCTGCGGTGAACCTGCTGGGCCTGCCAGAGCAGATCCACCAACGGCAACGCAAGCAGGGCCTGGATCTCCTCAAGGCTCCAGTCGTGGCGGGTGAGCATGGCGGTGGTCGTCATTCCTGAATGTCAACTCCGCCGAAACGACGCCGGCGGCCCTGGTAGTCGAGCAGGGCGGCCTCGAGGGCAGCGGCGTCGAAATCAGGCCAGAGGATGTCGGTGATGTGCAGTTCGGCATAGGCCAACTGCCAGAGCAGAAAATTGCTGATGCGCTGCTCGCCGCTGGTGCGGATCAGCAGGTCGGGGTCCACATCGCCGGCGGTGTGCAGCTCGGCGGCGAAGCAGGCTTCGTCGATCGCCCCGGGGCTGAGTTCGCCGGAGGCCACCCGTTCCGCCAGCCGGCGGGAGGCGCGCACCAGCTCGCGGCGACCGCCGTAATTGGTGCAGACATTGAAGTGAATGCCCGTGTTGGCGGCCGTGCGGGCGGTGGCATCGGCAATCAGGCCCTGCAACCCCTCAGGCAGCTGCTCAAGTTCGCCGAGGAAGCGGATGCGCACCTGCTCCCGCTCCAGAGCCTCCAGTTCACGGGCAAGCACCCGCTCGAACAGAGTCATCAGAAAGGTGACCTCTTCGCCGGGCCGGCTCCAGTTCTCGGTGGAGAAGGCGTAGGCGGTGAGGGCGCCAATACCCCAGTCACTGCAGAGCCTCAACGTGCGCTTGAGGGCCTCAACCCCGGCGCGGTGGCCCATGACCCGGGGCAGGCCGCGGCGGCGGGCCCAGCGGCCATTGCCATCCATGATCACCGCGATATGGGCGGGTAGCCGTCCGGGATCCAACGCCGCAGGCAGGACCTGGCGATGGGCCTTGGGGGTGGTGGTGGTCGCCAGGGCGCGACTCATCCGCGTGATTCCGGCGGGTCCGCAGCCACGCTACGCCCCGCCGGAACCGAGGCCAGGGCCTCGGTGAGCAGGTCGTGCAGCCGGCTGCTGGTGATCGGCCGTTCGAGCCGTCCCTGGGTGGCCAGGGAGAGGGTGCCGGTTTCCTCGGAAACCACGATGCAGAGGCAGCGGGCGTGGCGCTCGGTGAGGCCCAGGGCCGCCAGATGGCGGGTGCCATAGCGGTTGGGCTGCTGACGCGAGAGGGGCAGGATCACACCGGCGGCCAGGATGCGGTTCTTCTGCACCAGCACGGCGCCGTCGTGGAGCGGTGTGTCGGAGGCGAAGAGGTTGAGCAGCAGGTCGACGGACAACTGGGCATCGAGGCGGATGCCAGGGTTGAGAAAATCCTCGGGCCGTAGATCACTGCCCAGGTCGAGCACCATCAGTGCACCCCTGCGCGCCTGGGACAGCCGGCCGGCCGCCTCGGTGATCACACTCACCGAACCGGAGGCGAGCTGATCCCGGCTCCGATCGGCGAACAGCACCCCGAGGCGACCGGTGCCCAGCAGCTCCATCAGGCGGCGCAGTTCCCCCTGCCAGAGGATGGCCAGGGCCAGGCTGCACGCCATCACCAAAGCATCCACCAGGCTGCTGGTGAGGGGCAGGTTGGCGTAACGCTGAACGAACCAGGCCAGCGCCACCAGGAAGAGATAGCCCCTCAGCAGCCAGAGGGTGCGGGCTTCGGTGACACGCCCGAGCAGCACCACCCCCAGGCCCGTGGCGAAAAGGAGGTCGAGCAGCAGGCGGAAATCGATGGACCGAAGCAGCATTACGCGGGGCAGGCGCGGATCGCAGGGTTGAACTGGTGACAGGCACCCGCGAGTCCACCGGCTTCAGGGTAACGAGCGGAGCCGGGCGGGCAGAACGTCGTAGCGCAGTAGGTCTTCCGGCTGTTCACGGCGCTGTACCAGTTCGGCGGAGCCCCCGTCCACCAGCACCGCCGCCGGCCTGGGGATGCGGTTGTAGTTGGAGCTCATCGAGGCGTTGTAGGCCCCGGTGGAGAACACAGCCAGCACATCGCCAGTAGTGGTGGCGGGCAAGCCGATCTCCCGCAGCAGCACGTCGCCCGACTCGCAGTGCTTGCCAGCCACGGTGACCGTTTCGGTGGCCGGCTCCAGGGGCCTGTCGGCCAGCACCGCGGTGTACTGAGACTGGTAGGTGATCGGCCGCGGGTTGTCGCTCATGCCGCCGTCCACCGACACGTAGGTGCGCAGACCGGGGATCGGCTTGCGGCTGCCGACCGTGTAGAGCGTGACCCCGGCGCTGGCCACCAGGGAGCGGCCCGGCTCACAGAGCAGGCGTGGCAAGGCAAGCTGGCGCTGGCGGCAGGCATCGGCGACGGCCCCGGCCACCACGGCCACCCACTCCTGGATGGAGGGTGGATCGTCCGAGGCCACGTAGCGAATCCCGAGCCCCCCGCCGACATTGAGGTCGGTGCAGGGGTGGCCGAGGCCGCGGGCCAGGGCCAGGGCATCAGCCATCACGCCGGCCAGGTCGCGGTGGGGCTCCAACTCGAAGATCTGGGAGCCGATGTGGGCGTGCAGACCGTCGAGCCTGAGCCAGTCGCAGCCAGCAAGATGCCGCAGCACCGCCTCCAGTTCATCGGGATCGAAGCCGAACTTGCTGTCGAGGTGGCCGGTGCGGATGTATTCGTGGGTGTGGCATTCGATGCCCGGCGTGAAGCGCAGCAGGGCGCGCACGGGCAGGCCCAGGGCCGGCGCCAGGGCCGGCGCCAAGGCACCGAGCAGCTCGATGTCATTCCAGTTGTCGAGCACCACGGTGACGCCGCGGCGCACCGCCAGCTCGAGTTCCTCGGATGATTTGTTATTGCCGTGCAGGACAATGCGCTCCGGCGGCATCCCCCCCTCCAGGGCGGTGAGCAGCTCACCGGCGGACACCGCATCGAGGCCGAGTCCTTCGGAGGCCACCAGCGCCGTGATCGCCACGGAACTGTTGGCCTTGGAGGCGTAGATGGCGAGCGAGGGACCGGGGTAGTGGGCGGCCAGGGCCTCGCGGTAGGCCCTGCAGCTGGCGCGCAGGCTGGCCTCATCCAGCACATACAACGGTGTGCCGTAGGTGCGGGCGAGGTCGGAGAGGACACAGCCGCCCACCTCCAGGCGCCCCAGGGCGTCACTTCGGGTGGTGATCGGACTGAGGTTGCGATTCGGACTGAGCGGATCTCGGCCGGCCTCAAACCAGGCCGATTCCCCGGCGCTGCTGCCGCCTTTGACAGGGGTCTGGGGAGCGATGGTCGCCATGGGGCCCACCAGTAGGTGCGAGAGCATCCGATCGTAGGCAGGCCCGCTCCAGCCGGTCGTGACGCCTGAACCATCCGCCGCCTCCACCCCGCCGCCGCCCGCCGGCCGGGTTGGCCCGCTGGAGCCGGCACACCTGCAGGCCTGCCTGGCCCTGGATGAACGTTGCCTGGGGGGGTTGTGGAACGACGAGCAATGGCAGCGGGAACTGGCGGATCCGGCCCGGCCCGGGGTGGGGCTGTGGCAGGGTCCCGAGCTGCTGGCGATGGCCTGCGCCTGGCTGGTGGTCGATGAACTGCACATCACCCTGGTGGCGGTCGATCCGCACTGGCGGCGGCAGGGACTGGGACGGCGGGTGATGGACCAGCTGCTGGCCACGGGCCACCGGCGCGGCGCCGGCCGCGCCACGCTGGAGGTGGCAAGCGGCAACACCCCAGCCCGGGGCCTCTACGGCTCCCTCGGCTTTACCGAAGCAGGTGTCCGTCGTGGTTACTACCGCAACGGCGACGATGCCCTGATCCAATGGGCCAAACTCAGCGATCAGACGGGGTTCGGATAACCGCCGTTTTGTGTTGCAACAACCGTAAATAACGGCGTTTTCGTTTATGCCTTCAACGCCTTAGAGCCCTTGGCATCACTGGGCTCTCCAGGAAGGTGCTCCAGCTACCACACAGGCCGCTTCAATCCTGATAGGTTGGAACCACTTGCACCCGACCCGCGGCCATGTTCGAGCGGTTTACCGAGAAGGCCATCAAGGTCATCATGCTGGCCCAGGAGGAGGCCCGACGGCTCGGGCACAATTTTGTGGGCACCGAGCAGATTCTGCTGGGGCTGATCGGCGAGGGCACCGGTGTCGCCGCCAAGGTGCTCAAGTCGATGGGGGTCAACCTCAAGGACGCCCGTGTCGAAGTGGAGAAGATTATTGGTCGGGGATCCGGCTTCGTGGCGGTGGAGATCCCCTTCACCCCCAGGGCCAAGCGGGTGCTTGAGCTTTCCCTGGAGGAGGCTCGCCAGCTCGGCCACAATTACATCGGCACCGAGCACCTGCTGCTGGGCCTGATCCGCGAAGGGGAAGGGGTAGCCGCCCGGGTGCTGGAGAACCTCGGCGTCGACCTGGCCAAGGTGCGCACCCAGGTGATTCGCATGCTCGGCGAAACGGCCGAGGTCAGCTCCGGTGGTGGCAGCAAGGGATCCACCAAGACCCCCACCCTCGATGAATTCGGCAGCAACCTCACCCAGCTGGCCGCCGAGGCCAAGCTCGATCCGGTGGTCGGCCGCCAGAACGAGATCGACCGGGTGATCCAGATCCTCGGCCGCCGCACCAAGAACAACCCCGTACTGATCGGCGAACCCGGAGTCGGCAAGACCGCCATCGCCGAAGGCCTTGCCCAGCGGATCACCACCGGCGATGTGCCCGACATCCTTGAGGACAAGCGGGTTCTCACCCTCGACATCGGCCTGTTGGTGGCCGGCACCAAGTACCGCGGTGAGTTCGAGGAGCGGCTCAAAAAGATCATGGAGGAGATCCGTTCCGCTGGAAACGTGATCCTGGTGATCGACGAGGTCCACACCCTGATCGGCGCCGGCGCCGCCGAAGGGGCGATCGATGCGGCCAACATCCTCAAGCCCGCCCTCGCCCGCGGCGAGCTGCAGTGCATCGGCGCCACCACCCTCGACGAATACCGGAAGCACATCGAGCGCGATGCCGCCCTTGAGCGCCGCTTCCAGCCCGTCATGGTCGGTGAACCTTCCGTGGACGACACCATCGAGATCCTGCGGGGCCTGCGGGAGCGCTACGAGCAGCACCACCGCCTCAAGATCGCCGATGAGGCACTGGTGGCGGCAGCCACCCTGGGCGACCGCTACATCAGCGATCGTTTCCTGCCGGACAAGGCCATCGATCTGATCGACGAGGCCGGCAGCCGGGTGCGCCTGCTCAATTCCAAGCTGCCGCCGGCCGCCAAGGAAATCGACAAACAATTGCGCGAAGTCCAGAAGCAGAAGGAGCAGTCGGTCCGCGAGCAGGACTTCACCAAGGCTGGCGAACTGCGGGACCGGGAAGTGGAACTGCGCGACCAGATCCGCTCGATCCTGCAGGCCCGTCGTGACGAGGAGCCAGGTGAAGGCGTCGGCGAAGCCGCCGACGCCAGCTCCCCGGCCCTGGTCGAGGGAAGTGGTGCCAGCGAGGGCTCCGAAGAGAGCCGGACCCCAGTGGTGACGGAAGAGGACATCGCCCACATCGTCGCCTCCTGGACAGGGGTGCCTGTTCAGAAGCTCACCGAAAGTGAATCGGTGAAGCTGCTGCACATGGAGGAGACCCTGCACCAGCGTCTGATCGGCCAGGACGAGGCCGTCAAAGCCGTGTCGCGGGCCATCCGCCGCGCCCGGGTGGGTCTCAAGAATCCCAACCGTCCGATCGCCAGCTTCATCTTCTCCGGCCCCACCGGGGTCGGCAAAACCGAACTCACCAAGGCCCTGGCCTCCTACTTCTTCGGCAGCGAGGAGGCGATGATCCGACTCGACATGTCGGAGTTCATGGAGCGCCACACCGTCAGCAAGCTGATCGGTTCGCCTCCCGGTTACGTGGGTTTCAACGAGGGCGGTCAGCTCACCGAGGCCGTACGGCGCCGGCCCTACACCGTGGTGCTGTTCGACGAAATCGAGAAGGCCCATCCGGATGTCTTCAATCTGCTGCTGCAGCTCCTTGAAGATGGCCGCCTCACCGACTCCAAAGGTCGCACCGTCGACTTCAAGAACACCCTCATCATCATGACCTCGAACATCGGTTCGAAGGTGATTGAAAAGGGTGGTGGCGGCCTCGGCTTCGAATTCTCCGGCGGTGATGTTGAGGAAACCCAATACAACCGCATCCGCTCACTGGTTAACGAAGAGCTCAAGCAATACTTCCGCCCTGAGTTCCTCAACCGTCTCGACGAGATCATCGTCTTCCGCCAGCTCACTCGCGATGAGGTGAAGGAGATCGCCGAAATCATGCTCAAGGAGGTGTTCAGCCGCATGGGCGATAAGGGGATCGATCTCTCTGTCACTGAGGCCTTCAAGGAACGTCTCGTCGAGGAGGGCTACAACCCCAGCTACGGGGCCAGGCCGCTGCGACGTGCCGTCATGCGCCTGCTAGAAGACTCCCTGGCCGAGGAATTCCTCTCCGGTCGCATCGGCGATGGCGATGCCGCCCTGGTGGATGTCGACGACAACAAGCAGGTCGTGATCCGCAAGCAGATCACTACGGCCCCGGTTCCCGAGCTCGCCGGCGCCGGCGCCTGAAGCCCGGGCTGATCGATCGCCGCGGCAACCCCTCACGGGGTCTGTCGCGGCACTTTTATTTTGGAGACATGGGATCCAGCCGCCAACCCGTTCCGGACGTCCAGACAACACCCCGGGCCAGCGTCCAGGCCGTTGCCCCCGCCAGGGTTCTGCGGGGACAGGGGGCCTGGCGTTCGGCCCTGCCCCTGATCAAGGGGCTCAGCCGCCGGCCACTGCTGCTGGGCCGCAGTGCCGTCACCGCCGGCCTGCGCCAGGAGTTGCGCGGCGACCTTCAGGAACAGGGCCTGGTCCCACGGGGTGGAGAACTGCAGCACGACTGCTGCGAAGCCGACCTGCAGCGGCTGGCCGAGTTGGTGCGCTCCGAGGGCTGTGATGGCGTGCTGGCCGTCGGTGGAGGCAAGGTGCTCGACGCCGGCAAGTTGCTGGCCGATCGCCTTGATCTGGCCTGCGTCACCCTTCCCACCAGCGCCTCCACCTGTGCGGGCTGGACGGCCCTGGCCAACCTTTACTCCCCCGAAGGTGCCTTCCGTGGCGATGTGGCCCTGCAGCGATGCCCGGAGCTCCTGGTCTTCGACCACGACCTGGTGCGCCAGGCACCGGCCCGGACCCTGGCCAGCGGCATCGCCGACGCCATGGCCAAGTGGTACGAAGCCTCGGTGGGCAGCGGCCGCAGCGGCGATGGGCTCGTGCAGCAGGCGGTTCAGATGGCCCGGGTGCTGCGCGATCAGCTCCTGCTCGATGGCCGGGAGGCCCTGGCCGATCCCCTGGGCGAAGCCTGGGTACGGGTGGCCGAGGGCTGTGCCCTCAGCGCCGGGGTGATCGGCGGCCTCGGCGGCGCCCGCTGCCGCACCGTCGCCGCCCACGCGGTCCACAACGGCCTCACCCAGCTGGCCGGCTGCCACGGCAGCCTGCACGGGGAGAAGGTGGGCTTTGGCGTGCTGGTGCAGCTGCGCCTGGAGGAAATGCTGGGGGGCAATCGCCTGGCTCACCAGGCCAGACGGCAACTGGTGCCGTTCTTCCGCGCGCTGGGGCTTCCGGTGAATCTCGACGACCTCCAACTCGGTGCCGCCAGCCTGGAAGAGCTGCGCCAGGTCTGCCGCTTCGCCTGCCGCGAGGGCTCCGACCTGCACCTGCTGCCCTTCCCGGTGGCGGCCGAAGAGCTACTCGGCGCCCTGGTGACCACAACGGCCGATCTCCAGACCACGCCATGACGGCGACGCTGCCAGGGAGCGCCCCCGGCCACCCCTGCCGGCAGCTGGTGGAGCAGGCGGCCAGCGGCCTGCTGGACCCCCAGGGCAGACAACTCGCCGCCGCGGTGGAATGGTGGTCGCTGCCGGCCTTCGATGGCGGCCACGAGCGCTGGCCGGTGGCGGTCCTGGGGCAGGGCCCGCCCCTGCTGCTGCTGCACGGCTTTGACAGCTCCTTCCTGGAATTCCGCCGGCTGGCCCCGCTGCTGGCTCCGCACCACCGGCTGCTGATTCCCGACCTGCACGGCTTCGGCTTCTGTCCCCGTCCACCCGAGGCCGACTACAGCGCCGCCACGGTCCTGCGCCATCTCGAGGCCCTGCTTGAAGCCTGCCAGGAGCGAGGGGAGCAGGCGCCGCTCGGGCTGATCGGGGCGTCGATGGGGGCCGCCGCCGCCGTGGCATTGGCCCGGCTTCAGCCCACCCGGATCGGACGACTGCTGCTGCTGGCGCCGGCAGGGCTGACCGGCCGACCCATGCCCCTGCCACCCCTGCTGGACAGCCTGGGGGTGTGGATCCTGGCACTGCCTGCGGTGCGGCGCGGCCTCTGCTGCAGTGCCTTCGCCGCCGGTGAGGCTGCCGTGGGACCGGGCGAACTTGAGATCGCCTCCCTGCATCTGGCCGCCCCGGGATGGGCCCTGGCCCTGGCACGGTTCGCCCGGTCCGGTGGCTTCGCCGGCAGCGGCCACCCCCTGCCTCCGCAACCGCTCAGGGCCCTGTGGGGACGCAATGACCGGATCCTGCGCCCACCCCAGAAACGGGCTGCCCTGGCCCTGCTCAGCGATCGTGTCCAGGAACTCGACGACTGCGGCCATCTGCCCCACCTCGACCAGCCCGAACAGGTGCTGGCCAACTGGTTGGGGGCGGGCTGAGGGTGCCGGTCAACCCTCTCCGCCTTCACCCCCTTCACCGGTGTCCTTGCCGTGGCCGGCATCGGCGGCGCCCTCTTTCTTGGCATGGGAGGCGCCGGCGTCCTTGGCATCGGGGCTGGTGAGCGCCGGTTTGCCCTCACCCCCCTCCACCCCGGCCGGCGGCCGGCTGCAACCGACAGTGACCGTCATCAGACCGGCGGTGGCCAGAAACAGGGCGATGCTGGAACGAACGGAATTCGGCTGGGCCATGGACGCCGCAAAAAGACCAGCCCATTCTGGGCCGTGGAGCGAGGCGGCGGTCGCCCCGGCCCCCGGCCCTGGCCAGAACGCACCCATCCTGGTGCCATTGGTCACGTCCATGGGTATCTCCTGAGGCCCCCCATGCGCTTTTTCCTCGAACCCCTGCTCACGGCCGAACAGCTGGCCGAGCTGCGCGGCCGCCTGCTGGCCGAGGACAGCCCCTGGCAAGCGGGGGAACGGACGGCGGGCTGGCATGCCCGCGGCGTCAAGAACAACCGCCAGCTGGAGTGCGGCTCGGCCCTGCAGCAGCAACTGGAAGCCACGATCAGCGCAGCCCTCGGGGCCCATCCTTTGCTCCAGGCCGCAGCCCTGCCGGTGCGGATCCACAGCCTGCGCTTCAGCCGCAGCGGGGTGGGGGAGGGCTACGGACGGCACGTGGACAACGCCTTCATGGCTGGCGGGCGCTCCGATCTCTCCTTCACCGTGGCCCTCTCGGATCCAGCCAGCTACGGGGGGGGGGAACTGGTGTTGGAATCGCCCGCCGGGGAGGAAGCCATCCGACTACCCGCGGGCCACGCCATCGTCTACCCCAGCACCCTGCTGCACCGGGTCGAACCGGTGCAGCAGGGGGAGCGCCTGGTGGCGGTGGGCTGGATCGAGAGCCGGGTGCGCCGGGCCGACCAGCGGGAGCTGCTCTTCGAGCTCGACACCGCCCGCCGCACCCTGTTCCAGCAGCAGGGCAAGACGGAGGTGTTCGACCTGCTCTGCCGCACCTACGCCAACCTGTTGCGCCAATGGGGGGAATGAATGCCCGGCGGGCCCTGACCCTGGTGACGGTGCCCATGGCGGCCCTGCTGCTGCTGGCCCCCGGCGGCCTGGCGGCCGGGCCCGGCACCTGCCTGGATCTGCGGGAGCGCCGGGATGAACTGGCCCGCCGGGCCATGGCGGCCGAACTGATGCTGGTACGCCAGAGCCGGGAGCAGATCTGTCCGGCGTTGACGCGGGCGGCCGAGGCCGCCAACGCCGACAGCCCCGGCTACGGCAACGGCGCGGCGGCACTGATCAATCTCCAGGCCCTGCGCGACTGCCGGCAGGCCGCCGAACAACGTCTCGAGCGCCGTAACAGGGTGCGTTACCGCAACCGGCTGGGGTTCACCTATTACACCCCCTCGGGAGCCGCCCTGGCCGCCGAAGCCGACCGGGTCGCCGGAGAACTGGCTCGCCAGGGCTGCGAGGCCCCGCCCTGACGACACGGCCATCGCCATTCTGGTAGGACAAAACCAGATGGCAGCGTGGCCCGATGAGCAGCGAGCTGAACAGCGGCGGCGGCCCGATCCTCAAATTGCTGGCCCGCGGTCTGGAGCTCTGGATCCGCCAGCAGTGCTCTGCGCTGGAGCGGATCGAGATCGAATTGCTCGGCTCCACCGGCAAGCTGCTGGGCGGCCGTCTCGACGGGGTGCGGGTGACGGCCCGGCGCGTGGTTTATCAGGCTCTGGAGTTCGAATCGGTGGACCTCAGCAGCGAGGCGATCCGCGTGCGGATGGGCAGCCTGCTGCGCAGCCAGAACCTGGAGCTGGAGCAGCCCTTCCTGGTGCGTGGGGCCGTGGTGTTCAGCGGGGAAGGCCTGAGCCGTTCGCTGGGAACGCCCCGCTGGCGCAGCCTCGGCGATGGGCTGGCGGAGGCGCTGCTGGGGGTGACTCCCCTGGCGGCCGTCCGCATCGACGGCGACCGGCTGGTGCTCTCCACCCTGCCGGCTGGCGGCGAGGGGCCCCTGGAGCGGTCGGCCCGACTGAGCGCCAGCGGCGGAACGGTGCGGCTGCAGGCCGTCGGCCAAGCCAGTGCAAGCGACGAGGACGATGCAAGCGGCGAGGACCGTGCCGACAACCTCGATGTCCATCTGCCGATGGACGGGAACATCCTGATCGAACGGGTCGAAGTGGCCGCGGGCCTGCTGGAACTGCAGGGCGAAGCCCGGGTGAGTCCCTGAAACCAGGGGCCTACGGCGCCACCTCTTCATGCATGGCGTCAATGGCCTGCTCGATCAGGTGGCGCTCCTGGGCGAGCAGGCAGCCCATCTCGGTGCTGCAGATCGGATCATCCATCAGACCCAGATAATCATTAAGCAAAGATTCAAGCTCCTTGATGCGCGCCAAGTAGCAATCTCTCACGACATACAAGGGGATCATTGATCACCGAAAGCAGCAGCATTCACATCCAATCAACGGCTTTCACCGGGGTTGACGCTCCCATGCATTTCTGCAGCGGCAACGCACCGTCGTCACCGCAGCCGGAGCCAGCTGTTCGAGGGGCAATGCAATCGGTGTTGAAAACCTGGAAGCGGTCACGCAGCAAAGCCGCATCGCTCCAGTCAAACAGCTCATCTCTCGATGAGGATTGCAATCGAGACAATCAAGTTTGCACTCCCCAGATGCTGCCAACAGGCAGCCGCATCTTGAACTCTCTGCAATCACGCCAAAACGCCTTGCGTCCATGTCTTCCACGCCACGCGCAAACCAGGGCAACACGGATGCCATCAGCGATTATCTGCGCGCCATTGGCCGCATTCCCCTGCTGAGTCCGGATGAAGAATTGCATCTCGGCCACATCATTCAGGAATGGCAGCAACATGCCAATCCGCCCCGCCATCTGGAACGACGTGGCAGGAGGGCCCTGGATCGAATGGTCACAGCGAATCTGCGGCTGGTGACATCGATCTGCAAGCGCTACCAATCACGACTAATCCACAACTCACTGGAATCACTTGATCTGGTACAAGCCGGCAATATCGGTCTGATCCGTGCTGCCGAAAAGTTCGACCCCAGCCGTGGCTATCGCTTTTCCACCTATGCTTTCTGGTGGGTTCGCCAGTCGGTGAGTCGCTTCATTGCTGAAAACGGACGGACGATCCGGGTGCCACCACCGATGGCCCAATTAGCGGCACGAGCGTCCGCCATCCAATCCCGCGCCGAACAGCCGCTCTCCCACGACGACCTCGCCCTCAGGCTGGGAGAAAGCAGCAACAGGCTGCATCAGGCCCTGAAGGTGATGCATCAATGCCATGTTGTTTCGCTCGACATTCCGCTGCAGGGCACCGAAAGCGAAATCAATCTTGGTGACACGATCGGCAACCTCATCGATCCCTCCGACAGCGGCGCCAGCATGTTGAAGGACGATTACGGCTGGCTGCACCAGCATCTGCATCGACTGGACGAACGGGAACGACAAGTGATCAATCTGCGGCTCAACAGTGCCGAACCCCTGTCCCTGGCCAAGGTGGCTGACCAAATGAATCTGAAAAAAACCACCGTGCAGTGGCTGGAACGTCGCGCCCTCCAGAAGCTGCAGCGGGCCCTCGGCCAGGAGATCTGACACGCCAAGGGCCCAAACCGGTCAGCGGCGCGTTGCTGGCCTGGTGGGCAACACCGCAGGGCTCCACGCTGCTGCAAAAACACAGCGGAATCGCCAGCGAGATCAGCCCAGCCCCCAGCAGCAGCCTGGATAAGTTCCCAACAGGACAACCTCGCCTCCCCTTCCATATCAAGAGGATCCAGCCATGACTCTTATTCCCTGGGAATCCATGAAAAACATCGAAGACATGCTCGACCGATACACCCGTGCCCTGCCCTGGAATCGGGCCAGCAGCTGGCCCTTGATGGCCGAATGGAACCCGCGGGTGGACATCAGCGAAACCGATGGCACCTACCTGATCAAAGCCGATATCCCGGGTGTGGAAAAAAACGACCTGAAAGTACGATTGGATCAGGGGGTTCTGACGATCCAGGGCGAACGCCGTCAGGAGCAGCATGAGGACCATGCCAGGCTGCATCGGATGGAGCGCTTTTATGGGAATTTCACCCGCAGCTTCACCTTGCCGGACGATGCCGAAGCCTCCGGCCTGGTGGCCGAAGCCCACGATGGCCAGCTGACGGTGAGCGTGCCCAAGAAGGTGGCTGCCCCCTCCGCCGAAGCCATCCAGATTCCCGTGTCGTGAAGCTGGAGGGAAACCTCAGCCGGGCAGCAGGGGGATCACCAGCGTGACCAGGGTGTAGACCACCGCGGGCACAAAAAGGTAGCTGTCGATGCGATCCAGGATGCCGCCATGGCCCGGGATCGCATCCCCGGAATCCTTGATACCGGCATCCCGTTTCATCATCGATTCGGTCAGGTCACCCACCAGGGCAAACAGAGCCACTAGGGCACCGAGCACGGTGCCGATCAGGACGCCCCAGGTCCAGCCCAGCATCAATCCGCCGATCGCCCCCACCAGCATCGAGCAGGCAATACCACCGAGGGCCCCTTCGATGGTCTTGCCCGGCGAAATCGGCGAGAGCGGATGGCGGCCGAGGCGACGGCCGATCACATAGGAACCGATGTCCGTGGCCACGATCAGGAAGCAGGCCAGCAGGGTGAGGGCCAGGCCCGAACTCCAGGGCCAGCCGATCAGCGGCATCGCCCCGTGGAGCCTGGGGGCCAGAAGTGGATCCAGCAGGTCCCGCAACTTGATCCAGTGGCTCGGCAGAAAGCCGAGATAGAACAGGCCGAAGATCGAGGCGGCGATGTCGGCGATGGTGCCAGTGCATGGCTGCAGCAGCAGCCAGCCGCAGATCACCGCCCCACAGGCGGGCAGCACCGCCCCGGCCACATCCGCCGCCAGCCAGCCACTGCCGGCGGCGGCCTGGGTGGAGAGCAGGAGCAGCTGCACCGCCACCAGGGTGGTCTTGGTGGCCGGCCTCATGCCCTTGAAACGGGCCATCCGGAAGAACTCCAGCAGCCCCAGGTGGACGATCACCCCCACCGCCAGGGTGAACCACCACCCCCCCAGCAG
>Ga0007797_1000069_pt1 | contig 24713 bp, 20 predicted proteins | sample CryBogmetaGMA25M_FD_60364 | JGI IMG/M metagenome (GOLD analysis project Ga0007797, IMG submission 60364) | Freshwater microbial communities from Crystal Bog, Wisconsin, USA - MA2.5M | ecosystem: Environmental > Aquatic > Freshwater > Lake | place: Crystal Bog, Wisconsin, USA | collected 2009-07-06 | reverse complement strand
TTGTACTAGTCCTGCTTCATCCCCCCGGCTGCTTGACCGAAATACCTACCTCGCCCCGCTGTAGTTCGTCATAGCCAAGCCAGAGGGCTCTGCCGAAAAAGAAGGCCATCGCCGCAAAGATCAGCAGCTTCATGACAGGATCAAGCACAATATGGGCTGGACGGTTGAGCCAGAGCAGTTCACGCCCGAGTATGGTATCAAGTGAATCGCTCATCGTGGGCGCGATGTGTTTGGCGTATTCGTAGGCGATGCCAAAGAGCAGTACCCCGAAGAACCAACAAACCCGCGCCTGCGTGGGGCTGTGGTAGAGCCGGACGCCCCACCAGATACAGAGCCCGACCGTTAGGAAGAGCGGCCAGTTATGCAGAACCAGTACGATCAGGTAGCCCAGCACGTAATGGGCCTGCCCCAGATGATCGGCGCTCCAATGCTCAAACCAGCCCATACCGCGCCTCTCGCTCTTATGCATGTTTCAAACCAGCGTGACAGTTTGGGCACATGCACCGCGTCCTATTGCGACAAATCTGCAATCTAAAATCTGCAATCTGAGATGCCTTAGGCGTGCGACATTTCGCCAACGGCTCGCTCGCGCATCTCGACGGTGGGCAGCCACTCCATGTCTGCCTGGGCCTCCGCCTCGCGCCGACTCAGTTCGGCCAGCAGGCGGGCCAATCCCCACGCGCTGACGAGTTGCACGCCGGTGAGAACCAGCAGCGCACTCACCACCGGGGCGAACCAAGATGCCTCCAGGGCCGGGTTGGTTAGGTTGAACAAGGCGGCCCCGGCATAGATGCCGATGCCGAGCAGCACCGCGATCATGCCCAGCCACCAGTAATGCCGCTCAATCTTGCGCCCGTTGCCGCGTCGGCCAAATAGCCCCTGGCGGATCGGTCGCTTGTGGAAAAGGGCCACCAAGTAGCTGAACGATGTCCCAGTGGTGTAGAGGGTCACGCCAGCTACGGCCAGAACCAGGGCTGCGAACAGTTGAGGGAAGGCCCATCTCGTGCTGGTTCCGATCAGGTGGCCTAGTAGCGGCGGGGATGCCACCAATAGCGCAGCGACAAGGAAGGCCAGTCCGACGCCGCCAAAGATTCGTACCGGGTTGTAGGTCAGCGCCGTCCAGACGATGCTCTTGAAGAAGCGCAGTCCGTCGCGCACCACGCTCAGCTTGCTCCGCCCACTGCGCTCCTTATAGGGGATGGGCACCTCAACAATGCGCAGACCCTCGTGCAGGGCGCGGGTACTCATGGCTGGCGTGAAGTCGAGGGTATTGGGCAGCGGGTAGAGGGCGGGCAGGATCTCGCGGCGCAGCACGCGCTGGCCACTGGCGCTGTCGCTAATCTTCACCCCGGCCACCAGCGAGAGCAGTCCGGCGAAGATGGTGTTGCCAACACGACGCACCAGGGGCATCTCGCTATGCTCGCCGGTCATGCGATTGCCGATTACCACATCGGCTCCATCAAGGGCGGCCTGACACATTTGGGGAAAGTATTCTGGCGGGTAGGTGCTATCGGCGTCGAGGAAACCCAGCAGGTCGCCCCGCGCCGCGCTGAACCCGGTCTTCAGGGCGCTGCCGTAGCCGCCGTTCTGCTGCGAGATCAGCCGCACCCGCGACCCAAAACTCCTGACGATATCGGCGGTGCGGTCGTGTGAACCATCATCCACGACGATGCACTCCAGTTCATTTACCCCCACCTGAGTCAGTGCGATCCTAATCGCCAGTACGTGTTTGACAATAGCGGCGATGCCGTCCTCTTCGTTGTAGGCCGGGATCACGACAGAGAGTGTCGTCATAGTTCCCTCGCTTTGTTATTCATCCAGAAGCCTTCAGATGTTGGCTCTCTGCGCCAGCTTTGCTGGCGCAGAGAGCCAACATCTGAACATTCCAGAATTTGCGGCCCTGCGCCTTTCATCGTTGGTAAACGGGCATGGCCGCGTAGCGGCCCCGATCCAGCGGTGCCTCGCGCAGATCGCGCACGACGCGGGCCGGGTTGCCCACGGCCACGCAATAGTCCGGCACGTCGTGATTCACCAGCGCACCCGCTCCCACCACCGCATTGCGTCCCACCCGCACACCATCCAGCAGGATCGCCCCGCTGCCGATCCATGCTCCGTCGGCCACCTCAATGCCCTGGGCCGTAATGCCCTGCTGACTCACGGGCCGGCTCGTGTCGGAAAAAATATGGTTAACCGCCAGTACTTGTACGAGTGTGCCGAGATACACATCGTCGCCAATGACAATCCCGCCCTGGCCGCGCAGAATACATGCCTCGCCAATCAGCGAGCGCGCACCAATGCTGATCCCCGCGTGGGGCAGATCGCGGAAGTTGTAGACATGCAGGATGGCGTTTTTCATGACCATGCTCTCCGCGCCGATACGGATGCCGCTTGGGCATGCGTGCAGGTAACTGCCATGATCGAGGTAGACGCCCCGGCCCAGGCTTATATTTGAGGCGAAGCGGATCCGCACCCCGTCCTCAATGGCGGCCACGCCCTCCATACGCAAGATGGCTCGGTAGAGGAGGGCGCGCAGGCCAACCCCCAGGATGCTCGGTACCCAGCCAACGATGGATTGGATGCTCTGCTCTGCTAGGTAGCGTGCGGGCGATGTGGCCTGCCGCCCAAGGTAGAGACGGATGCGATCATTCATGCTGTTCACCCACCAACTGTGCGCTCTAGCGGCGGAGGATCGGCCTGCTCAGTTGCGCCGCGTCGTCGCCGCATGCCTTCCTGCCGCACTATCGGTCGTCGCCGTGTCGCGCCCGTGCCTGAGTCTGTGGTCACGCCAGATGTCATGACGGGCGGCGGGGTAATGATCACGGTAGGCGGCGGCGGGGTGATGATCACCGCTGATTCTTCCGCCTGTGGCTGATGTGCCGCCGTCTGCGGGACGAACGCCTTGCGCCGCATATCTTCCATTTGTGGCGACGGTCGCTCACGTGTGGGCAGGGTAATCGTCAGCCCATCGGCACCAATGGAGAAACCAATGGCGGGGAGGCGTCGTGGCGCACGTGTGGTACGGACGGACGGCTCGCCGCTTACGGTGACGGCCCCGAGCAATTTGGCCCCACGGTTACGCTGGATCCACTGCTTCGATTTCTCCACCTCCGAGCGCGAGTCTGTGCCGGGGCTGAGTACGAGTACCACGCCATCTACCAGCGGTGCCAGCAGAGCCGCATCGGCCCCGGTGAGAGCGGACGGGCCGTCGAAAATCACCACATCAGCACTGTCGCGTAGGGCGTCTACGAGCTTGGGCCAATGCAGCGATGGCACCAGGAGCGGCATGCCTTCACTCTCAATCTGGCTCGGCAGCATCATCACGTTGTCCATCGAGGTGGCCCGCATACGCATCCATAGCTCGGTGGGCATGGTGTACGAGTGCGGGGAGTCGTTTGTCCAACGCTCAATGGCAGATTGTGCCGTCGCGCTACCGCTCTCGTCTTGCTCGCGCAGGCGCAGAATCTTCCCGATATGCGACCGCGACAACTCGGCATCTACCAGCAGCACCCGGTGCCCGGCTTGCCCATAGATGTGCGCCAGATCAACCGCATAGATACTGCGCGACTCGCTGGGATTCGGGCTGCTCACCAGCAACAGGCGCAGCGGCTCGTCACTGGCCACGAGCGCGATCTGCGTGTGGGTATCGCGCACGGCGCGCTGGTCGTGTTGCCCCAACGGGATGTCCGGCTTCCAGCCAGCGTGGTTTATGCTCCCCAGGTGGGTGATCCCGATCCGCTGCTGGAGGTCGCTGCCTGATCGCCAGCGGTTATCAATGCGGTCGAGGAACAGGACAGCGACAACGGCGATCAGCAGCCCGCCCATCCCCGCACCACCAACAATCAGGGATCGTTTCTGGGGCAACGGTGCCGTGGGCGGGTTCGCTCGCTCGAAAAACGAGAGCGTATTAGCTGCGCTATTGTTGCGCAGGAGCAGCAGTTGGTTATAGCCATCCTGAGCTTTGCTGCGAGCCTTCTCAAGCTGGTCAATCTGATCCTGGTTCTCACGCAGATCGATGGCCGCGTTGAGTTGCTTCTGGCGCATGCGCAGCTCCTCCAGCTTGCGGTCGGTATCCGCAATGGTCGCCTGGGTCTCTGTGATCTGGCGATCAACCTCGGCGTGCTGAGCTGCCACCTTCTCGGGTGAGTTGGGGCTGTAGGCGATCAATTGCCGACCAAGGGCGTTGGCCAATGCCGCAGCGCGCTCCGGGCTGCTGTCGGTGATTGCAATCTCTAGCAGATTTGCCTGCGGGTTGATTGACACCGTGAGCATGGTGTTGATCAGTTCCGCCGGAAAATTGAGCTTGAGTTGAGCGGCCACCGGGTTGAGAATGATCTCGCGGTGGAGGAGTACCTCGTAGAAGCGCGCCAGCGAGTTGCTCAGATCAACCGCGAAGGTGTTGGGCGAAGATGCCTCGAAATTATTGCCCACCATCAACGTGGCCCGCGCCTGGTAGACGTTCGGCTGGTTGCGTGCGAGAAACCATGCGCTGCCGCTGGAGATCGCGATGGCGACAATCACCAGGGGCGACCAGCGGAGCAGCAGACGCAGATAGATCCCAAGTTCCTGCCAAGTCAACATGGTGTCAGCACTGTCTCACGCCGACCACAAAGCCAGCGTGAGGCAGTGAGCAGATCGGCGGCAATAAAATCGGGCTGAGGTGTGTCATTGGTAAGCATGCGGCACTGTTCCGCACCGCGCCCGCTGCGTACCAGGACGGTCTGACACCCGACGGCCCGCCCTGCAGCAACATCACTCAGGGCGTCGCCGATGAAGGTCGCATGATCAAGGTCAATATTGTACTGATGGGCGAGGTCGAGCAGCATCCCCGGCTGCGGTTTGCGGCACCTACAGTTCTCGTCGGGCCGGTGCGGGCAGAGGCGCACATCGTTGATCCGTGCGCCGTGATCCTGGGCAATTTGTGCCAACCGTAGATGGATAGCATCAACCGTCGTCCGCTCCACCAGCCCACGGTTAATGCACGCCTGGTTGGTCACAATGAAAATGCGGTATCCGCATCGGGTGAGCAGTGCCAACGCCTCCAGAGAACCCTGAAGCAGGCGAAACTCTCCCCACGAGGTCACGTAGTTGGCACGATTCTCGTTGATCACCCCATCCCGATCAAGAAAGACGACTCGCACGTAGCCCTCGCTCTACGACAGCCAGCAGCCTACCGCAGCACGCATGACGACCACAGCAGGAGAGGCTGACGCACATTGAGCCACTGAGGAGGGATAGGGAGTTGGGGTACTATGTGGTGTGGCAAGGGAACGATACAGGCGGGGCGTAAAAGGTGCCTAAATGATGCCTAAATCGTGTTGACATTTCTGTTAGGGGGTCGGGATCGTGTCAATCCGTGGGTAGAGTTCCACACGCGACACATCGCCGTTTACCAGAACAGGCACTTCAGCGGCGGACTGCCCGCCCTTGGGAACAAACGACACCTTCGCCGATCCGCCCCCGATAATCGTGCCGTCACTGCGGTAGAGGATCGCCGTCACGGGCAGATCAAGCAGATCGCGACTGTAGGGGTTGTGCAGCATCCCAGTGACAAGAGGTTTGTCGCCGGACATAAAGGCCAAATTCTCGCTCGTCATTGGGGGGTAGCTGGCGGGCTGGAGAAAAAGCCCGCCACCAAGGACGACCTCAACCCGCACGACGTGCCGGTCGCTCACCAACTCCAGGAAGGCGGCCACACCCGTCTGCTCGCCGGGGCCGAGCAACCCGATGGTGCCGGTATCGGTTTTGATCACGATCCCGCTCGCGTCGTAGGCGACAAGCTGGTAGCGGGTATCGCGAACCATCAGGTTGGGGTTGGGGTTGGCGACGGTGAATGCGTAGGCCAGCACGCTGGTCGGCTGGGCGAACCCCGCCGCCAGAACCCGCAAGGACTCAGGCTGCGGCGTCGGGCTGGGCTGCGGCGTCGGGCTGGGCTGCGGCGTCGGGCTGGGCTGCGGTGTCGGGGTGGGCTCAGGGGGAAGAGTCGTCTCCGTCGGGCTGGGCTCAGGGGGAAGAGTCGTCTCCGTCGGACTCGGCTCAGAGGGAAGAGTCGTTTTCGTTGGGCTGGACTGAAGGACGGGGCTAGCCTTCTGTTTCGTCGCCGTTGCACCTGTCACCGGGGTAGGGCGCGGTGATGTACCCACGGTCACTGTTGCAACAGCGATGGGGGACGACCGCCCCATGCCGGTGATTGCGCCGATCAGCGAACGGCCAAGGATGCAGAGGGCGATCAGGAAGATCAGGATGGCGGCGAGGATCTGCCAGGATAAACGCACCTGCATAATGACCTTCTGCTACTTCTATGGGTTCAGTACCTTACGATACTCACGCTTGCCGTACTAACATCGCTCGTGCTATGCTATGCCCTGTACAAAATCCGCTCCACCGTGTTTCAGTCAACGGGCTTATGCCTGCTGTGGCTTCGCCGTCTGCTGTTCATGGAGGGGACTATGATTATCTCACGAACACCGTTGCGGATCAGCTTCGCCGGGGGCGGAAGCGATCTCAGCGCCTACTATCGCTACGAGCCGGGAGCGGTAGTTAGCGTCAGCATAGACAAGTACATTTATATCACTGTCAACGCCAAGTTCGATAGCCAGATCCGCGCCAGTTATTCCGTCACCGAGATTGTTGACCACATTGATGATCTGCGCCACCAGTTAATCCGCGAGGCGCTGCGTGTGGTCGGGCGTGATCATAGCATTGAGATTACCTCGATCTCCGATATTCCTTCCCAGGGCACCGGGCTCGGCTCATCGAGCACCTACACCGTTGGCCTGCTGAACGCCCTCTATGCCTTTACCGGGCGCTTTACCAGTGCCGACCGCCTCGCCCGCGAGGCGTGCCAGATCGAGATTGAGCACTGCGGCGAGCCGATTGGCAAGCAGGATCAGTATATCGCTGCCTACGGCGGACTCCAGTTCATCCAGTTCAACCCCGACGAGAGTGTTTTCGTTGACCCGGTGATCTGTCGGTCACAGACAAAGGCGTGGCTGGAAGAGCGCCTGCTGATGTTCTATACCGGAGCCACCCGTGCTACGGCCAATGTCTTGCGTGAGCAGCGTGCCAACACTGAGTCCGGCGGGGCGCAGCGAGTTGGCCTGCAGCACATGGTATACCTCGCCCACGAACTGCGGGCAGCCCTGATTCGCGACGACCTGAGCGGCTTCGGCGAGGTACTGCACGAGGGCTGGATGCATAAGCGCGAACTGGCATCGGGGATCACGAATACGCAGATTGATGACTGGTACGAGCGTGGTCGGGCATCCGGGGCCAGTGGAGGCAAGATCCTGGGTGCGGGCGGCGGCGGATTCTTACTGCTCTACGCACCTGTCGAGCGCCACGCAGCCATCCGCGCCGCGCTGCCCGAGTTGCGCCACGTACCCGTGCGCTTTACCCCCCAGGGCAGCAAGATCATCTACGTCGAGGACGCACAATAAGGCACGCTTGTGCCCACGAATCGGGAGCCGGGAACCAACTCCCGGCTCCCGGCCCCCAATACGAACGTTCAGAAAGCTGTACCAGCAGTCCTACGGATGGAAGCTATACCCAAGATCGCGCACCCGAACAATGTGGTTTGGACGTAGCGGGTCGGCTTCGATCTTCTTGCGCAGCCGCCCGATATACACGGGCACGAGGTTGCTGTCAGTCACATCGTCAATTCCCCAGATGTGCTGAAGCAGTTGGCGTGAACTGAGTACCCCGCAGGCGTTCTGCACCAGATAGTAGAGCAACTGGAACTCGCGCTCCGTCAGATTCTCCTCGCGTGTGTCGCCGATCACCACCCGCCGCTGAACGGGGTCAAGACGGAGCGTTCCCACTGACATAGGCTCGTAGGCCGAGTAGATCTGCATAAACTCATCACCGTAGCGGCGCATCACTGCCTCGATCCGTGCCAGAAGTTCCGATGGGTTAAATGGCTTGTTCAGCACGTCGTCGGCCCCGAGTTTTAGGGCGCGGACACGATCAGCAACCGCGCATTCCTCCGCCAGAAAGATAATGGGCGTGTGATACTGTGCGCGGATCTCACGGCAAAATACATACCCATCCAGATCTGGAAAGTCTGAGTCGAGCAAGATCATGTCAACGTGCCCTTGCTTGAGCTGATCGCGTAACTCCTGTTGATCTTCTACAAGATCAACATTGTACCCCACATCCTTCAGTAAAAATTGAGTCATTCGTGCATGCATTCGATCTCCACTTGCCAACATAATATGCATCATGATATCTCCCAAACATAATCCGTTTCACCTGCATACGTGAGAATCAGAAGACGACGACTCGCACCGTATGGTCTAGTGTGCATCGGTATGCGGCATGTCAGTAGCAGGAAGCGTATGACTCCGCTGTAGGGAAATTCCTGACACTGTCAGAAATAGCGCAGGGACAGGTGGCAGCAATGCGCGAAAATGTGGAGTCTGACGAGGGTCTGACGAGGGTCTGATGAGGGTATAGTGCGAATCCCGCACGCGAGAGACAAATTCAGTATAGCACAAGCGTCAAGGTATAATGAGAGTCTCATATAGCACGAGATCTCGCACGCCTGAACAACATTAACGCCTTTGCGTGATGGAGTGGTTTTTCTATGCGTAGTGACAACAATTCTGAATCGCATCCACGGGTAATTCCTGCATGGGCTGGTGCGCTGCTAGTGATAGGTATTGTGGGCGCTGGTTATCTCTCTCATGTGCTGCTCCATGAGCGGTTGTGGCAGACGGTCGTTTTTTTTACCGCGATCTGTGTCGGATTGGTGTTAATTTGGCGCTCGCATCGCCTGCGCTTCTATGAACGAAAACATACGGATGTGGTCGTGTATGCCCAGCGCGATCTGGCCCGCATCATTAGCACCGTCAATTCGCCTCAGGCGGCGTGGCCGCTCTGTTTTGAGATTGCGCTGCGTGTCTCGGGATTGGACTGCGGTGGGATCTACCTCGTTGACGAGGAACGGGGTGTGATCGAACTGGTCTACCATCAGGGGCTGAGCGCGGCGTTTGTCCAGTTGGCATCACGCTATACGATGGATTCGCCGAATGCGCAAAGGATCTCTGACGGTAAATCATTGTATATCAGTGACGATGAGATACAGCAGGTTGCGCATCTTCGGCACGAAGGTATACATGCCATGGTCGTGATCCCCATCCACTACCAGGGGCGTGTCCTCGGTAGCCTTAATATCGGGTCACATAGACAGAAACAGATACCCGAGTTTGCCCGTCACGCGCTCGAAACTGTCGCCGCTGAGATCGGCAATATCATTGTTCACCTGCGCACGGAAGAGGCACTGCGTCGCAGTACGCAGATCCTGTCCGAGTCTCAGACAATTGCTCATATGGCCAGTTGGTCGGTAGACTGTCAGACCGGTGCCTTTACAGCCTCTGCGGGCGGCTCGGCCCTGGTGGCGTGGATCACGGATGTGCATACCGTGGAAGATCTCGCTGCCATCATTCACCCAGATGACCGCGAGTTTGCTCAATCTTCCTGGATCGCCGCTCTGCACGGTGCGCCATTGAACGCTGATTATCGGGTTGTGGTAAATAATGAGGTGCGCTGGATCCACGTCACGGCCAAAATAACTCTTGATCCGCAGCAAAAACCGATCAGCATCATAGGGGTTATGCAGGATATTACTGAGCATAAACAGGCCGAGATCGCCCTGCGGCTTAGCGAAGAGAAGTATCGTGGGCTGATGGAGAGTCTCGATAGTGCAATCCACTCCATTGACCCCGATGGCCGGTTTTTGTACATCAACGAAGTGGCGGCACGTCTCTTTGAGCGGACACCAGAGGACATCGTTGGTAAGACGTTGTATGACTTATTCCCACCCGATGCCGCAACAGGGCAACGAGAGCGACTCCACCAGGTCATTCATCACAATCACAGTGTGATCTCTGAATGGCGGGGGGCGATCTTTGGCGAACCGCGCTGGTATCGCACCTCAATGCAACCGATTCACGATGAAACTGGTCGCGTCATTTATGTGCTGGTCAACTCAACCGACATCCACGACCTCAAGACGGCACAGCAGGAGCTGCTCGACCTGAACCACACCCTGGAGGAACGGGTCATTCGGCGTACCGCTGAAGTGCAAGACCTCTACAATAACGCCCCAAACGGCTACCACTCGCTAGATAAAGACGGTATGTTGAATATGGTCAATCAGACCGAGTTGACATGGCTGGGCTATTCTCGCGATGAGATGATCGGTCGGCCCTTCACCGATTTTATTACCGCCCGTAGCCGCAGCATATTCGAGCAGAACTACTCGCTCTTTATGCAGCGCGGCTGGGTACGCAATCTGGAGTGTGAGCTTATCCGCAAGGATGGGACAATCCTGGATGTCCTGCTCGACGCAACGGCAATCTATGATACGCAGGGTGCGTATGTCATGAGTCGCTCGACGATGATTGATAACACCGAGCGCAAAAAGGCCGAGGAGACCTTGCAACGTGCCAACAGTGAACTCGCACGAGCAGCGCGAACCAAGGATGAATTTCTAGCGAACATGAGTCATGAGTTGCGCACGCCGCTCAATGCGATCCTGGGGATGAGCGAGGGGCTGCGCGAAGAAATCCGTGGCCCGCTCAACCCGCGCCAGCAGGACGCACTCAAGTTGATTGAGTCGAGTGGTCGCCACCTGCTCATGCTGATCAACGACATCCTCGACCTTTCAAAGGTGGAAGCTGGTCGCATGGATCTCTTTACGGAGATCATGTCAGTTTCTGAAATATGTCAGTCGAGCCTGATGTTTGTCAGAGATCTCGCGCTCAAGAAGTCGCTCACGCTTACGTTCCAGATGAACGACCATCTGGCGATGATGGAGGTTGACCCGAAACGACTGAAGCAGATGCTGGTGAACCTGCTGAGCAACGCCGTTAAGTTTACCCCAGACAAGGGAGCGGTGAGCCTGAATGTGAACACAGATACGACAGCGAGCCTGATCCGTTTTATGGTTCGCGACACCGGCATCGGGATCTCACCCGACAACATTGCTCGCTTGTTCCAACCCTTCATCCAGCTCGACTCGAGCTTGAGCCGCCAGTACGAGGGCACCGGGCTGGGGCTGGCGCTCGTTCGCCGTCTCGCCAATCTCCACGGCGGCAATGTGACAGTGGAGAGCGAAGTTGGCCAAGGGAGTTGCTTTACCATCACGCTGCCCTACGCGGGGATGAGAGATGAGATCTATGTTAAGCCTGTAAATGCCTAAACGTGTGTTATAATCCTTCGCATGAGTACATACACAGTTCGTCAATTTGCAGAGCGGATCGGTGTATCCGTTAAGACGTTGCAGCGGTGGGATCGTGAGGGGCGACTGACGCCACTGCGCACGCCTGGGAACAGGCGGATGTACACCGACGATCATCTTCAGCAGGTTCTTCATCTGCGTAGCAGTAACGACCAACACCCCCGCAAAACCATCGTCTATGTGCGCGTCTCAAGTCAGGTGCAGAAATCCGATCTCGACGGCCAGCGGCGTGCGCTTGAGTTGTTCTGCGCCGCACGCGGGCTTACGGTAGACGAGTGGGTCGCAGAAATTGGGGGCGGACTGGACTTCACGCGCCCGAAGTTCCTAAAACTTGTGGATGCCATTATTGCCGGCGATGTGGAAACGTTAATCATTGCCCACAATGATCGGCTGGCTCGTTTTGGGCATGAGCTATTGACCCATCTGTGCGAAACCCATCAGTGTACTCTGCTTGTCTTGAACCAGGAAACCCTCAGTTCTGAGCAGGAAATAGCTGACGACCTGTTCACCATTGTTCGCGGTTTTTCGTCCCGGCTGCACGGGCTACACACCTACCGCAAGGCACTGAAGGACGCTCTCGCCCATGATCTGCGCGTGCAGGATTCATCTGAACCTCATGCCGGAGAAAGCAGCACAGCACCATGAAGATCGCTATTGTGAGTGACGACGGAACGACCATTCACCGCCACTTTGGGCGCGCTCGCCAGTATGTCGTTGTCACGATTGAGGGTGGGCGGGAGACGGCGCGTGAGATCCGGGATAAGTCCGCGTATCACGGGCATAACCCTGACGGATCGCCGCAGGATCATCACGATACGCTTCTGACCATGATCGCCGACTGCCAGATGGTGATTGCCGGCGGGATGGGCGCGGGGATGGACGAGCGGCTGCGCAGCGGCGGTATCACGCCCATCCGTACCCGGATACCGGCAGTTGACACGGCGATTGAGCGCTACCTTAGTGGGCGCCTGACCGATACCATCGAGTTGGTTCACTGATCTCTTAAAAATAGCCGGTAGCCGCTGACGCCCGGCTATCGACTATCGGCTATCGGCTATCGGCTATCGGCTATCGGCTATCGCAGGCAGTCCCTTCTCCTTCAGCACCTTATTGATCGGGCCGAGGTCGTAGATCCCGCTTAGGTCGGGCTTGCTGTCGCCGAGGAATCCCAGGGCAAAAGCGTGATCTGCTGACGTGAACAAGCTTGCAGCAAGAGGGTCATACGTGAAATCGAGGGTGGTGATGGCCTGATCAATCACGGCGGTGGCCAGTGGTTTGCCGGTGATGCGCTCGATCTCCTTGTTCACCAGGGTTTTAGTTGCATCGGCATTCTTATTGATGTAGGCGACGGTATCCACATGGCCGCGCAAGAATGCCTCCACCAGATCGGGGTGAGCGGTAAGAAACTTCTTGCTGACCACCACCAGAGTAGTGGTGAACTTGCGATCGGGCCATATATCGCGCTCGTCAATCAGCACCTGGCCCTTCGCCTCAACGATCAGGCGGGTGGCCCAGGGCTCGGGTACCCACGCCCCATCAATATCGCCCTTCTGAAAAAGGGTCAGAATATCGGGGTTCTGCGTGGGCAGAATGGTGACGGTGCCGCCCTGGTCGGCAGTTTTCAGGCCAGCTTCCTTCACCACATAGCGCAAAGCCACATCCTGGGTGCCGCCGAGTTGAGGCGAAGCGATCTTCTTGCCGTCAAGATCTTTCGGACTCTTAATGTTGGCCTCGGGGCGAACGATGAAGAGCGCGCCGCCACTGGATGCTCCAGCGATGATCCGCAGAGCGTCGCCTTTGCTCTTTACATAACCATTGATGGCCGGATTAGGGCCAACGTAGCCGATGTCAATCTCGCCAGCGAAGAGCGCCTCGATCAGGGCTGGCCCAGCGTTGAAGGTCTTTACGTCAATAGTGACATTTGGGCCGAGGGCTTTCTGGAAGGTGCCATTCGCCGTACCCACCAGGGCCACGGCGTGGGTCAGGTTAGGGAAGTAGGCCAGGTGTACCGTTGTCGCCCCACCGCTGGCGGCGACGGTAGGGGCTACTGTTGTGGCAGCAGCGGGTGCGGTAGTCGGCCCGGCGGCGGGAGTCCCCGATCCACATGCTGTGATAATCAGCAGTAGCGGCAGGATGAATGCGGCCAATCGAGGGCGGAACCAGATGGAACGGTTCATGGATCTTCGCTCCTGTTACACTATACAGCAATCCTCTTGGGGTTATTGCGTGGAGTCAAGGCTTTAGCCGCAATACTTTTCAAATTAAGGAGTCTATCGCCGCTCGGCCCTCACCCCCCAGCCCCCTCTCCCAGAACGGGAGAGGGGGAGCCGGAGGCGTTCTGCTGCGGAATCTCCCCTCTCCCCTGGTGGGAGAGGGGCCGGGGGTGAGGGGGCAAGGCCGGTGCGAGATCGGCTTATTTGAACAGTATTGGCTTTAGCCGACTGAAGCCATTGTCGTGGGGGGCAGCAGCGCCCTACTCCGCATGCCAACCCTGGCCAATTCCAGCGCGAGTCGCCCAGTCACCAAACTCCTCGCCCTGCCCGCGCTCGGCGCGCCAGCGGGTGAGCAGATCCGCCAGCAGGTCGGGCAGATCGGCGACCCGCACATCGGGTGCGTGCAGCCGCGCCAGGCGTGTGCCTGCGAAGCTACCGCCTACATAGACGTGGTAGCGGCCCGCGCTGCGTCCGACGATGCCGATCTCGGCGGTAGGCGGACGTGAACACCCGTTCGGACATCCGCTCAGGCGAATCCAGACCCGCTCGTCGCCGAAGCCGCGATCCTCCAGAGCATTAATCAGTTCGGGGATGTAGCGTTCGGCCTCGGCTACCGCGAGGCCGCAGGTGGGCATGGATGGGCAGGCCATAGCCCAGCGGCGCAGGGGACGCAATCCCGACTCACCCTCAGCCGTGGCCATGCCGTGTTTGGCCAGCAGTGCCTCGACCAAGGGGCGATCCGCAGGGCTGATTCCCGCCAAGACCACATTCTGCTGGGCGGTGAGCCGCACCTCGGGCGAGACCGCCGCAACTATCGCCCGCAGACCAGCACGCACCCTGTGTTCACCAGCGTCCTTGATCCGTCCGCTCTCAATCCACACCCCCACCAACCAGTTGCCGTCGGTTTGCTGTTGCCAGCCCAGGTGGTCGTGAACATCGTATGCGCCCACCGCAACCGGCGCATCCAGCTCTCGTCCCAGACGACTGGCCAGCACGGCGCGAAACCAGCCCACACCGCGCTCCTCCAGTATGTACTTCAGGCGGGCGTGCCGACGGTTGCTGCGATCACCCTCATCGCGGTAGATCGCACTGGCCGCCGCGATCACCTCAAGCGCCGCATCTGCGGGCAGAAAGCCCACCCTGTCCCCCAGGCGCGGGAAAGTCTCGGCTTTGCCGTGCGTGCTGCCTAGGCCACCTCCCACCACCAGATTGAATCCGCGCAGCGCGGGGCCGTCAATCACCGCCTCTAAGGCGACATCGTGTGTGAAGAGGTCGGCGCAGTTGTCGTGAGGCAGGCCAATCGCAATTTTGAGCTTGCGCGGCATATAGGTTGGCCCGTAGAACGACTCGCTGCGCGATGACTCCACCTGCACCCGCCTGCCGTCAGCCAGTATCTTCTCCCCATCCAGCCAGAGTTCGTAGTAGGCCGTCGAGTCGGGTAGGAAACGGTCGCTGATCTGCTGGGCCAATGTCTGGAGATTGTAATCGTGACCGGGCAGCAGGTCGGCTACCGGACACGTGACGACATTGCGGGCCACATCGCCGCAGGCTCCATAGGTGGTGATCCAGTGCTCATTCAGCGCCTTGATCAGCGGCTTGAGGTTCGCCTTGCCCACGCCGTAAAACTGAATCCCCTGACGAACAGTGACGCGCAGGGTGTCGCTGGCATACGTGCCGGCCAGTTTGTCGGCCAACAGGTACTGCGCGGCGCTCAGGCGACCACCCGGCGTCTTCGTGCGTACCATAAACTGCCAGGCCCGCTCCTGACCGGCTCGCTTCCGCTCTTGGCGCTGATCGCGATCCTCCTGTTGGTAGCTGCCGTGGAACTTGATCAGCACCTCGGCGGCATCGGAGATATGGCTGATCGCTGGGTCACGGATCTCGTCAAGGAGTACCCCGCCAAGTCCGGGGTTGGCCAGTTTGATCTCCTCAACGTGTGTTGGCACGGCGGTTGTCTTTGGCGTACTCATGAAGTCATCCTTTTGTTATCACGGACAGATCTTAATATACTAAGTTTTAATTGTCAAGATGAGATGACAGAGCCGCAATCCGGTCGGCGATCACCCTGGCCAAGAGCGGGTCGTAGCCCAGGTGTGCGGCACAGATGATCGTCGCGTCCGGGTGGGCCATGCGCGCCGCGCCAACGATAGCGGGCAGATCCTTGGCGGCGTGATCTCCGAGCTGGAGCAGAAACGGGACGACAACAATATGCCGGCAACCGGCGACGACATGGGCGGCGATGGCGCTGGGGATGTCGGGCTGGTTCAGGCTAAGGTAACAGACTCCCACAGCAGCGTAATTATCCTCGGCGCGCAGCATTGCGGCGACCGCCTCCACCGCTACGTTGGCGGCAGGATCGGAGCTACCGTGAGCGGCCAGGAGCAACAGGCTCTGCCGACACGCCCCTGCGGCGTGAGCCCGTAGACGCACGAGGGTTGCCAGGGCCGGGTGTGCGCCCAGCGGCTCGGTCTGGATCACCGGGAGATTGGGCATCGCCGCACGCAGCCCGGCAATGACGCGGGGCAGCACCGTGGAGGAAAAATAGCCCGGCACCAACAAGTAGGGCTGTGCAATGATGACAGTGGCCCCCCGTTGCCGCAGCCGATGGGCCGACTCGGCCAGGGTTGGGCGGCTATAGTTCAGGAACCCTGCCGCCACCAGCGGCGCAGCCCCGCACTCGCGCAGGCGGGCCGCCATGCGGATCATCGCCGCACCCGATGTCGGTCGCAGGCTACCGTGTCCGATGAGGAGGATGGACTTCATGGATTGCAGATTGTAGATTGTGGATTGTGGATTGCAGGCTACCGGACCAAATCTGCAATCTGCACTCTACAATCTGCAATTCACCAGTGCGGCCATGCTTGCCGGGTCGAACCATGCCAGCCGCTCGTGCAGGCTCACGACGGCACCGATCACCAGCAGCGTCGGCGGGCCGAGGGCGGTCTGCTCGGCGCGGCGAGAGATCGTGCCCAGGGTAGCCGTCAGCACGACCTGTTCGCCGGTGGTGCCCGCGCACACCACAGCCGCCGGTGTCTCGGCGGATCGTCCGTGGGCGATGAGCTGTGCACTGATCTCGGCTAGCCGTCCCGTCCCCATCAGGAAAACCAGGGTGTCAATCCCGCGTGCCAGAGCCTGCCAGCGCAGCAACGACTCGGCCCGATCCACCGGCTCGTGTCCGCTGACCACGGCAAACGAGGCGGCGTGATCGCGGTGCGTCAGAGGGATGCCCGCGTAGGCGGGGACGGCGATGGCCGAACTGACGCCGGGAACCACCTCCCAGGGCACGCCAGCCGCCGCGAGAGCCTCGGCCTCCTCGCCGCCCCGCCCGAAGACGAAGGGGTCGCCGCCCTTGAGTCGGGCCACCCTGCGCCCGGCCCGACCATGCTCAACCAGCAGTTGGGAGATCCAGATCTGCGGGCGGGTTGGCCCGCCCGCCCGCTTGCCCGCGTCAATGATCACCGCCTCGGGCCGACATTCTTCGAGCAACTCCGCGCCGATCAGGGCGTCGTGTACCACCACATCGGCGGCGCGCAGCCGACGCAGCCCCTTGACGGTAATCAGCTCGGGGTCGCCAGGGCCGGCACCGATCAGCGAGACCAAGCCCTGGCTCATGGACGATTCCCCTTTATGCGCTCTGCTGCGGCGGCCTGGGTACGCTCGGCATATTCTGGGCCGTAGCGCTCGGCAAGCTCATGACGGATCTGGAGAGCAAGCGCCGGGCTGGCTCCGCCTGTCGAGACGGTGAGCAGTAGGTCGCCCCGGCGCAGTGTGGCCACCGTATGGAAGCTCCCGGTCGCGGGCGCATCAGCCACATTAACCAAAATACCGCGTCTGCGCGCCTCACTGGCCACCTGCTGATTGACCTCCGCATCATTGGTGGCGGCGAAGGCCAGGATCGCGCCCTCCAGATCGCCATCACAGTACAACCGTGGAATATGCACGATCCGACCTTCCCTCTGCCAGACTGCTAAAGCGGCGCTGATCAGTGGGCTAATCACCGTTGGGCGGGCATCAGCATCGAGCAACTGGCGCACCTTGCGCTCGGCGACCGCGCCGCCACCGACCACGATACAGCGCACGGTAGACATGTCGGTTAGCACAAGGGGGTAAGTGCATGTCGGCATAAGCTATCGGGTCTAAATTTAATATAATCGGCTGGGATAGTACGGTTTATAGCAGACGGGTAGATTCTTGTCAACCAAGAGATGGCGTGACCCTTCTGCTGTTGTGCAACTCTTCTGAGTTAGCCACCAACACATAACGGACGACGGGAAGGCGTTACCTTCCCCTCGTCCGCTTTAGTGTTTGGGCACATACACCGCGTCCTATTGCGGCACATCTGCAATCTAAAATCTGCAATCTGAAATGGTCAGCGCCGCGCCCGCGCCAGGCTGCGCAGGACGGAAACCATCAGGTCTACCTCTGCGCACGTGTTGTAGAAGGCCAACGAGGGGCGCACCGTCGCCTCAAGCCCAAAGCGGCGCAGGATCGGTTGTGCGCAATGGTGCCCAGAACGCACCGCGATACCCTCTTCGTTGAGCGCCTTCCCCACCTCCTCGGTGCTATAGCCGGCCAGTACGAAGGAGAGGACGCTGGCCTTCTCCCGCGCCGTGCCGATCATCCGCAGCCCCGGCACCGTCTGCATGCCCCGTGTCGCGTAGAGGAGCAGGTTATGCTCGTAGCTCGCCACGTTCTCGATCCCGATGCGTTCCAGGTAGTCGAGCGCCGCACCCAGGCCCACCGCGTCGGCGATATTGCCGGTGCCCGCCTCAAAGCGCGTGGGAGCCTGATGGTACAGGGTGCGCTCGAAGGTGACATCGGCAATCATGTTCCCACCACCTTGCCAGGGCGGCAGGCTGTTCAGCAGATCTTTCTTCCCGTACACCGCGCCGATGCCGGTTGGGCCAAAGATCTTGTGCCCCGAGAAGACAAAGAAGTCCGCGTCCAGTGCCTGCACATTCACCCGCATGTGCGAGACAGACTGGGCACCATCCACCAGCACCCGCGCTCCGACGCCGTGCGCCATCGCGACAATCTCCTGCACCGGCGTGATGGTGCCCAGGGCGTTGGAAACCTGGGTAATCGCCACCAGTTTGGTGCGGCTGGTGAGCAGTTTGCGGTACTCCTCAAGCAGAATCTGGCCACTGTCATCCACCGGGACGACCCGGATTTTAGCCCCCTTCTCGGCGGCGATCTGCTGCCAGGGGACGATATTGGCGTGGTGCTCCAGCAGTGAGACGACAATCTCATCGCCCTCGCCAATATGCTGCTTGCCGAAGGTCTGCGCCACCAGGTTGACTCCCTCGGTCGCCCCGCGCACAAAGATAATCTCTTCGGCGGAAGACGCGCCCAAGAAATGGGCCACCTTGCTGCGCGCACCCTCGTAGGCGTCGGTCGCCCGCGCCGCCAAGTCGTGGGCGGCACGGTGAATGTTTGAGTTCTCGTGCGCGTAGAAGTAGGCCAGCCGGTCAATTACCGCCTGCGGCTTCTGGGTCGTGGCGGCGTTATCGAACCAAACCAGTGGCTTGCCATGCACTCGCTCGGCCAGGATGGGAAAATCGCGCCGAACAGCATTGACATCAAAGGGTGGGTGTGCGCCCTGGGGCAGGCTCGGCACCGATCCAGTCGCGGCACCAGCCGGATCAACAAAGTAAAACCGGGGGTCAGCAGCAGGGGCTGTCGGCCCAGGACTGCGGGCATACCCGAGGTCAATCCCAGCCAGCAGACCGCGCAGATCGCCCGCACCCGGCAAACCAAAGGGCTGGGCCGTCACCCGATCATCGAGCGCCCCAGGTTGCGGAGCCTGTGCATAAGATGCACTGGAGTCGCCCAGAAAATAGTAGGGCGAGGTTGGCGCAGACATCGGCGGCGTCCCCGCGATTGGCAGAGCGGCGGCATACGCCTCGGGAACGCCCAGGGCGATCCCGCCCATCCGCCCATCGCCTGCGGGGGCACCCGTTGCCAGGTGATCCGGCGCACCGGTGGGAGTAGTGGATGCTGGCGCGAGACGCGGCGGTGTCCCGTGGCGTGGAATACCGCCGGGGCTGGTGGTTGGCGGCGCGATTAGCGGTAGACTCCCGTGGTCGGGTACAGCGGTGGGCACACCCACCGATCCTGCCAACGGGGCGGACGCCGGCGCACCCGGCACGCCTGTCGGCGATTCGGGTAGGGCATCGCCCGCATCACCCGGCAGCATGCGAAAAAACGCATTGGCCAGGCTCGCCAGGGTGGCGACATCAGGAAGTCCCGCAGGTGGGCCTCCCAGTGCCTTCACCTCATCACTACTTGTAGGTGTCACGGTAGTCATGGTACTTGGTGACCTCCACGTTCTCAAGCACAGCCAGGGCGTCGTCAGTCAGCACCGCCAGCGAGCAGTAGAGCGAGATTAGGTAGGAGGAGATCGCGTTGCGCCCGATACCCATAAAGCGCACCGACAGACCCGGCCCTTGCTCTCCTGCCAGCCCGGGCTGGAAGAGGCCGACCACACCCTGGCGCTGCTGTCCAACCCGCAGCAGCAGAATGCTCGTCTTGCCGTTCTGAACGGGCACCTTATCGGAAGGAACCAGCGGCAGGCCGCGCCAGGTCAGGAACTGCGACCCGAAGAGACTCACGGTCGGTGGAGGTACGCCACGACGAGTGCATTCGCGGCCAAAAGCCGCAATCGCCAGGGGGTGCGTGAGGAAGAAAGCCGGCTCCTTCCAAACCTTCGTGATCAACTCATCGAGATCATCAGGCTGAGGTGCGCCGGTGCGCGTGCTGATACGCTGACTTTTCTCGACATTCGCTAGCAGGCCATAGTCCTTATTATTGATCAGTTCGCCCTCTTGCTGCTCCTTGATTGTCTCAATCGTTAGGCGCAGTTGCTCTTTGATCTGGTCATGTGGGCTGCTGTACAGGTCGGAGATCCGCGTGTGGACATCCAGAATAGTACTGACCGTATTGAGGATGTACTCGCGAGGCTTCTCCTCGTAGTCCACAAACGTCTGTGGCAGATCGGCCTCATCCTGGTTTCCGCATGCAACTTCAACCTTGCCAGGATTCTTGACCTTGTTGAGGCGAAAGATACCAGCCTCAACCGGCACCCACTGGAGCAGGTGAACCAGCCAGCGTGGGGTAATCGTAGCGAGCTGTGGGGCTGTCTTGGTAGCGTTGGCAAGCTGTCTGGCGGCGCTGTCACTCAAGGCAAGCTGCGGACCCGGTTTGTCGGCGGCCATACTCGTAGCTCCTTTACACGAGATGCGTTTCGCGTAGATCTACACACCCCCGCAATACCCTGATTATTGCGTCACGGTGCGATATTCACGACCTATAGTAGCAGATGTATATCAAATTGTCAAGTAGAAAGATTAAGCATATTAAGTATCTCGCGTAACATCAAAATGAAATACACACGGTGGTCATAGCTGTACTAGCCGATGAAAATGTCGAGTGTCTAGTACTTTTTGGTGTGGCACCCCTAGCAGTTTGTCGGAGAGAACCGTGAATAGCGCATCACAAAGCCAAATCGGCTTTTTTGGAATATGGCTCTGTGACGCCCTAAACCCCACTCTCTCCGACAGGCTGCTAGTACCAATGGAGTTTGTAAGGCCATACTTATGCACCATTGAAACGCGTAACCGAGGTGTGGTATCCTACGAGTGCGAGCAGGACACGATAACACTCCCCTTCACTCCCCCCCTTCGTTCGCACCGCATCGCATCGGGTTTGTTGTTAGACTGGTACTCTGGTAACGTGATCGCCAGCACAGCACCGTCCTTGCACGACAACACAGCACCGTCCTTGCACAACAACACAGCACCGTCCTTGCACAACAACACAGCACCGTCCTTGCACAACAACACAGCACCGTCCTTGCATAACAACACAGCACCGTCCTTGCATAACAACACAGCACCGTCCTTGCATAACAACACAGCACCGTCCTTGCACAACAACACAGCATCGTCCTTGCACAACAACACAGCATCGTCCTTGCACAACAACGCAGCATCGTCCTTGCACAACAACGCAGCATCGTCCTTGCATAACAACACAGCGCCGTCCTTGCATAACAACACAGCATCGTTCTTGTATAACAACACAGTACCGTCCTTGTATAAGGCGGTTGCACCAGGGTTACAGACGCACTACTTAAACACAAAAAACCAGTACGTTGCTACGCAGGTGTTCTGACCCCAGACCAGATGCAGTGAGCGCCGCCCCGGCAGTATTGCCAGGGCGGTGTTTTTTTGTTGTGATCGATTCCGCCCTTGCACCATAGCCATACCTGTGCAAACATGCGCAGGGTTATCTCTGAAGTAGCATAGGAACACATTATGGGTACCACACAACGATACATGCGACTCCTGCCAATCCTCGCTATACTGGCGTTGTTGGCAGGTCTGCTTGTTGCCGCACCGGCACGAGCAGCGGGTGGCATCGTCAGCCCGCAAGAGGGCGGGGTAGGCACGCGCTTTAACTTCAAAGCCGACGGTTTTGAGGTCGGCGAGCGGGTTGACTCCTGGGTTACTGGCCCTGATGGCAGCGTGAAACCGCGCTACCCGTCGGTTTATGCCGATACGTTCGGCGGGATCGTCTGGTCGTGGGATGTGGCCCCCGGCACGGCTAACGGCGCGTGGAACATGACGGCGCGTGGAATCAACAGTGATGTTCGCGTGGTGATTGGCTTCACTGTGATTGGCTCACCGTCAGTCACACTTTCCAGCAACGTCAGTCCAACATCGGGCGCGGCGGGTACCACCTTCGCCTTCTTCGTAGGCGGACTACAGCCCGGTGAGCGAGTAGGTGCGTGGCTCACCCAGCCCGACGGTTCAAGCACTAACTTCGATCCCGGTAATGAATTCCGCGCTTACGCTGACGAGAATGGCTCCGTGAACTGGAGTTGGAAGTCACCCGCCAATGCGCCCATCGGTGACTGGCTGGCGAATGTCCGTGGACTTAATAGCACCCGTGAGGTGAGCTTCGGGTTCAGCATCAGTGGCACCGCGCCCGCTGGCCCCGCCCGTTCGATCTCCCCAACGGTGGGTGCGCCAGGTACCATCTTTGCTGTCATTGTGGGTGGCTTTAATCGGAACGAGCGGGTGGGTAGCTGGCTCAATCAGCCCGACGGCGGTCAGCGCGAGGCATCGCCCTATATTGTTGCTGACGGTAACGGCGTGGCTACCTGGACATGGCAGGCACCTGCCAATGCGCCGAGTGGCGCGTGGCAGGCGGTCACGCACGGTCGCGACAGCGGCCTGGAGGTTGCACTTTCCTTCACTGTCACGGGAACGAACCCGGCACCCGCCGGCCCAAATGCGCCGACCATCAGCGTGACCCCAGCCAGCGCCCACCCCGGTGATAACGTGACGATCAGCGTCAGCGGCTTTAGGCACAACGAGTATATTTACTACTGGCCGACCCGGCCCGATGGCTTGCCCGAAGAGAATCGTCCCTCTACTGAGTCAGATAACAATGGCAATGGCACATGGATCTATCACGTGCCGAATAACGCCGTTGCTGGCACCTGGATGATGAACGTCCGTGGCGATACGTCCAATCTCAGCGCGCAGGCATCCTTCATCGTGACGCTCGATGCCACTATGCCTGACTATAGTGTCACTCCGACGTCTGGGCCAGCAGGGACGACCTTCCACTTCACGGCCAGAGGCTTCCGTGATAAGCCAGAGAAGGTCTTTTTCTGGTTCAACGATCCGCAAGGGAAGGGCGTGAACGGCCCAGACTGGAAGAACAACAACGAAGACAGCACGGTAAGTTGGGACTGGACATCCCCCGAGGACGCAGTCGGCGGCGAGTGGAGGGCGGTTGCCCACGGTGAGGTGTCGCACATAGATCGGGTGATCCCCTTCACGATCACACGCGATACGCCCGCCCCCAGTGCGAGCGCCTCGGTCTCGCCAGAGATTGGCGGGCCGGGTACCACTTTCACCTTTACAGCTAATGGCTATAAGGAAGGCGAGAGTGTGGGCTACTGGCTCAATCTCCCCGACGGCACGGTGGTACGCTTTGACCGTGAGCTGATCGGCGATGCCAAGGGTCAGGTGACGTGGTTGTGGATCGCTCCCGCCGATGCGCAACGCGGACGTTACACAATGAGCGTTCGCAGTTCGCAGAGCGATAAGTTTAGTAATGACGTAGCTCACGACATCCGCTTCACGGTGCAGTAGCAGCCTGTGGCGCTTTGAAAACGAGGGAGGTGGTGGATCGCGCCGATAAGCCTGGCGTGATTTATCACCTCCTTCCTGTTTTTGTGGGGTGAACACCTACATCCCGCGCAGATGTGCTATACTCCAGCCAACGGCATGTGTATGTAGACAAGGGCGTGGCATGGCTTCACGGGGCGGAAACAAGACGAGCGGAGGAGGGCGGCGGCCCACCGGCAAGGGACGGGCGTCGTCTCGTACATCGGCGCGCAAAGAGCCAACCTTCCAGATCGAACTGCGGCCCGAGCATCAGCGCGAGCTGTTCGCCCTCGCCCTGATCACCATCGCCCTGGTCACACTGGTCTTCTTCTTCACCGGGGTCGCCGGCTGGGTCGGTAGTGGCTACGTGAGTCTGGTGCGCCAAGCATTCGGTAGCGGCGCTCTCGTGGTACCGGTTACGCTAGGGTTGCTCGGTGTGGCCATCCTCATCCAAGAGCGCATGCAGGATGCGCGATTAACGGGTTCTAATACGTTGGGGACGCTGTTGGTGCTGGCGGCGATCCTTGGCCTGCTAGAGTTTTCCTTCCACGCAATCAACTTGGCCGACCGACATGACGAGGGTGGCGGTGTGATCGGCTTCTGGGTGGTTGAAGGTCTGGATCGTGGTATTGGCCGACCGGCGGCGGTGCTGGTGGTGATTATGCTCGGCTTGGCCGGAGTGATGCTAACATTTAATATCACCCTACGCGAGCTGATTATTGGCGTGAGCATGCGGGCTGTGCGCTTCTGGGCGCTGCTGTGGAGCGCACCTAGTCGCCCGGTTCAGCCCCGCCGCGCAGCGCGGGCCGACGCCGATCTGCCCTTCCAGTCACCGCCCCTCGGTGCAGATGATGAAGATCTGGTGCCGACTCCGATTGCGGCCCGCCCGACGAAGGCCAGTCTCTTTCAGCGCCCTGGCGGCGAGTCTGCGTCTGTTGCTGCGGCCAAGGGTGCGGCGAAGCAGATCACGGGTTCTTCGGCTCCAGCCGTAGGCAAGGGCGTGGCGTCCCCACCCCTGGGCGGATCGAAGACTGCCGACCCGCCTGCCGCACCGGCCCCCACCCGCCCAAACTCCGTCCC
>Ga0007797_1000065_pt1 | contig 24959 bp, 31 predicted proteins | sample CryBogmetaGMA25M_FD_60364 | JGI IMG/M metagenome (GOLD analysis project Ga0007797, IMG submission 60364) | Freshwater microbial communities from Crystal Bog, Wisconsin, USA - MA2.5M | ecosystem: Environmental > Aquatic > Freshwater > Lake | place: Crystal Bog, Wisconsin, USA | collected 2009-07-06 | reverse complement strand
TCGCGGGTTCGCTTGCGAGTCATCTCTACCAATCCTAGAGCAGAAAATTCACTGACTGAGGTGCGAGCATGATCCCGTTCTAGATTGCGTTTGAGCTCATGAAGAACAGATTCTTGGTGGTCTTTACCAAGCATATCAATGAAGTCAATAATGATGATGCCACCTAGATTGCGTAAGCGGAGTTGGCGAGCAATGGCTTGTGCTGCCTCTAAATTGGTTTTAAAAACAGTGTCATCTAGATTACGTGCACCAACATAACTGCCAGTGTTCACATCGATCGTTGTCATTGATTCGGTTTGATCAATCATGAGATAGCCACCAGATTTGAGATCTACTCTGCGACCTAAGGCTTTATTAATCTCAGCATCTACATCAAACAAATCAAATAGAGCGCGTTCACCACGATGCAATGTTAGCTTGCCTAATAGATTAGGCATATACAGATTGGTAAATGCTTTCAGCTTTTCAAAGTTCTCGGCAGAGTCCACCCGAATTTGCGTCGTGTCTTCGCTGGCTACATCACGCAATACTCGCTCTGCCAGGCTCAAATCTTGATAGAGCAAGCTAGGGGCAGCATTGTGCTTCATAGCTTCTCGGATGTTTTCCCAGGTGGTACGTAGGTAAAGCATATCGTGTTGAAGTTCAGTATCAGAGGCATCTTGGGCACTAGTGCGCACAATAATTCCGCCTTTTTCATCTTCTGCCATCAGTCCAGCGAGCCTAGCTTTAATGGCCTCACGCTCTTCTGGTTGATCAATCCGTTGAGATACACCAATATATTTTTCAGTAGCAGGATCGCTGCCTGCTGGAGGGAGATACACCAGATTGCGGCCTGCAATGCTTAACTGAGTTGTGAGGCGTGCACCTTTAGTACCCAATGGATCTTTTAGAACTTGCACTAAGATTGTTTGACCTTCGAACAAAAGCTTTTCAATTTGGGCTTGCGGATTATTTTGGGTGATGTCGGCAACGTGCATAAATGCAGTTCGTTCCAAACCTACCTCAATAAAAGCGGATTGCATACCTGGAAGTACGCGAACGACTTTGGCTAAATAGATATTGCCAACAATTCCACGTTGACGAGTGCGCTCAATTTGTAATTCTTGAACTGCACCTTGCTGAATTAAAGCAACTCGGGTTTCTTGCGGCGTAATATTGATGAGTATTTCTTCATTCATATGCGTGTCACTTGAGCGCGATCTAGAAGTTGTGCAGTTTCAAATATAGGTAGCCCCATGATACCGCTATAACTACCTTCAATTGATGGGATAAATGCACCCCCAAGCCCTTGAATGCCATAGGCTCCTGCTTTTCCAAAGGGTTCACCGCTGGCGATATAGGCAGCAATTTGCTCCTGAGGTAGTTGGGCAAAACGAACCTTAGATACCTGCACTAGGCAAAGTGGTTTTTCGTTTGGATCGATAGTAATAGCAACAGCTGTTAAAACTTCATGAACTTGATTGCTCAGCATATTCAAAATGCGGGCTGCATCAACAGAGTCTGCTGGCTTACCTAAAATTTCTCCATCGGGATGATTTGGTAGGCTAACAGTGGTGTCAGCACATAAGATAGGGGCCCATGCAAGTCCACTTTTTTGCCAGCGCACTAATGCTGCTGCACTTTTAGCTAAGGTAACGCGCTTAACGTAGGCTAAGGCTTTTTCATGGGGAAGAGGAGTTTCAATCCCTTCACTATCTTCGCTAGGTTGGGGCGCAAGCATCTCAAATCGCACACCAAGTTGTTTTAATAATTCTTGGCGACGTGGACTTTGCGAAGCGAGGTAGATAAAAGAATACAAAGAATTACTCACGATGGTAGGGGTGCCCCTGCAGTATTGTCCATGCACGATAGAGCTGTTCAGCGAGTAACACTCTAGCCATTGCATGTGGCAAGGTTAAGCTAGAAAGGCGCCACATCGCTTGCGCATTCGCCTTGAGACCGGGATCTAAGCCATCAGCCCCACCAATCAAAAAAGTAATGTCAAAACCTTCTTGGCGCCACGAGGCGAGTTGGGTCGCGAGGTTTTGCGTGGTTTGATCTTTACCGCGTTCATCTAAGGCAATCACTCTTGATCCCTTGGGAATGGCTGCGGTGATCTTGAGCGCTTCTTTAGCTGGAGTGAGATCTGGTTTGATCTCTTTAATTTCGATGCTGCAATCAGCTGGCATGCGTTTGACATAGTCATGAGTTGCCGTTGCAACCCAATCGGGCATTTTGTGACCCACTGAAATAATAGTAAGGCGCATGAATAAAGCTGGTGATAAAGCGAGGAAGGAAGTGTGACGAACTTATTCGTCGTCTTCTAATTCACTGGCTTTTACAAGACCTTTGCTGCCAGCCAATCTCACGCGTACGGGCTTTGCACCCCACATGCCTTCAAGTTGATAGTAAGAGCGCAACATGGGTTGCAAGATGTGGACCACGATATCGCCACAATCTACCAATACCCATTCACCAGTTTCCAGGCCTTCAATGGAGATTACTTCACCACCTTTAGCATTGACATCCTCTTTAACAGACATCGCCAGTGATCGTGTTTGGCGATTACTTGAACCCGTAGCAATGATCACGCGATCAAATAGTTCACTGAGTTTGGAGGTGTCATATACGCGAATGTCCTGCGCTTTAACATCTTCTAAGGCATCAATAATGACGCGTTGTAATTTACGTAAGTCCATGGTTTCTCTATGATATTTTCTAGTATTTAGGATGATCTTAGCTTGATTATTGATACAAGCCTAGATTTGTAATGATTTGTAAGGAATGTGAGGGGATTTGCTCGGAGGCAATTTGGTTCCGAGATGATGTTTTAAGGCGATTACGCAGGTCCGTGGAAGAAAGATCAACAGATAGAGTTTCATCTATATAGATGAGGCCGGCCGGTTGATTTTCAAGAGCTGCTAGATCACGGGTTTGATGTGTCTCCAATATTTCTTGAATTTCAGGACTCATCTCAGCATCTAGATCGTAATGTGGTCGACTCGCTACTGCAAAATTTAGGTAGTTAAATAGATCGCGCCAAGAATTCCAGCTTGGAAGGTGGATAAGTGAGTCTACCCCTGTCAGCCAAATTAGACTTGCCTCTGGTCCAAAACGCTCGCGCAGAGATACAGCCGTATCAATACTATAGCTTGGACCGGCACGCTCTATCTCAATACGGTCAACACCAATACGAGTTTGAATTTTTAAATACAAGAATGCTCTGGCTAAATCGATAGATGCTGCTTCCGTTAGTTGAAAGCGAGTTTCTGCTGGAGTGATTTCAGAACTTTTTTGCCATGGCTCACCACTCGGAATAAGTAGTAACTCATCTAAATGCAATACCTTTGCAAAATGGCTAGCTAGTTTTAGGTGGCCTATGTGCGGTGGATCAAATGTTCCGCCTAAGATGCCAATTTTCTTTTGAGCGCTCAAGCTAACCAATCGCGTGGTTTAAGGTAATAGTCATAAAGCTTGGCTTCTGGTGTGCCAGGCTGAGGCTGCCAGTTGTACCACCACTGCACTACTGGGGGCATTGACATCAGGATCGACTCAGTACGTCCGCCTGAGTGCAGGCCAAAAATGGTGCCACGGTCAAAGAGAAGGTTATATTCAACATAACGGCCACGACGATATTCTTGGAAGGACTTTTCCTCGGGGGTAAATGTATCTTGGTAGCGGCGTTGCAAGATTGGTAGGTAGGCATCAATAAAGGCATCGCCCACTGCACGGGTCATTGCAAAGCTCTTTTCAAAACCCAGTTCATTAAAGTCATCAAAGAAGACGCCACCAATGCCACGTGGCTCTTCGCGATGCTTTAAATAAAAATACTCATCACACCATTTTTTAAAACGAGGGTAGAGCTCTTTACCAAAGGGGTCTAGTGCCTCCTTAGCAGTTTGATGAAAGTGCTTACAGTCCTCATCAATGCCATAGTAGGGGGTTAAATCAAAACCACCACCAAACCACCATACTGGCTCCTTATCGGGGGCTTGGGCAATAAAGCAGCGCACATTCATATGAGTAGTGGGAGCTTTAGGATTGTGTGGGTGAAACACGAGGGATACACCCATCGCTTCAAAACTGCGACCTGCCAATTCAGGGCGGTGATGTGAGGCAGAAGGGGGCATTTGATTGCCGCGCACGTGTGAGAAACCAACCCCACCTTTTTCTAAAATATGGCCACCATCCAAAGTGCAGGTCCGACCATAACCTTTAAGCTTGCTATCTTCAGGCTTATGCCAATCATCGGCTACAAAAGCTTTGCCATCGAGCGTGCTGATGGCACTCGTAATGCGATCTTGCAAGCCTAAGAAATAATCCTTGAGTGCTGGGATATCGATTTGGGTTTGTTGTGTAGTCAAATTTACCTGCCTGTTTACTTGATTGCGCGATAGCCAATATCGTGGCGATATTGCATGCCGTCAAACTGGATTTGATTGATTGATTCATAAGCTTTTTGTTGGGCGCCGCGAACAGTATCGGCTAGACCTACAACGCACATTACACGACCACCGGAAGTAACTAGTTTGCCATCCTGAAGCTTAGTACCCGCATGAAAAGTGATTTGGTCTTTTGTATCCGCCGGAATGCCGGTAATGACATCACCGTTGCGTGGTGTATCTGGATAGTTATGAGCGGCTAGTACTACGCCTAAAGCAGTGCGACGATCCCATTCCAGTTCCACCTCATTAAGCTTGCCATCAACAGCATGATCTAAGGCATTCACTAAGTCACTACGTAAGCGCGCCATGATTGGCTGAGTTTCTGGGTCACCCATGCGGCAGTTGAACTCTAAAGTTTTGATCTTGCCGTCTGGAGCAATCATCAGGCCTGCATATAAGAAGCCTGTGTAGGGGATGCCATCTGACTCCATGCCTTTCACTGTTGGCATGATGACTTCACGTAAGGCACGCGCATGAATTTCTGGGGTAACTACAGGAGCGGGGGAGTAAGCACCCATACCTCCAGTATTAGGACCTTGATCAGCATCTAATAGACGCTTGTGATCTTGACTAGTTGCTAGTGCAAGAACGTTCTTGCCATCTACGAGCACAATAAAACTGGCTTCTTCACCGGCGAGAAACTCTTCGATCACAACCCGTGCACCGGCATTGCCCAATTTGTTATCTGCAAGCATCATCTCTACTGCAGCATGCGCTTCCTCTAGGCTCATCGCTACGACAACACCTTTACCAGCGGCAAGGCCATCGGCCTTAATCACAATCGGCGCACCCTTGGCATCGATATAAGCATGAGCCTCAAGCGCACTTGAGAAGGTTTGGTAATCCGCCGTCGGAATGCCATGACGCTTCATAAAGGCTTTAGAAAAATCTTTTGATGATTCTAATTGTGCCGCTAATTGTGTTGGCCCAAAAATGCGCAAACCATTGTTGCGGAAGACATCCACAATGCCCGCTGCTAATGGCGCCTCTGGACCAACCACAGTCAGATGAATCTTTTCACGTTTAGCAAAATCAGCTAAATCTTGTAAGCCAGTGATAGGAAGGTTCTCAATACCAGCAGTAACCTGCTTAGCTGTAGCTGTACCACCATTACCTGGTGCCACATAGACGGTTTGCACTTGGGGTGATTGTGCAAGCTTCCAAGCTAATGCGTGTTCGCGTCCACCAGATCCAATCAGAAGAATTTTCATAGCGAGCTGTGTCTTAAATGAGTGTTAGGGAGGTTGTGAGGAAACAGGGTTTAGAGAGCTGCATTTGTAAAGACTTCCTGAACATCATCTAGATTCTCAAGGGCATCTAATAGTTTTTGCATACTCTCGGCTTGATCACCCTCGAGAGCAATCTCAGTCTCAGGACGCATCGCTATAGTGGCTAACTCAGAGTGAAGACCTGCTTTGCTAATAGCATCCTGTACTTTTCCAAAATCAGGAACTGGGGTAAGTACTTCAAAAGAGCCATCATCATGAGTAATCACATCTTCTGCACCAGCATCTAGAGCGATTTCCATGAGTTGATCTTCACTAGTGCCGGGTGCAAATAACATTTGTCCGCAGTGCTTAAACAAAAATGCGACTGATCCTTCGGTGCCCATATTGCCACCATTTTTATTAAAAGCATGGCGAACTTCCGCAACTGTACGAGTACGATTATCGGTCAAACAATCGACAATAATCGCAGCACCATTAATGCCATAACCCTCATAACGAATCTCTTCGTAGTTCACACCTTCGAGAGAGCCTGTACCGCGCTGAATGGCTCTTTGAACATTGTCATTTGGCATATTGGAATCTTTAGCTTTATCAATAGCTAAACGCAAACGAGGATTGGTTGCAATATCACCACCACCTAATTTGGCAGCGACAGTAATTTCTTTAATGAGTTTGGTCCAAATCTTGCCGCGTTTTTCATCTTGACGACCTTTGCGGTGCTGAATATTGGCCCATTTCGAGTGGCCGGCCATACGGGTAAGTCCTTTAAATAATTTGGCTAGAAGTCCTCATTTTAAGGGGTTCTAGGCCAAAGATAGAGGATTGCTAGCCATTTTTTGTTACACTCTCATGTCTTAGCAGTAACAAAATAGCAAAGTAAGCAGAATTTCCACTGCAAACACCTGCCTCGGTGATGGAATTGGTAGACGTGCCGGACTCAAAATCCGGTGCCGCAAGGCGTGGCGGTTCGAGTCCGCCCCGAGGCACCATTCAAATAGCTATTCCGGTAAGGAAAAACTTCAGTTTCTCCCTTGATACCTCATGGTCTTTAGCTTATCTCATTGTCGATGCAGCTAATACCTTTATAAATATTCGTCTACTTTTCAGTCATTTGTCATTTAAATGCCTTAAATTCAGGGATATTGGCAGTTGGTTAGTTTCGGTATAGAGTTGATATAGAGATTTTTGATGAACCCCTTACTAATAGGAGCTTAAAAATGGATGCAAAAGAATTGCAAAAATGGCAAAGAGAAAAAGCTAAAGAACTTTTTGATTATTCGCACACACTATTAGAAGCCGCCAAGAAATTAAGCGAGCATCATATGGCTGAGATGGAATGGGGCATGAAAAACGCCCTGGATAGCGCAAAATCTGCTGCTAAAAATGATTTAGCTAAGTTAAAGGATTTGCAGCAAGAGGCTGCTAAAGAGGCTGCTAAACGTGCGACTGTTTATCAAAAGAAGGTGAAATCTGTTTTAAAGGATCTAGGCGAAAGTGCTGCGGATGAAACTGAGAAGCACCTTGAAAAAGTACGCGCCTCATTAGTAACCTGGCTTGAGGAGGCTGAAAACAAAATGCCTGCTCATGCCGAGAAGTTGTCTAAAGTGGTTCATGAAATGTCCACTACTGGCCAGAATATGTTTAAAGAAGGACGCCGTATTGTGAATGAAGTTGCTGATACAGCCGAAAAGAATGTCGATGATCTTGTTAAGAAATCGACTGGATCAAAAAAACCAGCTGATAAGCAGTCTGATTAATATTTCGCAGTAAGCAGACGTATATTTAAAACCGCCTCATTTTCTGGGGCGGTTTTTTATTTCCAGCCTTGCAACCACAGATCGCTATTCATCAGATCTCGCCATGCGATGAGAGATACTCTTTTTGTCATCACCGCTTCTATTTCTACAAACTCAATTTTTTCGCTTGGAGGCTCTGGAAGAATGACCTTGCTGACTAAAAAGTGCTTTTGTTTGGCGATGGGTTGAATAGCAGTCCATTTGCTCAGGAGAAGTTTTTTGGGGCTCAGTGGATTCATGACTTCAGAGCGCCTTGCAGTTATATTCTTGACCGTTGGCAATTAATAAACCTGTTGACGGGGTAAATAGATGGCTTGACTCTTGTATGTTGGCAGGGCACCGTTGGTCAAAGAAACTTTGATTACCCAAACTACCGCAGTAATCAAGTTTGATGTCCTGAAAAGTCATTTGGGCTTTTTTTACAACCATCGAAATCTTTGCTTCTGTCTGAGAACTGCAATTCCAAGTGGTGTAGTTGTCGCGTTCACAGCCAGATAAGCCTAGCAGGACAATTGCAATACTAATGAGATGGGGGTAGCGTTGGCGCATGGCGCTAGGATAGCTAAAATTCACCTATTCTGCTCAAGTTTCATATTTAGCATTACTATTTATGGCAGATTGTTGATTAAACAATAATAAAGAATAGATAAAAATATCAAGAAGGAGATGTTGTGGATACAAATCGGAGAGATGCTCTCAAGCTAGGTGCATCCGCTGCTGTGAGCGGAATGTTTATTTCTAATGCCATCGCCGCTCCTGGCGATCGTCAAGCTATTGTGGTGGAGCCTATGTCAGGTAAAGCAGGATTTCGAATTGCCAATTATTTGCCTAAGATGGGTGCAACATCAAGATTAGGCCTTGTGACTAATGAAGGCTTATTAATAGATATACCGGCAGAAGCCGCTCGTCAGAAGGTTGAGCTTTCTTTTGATCCGACATCAATGATCTCATTAGCAGCTTCTGGAAATAGAGGCTTAGGTGAGTTAGCAACTATCTTTAAAAATCGTAGTTCAAATCTCGTAAATGTAAATCAAGTGATCTTGCTATCACCGATTCCTAAACCACAAAGTAATATCTATTGCGTAGGGTGGAATTATCTAGACCATTTTGAAGAAGGTTTGCAGAATCGCGAAGATAAGAGTGTTAAAGAATACCCGAAGGTACCCGTGTTATTTACCAAGGGCACTCAAACGATGAACGGGCCTTTTGATCCCATTCCTTATGACGGCAGCTATTCAACGATGATCGACTGGGAGGCTGAGCTTGCCGTGGTGATTGGTAAGAAGGGTAAGAATATTTCTGAAGAGACTGCGATGGATTATGTGTTCGGCTACTCTGCATACAACGATACGACTGCACGTGATGTTCAGCAAAAGCGTCATTCAGGACAATGGTTTAAAGGCAAGAGCTTAGATGGTCATGGCCCAATGGGTCCATGGATCGTGACTGCTGGTGGCGTTAATTTGCAGGACACCAGAATTATCTGTCGAGTGAATGGTGTTGAAAAACAAAACGCCAGTTACAAGCAAATGTATTTCAAGATTCCAGTCATCATCTCTGAGTTATCTCGCAGTTTGACTTTGCTCCCAGGTGACATCATTGCAACTGGCACACCTTCAGGCGTTGGCTACAGCAGAAAGCCGCCGGAGTTTCTGAAGCCAGGCGATATGATGGAGACTGAAATTACTGGCATAGGCATTATTCGCAATAAGATTGCTTAAGTTGTTCATGATGTGAACTGACAAGGATTAGAGAACCCAGAAGTGATGGGTTCCATCCTTGCCCAGTTGATCCACTAAGCCAAACTCCCAATCCAAGTAAGCCTGCATCGCCGTAGGATCTACGCTAGTACCTTCATAGGGACGCTTATAGCGATCCAAAGGTGGGGACGCTAAATGCGTTGCCCCCTTTTCTAACTCAAATCCCGCCTTGACCCAGGCAGGATTGCCGCCTTCTAGAACCAGCACTTCTGCTTTTGATAGAGCTTGAAATTCTTGGGCAGCGAAGATGCTTAATTCAGCTGGTGCGCTTGTGATGACATAGCGATCTACTTGGGGTATTTTTTTAATGGCCTCAGCAAGTTGGGAACGCAGTGCATACCAGCTGCCAGGAATATGACCTTTTACATAATTTGCATGAGTACTGAAATCTACTGCAATCGTATTGCTGTCCGTCTTGAGCCAATGAGAGAGGGTGTCAGCATCCACGGATGCTACCTCAGGGAGTGGAGGCAAAGGCGCCTTCCAAATTCCTTTTTCGCTGAGATCAGAGTTCTGAAGACCATCAAGAACATACACATCCCAAGCCATTTGTGCTAACCAAGATGCTGGCATATTTGCCCTCACTCCACCTGGATCAGCTAATACGATGCGTGCACCTCGAACGGGGGCAACCATTTCAGTTTCTTGAACCAATTGGCCGCCAGGAACAGACCGAAAACCGGGTATGTGGCCTGCTTCATATTCTTCAGGCGTGCGGGTATCAAAGAAGTAGGTGGTTCGTTCGGATTGGGATTGCCACTGATGAACATCAGCAAGACTTGCACGTTTGACATTTGCTCTATCGGCCACGCTGCGTGCACGACTAGCCGCTTCAGTTGCTGTAGTTTCACTAACTTCTGAGAATTTCCGAATTTGACCTTTATCCAATTGCTGGCCTGCCAAAGTCCAGCCGATGGTACCGTTACGCAATGCATTGACTTCATTCGGAATGCCAGCATTGATTAGGGATTGTGTCCCGATGATGCTACGCGTTCTGCCAGCGCAGTTCACAATGATTTTGGTTTTTGGATTCGGGGCGAGTTCTGGAACGCGTAATACCAATTCGGCGCCTGGCACACTAATGCCCGTTGGAATGCTCATGGTGTTGTACTCATCAAATCGTCGCACATCGACCACAACTACGTCTTCTTGACGATCTAGAAGTTGTTTGACTTCCTGTGCAGATAAAGAAGGAGTGTGGCGCTTGGACTCTACAAGCTCACCAAATGACTTGCTGGGCACATTCACGTCACGGAATACTTCACCACCCGCAGCTTTCCATGCTTTTACTCCACCATCAAATACAGACACGTTGCTATAACCAAGTGCAATCAGACCTTGTGCTGCTAACTCTGCATAACCCTCGCCATCATCCAGCGTCACGATAGGGATGTCTTTCTTGGGCAACTTGCCATAAGCATCAATCTCAATCCTGGAGAGAGGTAGATTGGCAGCAAATAAAGGATGTTCTTGTGCATGAGGATCTTCTTCACGAACATCTAATAGTGCAATCTCTTCTTTATTTAGAAGTTTGTTGCGTACAAAAGCATAATTTTTTTTAGGAATACTCATCTCAGTTCTTATTCAAGATCTATTAACCCCAACTTAATCTAATTTCGCGCCAGACTTTTTGACAACCTCATTCCAGCGGATGATCTCTTGGCTGATGTAGTTTGCTAATTCAGGGCGGGTCATTTTAGGCACACTTGCACCCATGGCTGCCCAGCGTTCCTTGATCTCCGGTGATGCAAGAGCAATCTGTACCTCATTGCTCATTTTGTCGACAATATCTTTTGGCGTGCCTTTAATTGCCCACATCGCATACCAGCTGGATACAACAAAGTTTGTGATGCCTAGTTCTTGTGCTGTAGGTACATTGGGAAAAGCATCGCTACGTTTAGAGGTGGCCACTGCTACTGCAATCAACTGCCCGCTTTTAATAAAAGGTGCTGCACCAGCTAGGGTGTCAAACATCATATCTACCTGACCTGCCACTACATCTTGCAGGGCGGGGCCAGTCCCGCGATAAGGAATATGGGTAATGAATAATTTGTTTTGCATCTTAAATAGTTCACCAGTCAAGTGTTGTGAGGTGCCATTACCAGTCGATGCGTAGTTATATTTGCCAGGGTTCTTGCGAATCTCTTCAATAATTGACTTCAAATCATTTTTTGGAAACTTGGTTGGATTCACAACAATGACATGCGGAACGCTACCAATAATCGCAATCGGTTCAAAATCTTTTGTAATATCGTAAGAAAGGTTGGTGTACATGCTTGGTGCAATTGAGTGATGCACTGCACCAAGAAGCCAGGTATATCCATCAGGCGCCATTTTTGCTGCCGCTGCAGCACCAACTGTACCTCCCGCACCCCCACGATTGTCGACCACGATAGAGTCGTTTAACTGGGCAGAAAGCTGCTTGGCTAAAGGCCTCCCAAAAGCGTCTACAGCCCCACCAGGGGGAAAGGGGTTAATAAAGGTGATTGGCTTATTAGGGGCGGGCCAGGAGCTAGTTTGTGCGCCCACAGATAGGGAAAGGGCGCCAAAAAGCGCAATTATTAGGATATTTTTGAACATTTTGGGTGCCTCCGCCAATTGTTTCTGTCATTAAACCATTTTGGCCTAAGTACCGTGTCTAAGCGTTATCCCTGATGGAAAAGGCCATTTCTTGCACTTTTTATGGGGATATACTGACTCCGTTGTTGCTGCAAATATATTTTTGATAACGGGAGACAAGATGTCACAACACGATACATTGTTAGCTGCTTTTGAAGCATACAAAGCTGAAAACGAAAAATTCATTGAAAAAGGTATTAAAGCATCCGCTGCACGTGCTCGTAAGGCCTTGCAAGAGATCGCGGGCGCATGCAAAGAGCGTCGTAAAGAAATCACTGCTACAAAAGAGGCAATGGAAGCTAAGAAGTAATTCTTACCCCAATTGATCTGCAAGCCTAGCCTTCATCCGCTAGGCTTCTTTTTTGCCTATTTGCTTTAAATAGCGACGCTAAATAGGGTGAGCTTCATTGCTTTACTACGAATTGAAATTAAAGCTTGGTATTCGGGGCTATGAGCCCACGTATGCGCATCTTCTTGATTTGGAAAAGTAAGCTCTACGAATGCACTAAAGGGTTCGCAATGTAGCTCGTTCCAGAAGATCTCATTAACACTACCGCGATTATTGATAGTACCTTTATACCGTTCTACTGTTTGACCTACCTGGCTGCGATATTGCTCAAATGCACTCTGATCTTGTAATTCGATTAATCCAATGACTTTAACCATTAAATATCTCCGCAAATATTGGCTTCTATGCAGAGTTTATATCCACGCTATAGTGATGGCATGAACAAGGCGCAATTTATTCAGATGCTGGAGCAAGCGGCTTATCCATACCCAGTCGAGGTAAAGCAAGCTCCAAATGGTTCTTTGGGGGATCACACCCATCCATTTGCAGTGAAGGCACTTGTCATAGAGGGAAGTATTGATCTAGTGGTACATGGAAAGATCAAAACATATGAACCAGGGGATGTTTTCCAGCTTGAATACGAAGAGGTTCATGCTGAATCATATGGACCATATGGAGTGACTTATCTCGCGTCCAGAAAATAGTCAGAATAATTCAAGGGGCAAATGATAGTTGCCACTATTGTGTAGCTGGTAAGCAGTGTTTAAGAAACTACTAAAGGTTTGTCTTGACGCTTGCTCATTTGACCAATCACCCGCGCACCCAAGAAGTGATGCTGATTAAAGATAGCCAATACTTCTTCGACGCATTCAGGACTACAAGATACTAATAAGCCACCACTCGTTTGTGGGTCTGTTAATAAAGCAAGTTGTGCGGGCGTAAAGCTCTCTGGTATTCCGACTTCGGCACCATAGCTTTGCCAGTTGCGGTCAGAGGCACCAGTAACAATGCCTTCATCCGCTAGGTTTTGTACATTCGAGAGTAGGGGCACCTGACTCCAGTCAATATGAGCGGTACATTGAGAACCCCTTGCTAGTTCCAGCGTATGACCGGCCAAACCAAATCCGGTGACGTCGGTTAAAGCATGTACACCAGACAGCTTTGCTAAGTCAGGGCCAGCAGCATTGAGCTTGGTCGTGTTCAAGATCATCTCGCGGTAACCATCTGGACCCAAAAGATCCTTCTTTAGAGCAGCTGACAGAATACCAATCCCAAGCGGCTTCCCTAGAATCAGGACATCCCCTGGTTTTGCACTGGCATTACTCTTCACACGTTTAGGATCTACTAAACCAATAGCCACTAGTCCGTAGATAGGCTCAACTGAATCAATCGTATGACCTCCAGCAATTGGAATGCCAGCACTACGACAGGCTTCTGCGCCACCTTCCAGAATGCGAGCGATAGTTTTATTGGATAACACTTTAATCGGCATACCTACTAAAGCAAGTGCAAACAAAGGTGTACCGCCCATTGCGTAGATATCACTAATTGCATTGGTGGCAGCAATCTTTCCGAAATCAAATGGATCATCCACAATCGGCATGAAGAAATCAGTAGTGGCTACGATAGCTTGAGACTCATTGATTTGATAAACCGCAGCATCATCTGACGTCTCAATACCGATTAGCAATTCTTTTGGAAAGGGAAGCTGCGGCACACTCTTGAGGATTTCAGAAAGAACACCAGGGGCGATCTTGCACCCACAGCCACCACCATGCGACAAGGATGTTAGGCGAGGCTCAACTACTTCTGGGTTGCTTGCTTGATTCATGGCCGTATTTTAATCTGAGCCCATTATCGATTAAAGCTTCTTTTCGGTGGGCTACTGCGTTTTGCGGGAGCCTTCTTCGCGGGCGCGCGGCCAACACCTGCATTACCTGAGCCTGCAGCTTTCGGCTTTCTGGATTGCTGGTGTTGTTGGCTACGCATCTGGATGGGTTGTGCTACTGCATTAGGATCTGGTTCAAATCCTGCAATTACTTCTTGTGGCAGTTTTTGTTTAATTAGTTTTTCAATATCTCTGAGCATTTGGTGTTCATCAACACAGACCAAGGACACAGCCACACCATTTGATCCTGCCCGACCAGTGCGTCCAATACGATGCACGTAGTCTTCTGAGACATTAGGTAAGTCATAGTTCACTACATGAGGTAATTGATCAATATCGATACCACGTGCCGCAATATCAGTTGCTATTAAGGCAGTTAGCTTGCCGGCCTTAAAGTCTGCTAATGCCTTGGTTCTAGCTGTTTGGCTCTTATTGCCATGGATAGCCATGCAGGTAATGCCATCTTTTTCTAATTGGGTAACAAGTTTATTGGCCCCATGTTTAGTGCGCGTGAATACTAATACTTGTTTCCAATGATTCGTGGTGATGAGGTGCGCAAGTAAGGGGTGTTTCTTAGTTCTATCTACAGGATGAATCAATTGTGCAATGGCTTCATTGGCACTATTGCTGCGGGCTACTTCAATTAATTCAGGAGAATTTAAGAGTCCATCAGCGAGGGCTTTAATTTCGGTAGAGAAGGTGGCTGAGAACAAGAGATTCTGGCGTTTTTTAGGTAGAGCGGCCAAGATTTTTTTGATATCTCTCAAGAAGCCCATATCTAGCATGCGATCAGCTTCATCCAAAACCAATATCTCAATATCAGCCAGAGATACACATTTTTGTGACATCAAATCTAAGAGGCGGCCTGGTGTTGCTACCAAGATATCTAAGCCAGCAGCGATCGCTTTAATCTGCGGATTAGCTCCAACCCCACCAAAGATGACGGCAGACTTTAAGCCAGTGTACTTACCATAGGTCACCACAGATTCTTGAACTTGTGCGGCGAGTTCGCGAGTAGGCGTGAGAATGAGAACGCGTAATAGTCTCTTGCCTGAACTTACTTTGGTAGTGCTCAAACGCTGCAGGATCGGCAGGGTAAAGCCAGCCGTTTTTCCTGTACCTGTTTGTGCAGCCGCTAGTAAATCACCGCCTTTGAGAACAGCGGGAATCGATTTTGCTTGAATTGGGGTAGGGCTGGTGTAACCTTCTTCAGCAATAGCGCGAAGAATGGGTTCTGATAAACCAAGATCTGTGAATAACATAAGGGCCAATAAAGTATTGACCCGTATTCAATTAAACGACTATCCCGGCCAATGGGGTGAGCTGCCACGCTAGAGCGTTTGCAGAAAGAGGCTCTATTTTAAGTCATTCGACCAAGTAAAGAGGAATTTGTGGATTAATTCCAAAGATTGGGAACAAGCTTGTTAGCATAACCAGAGACGAATGATTTCTCAGTGCCAGTATTGGGATCAAATACGGAGCGAGAAATTCTGCCAATATTGCCCCCATACACATGAATGCTGATAGATACTTCATCAAGCATGTCGTTTTCAACCAAGTGAATGTCGTGTGTAGCAGGAGAAACCAGATCTACATGACCAGGCAAACAAATGGTGGATTGACCAGCTTTATAGCAACCATCTGCTTGGCGGTAATAAAGAGTCCCTTTTTCTTGCCCCCGCAGCTGACCCACCATACCCCAAACAGTGTGATTGTGAAGCGGTGTTTTTTGTCCCGGACCCCAAACAAAACTGACTACTGAAAAACGATCCAAGGGGTCTGCATAGAGTAGGTATTGCTGGTAATACTGGGGATGAGGCTTAGTAAATTCTTCTGGTAACCAGTCATCTATAGCGATCAGAGTTTCAAGCAGCGCTTTGCCTTTGGTGAAAATGACGGCTTCGCTAGGCTTTTGCTCTAGTAGCAAACTCAGTTCCTTAACAAAGGTAAGCAATTTTTCTTCTGGCATAAGACTCAACTATTGAATAATGAATAGCCAATCAGGAAGTACCTTTGGCTTAAGGGTGGTGGTATCAACGCAGACAATATTGATTGAAGCGCTTACTAATAATTCCATATCCGACAGATTACTATCTTGCAGCTTTCTTTTGGCAGTTTGCTTAACCGTTACCTGGGCTCTACCGCGATGTTCAATTACTTGATCTATCTCTATTAGATCATCCAGACGAGCTGGTTTATGAAATTCCATCTTGAGATCTCGTACAGGTAGCAAGATGCCGAATTCATTAATGAGTTTAGTCGGACTTAAATCATATTTTGCCAACCATTCTGCTCTGCTACGTTCAAAGATATCAAGATAACGTGCGTGATACACAAGTCCAGCCGCATCCGTATCTGCATAGCACACTCGATGAACATAGGGATAGGAAAGTGGGGCAATAGTCATGACATGAAGAATTTGATTAGATAGTCTTAGATAGTAAGAGAATCATATTACGATGAGGAATACCCGCCTCTTCATAGATAGGGCCCTCCGTTTGAAACCCGAGTTGCTCATAAAAAGGGATAGCAGAAACTTGGGAGTGCAGAACCAGGTTAAGGATGCCCTTGGATCTAGCAAGCTCAATAAGGTGACGTAAGATGGCTTTTCCAATTCCTTGAGAGCGGAAGGGCTTTAAAACTGCCATTCGCCCAATTTGAGCGCTTTCTCCATCTAACTGAACAAGTCTGGCAGTGCCAATGCATTGACTATCCTGATACGCTAGGATGTGCAGTGCTCCAAGGTCGTATTCATCTAATTCCATGTCCTCAGGTACCCTTTGCTCCTGAATAAATACCTCCCGCCTGATGGTATAGGCTTCATGGGAGGCTTGCTCCCAAGGTTTAATCAAAATCTTCAAGGTATTCAATGGCTTGGTGAGGGGGTGGCATTTAAAAATAGGTTTAGGGTTTTAATTTACCAAATAAGCACTGAAAACTACATATCTCATGGTTACAATGATTTTGGTCCTCATTGGGGCTCAATCCAATCCTTTTACTTGCTTAGGAGTTATTTTGAAAAAATCGTTACTTGCTGGTTTATTCGCCGCAGCTGGCCTAGCTTTTGCAACCTCTGCTTTTGCTCAGGCGCCTGCAAAAATGTTGCCTTTAGCAGCTGAAGTAGTTGTACTGAGTGCAACTGTTGACTCTGTTGATGTTAAGAAGCGCATTGTTGTGTTGAAAGATGCCAATGGTAATTTGGCGCAGATGAATGTTGCTAAGTCTATTAATGATTTGGACAAAGTTAAAAAGGGTGACGTGTTCTTGGTTGAGCATGCACAAGCGATTGCAATTGGCTTAACTGCTGCTCCTAAAGATGCGAAGCCAGGTGTATCAGGTGTACGTTCTGTAACGATCGCTGGTAAAGGCGCTGCAAAACCATTTGAAGAGACAACTGATACTGTTTATGCAACTGTTAAGATTTCAACAATCGATGCGAAAACACGTGTTGTAACTTTCACAATGCCAAGTGGCGAGAAGCAAAAAGTTAAAGTTGATCCAGCTGTTCTCGGCCTTGAGAAATTCAAAGCTGGTGATGACGTCATGGTTGAGTTTGTTGACGACACAGCAATTGGCTTTGTAACACCTAAGAAATAAGCAGTTTTTACTGGCAGCTTGCCAGATGCTTACAAAAAAGCCCGCAGATGCGGGCTTTTTATTTGCCATCTATTTCTTGGCATTTGGAAAGAAGAGCTGTTCACCGCCAATTTGATAGCTTGCAATCACATCTTGACCATTCTTAGAAATCAGCCAATCAATAAAGGCCTGCCCTTCAGCTTTTTTCACATGTGGGAACTTAGCTGGATTCACCAACATCACGCCGTACTGATTGAAGAGCTTTGGGTCACCTTGTACTAGGATCGTTAAATCGCCACGATTCTTGAAGCTAAGCCAAGTAGCACGGTCAGCAAGGATGTAACCATTCATAGCAGAAGCAGTATTGAGGGCGGGCCCCATACCAGAGCCAGTTTCTTTATACCAAGAGGAGCCAGGCTGAACTGTAATGCCAGCACTTTTCCAATAGCGCAGTTCTGCGGCGTGGGTACCACTCTTATCGCCACGGGAGATGAAGGGCGCTTGTGCTGTAGCGACCTTTTGAAAGGCGACTTGAATATCTTTACCGCCACCTACTTTTGCTGGATCAGACTTTGGGCCAATCAGAACGAAGTCGTTATACATTACTTCGTTGCGTTTGGTTGAGTAAGCTTCTTGTACAAATATCTCTTCTGCAGGTTTATCGTGTACGAATACGATATCAGCATCACCACGACGGCCAATATCGAGCGCTTGACCAGTTCCCACTGCAACCACCTTAACATTGATTCCGGTCTTCATTTTGAAGATAGGTAGAATAAATTCAAATAAGCCAGATTGTTCAGTAGAGGTTGTTGAAGAGACCACAATGCTTTTGTCTTGGGCATAGGTGGGTTGGGCTAAGAGACCGAGTGCGGTAGCCAGAATTGCCAGTAAACGCAAGATAGCAAACATCATTTTTTATTTCCCTAGTATTTCAATAGAAATTGATAACATTACAAAAAGTTGTTCGTTCAATATAAACTGAATTCATTACTATCATTAATAAGCCTATTTTGCGCCAGTTCATCCTAAGCCTTTTTATATTCCTCTCACAAAGTGTTGGCGCGCAGCCAGCAACAGTTGCAGTAGCAGCTAATATGAAGGATGCTTTTGCCGAGATCAATTCAGCCTTCAAAGCTATAGGTAAGCCAGAGTTAAGAGTGGTTTATGGCTCATCGGGAAATTTAACTACTCAGATCTTGAATGGCGCTCCATTCAATCTCTTTATTGCTGCAGACGAGCATTTTCCTCTTGAGCTCTATAAGAATGGTAAGACTATTGATGCGGGGATAGTCTATGCGATTGGTAAGCTCGCTCTCATTGCAAAAGATTCTTCTGGAATAACACTCGCGGATAGCAAAGCTGGTATCGCAGGAGTAATGGTAAAGGCTAATAAGATCGCTATTGCTAAACCAGAATTAGCACCCTATGGCAAAGCCGCAGTGGAATACCTGAAGGCAGAGGGTTTGTGGGATCTTGCTAAGGACAAGCTGGTTTATGGAGATAACATTGGCATAGCGACAACCTATGTTCTTACTGGTGCTGCTGATATTGGCTTTACTGCCTTAGCTCTAGCGAAGTCACCAGAAGTCATGAAGGAAACTAGTTTCTTGTTGGTTAATAGCAAGCTTTATGCACCCATTAAACAGAGAATGGTTTTAATTAAAGGGGCACCACAAGAGGCGGTAAGTCTTTATCAATTCATGCAAAGCGCTTTGGCTAAATCGATTCTTCAGAAATACGGCTATAGCACCCCTTGATCTTTTGTTTTGGATCAAGCCCCGATTGGATCATATGGGCCATTATTCCAAGATACATCAGGCTTACCCACGAATGATATTCATTCTCATTTGAGGATATAATTACTCATAATTTAGTCAAAAAGCGTATTCAATGAATTTAGACCAAGTCGATCTAGGCAGTCTTTACCGCGTGAGCGAAGTCATTGTTCCCAAAGGTGCTCCGCAAATTAAGGGGCAGCTAGAAGATATCGGCTTTTTACCGGGTGAACAGGTGTCTGTACTTCGTAAAGGCCTGCTTGGTAAGGGCCCGTACATGGTTCGCGTCGGTGCTTCTACATTTGCTTTGCGTGCATCTGAAGCGCGCATGATTTCGGTCGAATGTTTGTTGCATGTCTGAATCCAAAGTACATTTTTTCTCTAACGAACCTATCGTTGCCTTACTTGGCAATCCTAACTGCGGGAAGACAGCGCTATTTAATTTACTCACTGGTAGTCGTCAGAAGGTAGCCAATTATTCTGGGGTTACTGTTGAGCGCAAAGAAGGCCGTCTGACATTAGCTTCTAGCAAGAACGTGCGTATTCTGGATTTACCTGGTGCTTACAGTCTTTATCCAAGGTCACTTGATGAGCGCGTGACTTGTAATGTTTTACTAGGCAGGGCAGAAGGGGAGAAGCGTCCTGATTTAGTAATCTGCGTATTAAGCGCCATGAACTTGCGTCGTAATCTGCGCTTAGTCTTGGCTGCTAAGCGTCTAGGCTTGCCTTGTGTAGTTGTGTTGAATATGCTTGATATCGCAAAGCGTCAAGGTTTAAATATAGATACGGCAGCGCTATCACATGAGCTAGGTTTGCCTGTCTTGACGAGCGTTGGCATCCAGTCTGATGGTGCCGATGAGATCAAGAGCTTCTTATCCAATTTGGACTGGCGCAATTTAAGCCCATTACAATCTGGTACGAGCGACGCAACACTAGAAAATGTCGCCTCGCATATTGCTCATACTGAATCTGATAACGTTCAAGTTCAGAAGATTCTCCAGAATCTGAAATTAGATCAAATTATTCCCGATCATTTAAGTGATCGATTAGATACCGTATTACTTCACCCAGTCTTTGGCCCCATCATTTTGGTAGCCCTCCTATTTTTTATTTTCCAAGCAGTATTTAGTTGGGCAACTTTACCGATGGAGTTGATTAAAACGACTGTTGAATTTTTGGGTGGTCAAATTAGTGAGCTGCTGCCGAATACTTGGTTCCGAAGTTTGTTAATTAATGGCATCTTGGCTGGGCTTGGAGGGGTAGTCATCTTTTTGCCGCAGATTCTGATCCTATTCTTTTTTATCCTCTTGTTAGAAGAATCTGGTTATCTTCCAAGAGCTGCCTATTTACTCGATCGTGTCATGGGCTCTGTTGGACTCTCAGGTAGATCATTTATACCGCTGCTCTCTAGTTTTGCCTGTGCCATTCCTGGGATCATGGCAACTCGAAGTATTTCAAATTCACGCGATCGCTTGGTCACGATTCTAATCGCACCTATGATGACGTGTTCCGCACGATTACCAGTCTATGCCTTATTGATCTCTGCCTTTATCCCCGAAAGAAAAATTTGGGCAAGCATTGATCTTCAAGGCCTTGTATTGTTTTTGTTATACCTTGCAGGGATCTTGGGTGCAATGGGCGTGGCTTGGATACTCAAGCGCTTTACGAGTGAGCAATTTAAGATGAATGCGCTCATGATGGAGTTGCCCAGCTATCACTTACCCCGCTTAGGTAATTTAGCTATCAGCTTATGGCAGCGTGCTGAGATTTTCTTGCGGCGTGTTGGCGGCATTATTCTTATTATGACGATTGCTCTGTGGGCATTATCTAGCTTTCCACTTCCGCCTGAGGGTGCAACCGGATCACCAATTCAATATAGTTTTGCAGGCATGTTAGGAGAGGCCCTTGCACATCTCTTTTCGCCAATTGGGTTTAATTGGCAAATCAGTATTGCTTTAGTTCCTGGCATGGCGGCTCGTGAAGTTGTTGTGAGCTCTTTGGCTACTGTTTATGCTTTATCAAGTTCAAGTGCTGATGCAGCAGATGCACTCATTCCATTGATTTCTGCAGGGTGGTCTTTGGCGACGGCACTTTCTCTATTGGCTTGGTTTGTTTTTGCACCCCAATGCCTTTCTACCATTGCCGCAGTCAAGCGCGAGACAGGCGGCTGGAAAATCCCTGTCATTATGCTTAGTTACCTATTCGGCTTGGCTTACCTTGCTTCTTTTATTACCTATAGGATTGCGACAGCCCTAGGTTTAGCCTAAATATTTATAGTAGTAGGTCCAGAAGCAATTTTCACAAAAGTAGGCTACATTCTTATACATTCATTTGCATAAGAGACTCCCTATGAATCAAAAACCAGCCCTAGTAGTTTTATCCAGTTTACTTAGTGTTTTCTTGTCTAGTACAGCCCACGCTCAATCTGGCGAAAGTACCTATAAGCAGTCATGCATGAATTGTCATGCAGCTGGTGTTTTGAATGCACCTAAGTTTGGCGATAAAGCAAAATGGGCACCATTAATTGCTGAAGGGCAGGTAACTCTCACTGCACATGCCTATTTCGGTGTGAGGGGGATGCCTGCCAAAGGCGGAAATCCTAATCTCAGTATTGAAGGATTTGCAGATGCCTTGGTTTATATGGTGAATAACTCAGGAGGCAACTGGAAGTCACCAGATGCCAAAACTGTTGCAGCGATCAATAAAGAAGTAGAGGCTCGTAAGGCGGGTTCAAATAAGAAATAAGTAGTAGAGTGTTATGGGTAGCAAGGTTGTATCAAAAATATAAATAAAAAAGTTGGAGACAGAATGATGAACTTTAAATTCTTTACCAAGCAGTGGGCAGTCGCTTGCGCGACATTTGCTGCATTTAGCTTGACTAGCAATTTAGTAATGGCCCAAGCCTTTCCTAATAAACCTATCAAAATTATTGTTACCGCTGCCCCAGGCGGCACTAGTGATATCACCTCCCGCGCACTATCTGATATTTTGGGTAAAGAACTTGGGCAGACTGTTATCGTTGAAAATAAAGCGGGTGGCGCTGGAATCATTGGAATACAAGCGATGCTTGCGGCACCTCCAGATGGCTATACCATCGCTATGGGCAATATTGGCCCGAATGCGATTAATTACAGCCTATATAAAAATCTTCCATACAAGATGGAGGATCTTGAGCCTATCACCATAGTGATGGCTAATCCAAATGTGTTGGTAGTTAACCCGGATTTTCCGGCCAAGACCGTTGCAGAGCTAGTTGCTTTAGCTAAAGCAAATCCTGGTAAGTATTCTTTTGCATCATCTGGTCGTGGTCAGTCCATTCATATGTCTGGAGAGTTGTTAAAAGTCCAAGCAGGTATTGATATTATTCACGTTCCTTACAAGGGCGCTGGCCCAGCTTTGGCTGACCTATTGGCAGGTCAAACCAATATGATGGTAGATAATTTGCCAAGCTCCATGCAATACATCAAAGCAGGTAAATTGCGTGCCTTAGCTGTGACTAGTAAGACTAGGGTTGCCGAGTTGCCGGATGTCCCTACGATGATTCAATCTGGCTATCCAAACTTTGAAGTGACAGCATGGTTCGGTTTATTTGCTCCTGCTGGGACTCCTAAGCCAGTTATTGAGAAGTTGTATGTTGCTGTGAAGAAGGCATTAGATACCCCAGAGATTAAGCAGCGCTGGAAAGATCTCGGTGGTTGGGCAGTGGGCGATACACCCGCTAATACTAAGATTTTTATTGCTGCCGAAAGAAAGAAGTGGGAATTAGTAGCTCAGCAGGCCAAGATCGAGGCTGAATAAAAGAGAAGCTCAGACTCCAGGTCTTAAATGAGACCTGGAGCTCAAATACTTAATCGGCTTTGATATTTGAATCTTTAATGACTTTGCTCCACATATTAAGTTCGCGAGAGATGCGCTTACTTGAGTCAGCTGGAGAGAGGTAGTTCACATAAACACCCGCAGCAAGCATTCGCTCTTGAACATCCGGACGCTGCAAAATCCCTTTAATATCCGTACTTAATTTATCGATGATGGGTTTAGGTGTTCCTGTAGGCGCCTCAATTCCGAACATGCTGACCACATCAAAGTTAGGCAAACCAGTAGCTTCTGTGATCGTTGGTACGTCTGGTAACTGGCTAATCCGTTTTGCTGTAGTGACTGCCAGAGCTCTTAACTGACCAGCTTGAATAAATTGCAGTGCTGCTGGAACAGTTTCAGACATAGTGAGAACTTGTCCGCCAACCAGATCGGTCATTGCGGGGCCGCTACCCTTGTAGGGAACATGGAGTAAATCAAGGCCTAATTGATAACGGAACATTTCCATGGCAAGACGCTGAGGAGCACCTGCCCCAGATGAGGCAAAGGTGAGTTTGCCAGGATTCGCCTTAGCGTAAGCAATGAACTCTTTCATATTCTTGACTGGAACGGAAGGGTTTACTACAAAGACAAGAGGAACCACACCAACGATAGCTACCGGTGTGAAATCTTTTTCTAAGCTGTACTTGATCTTATCTTTATCAAGGTTGGCATTGATAGAGTGTGAGGTAAGGGCACCCATCAGCAGCGTATAACCATCGGCTGGAGACTTAGCTACCATATCGGCGCCAATATTGCCGCTATCGCCAGCTCGGTTATCCGGTACTACCTGTTGGTTCAAGGTCTTAGAAAGCTCTTGTGCCATGATTCGCCCGATGACATCAGTCGCGCCACCAGGTGGGTAAGGGATGACGAGTTTGATCGGCTTATCAGGGTAGTTTTTAATTGTCGCTGCAGTGGGTTGCGCAAATATAGGAGCGCTCATTAAACTGGCGCAAAGAGTGGCCCCAATACATTGAATAATTTTTTGTCTCATAGTCTCGATTTTATGGTTTTTAATGGCATTCTTATTATGAATGAATTTCAAGATTTGCAAATTACAATCTAAATATGACTCTTGAATTACACCAAATTGAAATCATCGGCTATTGCGCTGCTTTTCTGACGACGATTGCCTTTTTGCCCCAAGCTATTCAGTCTTGGCGTACCCGGGATTTATCAGGGATCTCTTTGGGAATGTATTCTCTATTTACAGCAGGGGTGGGCTTATGGCTGATATATGGCCTTTTTATTGAGAAGTGGCCTCTGATCTTGGCAAATATGCTTACCTTTGCTTTGGCTTTGAGTATTCTCTTATTGAAATTGCGTCATACTTCTAAACATCGCAAATAAAACATCAGCATTGCATAGAAAGGTATTTATGAGCTCAGCATTTGTTATTGATCCACCAGTGGTTGTGTCTTTGCCAGTAACCGGTGATCAGCGTCGCTTCGCTGTGAATCGTATTTATTGTGTTGGTCGTAATTATGCTGATCATGCACGTGAAATGGGTCATGATCCAGATCGTGAGCCACCTTTCTTTTTTATGAAGCCTGCAAATTCTATTGTGACCGATGGAAAAGATATGGCTTATCCAAATCTTTCAAAAGATGTGCATCATGAAATTGAAATGGTAGTTGCCATTGGTAAAGGTGGCGCTAATATTTCTGCTGATAAAGCGCTAGACCATGTTTATGGTTATGGCGTTGGTCTGGATATGACAAGGCGCGATCTTCAGGGAGAGGCGA
>Ga0007797_1000063_pt1 | contig 25097 bp, 12 predicted proteins | sample CryBogmetaGMA25M_FD_60364 | JGI IMG/M metagenome (GOLD analysis project Ga0007797, IMG submission 60364) | Freshwater microbial communities from Crystal Bog, Wisconsin, USA - MA2.5M | ecosystem: Environmental > Aquatic > Freshwater > Lake | place: Crystal Bog, Wisconsin, USA | collected 2009-07-06 | reverse complement strand
CCGCAGGTGAGCCCTTCAACGATGACCGGCTCCACGCCGTGCTGCGCGAGGGCGTCGGTCAGTCGAGCCACGACCTTGTCAGCCTTGTGATTCGCCAGGTGGACGCCTATGTGGCTGGAGCTCCCCAGGCCGATGATATCACTCTGATGGTTGTCTCGCGGGCGGCGTAGGCAGAACAGACACTCAATCTAGCATGTTATAATACAAGCTCAGAAGGCCAAGCCTCCTCTGCAACCGTCACTGACCGTGCATGGAAAGGGGTTCCGCCCGTGAATGTAGAGCATATTGATGATGTCCTGGTGATCGAGCTACCCGCCCGTCTCGATGCGGTCGGCGTGGCCGCCATCGAAAACAACCTCGCCGAGACGGTCACCTCTCATAAGGGCAAGGTGCTGGCCGATATGAGTCAGGTGAACTTTGTGGCCAGCCTCGCCCTCCGTATGCTGCTGACGAACCTGAAGTCTGTGCAGCCTCTCGGTGGCGACCTGCGCCTAGCCGGGCTACAGCCACAGATCGCCGAGATCTTTCGCAAGAGCCGCTTTGATACGCTCTTTAAGATCTATCCCGACCGCGAAGTTGCCCTCGCGGCCTATCGAGGTTAGGCCGCTGCTCACCAGATGCTTGCGCGGGGGTGTGCCACCCGCCGCCCTTAGGGCATGAGCAAAATCGTGTGATCGCCGCTCAGCCCTCACCCCCTAGCCCCCTCTCCCTGAGCGGGAGAGGGGGAGTCGGACGCATCCTGGTGCGGAATCTCCCCTCTCCCTCACAGGGAGAGGGGCTGGGGGTGAGGGCCGGATGCAACAGCCCTGGCGCCGCCCTCGCGCTATTTGCACTTGCCCGCCAGTTGTGGTATACTTCGCACGTTCGAGAATGACCCCGTAGCTCAGTGGATTAGAGCGTTTCCCTGCGGAGGAAAAGGTCGCGCGTTCGAGTCGCGCCGGGGTCGCCAGATGTGTCTTTAGCGAGACGACAAGAAAGCGTTTTCTTGTCGTCTCGTTTTGAGTCCTCTTCTACGGCATGAGTCCCCGTATGCGACCTGCAACGATCTTCCTTGGATTTGGGAGTCGTCATCGTTGCAACGTCCACTCGCTGATGATCCGCCGGTACTCTGGGACGACATTGAGCATTTGCTCACGCAGTGCCGGGTCGCTGATCGCTGCCGCACGTTTAGCCAAGAGTTCATGGGCCTCAGATAGCCATTTCGCTGCGCTGACATTGTTGCCAAGAGCCTTCGACGTATCGTAGAGGGTGAGATAGACTCGGAAGGGAAACTCCATGCCTGCCGATCCCTGTGCATCGAGGTGATCTGCACATGCTGCGGCCCATCGTGCGGCTGTGAGCGTATCATTGCGAGCAAGCGACACCCGAGCTAACCCCGCCTTGTCCTCACACGCACCCGCTACGGCCTGCAACTCGATGTGGATCGGTAGCCCAGCAAGGTAATCGGCCTCCGCTCCGGCCCAGTCAGTGGCCAATTCGGCGAGCCACCCCCTGTAAGCGAGCGCGCACGCCTCAGCATCGCGGTTGGCGGTCTCACGCGCCAGAGCGAGTCCCTGCTCACAGTAGATCTTCGCAGTGGTAAGGTCGTTGACTGCAAGGATTGAGCAAAGGTTGAGGTACGAGTAGGCGGCGATACTGCGCTCGCCAATCTCGGTCTGGATGGCTCTGGCCTGTTCACAGTATGTCAGAGCTGCGTTGTTGTTCCCGAGATCGCGATACACCTGACCAAGCATATTCAGACAATTGGCTTCAATGCGCCGATCACCGACTGCCCGCAGGATCGGGATGGCCCGCTCAAAATGACGCTGAGCAGATGTGTAGTCGCCACTGATCAGGAAACTTTCGCCGATAACGGCGTGGCTAAACGCCTCGCTGCTCCGATCACCGATCATCTCCGCTACATCCAGGGACTGTTGCTGATACATGCGTGCTGCTGTAGAATCCCCACATCGCATCGCCGACTGCGCGAGATTCGCGAGGCACTCCGCTTCGCCGCTACGGTCGCCGCTCGTGCGCCTGATCACGAGTGCTTCGAGATCGTAGGCATGGGCCGCGCTGTAGTCGCCAAGGTACCAGCAGACGTTACCAAGGTTCTGAAGATTGTTTGCCTCACCACGGGGATAATCCAGCATGCGATAGATAGCGAGGGACTGCGTGTAGTAGTCGCGTGCGGCGCCGTAGTTACCCTGACACTCCAAAACCTGGCCCCACAGGGTCAGTGTGCGGGCCTGAATAGCGTCATGCGACTCACCGGTATAGCTACGCGCCCGCTCAAGGGCTGTCGCTGCGGCGGGATAGTCACTTGTGACGCGATAATAATCAGCCCATGCGTTGCAGATCTGGGCGCGCCTGTGATCATCATCATGTTCCGCCATCTGCTCCAACTGTTCCAGATCGATTCGCTGGGCAGCGCGGTCGCCGATTCGCTCGTGGATCTGGAGCCGCAGCCAGAGCAGTTCGCTGCGCTGTTGGGGTTCGTCGCTTAGTTCAAGGACACGACCAACATACGTCAGTGCTGCCTGATTGGCATACTCGGCGGTGAACTTGCGCGCTGCGAGATCGGCATAGTACAGCTCACGCTGTAGGTTGCCGGCGTGATGCCAGTGATGTACGAGCAGGGCGTACAGCTCGGGCAATTCCTCGGTGGGTTGTCCTTCATAGTTGTGCGCAACCCGTGCGTGCAACTCACGCCGTTGGGCCTGGAGCAGCGTGCTGTATGAGACCTCTTGGGTGATCGCCTGCTTGAAGGTGTGGCTGCGCAAGTGGTTGTAGTCTTGGAGAACGCCGACCATATCTGCCGAGATGAGCCGCTCCATCGCCCTACTCAGTTCGCCATCGCCAATACGCGCCGGGTAGACATCCTCTAGGATCGGGGCACCGAAAACTCGCCCGATGACTGCAGCCACCTTCAAGGTGAGTTGTTCAGTTGGCCCGAGCCGATCAATTCGGCTGAGTACTAATCCCTGCACCGTGTCGGGGATACGGAGTTCGGCTAGGTCGTGTTCCTGCTGAGATTGCCCCCCCGCAACACTGATCACACCGGCTTCCAGCAGGCTCAGGGCCAATTCCTCCGCCACAAAAGGGTTACCGCCTGCGGTCTGTGCGATCAGGGTTGCGACCGCCGGCGGTAGCGTCTGTGCCTCTACCCGCGCTGCTGCGACGCTCACAACCTCGGCGGGGCTCAGGGGCTCGACCACCAGATTGACATGGGTGGGAAGCTGACGCAATCGGTATAGTGCATGGTCGGCGGGTGGTGTTTTCAGCGGGAGGTGAATGAGTACTAGCAGCAGTGGCGTGTCCTGGAGTGTGCGCGCCACCCGTTCGGCCAGCTTCCACGAGAGTGGGTCGAGCCACTGTGCATCCTCCAGGGCGAGTACCAGAGGTCGCTCCGTTGCCCATAACACCAGCAGGTCAATCAGCATTGCTGTCAGGCTGGCCTGACGCAGCTTTGGCTCCAGAGATCTGACCAGTTCACTCTCGGGAATGCCCAAATTGAACAGATCGTTGAGCAGGGCCGCTCGCTCGATCATCCGGGGCGCAATCTCGGCTAACCACTCAATGACATGCGACCGCTGGGCCTCTTGGGATGCGTCGGCCAGCCGATCAAGGTCGAAGTAGGAGGAAAAGATTGCGCGCCAGGCTAGGTAGGGAGTTTGCTGGTCAATCGAGTCACCGCTACCGTACAACGTCACCAAGCCTTGCTCAGAGGTGTGGCGCACCAGATCGAGGAGGAGGCGCGTCTTGCCGACACCTGCCTCGCCCTCAAGGATCAACACTCTGGTGTGCCCAGCCATGGCCACCTCAAAGGTGGACAAGATCTGGCCCATCTCGGCAGCCCGACCGATGATCTGATGGGTTGCTCCCGTTGAGCTGCGTGCCCGAAGCGATCCCGTAGGCCGATAACAGCGGACAGCGGCTACGTGTCCCTTGACAGTTCGTGGTGTTAGGATTTCCCAACTCAGTTCGTTGCGAGTGGACACATAGGTGGTGTGATCGCATATGACGCCACCTCGTCCCGCACCTTGCATCAGCCGTGCCGCCAGATTCACCACGTCACCCATAACGGTGTATTCGTGCCGCAAGCTGCTGCCAACCGGGCCGGCGAAGACTTGGCCCGTGGTAATTCCAATGGCGAGGCGCAGCCCCAGTTTGTCAGCCAGGGTCTGAAGATCAATCGCGCAGCGCACAGCGCGCACGGGGTCGTCGGCGTGAGCGAAGGGCGGCGTGCCGAAGGTGATCAGGCTGATCGTACCCTTGTCATCTACGAGGAGCTTGTTCAGACTCCCCTCGTAATGGTAGATCGTCTGCTGAAGAGCCATCATCGCCTGTTGCAAAGCAATCAGGCCATCGGGTGATTCGTAGTCTAGGCCACCAATGCCCAAAAAGACGATACTCATGCGCCGCAACTCGGCGAGCCAGTCGATCTGCCCATCGAACAGGCGGTAGTTTACCGCGCCGGGGATATAGGTGCGCAGCGCAGCGATCATCTGCACATTGGCGGCGGGGAGCGGCGGCGCGATGAGAGGACGCGGGGGTAGTGAGGTTTCGGAGAGCAGTTCACGGGCGGCGCGGCTCAGGACGATTGCACCCCGTTGCGCGCCCGTCTCTGCCTCGGCTACCTGGCGCAGCGGATCACCGGCGATGATGTACTGCCAGCGATTGAACACGCCGCCAATCGAGAGGGTCACGATCTTACCTGCACCAACGGCGATCTTCATGCCTAGATCCACCGGCCCCATGCTGGTCTGCAGGGTGCTGAACTCCGCCATCGCGGCCTGCATCTGGTCGGCTGCCTGCCACGCACGCCGCACACTCAGCGTCAGAGGTTCGTCGTCGTAAGCGAAGGTAGCGAGCAGTGCATCACCGCTGAACTGCACTACATCGCCACCCTCTGCGGTCAGCAGATCGATCATGCGGCTAAAGTAGGCGTTGAGCAGCACAGTGAGTTCTTCGGCACCTTCCGGCCCGCGCCCAGATAGCCGTTCAGTTAGGGCTGTGAAGCCCGATATATCCGCCAGAAGCAGTGCTGCCTCTCGCCAATTCCCTGTTGACTCGATTGTCTGGCTGGAACCGGCCAGAATAGGCTGTGCGACCTGCAACGGCAGATAGCTGATCAGGGTCTGGATCTGCTCAGCACTCGGGGTGGGATCGGTCATCGTTGTTTTCCATTGTGGGGGGATGCTGGTGGGACGGCAATTATTGTCCGTCGTCGGCTGTCCCAACCCGATACAGCAATCCTCAACTGGTTATGAAAAGGAGTCGAGCCTTTAGGCGGCCTTATCCGGCGAAAGCCTCGACTCCCCGCAACAACCCCAAGAGGATTGCTATACAAACGTTTGCCTCTGTGTACTGGTGCGCGATTAGCGGAAGGTCTGGTTGCGATACGTTGGAGCATGGCTCTGGGCTGGAGTAATTGGTGACTTCGCACCAGTGATCATGGGGAGGTATATGCGCGAGACGATGGTTTCTGACCCCGAGGTCGTCTTAGTAGCCGTTGGCGTATCCGTGGCTATTGGCGTATTGGTCGCCGTCGGTGTACCTATGGCCGCCGTTGGCGTGATTGTCTGCGTACCCGTAGCTGTCGGTGTCGGTGTCGGCGTGGCCGTGGACATTGCGGGCGGTATCATGCCGCCTACCGGATCGACCGATTTTCGCCCGACGGTACCAGCCCCTGTCGGGAGACCAGAATAGACATAGGTCGTTAAGAAATCGTCCCACGTACTCGTGTTGTTGAAGGGCTTCATGTTGCCGTCGTGCAGGTACAAGTCGTTCAACTCCTGCTGGTTGCTAACGAGCAGCCCATTCGAGAAGTAGAGTCCAAGACCGACTGCGTTCGCCACATAGTCGTGGCGAACATTCTGGTAATTGCTGCCGCCTGATTGCACCAGACTCTTGACCACCAGGCCGCCGCTGAGTATACTCACAAGGTTGTTCGCTGCACTGGCAATGGCTGAGTTACTCGTGCTAGACAGTAGGGTAGCCAGATGCCCGATGTCTACTAGGGCGTCCTCCTCTACCGGACTCGGTTGTCCTGTGTTGTCCAGTATCTGGTCAAGCATGTCGTCGTTTCCCGAGGAGTCATACACCTGTACGGTCTTTCGCTGATTTGCGATCTCTGTCGGCACTTTGTCTTGGTTCGCCCTTAGCGCGTCGCCCAATCCGTTGAGCGCCGTATTCACTGCGGCGATCTTACTGAGATCTAGCGCGATCAGCGTGCGGTAGCTATCGGGCTTGACGTTGTTGAGCGCGGCGTTGTAGGCATCAAGGATTCCGCTCGCGACATCGCGTGGGCTACCCCCGAGCAGGGCGAAGATGCGATCATAGAAGAAAAGCACCCAGATCGTATCGGCACTGGCAACCAGATAGTCGGCGAAGGGAGCCATCATCACCGCTGTCTCAGTCGTCGCCATGAGGCAGGCATTGAAGAAGATCACATCCAGCTTGCGGGTTGGGGTGTTTAGCCCGGCTGCCGTTAGCGCTTCCACAATCTGGTTGGGTGCCATCTTCGGTGCAACCCCGGTTATCTTATCACGTGATGTCTCATCCATGCCGACACCCACCACGGCATGGCCGTGGCTCGCGATCACGAGCATCGTATAGTTGGATGGATAACTCAGACCCTGGTTGATGAATTTTGTCAGCAGAGCCGGATCAGCCGAATTCTGTTCACCCAATTCTTCACACTGAGGGCCGCTCGGATCTGATAGGTAGCATACCTGAGTGCCGGTATCACCGTAGAAGTCGCCTAAGGCTACCACGTGCGCGGCTGCTACCTGGGGTGCCGTTTTCTTGAGTGTCTCAAACTGACTCTGTAGGTTCGCAATCGAATTTGGCGTACGATTAGTATCGCCCAGGCTATTATCACCGCCAAAATAGATCATTACTGTCCATGCCCGCTTGGATGCACTCGTTGGCAGACTGCCGCTGGGTTGCTTGGGACTGCTGGGTAGTGGCGTCACGTTCTCTGCGAAAGTCACCACATGCTCGTAGAATGAGTAGCCGACCTGACCACCGCACCAGTCGCCTCTCCCATCACCATTGAGATCAACAGCCACCGTGCAGGCTTTTACGTACCACGTGTAGCGCTGACCATACGTAAACGGGTAGTTATCAGGGAAACTCCCTCCATTTTTCTTGTTACCAGCCTTGACCCTCGTCAGATTCGGGGTTTCACCTGAGTTGTCACCCAACGGTTCGGTACAGAGGGTGATCGGGTTGCTTGTGCCAGGTTGGACGGTTTGTGGGTCGTAGATACATTGCTGAAAATACTCCGTAGCATAACTCGCAGGTAGGCTACGAGTCTGCCACGTGAAGCTCACAACCTGGGTGGCTGGTGCCACTACCGTTGCATCGGGGCCGGGTTGCGACAAGATGACGTTTGAGATGTCGAAGGTTGGCATCACGACAAGATCGCTCGCGCCGATTGCGCCGCTGGTGGAGGGACCATACAGCAAACTTAACCGTGTATCATCCAGCGGCGTCGCATCGGCGTTGTAGTTGAAGTAGATGACCTGGTAATATTGGTTGGCCGGGAGGGCGGGAAGTCCACCAAAGGCATAGAGCCCATCGCTACGTGGCGTTACAAGGCTTAGAATTTTCTGGTCGGTAGCACTGTTCACCGTGAGCAACAGTATCGCGTTGCTCATAGTGGTGCTGCTCGCTCCACCATTTCCTCGTTGTGTCACATAGCCGCCCACGATAATTGGCTGGCAGATGTTGGCCGTGATGTCATCAATGTAGACTTTGGTAGAGATACTGTTGTTGTTGTTCCATGTCGAGATCCGCAGCACAACCCGCTGCCCGCGCATCGTTGCCAACGTAGTCTCATTCGTGATTGACCAGTTGAACGTCTTCCATTGGCCATCGTCGAGAGAACCTACATCAAAGTATGTACCGTCAATGTAATTACCGTAGGATGTCGCACCACCCGACGAACCGGCGGCGTAGATCTCGACGTACAAACGATCGCCGGGTACAGTCGTGCCAATGACGTATTGGAAGTTCAACGTGCCGTTCAGCGACACGGCATTGGTCGGCACATCGAACGGCTGGCCGAAGCTGTCAATGTCGGTGTTGCGTCCAGGGCGCGTATCACGCACCATATCCGCGTCTTCCGCCGCCCCGTCATAAACTCCCAGTTCGTTCTCGGCCATATACCATGCGTAGGGTGCCGAGGTGTACTGATCTGGCGAGTAATAGACGATTTGGTCGTAGACCGGCCAGTAGGGTGGCGTCGAGGTCGGATTAATATAGGCCGTATCGGACAGAACCTGCGTGCAATTCTGTGGGGGGGATGTCTGCGCAGGCACGAGGTTCTGTCCATAGGCTGTAATGCGAGGGTCAACGGTGGTTCTAGAGGCGCTCGCGGTGGGAGATACTGCGCTCGGAACCAACTTCGCCTGTGTCCCATCGGGTGCCGCACGTGGTGATTCGGCGGTGCCGACGTTGGCAGGATCATAGTTGGGTTCGCCACCGCTCCCGAATGAGTCAGTCGTGGCGAGAACCGCAGGAGCCTGTGCGGCGATCCTTGCCATAGCTGCATCGTCGAAGACAGGTTGATTGATAGGTGAACCAGCGGCGCGCCACTTTGCGAGCAGGGGGCGCACATCAATCCCAGACTGAGCGCTAGGGATGGTGCTATTTCCAGGGGTTACCTGATGTAAACTGGTGGATGCTTCGGTGCCGGAGGAGACATTGAGGGAGGATAATGGCACATCCGGGGGTACGGCGGTGATATGGGGCGGCGCGGAAGCGGTGCTCATCTCTCCTTGAGCTACCGCTGGTATTGAACCTGGTAAGCTTCCCATGAGCATCGCTAACAGGAGCAGTATTGCCATTGTGACTGAGAACACGAGCTGTCGTTTGCACATGATTGAACTCCTTGAAGTCCAGGCATCTACGCTTGGGAGACATCTCGTAATGCCTAGCACTACATTGAGATACCCGTTGATGGGTGTCATATCGCATGTCGTTCATGCTCCAGTTTGCATCGGTTTGTAGCACATGTGGTAGCGGGCGAAGTGGGACTTCGATGTGGGGGAATTCCTGACGATGTCGGAGATGGTACACGGGTATCTCGTCACTCTCGCGGGTGACGTTCGTGCGACGACCGATCACCGCGCACGCAAATACCGTCCGTTATCGGTGGTCGGTCGTTCCAACCCGATACAGACGTTCGCCTCTGTGTATTAGCACTCTAAATGGCGGGAATGGCGCCCCTCCATCACGGTGTTGGCGCAACCGGCGTCATCCGCACTCCGCTGCCGCAGGGCCAGATGTGCGGCACCAGTATGCCGTCGTGCAGTTCCATGTCGGCCCAGCAGCGCGACTTCTCGGCGTTGGTGATCTTCGGCACGTACCAGAGTACCGTGCGCTCGGTTAGCGGTTCCGGCGGTGTGACAAACGCATCCGGCCCTTGCTGAATGTCTAGGCGGCAGCAGGTGCCGATGCTCGGCAGGTCGCCCTCGCCTTCGGCGGGGTTTGTCGCGCTCCAGTAGACATAGGCCAGTTCGGCGTCGCCCCAGTCCGGTATCACCCGCACATCGCCCGCAACAAACGCATGCGCTGAGCCCGCTGGCCATGTCGCATCGCCCTCGCGAATCAGCGCGGTCGGCGTCCCGTCGCCCACAAGACTCACGCTAGCGGCGGGCGGCGGGGCGATCCGCAGGATCGGGTGGTAAACCCCGTCAACCCCGCAGCCACGGCCATCGCTACCTGCCCGCACCGTCAGCGCACCGTCTGGGGCGAAGGTCGCGGTGAAGGTGTACTGGTAGTTGCACGGCTGGGGCCAGTTCGGTGAGCGGAAGGTCATCGCCAGCGTGAATCCACCCTTTGCCGTATCAGTCACGGTGGGCAGACTGTAGGGGATGATCGCTGCGGAGGAGAAGACTGGGCAGCCTACCGCGTCGCTAAACCCGACCCGCCGACCGTCGCTGCCGGCGGTGTAGCCGACGTGCCAGTCCACGATCTTGGCCGAGGCCAGCAGTGGACGACCGTGGTAGGAAACGTCGCGCAACTCCAGCCCGTCCGAACTGGTGAGCATATAACTGGCTCGCCAGCCGCCGCGATCAATCGCCTGCGGCATATCGCAGAGCGGGGCAATCGCCGCATCCTGGAGTGTCGCCTCGCTCACATCCCGGCGCTGGGCACTCTGCCCCTGCGCCGTCCAGGTTGCGGCCCCCACCAATCGCAAGTCAGTCAGATCCACAATCACCCAGAGCGCCTGGCTACCCCAGGTAAACACCGGGCTGACGCAGAGGTGCTGGCTGCGCTCGCAGGGTGTACCGATCACGCTGGTTTTGGTGGCGCTGGCGTAGGCCAATGCCTGGGCCTCGGTGGGAGAAATACCCAGAGCCTGTGCTGTCTCAGGGCTGGCCACCGCGATTTGGGTCGCCAGCGTCGCCAACTCACGCGGGATCTCGGGCTGGCTGGCGGTGAGGGATTGTAGATCTCGCACCTGGGCGCTACTGTCTACAATGGCGGTAAAGCTGGTGTTCGTTGGGTAAACGTAGATCACCACGCGCAGGCACGAGGTTGGCGGGCAGTAAGCTGCAAACGCAGCAGGTACGTCACCGGCGCGGGCTTCGGCCACAGCCATCACCTCGGCAAGCTGGTGTTGTCCGCTGGCGCTGCGAACAGCCTCCTGTACGCGGGTATCGGCAGCGGCGGCGCGCTGCGCCGCATCGAACTGCGCATTCAGGCCAGGGCGCAGCAGGATGAAGGGCGCGTTGTCCATGGCGACGCGGCGGCGATCCTGCTCGGCGCGGATCGCAGCTAGGTCGGGCGTGCGTCCGTCGCCCAGCACCACCGCCGAGGCGGCGGGTGGCGGTAGCGTAGCAGGGACGGTTGGTACGACGGTGGACGTGGGGCCGCAGCTTGCCAGGACGAGAAGGGTGAGGGTGAGAATGCTCACAGTAAAGGACGTGCGTGGTGTCACGTGGTTTCTTTCGACTTATGGGTGTATCAAGGTGGACGGATGTTAGAGGCTTGCCAGAAAGGTGACCAGATCAGCGCACTCGCCATCGGTGATCACAAAGGGACTGATGGCCGCGTTGACCCCCGGCCCCGGCACGGAGCCGCCGCGCTGGTAGACTCGCACCACATCTACCAGGGTGGCCGCGCTGCCATCCCGAAAATAGGGCGCAGTTTGCGCGAGGCCGATGAGTGACGGGACACGCGATCTGCCGCTGTTGCGGCTATCGCGGCTGACGCCGGTATTGAGGTACGCCTCGCTACTCAGGGTTGAGCCGCGATGACAAGAACTGCAACCCAGTTCGGTAAAGAGTGCCTGACCACGTAGCGCCGCCGCCGACAGATCGCGGGTGCGGGGACGGGGAATAGTGCGGATGGCCGTCGCCATCGCCTGTGCAGCCTGCTCCCAGGTAATCTGCTCTCCCGTACCAGGGAAGGCAGCGGCATAGGCTACCCGCAACGTTGGGTCAGCCCGCAGCCGATCCAGGGTCGAGTCACTGATCGGTCCCATTTCGCGGGGGTTGTTCAGCGGTCGCAGTACGAACTCCTCCAGCGAACGAACCTCAGGCGTGAACCAGCCGAAGGTTGTGCGCTCCGCGAGGCCGTAGAGAGTCGGCGTATTCAGCCCGTCCGCCGTCGCAACAACTTTCCCGTCGGCGTAGCCGCGATCTGGCTGATGGCAATCCAGGCAGGAAAAATTATTCTGCACAGAAAGCCGCCGGTCGGCCAGCAGCCGCCAGCCCAGGGCGATCCGCGCCAGCGTTGGTGGGGGCGTGGCGGAGGCTGAACTCAGCAGCCAGGCCGCCGCTATGCTGATCACACCAAGAAAGATCGCACGTCGCATCGCTGTTTCGCCTCTGTGAAAGGCACTGAGCCTACCCCCTGCGCAACACCTTACCCAAGCGGATCACACCCTCGGTTATCTGCTCTGGCGGGAGCAGACTGAACGACAGGCGCAGGTAGTGATGTCCGCCACCCTCGGCGAAAAAGCGATCACCGGGCAGGTAGCTCACCCCGGTGGACTCGGCGAGGGGCAGGATGGCCGCGCTATCAATACCGGTGGGCAGACGTATCCAGACGAAGACCCCCCCCAGCGCCGGGTTCCACGTACAACCAGAGGGCAGATAGCGAGCCAGGGCGAAGAGCATGGCATCGCGGCGCTCACGCAGGGATGTGCGCAGCCGCTCGATATGCGGGTCGAGCAGGCCAAGCTCGATAAAGGCAGCGACGACATGGGCCGTGAAGTGATTGATGCCGCCGCCGCTAGCGAGGACGCCGCTGTTAGCACAGCGCTGCACAATATCGGGTGATGCCAGCATCCAGCCGAGTCGCAGCCCAGGGGCCAGCAGCTTAGAGAAGGAGCCAAGGCGCACAATCGGGCCTGCGGGTGTTAGGTTAAAGATCGGCGGTGGGGGCGGTGTGTCGTACCAGAGTTCGCCGTAGGCGTCATCCTCAATAATCATCACACCCTCGCGCCGCGCCAGCGCCGCCAGGGCGTAGCGCCGGTCGGCGGCGAGAGTTGAGCCAGTGGGGTTGCCAAACGTGGCCACGGTGTAGAGGAATGCCACTCGCTCGCCGCTGCTCTGGAGCATATGCAGCATAGCCTCAGCAGCATCCACGTGAATACCTTGCGAGTCACCTGGCACCGCCACAACCCGCAATCCGCGTTCGCGGAAGATACGTAGAGCGAGGTGGTAGGAAGGTGCCTCGACCAGAGCCACGTCGCCGGGACGGCTGATCTGCGCACAGACCATGTCGAGAGCCTGCGAAATACCGCCGGTGATCATCATCTGCTCGGCGGCGGGCGTGTTCCCCTCCAGTCGCCCGAGCCTGCGGCGCATCAACTCAATCAGGCTGCCTGGCCCCTGGTGCGCCCCGTAAACCAGAGCCGAGCGCCAGTCGCGGCTAAGCGCACAAGCAGCCGCCTGGCCTAGAGCCTCGGCTGGCAGCAGCACCGGGTCAGGATGCCCCCAGCCAAACTCGGCCATCCCAGGCCGCTGGATGAGCTGGATGTCGGGGAGAATCTGCATGGAGGTCTCTCTGTGCTGATGGAAAAATAGGTGGGTGTCGGGTAGGGGCGCGTCCCGACGCGCCCCTACGGTTCGTTTTCATCGGGTGTTATGCGCGAAGCGCATGGGTGTCTGATAGGAGTAAGGAGACAGCTACAGTATAGCGCGTTCATAATAGCGCGTTCATAGAGAACCAGGGCTGTTGCAAAGTCGCCGATCCTCGCCCGCCCCTCACCCCCCAGCCCCCTCTCCCACACGGGGAGAGGGGGAGCCGGACGCATCGTGGTGCGAAATCTCCCCTCTCCCCTCGTGGGAGAGGGGCAGGAGGTGAGGGGGCCAAAGCTAACTTTGCAACAGCCCTGCATAGAGAACCATTCCTGCGCCCCTTATCATATCCCTGTGGTATGATTACGATATGCATCACCAGGCGCACATCGCCGTCGTCGTCCTTGTCGCCCTCACGCTATCGGCGTGTGCGTCGTCGCATCCTGCGTCTGTCGTGCCTGCGCCGTTCCCTGCGCATACCGCCGTTCCTCGTGCATCTGCCACAGCGATCCCGACACTCAGCGCCACAACCGTGCGCCCGTCGGTAGCTCGTCCCACGCTCACGCCCACGCGCCCACCCACATTCACACCCACCACCGCACCCCTTGAACCCACGCTCACTCTGGCCCCTCTGGCCAAAGAAGTGCGCGAGCGGATCTTTGAGCAAATCTGGGAGACAGTACGCGATCACTACCTCTACGAGGACTATCGTGGGGTAGACTGGCAGGCGATCCAGGATGAGTTTGCGCCGAAGGTAGAGATCGCCGCTTCCCCCGAGGAATTCTACACCCTGATGCGCCAGATGATCCTGCGCTTGGGTGATGAACACTCACGATTTGAGTCGCCGCAGGAAGTTGCCGAGCAGGAGGCCGAGTTTGCGGGTAAGCTACGCTACGGTGGTATTGGTGCCGAGATCCGCGAGACAGACGAGGGCGGACTGGTGAGTAGCGTGGTACCGAGCGGCCCCGCTGCGAAGGTCGGGATTCAGCCCCGTGACCTGATTACGGCTATTGATGGGATCGCCTTCACTGACCGCAAGGCGTTTGGCTCGCGCCGACCGATCAGCCGCGTGCGTGGCGATCCGGGCACGCAGGTGCGGCTCAGTGTGAAGTCGCCGGGCCAGCATGTGCGTGATGTATTCGTCGTGCGTGCGGTCATTGACCCCGACATCTTCAATCGCGTAAGCGTACAACGCCTCGCCGATGACATTGGTCTGATCACCATCCCCAGTTTCTTTGTTGCCGCTGTAGATACTCACGTCCGTCAGGCGGTTGAGGGACTCCTTGCCCAAGGCCCGCTGAAGGGACTGGTGATTGATGTACGCACCAATTCAGGCGGCTACGTTCACCTGATGCTCAACACCATTGCGCTCTTCCACAACGGTGGATCAATCGGTAGCACCAGCGGGCGTACCGAGAGCAGAGATGAGAGTATTCCCGAGGGGATGGTTATTGATGGAATGGATGGTGTACCGATCACTGTACTCATCTGCCCCGAAACCGTCAGCGCGGCTGAGATGTTCGCTGCTGGCATGCAGGTGCTTGGGCGAGCAAAGGCGGTTGGCCAGCCCAGCGCCGGCAATACCGAGAACCTCTACACCTATAAGTTCGAGGACGGATCACGCATCATGCTTGCCGAGTTGGCCTACAAACTGCCCGACGGCTCGTTGATAGAGGGCCGTGGCGTGATCCCCGACCTCACGGTGCAGGCTGAGTGGTGGCGCTACGCCCCAGGCAAGGATCCTCAGATCCTTGCGGCAATTGATCTGATGCGAGGGCGGTAGCCTGGATTAGCGCAGCCGCTTCTCTGCCAGTGCCGCCATCTCAGGCAGCACAAGGCCGGGGATGTAGATCGCACCAGCACGGATGCGCTGACGCCGGATGTTCGGCGAGGCGATCAACTCCTTGCAGGTATCGCTACAGAGCCACTGCAGCAGCGTCGTGAACTGCTCCGCGTTGAGTGACTGCTCCGCGCCTGTCAGCAGGGTCTGGGCGATCCCGTGGATCTCAGAGCCATCCTCGTGGTCGAGAGCCATTGGTGGAATGGCCACGACTGTCACCGTCGGCGCATCGGGCTGCACGAGTACGCGGATAAAATCCTCACCCGGCAGCGGCCCGCTCGCATCGAATCCAACTACCCGCCCGGCAGCGGCTCCCGTGCGTGTGCGCCAGATCGAGTCAGTGATAGTCACACGCATCCCTACGTCGAAGGGCTGGTTCTCATACCAGGCGGCGTTCATGCCCGCCCGCTCCCACGGCATCTGCTGGTCACTCATCGGTCGCTCCTTGGGCTGTCTCGGGTTTGGCCAGATTATAGCACGCCCCGTTCGCTGGTCTCGGTTGCATACTACCGAGCAATATGATAAAATCCCGCAGGTTATGGGCAGGTCGCATAGCCTGGTCTAGTGCGCGGCACTGGAAATGCCGTACAGCAGCAATGCTGTCGCGAGTTCGAATCTCGCCCTGCCCGCCAGTTCGTATCGCTTGACATCGCGATGAGAAGATGGTACTATCTCCTTTTGCAGTTACTAGAAATAGCATTGCCGTACCCTTGCTACAATTCTATGAGCTTCAACAAGCGCCCGATTAGTCGCGTGGTAACCTGTTAGCCCGCCCTGCGCCGTCCGGCGCTTTTTTTGCGAATATCTGTTTTGTCCTCGCCCCCCGCCAGTTCTGAGGCCGCCCCCACAGGGCGAGCGCCGACGACCGGCGATTTATGTTTTCCGCCTGCCGGAAGCCTGTACGTGCATGGGTGTGCGGCCACTGGCCGCCGTATTCATGTGCCACGACTGAGGAGAGGTGAGTATGCCCCCGTTAATCGAGAGTGTCGTGCTACAGCCGCTGATCACCCCCGTTGACCCTGGTGTAGGTGGTCGCCGCGAGAAGCGGATCGAGCGTCGCTCCTTCGCACGTATTTTTGACGCGATTGATGTGCCACGCCTGATCGAGACCCAGGTGAATAGCTTCGATTGGTTTAAGCGCGAGGGTTTGCGCGAGCTGTTCGATGAGATTTCGCCAATTACCGACTTCACCGGCAAGAACTTGGAGTTGCACTTCCGTGACTATGTCTTCGGCGAGCCGCGCTTTACGGAGTTTGAGTGCCGTGAGCGTGACTTGACTTATGCCGCGCCGCTGCGGGTAGATGTCGAGCTGCGTATTCTTTCGACCGGCGAGATCAAGACGAGTGAACTCTTCCTCGGCGATTTCCCGGTGATGACCGATAACGGTACTTTTATCTATAACGGTGCGGAGCGCGTGGTCGTCTCGCAGCTCATCCGATCTCCCGGCGTCTATTTTAAGGATGAGAAAGAGCCTACCAGCGGTCGCTCGCTGCACTCGGCCAAGCTTATTCCTAACCGTGGGGCGTGGCTTGAGTTCGAGACCAATAAGCGCGATGTGGTCAGCGTAAAGGTTGATCGCAAGCGCAAGATTCCGGTCACGATCCTCATCCGGGCCATTCTGGCCTGGCAGGCTGATGAGTCCGGCAATGGGCGCTGGGTGCCCGACAATGAGCTCGATCAGCACGGCCATAATGATGCGGTGATTGAGGCGCTTAGGCATATTGATCTGATCCCTGAGCATCCGTACACCCAGGCTACTCTGGATAAGGATCCAGCCCATAACAGCAAAGAGGCGCTGATGGAGCTGTATAAGCGCCTGCGCCCCGGTGACCCACCGACTCTGGAGAATGCCCGCTCGCTGCTTGAGTCGCTGCTGTTTAACCCGCGCCGCTACGACCTCGCCAAGGTCGGGCGCTATAAGCTGAACAAGAACCTCTGGGAGCGCGAGGCCCGCCGCGATGGGGTCGCTAACGCGCCAAGTATGAACGTGCGTGTCCTGTTGCCACGCGACATTATCAAGATTGTTGAGCAACTCATCCAGCTCAACAATGGCCACGGTCGCCCTGATGATATTGACCACCTCGGCAATCGCCGCGTCCGCACCGTGGGCGAGCTGATCCAACAGCAGTTCCGCGTTGGTCTGCTGCGCCTGGAGCGCGTGGTCAAGGAGCGTATGTCGCTCCAGGAACACGAGAACGCCACGCCCAACGGATTGATCAATATCCGCCCGGTTGTCGCCGCGATGCGCGAGTTCTTTGGCGGATCGCAGCTGAGCCAGTTTATGGATCAGACCAACCCGCTGGCCGAACTGACGAATAAGCGCCGTCTCTCAGCCCTCGGCCCCGGTGGTCTTTCCCGCGACCGCGCAGGCTTTGAGGTGCGCGACGTTCACCACTCCCACTACGGGCGCATCTGTCCAGTGGAAACGCCCGAAGGCCCGAACATCGGTCTGATCGGCACCATGTCCACCTTCTCACGGGTTAACGAGATGGGTTTCTTGGAGACGCCCTACCGTAAGGTGTATAACACCGTCGAGAACGCGCCGGTCTGGCTGGAAAAGGGCATGCTCCTGCGCGATGTGCGCGACTTGCGCACCGGCGACCTGATCGCGGTGAAGGGTTCCCGTGTGGATGTCGCTACCAGCAAGCGCATCGCTATCGGCCTGCTGCGCGGGCAGATTTTGCGTGAGGATATTACCGATCCGGTCACGGGCGAGACGATTGCCGAGGCCGAGTCGGAGATCAACCGCACCCTGGCGGAGCAGATCGTCGAGATGCCGATCAAGACGATTAAGATCCGCCCGATTGTCTCGCAGGAAGTGGACTACCTCAGCGCCGATGAGGAGGATCGCTTCGTGGTTGTGCAGGCCAACGCCGCAATTGATGAGCATAACCGCTTCGCGAGCGCGGTGGTGGCATGCCGCTTCGGTGAGGATTTCGTTACCGAGCGGATTGACCGCGTAGATTATATGGACGTATCGCCCAAGCAGGTGGTCAGCGTCTCGACGGCGCTCATCCCCTTCCTTGAACACGACGACGCCAACCGTGCCCTGATGGGATCGAACATGCAGCGCCAAGCTGTGCCCCTGCTCCGCCCCGACGCGCCGATTGTCGGCACCGGGATGGAGGATCGCGCCGCCCGCGATAGCGGCCAGGTGGTGGTGGCCCGCAAGAACGGCACCGTGGTTAGCGCCACCGGCGACAAGATTATTGTTGAGGAGGATGACGGCTACGAGCGTGAGTATCTGCTGCGCAAGTTTATGCGCAGTAACCAGGATACCTGCATCAACCAGCGCCCGAACGTGCTGCGCGGTCAGCAGGTGCGGGACGGCGAGGTAATCGCCGATAGCTCCAGCACCGACTTCGGCGAACTGGCCCTCGGACAGAATATCCTTGTGGCGTATATGCCCTGGGAGGGCGGTAACTTCGAGGACGCCATTCTGGTCTCTGAGCGCCTGGTACGCGAGGATATTTTCACCTCGATCCATATTGAGAAGTATGAGGTTGAGGCCCGCGACACCAAGCTCGGCCCTGAGGAGATCACCCGCGACATCCCCAACGTTGGCCAGGATAGCCTGCGCAACCTCGATGAGCACGGGATTATCTACGTGGGTGCGGAGGTGCAGCCGAACGATATTCTGGTGGGCAAGATTACGCCCAAGGGCGAGACCGACCTGACTGCAGAGGAGCGCCTGCTGCGGGCGATCTTCGGTGAGAAGGCCCGCGAGGTGAAGGATAGTTCGTTGCGCGTGCCCAACGGCGTACGTGGCAAGGTGATTGACGTAAAGGTCTTCTCGCGCAGCGAGGGGGCCGAACTGCCGGTCGGGGTCAACCAGACCGTGCGCGTACTGCTCTGTCAGAAGCGCAAGATCAGCCCTGGCGATAAGATGGCCGGACGCCACGGCAATAAGGGTGTGGTCTCGCGGGTGCTGCCCATTGAGGATATGCCCTTCCTGCCCGATGGTCGCCCGGTAGACATTATCCTCAACCCCATCGGTGTCCCCTCGCGTATGAACATCGGCCAGATCTTGGAGACGCACCTGGGCTGGGCTGCCGCCCGCCTCGGCTTCCGTGTAGCTACTCCAGTCTTTGACGGAGCCAGCGAGGCGCAGATCAAGGATCACCTGATCCGGGCCGGTCTGCCCGGCGATGGCAAGGTGACGCTCTACGACGGGCGCAGCGGCACGCCGTTCCACCACCCGGTGACGGTAGGCTACGCCTATATGCTCAAACTGGCCCACTTGGTCGAGGATAAGATCCACGCCCGCTCGACCGGCCCCTACAGCCTGGTGACACAGCAACCCCTCGGTGGCAAGGCCCAGTTCGGTGGCCAGCGCTTCGGCGAGATGGAAGTCTGGGCACTGGAAGCCTACGGCGCAGCCTACATCCTCCAGGAGATGCTGACGGTGAAGTCCGACGATGTGGTTGGCCGGGTGAAGACCTACGAGGCCATCGTTAAGGGCGAACCCATCCAAGAGGCCGGCGTACCCGAGAGCTTCAAGGTGCTGATCAAGGAGCTGCAGTCTCTCGGTCTGAGCGTCGAGGTGCTGAGCGAGGACGAGAAGCCGGTCGAACTGTCCGACGACGTGGATGGTGATATGGCGGCGTTGGACGGGATTAACTTGTCGGGTATGGAGCGCGGCGAGTTCTGATCCGCCGCAAACTCGCTGCACTTGGATCTAATTGAGGTTGTCGTTCTGAGCGAAGCGAAGAATCTGACAGGGAAGACCTGTTAGACCCTTCGCTTCGCTCAGGGTGACAGGGCAGAAGGCATCTATATCCGATACCGGTTGACAAACAACCTGAAACCGGGTATTATTTCTCCAGTACACACGTTCTACTGGAGAGACGCCATGCCTCGCATCGCACGTACCGTCGAGTTCTTCCGGGTCTGGTCGCCTGAGATGGCCTACGTCCTGGGGTACTGGTGGGCTGATGGGTATATGCGTGTGAAGCGCAATACCGGTGCCCATAACATCGAGATCGCGAGCGTTGACCGCGATCACCTGCGCCTGATCGCTGCCACAATTGGTGAAAAGTTTGATTATCGGAAGATAACGGCGAAGAGTGAATGCTACGGGATCGAGTTCTGTAGCAAGGAGATGTACTACGATCTGCTGGCACTTGGCGGGATGCCGAACAAATCAAATGTGATTGGCTTCCCTACAGTCCCATCAGCGTTGCTCGTCCACTTTGTGCGCGGTTTCGTTGATGGAGATGGAACCTTAGCCTGGAATGGCGACCGGCCAGTTCTTCAGATCTACTCAGGATCGCAGCAACTTCTGGCAGATATGGCCGTAGCAATCGAATCGCAGACGGGCATACCGGCACCAAACGTCGTCGCCAATCGTTCGCTCTGGTACCTGAAGTGGAGTACAACGCGGGCGAAGTGTCTAGCCGCTTGGCTCTATGTTGAGAATCCAGGCATCGCCCTTGACCGTAAGGCTGCCATCGCAGCCCGATTTCTTGACTGGCAGCCGAAGAAACGCCCTGAGCGTGGCACAATCACCGAGGAGATGCGCGAGCGGTTCGCTGCGTATCTGCCGCCACAGGAGTGAGCCCTTATGCTTGAAATCAACGACTTCAACGCGATCCGCATCAGCCTCGCCTCACCCGAGGATATTCGCGGCTGGTCGCACGGCGAGGTGACGAAGCCGGAGACGATCAACTACCGCACGCTGAAACCTGAGCGAGACGGATTGTTCTGCGAGCGAATATTTGGACCTACGAAGGATTGGGAGTGCTACTGTGGCAAATACAAGCGCGTCCGTTATAAGGGCGTCGTTTGCGACAAGTGCGGCGTTGAGGTAACGCGGGCCAAGGTGCGGCGCGACCGCATGGGCCACATCACCCTGGCCTCGCCGGTGTCGCACATCTGGTTTGTGAAGGGCACGCCGAGCCGACTGGGCCTGCTGCTCGACATTAGCCCGCGCAACCTGGAGCGGGTTCTCTACTTCGCCTCCTACGTGATCGTAGAGGTGAAGGATGAGTTGCGGGCGGTCTCCCGCGAGATGCTTCAGGAGGACTTCGCCAAGAAGCGCGAGAATATCCAGCGCCAGGCCGAGGATAAGCGGATCGAGCTGAGTACGCAGCTCACCCAGGATCTCGGCGGCATGGAGAATGCGCAGGTCAGCACGCAGCGACGCATTGAGGAAGACTATACGCGCCTGCGCGACGAGATTGTCGCCGACGCGGATCGCCTGCGTGATCGGCTTGAGGAGATGACCAACCTCGTCTCCGAAGAGGATATCGGCTTCAGGAATACCAACCTTGTGGACGAGGGTGAGACGATCAGCGAGCGCACCCTGGAGCAGCTTGACGAGTTGGTGGACAAGGAACTGGAGGCGATGGAAGCCCGGCGCACCCGCGATATGTCGGACGCCGAACTGCTCACCGACGCTGAGCGCGAGCGCAAGGCGGCCGAGGCAACCCAGGAGCAGGAGAAACTTCAGGAGCGCCTGCAGCGCGAACTCGATACCCTGGTGCGCGAGGAGAAGGAGAAGCTCGACCACCTCGACGGACTCAAGCCATGCCGCATCCTCTCGGAGATGGAGTACCGCCAACTGCGCGACCTAGCGCCGGGCGTGTTCCGCGCCGACATGGGTGCGGGCGCGGTGCGTGAGCTGATCGTGCGCCAGGTTGACCTGGATAAGCTGGCTGAGGATCTGAACGCCGAGGTGCAGACAACCCAGGGCCAGCGGCGCAAGAAGGCCACCAAGCGCCTGCGCGTGGTCGAGAGTTTCCGCAAAAGCGGCAACAAGCCCGAGTGGATGATCATGACCGTCCTGCCGGTTATTCCGCCCGACCTGCGACCAATGGTACAGCTTGACGGCGGACGCTTCGCGACCTCGGATCTGAACGATCTGTACCGGCGTGTGATCAACCGCAACAACCGTCTCAAGCGGCTGATGGAACTGAACGCGCCCGAGATCATTGTGCGTAACGAGAAGCGCATGCTCCAGGAGGCCGTGGACGCCCTGATTGATAACGGGCGGCGCGGGCGTGCAGTGTCGGGCAAGGGCAAGCATCGCCTCAAGAGCCTGAGCGATATGCTCAAGGGCAAGCAGGGCCGCTTCCGCCAGAACTTGCTGGGCAAGCGCGTGGACTACTCGGGTCGCTCGGTGATCGTGGTTGGCCCGAACCTCCAACTGCACCAGTGCGGCCTGCCCAAGAAGATGGCCCTGGAACTCTTCAAGCCCTTCGTGATGCGTCGCCTGGTGGAGAAAGGCTTTGCCCACAACATCAAGAGCGCCAAGCGCATTGTTGAGCGGGTGCGCCCCGAGGTCTGGGATGTTCTTGAGGAAGTGATCAAGGATTACCTGGTGCTGCTGAACCGTGCGCCCTCGCTGCACCGGCTCTCGATCCAGGCGTTCGAGGCCAAGCTGATTGAAGGTTCGGCCATTCAGTTGCACCCGCTGGTCTGCGCAGCCTTCAACGCCGACTTCGACGGCGACCAGATGGCCGTCCACGTGCCGCTGTCGCGCAAGGCGCAGGAAGAGGCCCGCACACGCATGCTGAGCAAGTACAACCTGCTCAGCCCGGCCCACGGCGACCCGATCATCACGCCGTCGCAGGACATTGTGCTGGGCTGCTACTACATCTCACAGGTGCGCGACGGTGCCTTGGGCAGCGGTAAGAAGTTCGCCGATGTCAACGAGGCTATGCTGGCCTACGACAAGGGGATGGTCGCCATCCAGGCACCGATCTGGATCAGGATGACCGGGCGACCAGCGGGGAAGAACGACCGTCCCAACAGCGTGCGCGAACTGGCTCCCGCCGAGGATGGTACGCCGCGTATGATGCTTGAGACCACCATCGGGCGTGTGCTGCTCAACAACGAGTTGCTGCCTCCGCTGCGCTACCGCAACCGTGTGGTAGACAAGAAGGGTCTCAAGGAGATCATCGCGGACTGCTACCAGTACTACACGAACATGAAGAATGTGAGCGACGCGGATCTTGCCGAACTGCGGGCCACATGGCCGAACAAGTCGGAGACCGAGATCGTCCGCATCTTCGGCTCGGAGAAGACGGCTCTTCAGGCCGATAAGATCAAGGCGCTCGGCTTTAAGAACGCCACCTACGGCGGCATGACCATCGGCATCAACGATATTGAGGTGCCCGCCAAGAAGTACGAGATCGTCAGCAACGCCGAGGCGTTTGTTATTGACATCGAGAAGCAGTTCCGCCGTGGTCTGATCACTGAGGAGGAGCGCTACCAAGAGGTGGTGCGAATTTGGCAGGAGGCCACCAAGCTCACCATTGGCGCGGTGAAGGAGAACATGAACCAGTTCGGCCCGGTGGCGATGATGTCCACCTCGGGCGCTCGCGGTAATATTAACCAGATCTCGCAGATGGCCGGTATGCGCGGCCTGATGTCTGACCCGACCGGCAAGATCATCGAGCTGCCGATCAAGGCCAACTTCCGCGAGGGTCTCTCGGTGCTCGACTACTTCGTCTCCACCCACGGCGGACGCAAGGGTTTGGCCGATACCGCGCTACGCACGGCAGATGCCGGCTACCTCACCCGGCGTCTGGTGGACGTGGCCCAGGACGTGATCGTCACGATTGAGGACTGTGGTACTCAGGATGGTTTCTGGTTGCACGCGGCAGACGATGATGAACTGATGGAAAAACTGGCCGTGCGTATGGTCGGGCGTATCCTGGCCGCACCGGTGAAAGACAAGGTGACCGGTGAACTGCTGGCTGAGCGCAATGTTGAGATTGACGATGATATTGCGTCGAACATTGACAGCCACGGCATCAAGTCGGTCTACGTCCGCTCGACGTTGAGCTGTCAGTCCGAGCATGGTATCTGTCGGCTCTGCTACGGGCGCAACCTGGCCACCGGCAAGCTGGTGGACATCGGCGAGGCGTGCGGGATCATCGCGGCCCAGTCAATCGGCGAGCCGGGTACGCAGCTCACCCTGCGCACCTTCCACACTGGCGGTGTGGCTTCAGCCGACGACATCACCCAGGGTTTGCCGCGTGTGCAGGAAATCTTCGAGGCTCGGGTGCCGAAGGGCAAATCATTGTTGGCTGAGATTGACGGCGTGGCGCAGGTCGTCAAGGACGATAACGGCGTCCGCACGGTCAAGATCATCGCGTCGGAGGTCTACACCGACGAGTATATTCTGCCGAGGGGCTTCATCGCCCTCGTGGAGAACGAGGCGGAGGTTTCCGAGGGCCAGGTGGTTGCCGAGAGCAACAACAGTGAAAGCAGCGAACTGCCAATTATTGCCCGGCTGGCCGGCAAGGCATTTGTCTACAGCGATAAGATCGTGGTCAGCCAGGAGGATCGTGAGGAGCGCGAGCTGATTGTGCCGCACACGGCCCGTATGCGGGCGGAGACCGGCGCACGGGTGCAGGCTGGGCAGCAACTCACCGATGGCAGCGCGAACCCACAGGAACTGCTCGACTTGCAGGGCCGCGAGGCTGTTCAGCGCTACTTGGTGAACGAGGCCCAGAAGGTTTACCGTAGCCAGGGTGTGAACATCAACGACAAGCACGTCGAGGTGATTGTGCGCCAGATGTTGCGCCGTGTGCGGATCGAAGAGCCCGGCGACACCGGCCTGCTCCCCGGTGAGCTGATCGAGGCCGCCGAGTTCCGCCGCCTGAACAACGATGTCGTCAGCCAGGGCGGTGAACCGGCCACTGCGGCCACCGTGCTACTGGGCATTACCAAAGCATCGCTGAATACCGACAGCTTCCTGTCGGCGGCCTCCTTCCAGGAGACAACCCGCGTTCTCACCGATGCGGCAATCACCGGCAAGGTGGACTACCTGCGCGGCCTGAAGGAGAACGTGGTCATTGGCAAGCTCATCCCGGCTGGCACCGGCATCGAGAAGCGCATCGAGAAGCGCGATGAACTGGTGGAGGAGATGGCGCGCATGATGGAGCATGGGCATACCAAAGTTGAGCCAGTGATCGTTGAGCGTACGCCCGAAGAGGTGCGACGCGCCGAGGAGTTGTTGGGCCTGGGTCCCCTTTCCGACGTGTTGCCTGTTGAGAGCGTGAGTGTCGAGGAACTCGAACTCGATGACGAGGAGGAGGGCGATCTGCCCCCCGACGAGGAATAAGACGTTCAATTCTTGGCGATGAAGGCCGACCACGTGGCATGCCCCATGTCGCGTGGTCGGCCTTCTTGACGTAATATCTTCCACATAAGCCCATTTCGTGCCAGCCTTTCCCCCTCACCCCCTGCCCCCTCTCCCACCAGGGGAGAGGGGGAGATGT
>Ga0007797_1000060_pt1 | contig 25321 bp, 19 predicted proteins | sample CryBogmetaGMA25M_FD_60364 | JGI IMG/M metagenome (GOLD analysis project Ga0007797, IMG submission 60364) | Freshwater microbial communities from Crystal Bog, Wisconsin, USA - MA2.5M | ecosystem: Environmental > Aquatic > Freshwater > Lake | place: Crystal Bog, Wisconsin, USA | collected 2009-07-06 | reverse complement strand
TCTGTAAGGGGTATCGGGGAGGGATAATCCCTCCCCGATACTCCCCTTCTACTGCACTGCCAGCGGAATAAGCGGGGTGGTCGCCCGTGGGAGCGCAACCCGCGTCTCGCCACCCTTGCGCTCGCTGGGCAAAAATGCGACCCGTGCCGCACTCGCCTTTGCGCGCTCGAACTGTGTGGCCTGGAACAGAAATGCCTCCAAGCGCGTGCGTACATTCGTCCCGCCCTGCGCATCGAAGATGATGTCGAGCCAGGGGATCTGGTTCAGGTCGGCGCGGATGCGATTGCCCAGGGCCGAGGCAATGATGCTGCCAATGCAGAGGAACGGCACCACGTGCAGCAGACCCGCGCAGCCCTCCCGCGCCATATCCACCGCTGCACCCGCCGTAAACCCGCCGTTCACGATGCCGATGTGGTAGTAGCGTTTGATGTCGTTAATGGTGACGCTAGCCTTCGGCTCAAGCGGGTTCTCGTCACTGAGTAGGTGCCGGACGGTTGCCACCAGATCGGCCTCGACCTGATGCTGGTAGGCATTCTCTAGCGCAACCTCAAGGGCAACTTGGTGGTTCTTCAGCGCCCGTGCATCCTGCTCGCGCATCCAGTTGATGAAGTAGAAGAACTTGGCAAACCGCAGGATTTCAACCTCGCCACCGAGCGACTCGATCTGGTTCACGGCATCGAGGTAGAGGTAGGGGTTGTAGAGCATGTAGAAGTCGCCGAGAATACCGATGCGCGGACGGGGTACGCTGCGGTCAATCGGCACGGCCTCGAACTCGCCCGCGCTCGTCGCCAACGCCGTAACAACACGGCTGGCGTCGCCGGTCTCAATCGCCGCAATCACCCGCGCCAAACCATTCTGGTACGCCTGGTCGGTGGCCCCGCGCTGGAGTTCGTAAGGTCGGCGCTGAAGCTGGATCCGCAGCAGCAGGTCAATGGCGATAAACCCGTGCCAAATCAGGCCGCGCACCACATCGGGGTGGCTACCCATACCTCGGAAGCCGTTGGCCTTATCGGGTGAGATGATCTCAACCTGCTCTAGCCCGTTGCTTTGCAGGGCGTCGCGAAAGAGCGAGGTGTAGTTGACGCCGACGCACTTGCGCGAGAGGGCCGGGAAGAAGAGCGCCGAGCGCGCCGGGTCAAAGTCGGGCTGCTTCGCACGGTGCAGCATCCCACCGATAATCATCAGGCTGAACATACACTCGCGACCCTTGCCTACCTCTAGGCCGGTGGCCAGGGTTGCGGGTGACGTGGCGGGCAGCACCTCGGATGGCTGACCGTAGGCGCGTAGCGCAGCGGCAATCGCCTCGCAGTGGTCACCAATCGCGGGGATGTAGACCGTGCCGGGCTGATTCTGAGTCTGTGTGGTCATAACTATTCCTTATATCGGCTATTACGACAGTTGTAGTGTGGATTACCCCCCTAGCCCCCCGCAAGCGGGGGGGGACAATGCATTGGTTCCCCCTCCGCACGTGGGGGGAACATACGGTGCCAGCCTCCCCCCGCGTGCGGGGGGATTGAGGGGGGTGATCGGCGGAACCCTTTCTGCGAAGATATTTACAACTATCGGCTATCGGCTATCGGCTATCGGCTATCGGCTATCTCACACCAGCGCTTCGCGCCCAACCCGTAGGCTGTCGAAGAACGCCTCGCAGCGCGTCACGATCCCCGCATCTGCTGAGTGCTCGTCCAGTTCAAGCTCCAGAAACGGCTTGTCGCCCATGATGCGTTTGAAGAACCCGATGAAGAAGGCGTCCGGGCCGCAGCAGAAGTTGGTCACGTAGATCGCCTGGAGGTGTGGGTTGTCACGGATGATGATGCCCGCCGCCAGGATGGACTGGCCGCTTGGCGAGCTGATCTTGGAGTAGTAGGGGGCAATATCAACCGTGTTGGTCGGCAGGAAGTCAATCGGGATGGGCAGCACGCCCAGCTTGCGCAGCTTGTAGGGCAGATCCTGGCAGACCCCCAGGTCGGCGGTGTTGTAGGGTCTCCCCACTAGCACCACCGCTGGCTGCGATCCGTCGAGCGTGGCTAGGATCTCCTGCCCGCGCTGGCGGATGGCTGTGTTGAAGTCTTGGAGCGCCGCGAAGGCGGCGGCGTCAGCCTCGGCGATACGCTCAGATGAGATGTCCAGGCCGAGTTGCTGGGTCAGGGCCTGGAGTTCCTGACGGCGGGCGGTCTCGGAGCGCAGGCGGAAGGGCAATGAGATCAGGTGCTGACCGCCGCGTGTGGCGCTATCAATCTGCTGCGGCACGATGTAGGCCGAGGCCGATACAAACGGGCAGTAGTTCGCGTCGAGCTGACCCGGCCCGCCATCCTCGCGGTTAATCATGCTGGGCAGCACAATCGCGTCAACATCCTTGTCCGCCAGATTCAGCGTGTGCCCGTGAACCAGCTTGGCCGGTAGGCACGACTCAATCCCGGCGTGTTCCAGGGTAGCCTTGATAATCTCCGGGTTGGTCGGCTCCGAGAGGACAATCTCGATATCCAGGGCCTTAAACAGCGTGCGCCAGTAGGGAAAGATGTCGTGGAAGGTCATGGCGCGAGCCAGGGCGATACGTGGCTTGCCGGTGCGCGGCCCCTCGGGCGGCACGTAGTCACCGAGCAACAGGGCGCTACGCTCGGCAAAGAGATCGGGGATACGGCTGGCCTGACGCGATTTAGAGTATTGCTGGCCGATCTCCTCAAAAATGTCGCAGCGCGCACCGTAGAAAATTGGAGTCTCGCCCGCAATCACCACCTTACTCACATCACAGATGTTCGGGCAGGCCCGGCACTCAAATGTGGTCGTCTCGTAGTGGCGATCGCTCAGATCGAAGCCCTTAAAGCGGGTCGGCACATCCTCGCCAACCGCCCGCCGCTGCGTGAGATCCTCCATCGCCAAGATCGCCACGCCAATCGCGCCGGTCACATCGTGGTGTGGCGGCACGGTAATCTGGCGATCTAGCAGGGTCTGGAAGGCCGCAACCACGCTCTGGTTCCAGGCCACGCCGCCCTGGAGGAAAACCTTCTTGCCAATCGGGCGATTGTTCACCACCCGGTTGAGATAATTCTGGGCAATCGCGTAGGCCAGCCCGGCAGTGAGCTGATCAAGCCCGGCCCCCTGCTGCTGGTGGTGGATAACGTCCGACTCCATAAAGACGGTGCAGCGCTCGCCCAACCCGGTCGGTTGCGCCGCTCCTAGGGCCAGTTCGCTAAAGTCGGCCTTAATGTTGAGATCAAGCCGTTCAGCCTGCTCCTCAAGGAACGAGCCGGTGCCCGCCGCGCAGGCGCTGTTCATGGTGAAATCCACCACTGCGCCGTGATTCAGGCTGATGTACTTGCTATCCTGTCCGCCAATCTCAAAGATCGTATCCACGCCGGGGTCAATCGCCGTGGCCGCACGCGCCTGCGCGGTAATCTCGTTACGCACCACATCACCGCCCACAAAATCGGCGGTCAGGTAGCGCCCCGAGCCGGTGGTGCCGACACCCTGCACACTGACCGTATCGCCTACCTCGGCGCTGATCTCGTGCAGACCAGCACGCACCGCCTCTAGTGGCTTACCCGCCGTAGAGAGGTAGCGCCGAGCGACGACATGCCCGTGGGCGTCAATCAGGGCTAGGTTCGTGCTGATCGAGCCAACATCAATCCCCAAGTAGACCGGCAGGGGCGAAGAGGAGGCAGGAGGCAGGAGGCGGGAGGCAGTATCCCGATGCGCCACGCCCACATCGTAGATCGGCAGGGCGAACGAGCAACTGCCGAGGGCCGGCAGAGGCTTGTGGTTCGTCTGCTCCTCATGGGTCAGCTCCTCCAGACCAGCCAGATCAAGCACGACCGGCTGGCTCTCGTCAGACGCGACATCCCACGCGATCAGGGCGGTGCCGAGGGCGGCCATAATGTGGTGCTGCTCAGGGATGATCAGTTCACCCGGCTTCAGGCCCAGCACCGTCTCGAAGGCGCGCACCACACCCTGGTTGTAGGCCACGCCGCCCTGGATCAGCACCGGGGCCACAAATGCCTTACCCTTGCTGATCACGCCCTTAAAGTTGCGCGCCAGGGCGTGGCAGAGGCCCGCCAGGATGTCGGGCAGGGGCGTGCCCTTCTGCTGGAGGTGGATCATGTCGGACTTGGCGAAGACGGTGCAGCGCCCCGCGATACGGGCCGGGCTCTCGGATTGCAGCGCCAGGGTGCCGAACTCACCCTCAATCTCAATCCCCAGACGCTCGGCTTGCTGGTCGAGGAACGAGCCCGTGCCGGCAGCGCAGATCGCGTTCATAGCGAAGTCACGCAGAGCCAGCTTATCCTGTCCCTCATCCCACTCTAGGGCGAGAAACTTACTGTCCTGGCCGCCAATCTCAATCACCGTGCGGGCCTGCGGGTAGTACTCGCTGACAGCGCGAGTCTGGGCGATCAGCTCATTGACGTGCTGCCCACCAATCGCCCGTGCGATCCGCTCGCCGCCCGATCCCGTTAGCCCGACCCCAGCCACCTGGGTCAGATCAAACTCCGCTCCGAGATCGCGCAGTGCCTGGAGCAGAGTCTGCTGCGATTGTCCGTTCGAGCGCAGATAGCGGTGCCCTAGCAGGGCACGGGCGCGATCTAGGACAACCACCTTCACCGTGGTCGAGCCAACATCAATCCCGAGAAACAGGTCACTCATAGATAGCCTTTCGCACACAGCAAAGCGAGCTCGGCGAGAGCCGGGCGACCGATACGAGCCAATATGAGTACAGCACTGTACGGGTGAGACAAGGAGCTAGGCTTCACATGCCAGGGGTCGGATGAGAGCTACCGTAAACCTGGAACCAGAAGCCTCGTTGAGCGCAGCGGTTGATCGAGGTCGCGAACCGTTGCTGAGATTGTGTAGTATGTTGATCAAGTTAGTACAGTTCTTATATAACATGAAGCCCGAAGTTGTCAAGGCGCAGCGCCAATTAGTTGTGAGATTTTTACAAAAGCGCACAGACAGTTTCTTTTTGTTAATAAAATAACGCAAACATATTAAGATGGAATAAATAAAGATCTGCTTTGCACCAGCCCTGGTACAACAAATTTGTTACTTGACGACAGCGTAATAGATGCCGTATATTCACACTTCGCCGTTGGTTCTAGCATACAAAAAAAGAACATCCGTAGCATGACGAGAATGCTACGGATGTTCTTCGCAGGGTGTAAGGGGAAGTCAAAAAAACAACTTCCCCCTTAGACAGGTTCTCGGATACTTTACAGTTTCAGTAGACATTATCGGAATTAGTCCAGAACGCCCATAGACCATCACGCTCAAAAGTTCTGTTCCGCGTCCTGATGCGGTGGCGTCATGAGCGTTGACGAGCCTTTACTTAATTCCGATAATGTCTAGTATACACAAGGCATCCTGATGTGCTACGCCTGAAACCTAAAACCTGGCACCTGAAACCTTGTCTTACAATCAAAACTAGGACTACCACTGCATGAGGAGTGATAGTGAGGATGTTGGTCTCAATATGCGTTGCTTCGGTGAGAGGTGATTCTCTTCCGTATCTTGTTTCGTCTATTAATTCACAAACATTTCAAGATTGGGAACTAATTATTGCCACCCAAGGCGACGATCCTCACCTCTTGTCTTTTATCAATCAGAATGCGCAACACGACCCACGCATATCCTTTATGCACATACCGAGATACGGAAAATCCTATGCGCTCAACCAGGCAATAGACGCAGCAAAAGGTGAGATTATCGCCTTTACCGACGATGATTGTGTTGCGGCACCTGACTGGCTAAAGGTTACGACCGATTGTTTTACGCAGGATACCCGCGTGGGTATTGTTGCCGGAAACCTTGTCCCACCTCCCCCTCAGCGATGGCGCATCTCTACCTGCCCAGCGACGTACACCATTGAGTATATTTATCGGCCACAAGAGGAAAACCACAGAGCGCCATCGGGGTTTTATTTCGGGGGCGGAAATATGGCCATGCGCCGTCATGTCTTAGATCTGGTTGGACGCTTTGATCCATACTTAGGGCCAGGTACCCCGTTTCCTGCAGCAGAGGACGTAGACTTTATCTTGCGGGCCGAAGCTATGGACGTTGTGATGTGGACAACTCCACGATCGATTGTCTACCATACGTATGGTCGAAGATTCGGCATTCGTAAATTCATTAAACACCATCGTGGATATGCATTGGGGAGCGGTGCATTAGGAGCAAAAATGAATCTGTGGAACCACCAACTATCAGAAGATTGGAACAGAAGGATGGGGCTATGGGAGTCAGTCGTTAGTTTTATGAAAAATCCCCCGCGAAGGCTGTTGGATATGTATAAAAGCAAATTTGAAGATAGCGGGTGTTCATCATATATGTCCAGTTTTGATATTGACGACAAAATAGTATCGCGCCCAAAATCAGATTCAGCCCGCGAAAATCGTCCAATGTGAAGATCGCCGAATAATACAGAAAGGGGGTGGGCGCGGGATTTTCCCGCGCCCACCCCCTTTCTGTTGCCTCTTCCCTGTTGCCTCGATTACGGCTTGAACGGTTTGGCTGTGGGGACGGTCTTCGGATCAACATCACCGGAGATTGGGTCAACGCCAGTGGTGAGCGTCCCATCAGCCAGGGCCTTCTGGATCTCCTCGATCCGAGCCTTCACCGCTGCCGGGATGGCCGTGTCGGTGTTGTGGTAGGGCGCCAGGCCCACGCCATTATCCTTGGCCTCGTAGATCACCGCGTGCTTGCCCTTGAACGTGCCCGCCGCAATCGCCTTGATCTGGTCGTAGACGGCCACATCCACCCGCTTGATCGCGCTGGTCAGCACCTTGCCTGCGCCCGCTGCCTTGCCGCCCTGGAACGTCGGGCCAGCGTACTCATCCTGATCCACGCCAATCACGTACACGCCCTTGGCTGCCGCCGCCGTGATCCCGCCCGATCCGGTTTGACCACCGGCACCAAAGATCACGTCTGCTCCGTCACCGATCATCTGCTCTGCCGTGGAGGCACCGAGCGCAGAATCAGTAAATGAAGGCACGTATACGCCCAATGCGTTTACTTTGGGATTGACATACTTCGCGCCATTCTCGTAGCCATTCCGGTACTTCTTCACCGGCGGGATCTCCATACCTGCCACGATCCCGATTGTCTCGCTCTTCGTCACCATTCCGGCCAGTGCCCCGGCCAGGAAGCCTGCCTGATCCTCACGGAACCGCAGGGTGACCAGATTGCTGGTCATGGCCTCGTCCTCAGTGGCCGGAACCGCCGTTGCCGCTGACGGAACGGCTGTTGCTACCGGAGCCTTGGCGGAGTAGGTCTGATCCACCCCGACAAACTTAATCTCCGGGTGCGCGGCGGCTGCAGCCTGGGTTGCATCCGCGATCAGGAAGCCCACCGTGATAATCACGTCGTACTTCTCATCCACAAAGGTCTGGATGTTCTTCACGTAGTCTGCCGATGCCTGGGTCTCGATGAATTTGAACTCAAGGCCAAGTTCATCGGCAGCCTTCTTCGCACCCTCGTAGGCAAACTGGTTGAACGTGCCGTCGTTCACCTTACCCGTGTCCGTCACCAGCGCAATGCGTGGCTTTGAGGAATTTGTCCCGGCAGCAGTAGGAGCCATCGTCGCGGCAGCGGTTGCCGCAGCAGTGGGGGCGGTCGTCGCGGCGGCGGTTGCGGCAGCAGTGGGGGCGGTCGTCGCGGCGGCAGTCGCGGCCGCAGTGGCCGCCGGAGCGGCCGCAGTGGCCGCAGCGGTTGCCGCCGGAGCGGCGGTGGGTGCCGCCGCCGGCTTACCGCCACAGGCGGCCAGCAATGGCACGATCAGCACGACGAGAGTGAGCAAGCGTACAAGAGTCTTCCGCATGGTGTAGGGCACTCCTTGAGTCTAAAACTGGGTTATCCACTTGTGAAGGGTGGTGAGGCCGAGCGATTATAGCATACCTGTTTGGCTATGGCGTATGTTTGGGGATCTTCACGCGGCTTTGACGCACCCTGAGGGGACGGGTATAATCGCGGCAGCATCAAACCAACGACAGGCGCTCGTCACCCATGTCACTGAAAACCCTTCAGGGCAAGATTCTTGCCTCGCTCTTGCTCGGTCTCGCCGTGCTGGTGGTGATCGGTCTGGCCAGCGATGTCCGTGAGGTCGGTCACGATCTGGGTGCCTTCCCCTGGGCGCTGCTGCCCGCTATCCTCGGATTCACCCTGCTCAACTATATCTTGCGCGGGCTTAAGTGGGACTACTACCTGCGTCGGCTTGACCTGGGCGATGGTGTCGGCCACCTCGACAGCGGTCTGATCTTCACCGCTGGCATGGTTATGGCCGTGACACCGGGGAAGATGGGCGAGGTATTTAAGTCCTACCTGCTAAAGCGGATCAACGGCACGGCAGCCAGCATCTCGGCACCGATTGTCTTGGCAGAGCGACTCACCGACGGCCTGGCGATGCTCCTGCTGATGGCCTTCGGCCTGACCCTCTACCCACCGGCGCGTATCCTCTTCGCCGTGCTGCTGATCGCCAGCGTTGCCGGTATTTTGGTGGCTCAGAGCCAGCCACTTTCGCTGGCGATCATCGGTATGATCGAGCGGATGCCCTTTGGACAGCGGATTGCCCCGCCGCTGCGCAACATCTACACAAGTACCGTCCAGCTCCTCAACTGGCGCATCCTGTTGATCTCCACCGTCATCAGCGTGATCTCATGGGGCTGCGAGTGTGTGGCCTTCTACTATGTTCTGACCGGCCTGGGTGTGGCTGGTACGCCCCTGCTTCTGCTCCAGGCAACCTTCATTTTTGCGGCCAGCACGCTCTTCGGCCTGGTCTCATTCCTCCCCGGTGGCCTGGGAGCCTCGGAGGTGAGCAGTGTCGGATTGCTGGTAGCTCTTGTCGGCCAGAGCGCCAGCGCCGCCACCAGTGCCACGATCATCATTCGCTTTTGCACCCTGTGGTTTGGCGTCCTGCTTGGTGCCATCGCCCTGGCCTGGTTTGGCAGGCGACACACGGATCGCGGGGATCTTGTGGGGGCCGCAGGTTCCCACTAATGGATCATACTGCTGGATGGAGGAATAGCGATGGCTTCAATCTTCACGCGCATTGTGAACGGAGAGATTCCGGCAACCAAGGTATACGAGGACGCGCAGACGCTGGCCTTTCTTGATGTGAACCCGGCTTCACGCGGACACACCCTGGTGATCTGCAAGCAGGAACTACCAACTCTACTCGATCTGCCGCCCGACCTGCTGGCTGCGGTGGGGAACTCGGTGCAACGGGTGGCCCGTGCGATCATGGCCGCCCTGCACCCCGATGGCCTGAACATTGTGCAGAACAACGGTGTCGCCTCTGGGCAGACGGTGCCACACTACCATGTGCATATTATCCCGCGCTGGGAAGGTGACCACGCCCTGAGCCACTGGAAACCGGGCAGCATCACATCCGAAGAACTGCGCGAGCTTGCTGTGACGATCAGCTCGCGCATAGGGGGAGTGTAGGAGTGGCTGGCGAATCACCCCTACGGCCCAACAGATATGGATGACGCACAGATCTTCATCACTGTGGCCAGTCAGTCCGGCTACGGTGCAGCAGCGGCAGCGGCGGCCCTGGCCTGGGCACGAAATCGCCTGAGCATCGGGGGCACCGTGCCGTCCCGGCTCTATATTTTTCGCGGGGCCAGCAACAGCAGCGAGGGCACTGGTCAGGATCCCAGTCCGCCCAGTCGCCCGCGTGTGCTGCTAGCCTTCGCCAGCGCCGACGCGGCCCTGAGCTTCGCCCAGGCCAGCGGGCTTGCCTCTGCCCCGCGCCTCGCTGCCATGAGTATCGAACAGTTGCTTACGGCGCTCATCCAGCGTCCCATGATCCGTGCGCTGCTGGTAGCTGATGATGGCGATAGTCCGCCTGAGGCGGGCCTGCCCGCCGGGTTGCGTATTGAACGCGCTGCGCTGCTCGATCAATTGCAGAGTGCAGATTGCAGATTGTAGATTGGTCAGCGCATCATCAGTTACGTATTTTGCCGTAGGGCACGACGTGTTGCCCCTACGGCCATTCGTGTTTGTATCTACAATCTGCAATCTACAATCTATAGTAATCCTCTTGGAGCGGTGAAGAGGAGTCAAGGCTTCAGCCGGCTAAAGCCTTGACTCCTCCTTCATAACTGGAATAGGACTGCTATGCAATCTACAATCTACATACAATCTGGAGGGGTGCTATGGGGAGCCGGTTCGATGAACTGCGGATCTTTGCGGGGAACGGGAACACCGCCCTCGCCCATGCGATATGTAACCGTATCAATGTGCCGCTTGGCGATGCGACGATTGTGAAGTTTAGTAATGAGAATATTTTTATTAAGCTGAATGAAAGTGTGCGCGAGAAAGATGTCTTTGTGGTGCAATCGCTCTCGGCACCAAACCTGAGCGACCGAATTATGGAACTGCTGATCATGATGGATGCCTGCAAGCGGGCCTCAGCGGGGCGGATTACGGCGGTCATCCCGTATTACGCCTACGGACGCACCGACAAACGCGATCAACCGCGTGTGCCGATCACCGCCCGCCTGCTGGCCGATATGATCCAGGTCGCCGGTGCCCATCAGGTACTCACTATTGATCTGCACGCTGGGCAGATCCAGGGCTTCTTCAACATTCCCACCGACGAACTGACCGCGATGCACCTGCTGGTGCGCTACTTCGCCGACAAGGGGTGGGACGATACGATCGTCGTTTCGCCCGATGTCGGCTTTGCCAAGCGGGCGCGCAATTTTGCCGAGGCGCTCGGTGCGCCCCTGGCCATCGCCGAGAAGCGCCGCGTGCAGCACTTTGGTCGCAGCGACGGCGGCAACCTGACCTCGCCCGAGATCCTGAATCTGATCGGCGATGTGGTCGGCAAGCGCTGCATCCTGGTGGATGACGAGATCGCCACCGGCGGATCAATGCTTGAGGTGATCGGACTCCTTGAGCGCGAGGGCGCCCGCGAAATCTACGCGAGCTGCGTCCACGCGGTGCTGGCGGGCAATGCGGTTGAGCGCCTGCGCAACAGCTCGCTTAAAGAGTTGGTCACCACCGACACCCTGCCCCTGCCAGCGGAGAAGCGCTGGCCTGGCCTAACGGTTCTCAGCGTGAGCCACCTGATCGCCGAGGTGATCCAGCGCATCCACAGCGGTGTCTCGGTGGATACGATCTTCCAGCAGCGCAACCACCCGGCGCTGGGGTAGAATCGGCATTTTGTAGTAGTTGTAGGGGGCGAATCGTCGCCGCCTGGTGGTCTTGTGGCATATCACATACCATCAGATGGCGCTGATTCACCCCCTATCTGCTCGTAACACGTGTATACTATACTCTGACCGTATCCACCGACCCATGTCGTTATTGTCAGCTTTTGTCGTTGTGAGGAGAGATCTATGAGCACACAGACCTGCCCAACATGTGATGCCCCTCTGCCCATAAACGCTCGCTTCTGCTCCAATTGCGGCCACGTCATTGCTCAAACCAATGAGACAGTATCGCTCACCACACCACAACCTTCAGTCCAGACTTCGACCCCAAACCCGTATGCGGCACAACCCCTTGCCCCCCAACAGCCCTACCCGCCACAACCAATGCAAGGACAGCAGCCCTACGGTCAGCCACAGCCCTACGGTCAGCCGCAGCAGCCCTACGGTCAGCCACAGCAGCCCTACGGCCAGCCACAGCCCTACGGCCAGCCGCAGCCCTATGGCCAGCCGCAGCAAATTAACGTAGTGGTCAATACAACCGCTCAGGCGGTGGCTCAGGGAAACCCAGTGGGCGTAGTCATTGTGAAGCAGAAGAGTGTTCTTGTCGCCTTCCTGCTGACTTTCTTCTTCGGCCCCCTTGGCATCTTCTACGTGAACGTGGTCGGAGCGATCATCTTCACTCTCGTGACAATTGTCCTGGGCGTGTTAACATACGGTACCTTTAGCTTTTTGGCCTGGATCATCAGTATGATCTGGGGCGTTGTTGCAGCATCGAACTACAACAAAAACATCATCGTGCGCTGACGTGAAACATAAGCAGCGGTTTTCCATGAAAAACACGGTGGAGGAGGCTTCGCCTCCTCCACCGTGTTTTTCGCGCCGACCAGCGGCGACGTTACCCCGTTGCAGAGTACGTTACTTTCGGCGTCCGAGAATATATCCGATCAGGAAGGCGACGATCCCCCAGGGCAGCCAGGATTGCTCCTTGAGAAAATTCTCCACCGCACCGCGAGCTACATCAGCCTCGTTGAGTTGCTCGTGGGCGGGGACAATGATCGTGCGGCGCTCGAAGCTAGGGACGGGGGGAGGATCAGGGACGACCACCTCGACTAGTGCGGGGGCAGCGACCGGCTCCGGCTCAACGGGGGCGAGTTCGCCGCTGCGGCGGGATTCGATTAGGTCTGCCAGAGCCTTCAAGTTCTGATTGATCAACGTTTTCGCTGCACCGTCAATCAGGCGCTGACCCACACTCGCAATCGCGCCGCCAATATGGGCCTGGCCGCCATAATCGAGGATTGTGGTGCTGCCCTCATCACGCAGCTTGATCGTGCCAGTACCCTTGAGAAAACCGTTGCTGCCCTTGCCCTCAACATGAATCGCATAGGACTCAGGAGTGACAAGGTTGTCAATCTTCACATGACCGTGGTAGACGCCACGCACCGCATGAAGGGCAATCTTCACGGTCGTCTCATACTCATCGTCACCGACATGATCGAGGTGCTGACAACCTGGAATGGCCTGTGCCATCACCTCAGGGTTCCTAATCGCCGACCAGACTTCCTCACGGGTGGCCTCGAAGGTGTAGTTTCCTGCAATCCTCACAGATGCTCCTTCGTCGGCAACCCGACGACGCACACACAGCACGCGAAGCGGTGGTGCAGTATCGCGTGGTATTGGTACACTGGTGAATATGATACTAATAATCTTGGTTACAGTCATCGTACCCAAAGCCCATTCCCTATCAAAACGGGTACGACGGTAAACCAGGGCTGGTTCCCATGCCTTACCCACATCATCTGCTACAATAGCTCTGTTGAACACGCATCTGCATAGCGGGTGCGGTGTTCCAAATCTAACACCTGAAACCTCGTCACAGTGCCTTAATCTTACACGTGGAAGTGAGATAGAGAACATGATCACAACGCTCCAGAAAAAGATCGGTGACCCGCAGCAGTCGGTGACGCTCTATGGCTCAACCCCGCCCCGTGCGGGCGCATCGGCAGAGGTGTGTTCCAAGGCAGTGGCGCGACTGGATGAGCATGTGCGCGATTGTGGACTCGATGGCCTGGTGGTCTACGATGTGCAAGATGAGCAGGAGCGCACTAGTGAGCCACGGCCCTTCCCCTACCAGCCGACGATTGAGCCACGTATCTACGCCCACCTGCTTCAGGAACACACGGGATTAGCGACGATTACCTACAAGAGCGTGGGCACTCTGAGCGAGCCGGCGTGGCTCGACTGGCTGAAGCAGGCGCATCAGAGCTACGGCCTCGGCATGCTCACCCTTGTGGGTTCCGCTACTCCCAACCCGCCGCCGGATGCGCTCTCCGCTGACCGGGCCATGCAACTTGCTCGCATGCACGCCCCACACGTTATGCTGGGCGGCGTGATGATCGCCGAGCGCCATACCCCAGCCTACCGCGAGAGCCAGCGGCTGATCGCCAAGGCCACCCAGGGCAGCCGCTTCTTTGTCTCACAGGTGGTGTACGATCCTGAGCCGACCGCCCGGTTGCTCACCGATTATGCCCAGGATTGCCGACAGCATGGGGTGACGCCGCAGCGCATCATCCTGACCTTCTCGCCCTGTGGGCGACCCGCCACGATGACGTTCCTGAAGTGGCTGGGCGTGGCGATGCCCCCAGCGACCGAGCGGGCTATTCTGGGCGACTCGGCCCCCTTCACGAAGTCCATCCAGATCTGTTGCGCAAACCTCGCGATTCTGACCGAAGTCGCCGCCGCCGAGAGGATTCCGCTGGGGATTAATATCGAGAGCGTTTCGATCCATAAGGATGAACTGGCCGCCTCGATTGAACTGGTTCAGGCTCTACGTGCGGTGGCCTCCCCGCATTCGCATGCGGACTAACTAGGCTACAATAGCCGATAACCGATAACCGATAGCCGATAGCCGATAGTCAGGCATCAGCGGCCATTTTCATTAATCAGATGTTGTGCGCGAATCGCATGGACATCTGATGCACAAGACAAGGTTCACAGATACTTTACAATTCAGGCCAGAATGTGGCATCCTGATGCGTTCGACCTGAAACCTAAAACCTCGCACCTGAAACCTTGTCCAACAGCACTATGCGCAACTCCCTGCACATTCAGCTTGAACGACTCGCCAGTGACCGCTGGGCACGGCGTGGCGTCCGTATTCTTATGCGCTCGGTCTGGCTGGGTCTCTCGCTCTGCTGCCTGATGCTTGGCGTCAGTCTATTCCTCGATGTGACACCGCCCTGGCAGTGGGTTCTCGCTCTCGGCCTGATCTGCATTGCGGGCGGGGCGATCTTCATTCTGCGCCCGCGTATGTCGGCGGTTGAGGTGGCTCGGCGGCTCGACCGGCGCTTTCGTCTGAATGAGCAGATCGCCACAGCTCTGGAGATTGGCCCCGCACCGACCGGGATTGAGGTCTATCTGCTTGATGAGTCGCGCCGTGCGGTTAGCCAGATCCGCCGCAGCGTTGCGCAGCGCCGGGGCTTTCCCTGGAGCGAGGCGGCAATGATCCTGGCCCTGCTGATCACCCTCGGCGGTCTGGCGGTTATGCTAGGGATCGGCACGGCCAATCCGCTGGCCGCGCCCGAACCTCTGCCCGCATTAGCCACGCCCCAGAGCCTAGCTAATGCCTTCCCAACTGAGCCAGTGAGTACGCCGACCAGTCCGCAGCCTAGCCCCGGCCCGAGCAATAGCACCGCTCCCGGTGCCGGAGATCCTGCGGTGATGCGCGCCCTCGCCAACGCCCTTCGCGACCAGAGCATTACCCGTCAGGCGGCGGAGGCTCTTGATCAGGGCAACCTCGCTGGGGCTGCCCAGAGCCTGCGTGCCCTCGCCGATCAGGCCGGGCGGATCTCGCAGTCGGCCCGCAACGATCTGGGCACCGCCCTGCGCCAGGCAGCCAGTCAGGTGCAGGCCAGCAGCCCAAGTTTAGCCGACCAACTACGCACCAGCGCCGCCGGCCTCCAGTCCGGCAATGATTCGCAGGCAGCTCAGTCTCTTCAGGATCTGGCGGGCGCGGTCGAGAAGATGGGTTCTGGCCAAGCCGCCCAGACGGGGGCGGGTCAACAGCCCGGCAGCACCCCAGATTCGAGCCAGACGAGTGGCCAAGGACAGGGTAGCGGGGCTGGTAACTCAAGCCTGCCTGGTCAGCAGCGCGAGCAGCCTGCTGATCGGCTCGGTGTTGATGGCGTACCGCTTGAACTTAATGCCAAGGGCGATGGCACCGCCGCCACTCAGGGTCAGGCCAACAGCAATGCCGGTGGTACCGGCAATGGCGGCGCCTTCTCGCAGGGCGGATCGAACCCCAGCACCGATCCGGTGCTGGCAGCCGACGACCCCCTGCGCATTCCAACGGATTTGCGTGATGTGGTTCAGGACTATTTTTCGCCGTAGGCGACAACCACCAGCCAATAACCGCCAGCCGACGGGCGGAAATCGTCGTCCTGACCGCAACGAAGGGCCGCTCTTCGATGAGGCGTTTCTGCGGCGTGTGGAGCGTATGAGCCTCCAGGCCCAGCGCACCCTGCGCGGCAATCCATCGAGCGGCGAACACCCGAGCCGTCACCAGATTCCGACCAGCATTTTTAGCGACCACCGGCCCTACACCAGTGGCGACGATCTGCGCTATGTTGACTGGAATGCCTACGCCCGCCAGAACCATGTGTTGCTACGACTCGGTGAAGCCGAGCAGGATGTGAATGTCCATCTCCTGCTTGACGCCTCGCGAAGTATGGCAGCGAGCAGCTCGCAGCGCATGCGCCGCGCCCAGCAGCTTGTGGGCACTCTTGGCTACCTAGCCCTGGCCCACAGTGATCGCCTCCAGATTGTGCCTTTTGGCGCAGCCGCCATGCCCGCCTTCGGGCCAACCCAGGGCAAGGCGCGCCTGATCGAGATGCTGCGCTTTGTTGAGAACCTCACGCCGCAGCCCGCAACTAGCCTGACCGCCGTGATCCGGCAGCACGCCGTGAGTCACCCTCGGGGTGGACTCATGGTGATCTGCTCTGATCTGCTTGCCCCCGATGGTCTGGCGGAGGCACTGGCGACCCTCGCCCCGCCCCGCTGGCAGGTTCTGGTGCTGCACATGCTCAGCCCCGACGATCTTCAGCCCAGCGCAGACGGGCCGCTTGAGCTGGAAGATAGCGAGACAGGCCAGCGCATGGAGATCATTTTGGACGACGAGACCATAGCAGCATACCGTAGGAGCGTAGCCCACTGGCGCGAGGGATTGGCCAAGGCGTGTACCCGCCGGGGTGCCACGTATGCCCCGATCATGAGCAACTGGCCCCTGGAACAGCAGGTGGTGCCCTACCTGCGCTCCCGGCGGCTGTTGCATTAGGGCCGATAGCCGATAGCCGATAGCCGAGAGCTGATAGCCGAGAGCCGAGAGCTGATAGTACGACAGTTGTCATTTTAATCACCCCCCCTAGCCCCCCCGCAAGCGGGGGGGAATCAACGCATTGTTCCCCCCCGCTTGCGGGGGGGCCAGGGGGGGTGATCGGCAGGAGCCTTTCTGTGAAGATATTTACAACTGTCGTAATAGCCGATAGCCGAGAGCCGGGCGTCAGCGGCCTCGATCCTCTGGTTGACAGCCCGGCAGGCGCGTGCTATTGTCGCCACAGTGAGGCATATTTACACACTTCTAGGATATATGCTTAAAGATCTGAAAATCTCTGTGATCGGGGCGGGGGCGATGGGCGAGGCGATCATCGGCGGTTTGCTGCGGCAAGAATTGGTGTCGGCTGAGCAGGTGCTGGCGACCGACCTGCACGAAGATCACCTGCGTAAGCTACAGACTCGCTACGGGATACAGACAAGTACTGATAATGTCGCTGCGATCCAGTGGGGCCAGATCGTCATCTTCGCCGTGAAGCCCCAGCATCTGAAGCACGTCCTCCAGCCCCTGCGCGGTCTGCTGCGCAGCGACGTTCTAGTGATCTCGATTGTGGCTGGGGCGACGATCAACACATTCACCACCAGCCTCGAACACCTGGTGGTGGTGCGGAGCATGCCCAATACACCCGCGATGATCGGCGAGGGGATGACAGTCTGGACGACCAGCGCGGCGGTTGGCGAGCAACAGCGCGGCTGGGCGCGTGCGATACTCGGCGCCCTGGGCCACGAGCTGTTTGTGGATAACGAAAACTACCTCGACATGTCCACCGCGCTGAACGGATCTGGGCCGGCCTACTTCTTCCTGATGATGGAGGCCATGATTGATACCGGCGTCCACATGGGGCTCTCGCGGCCCGTTGCCCAGGAACTGGTACTCCAGACAATGCTCGGATCGGTGCGCTACGCCCAGCAGAGCGGTATGCACCCGGCCCAACTGCGCAACGCCGTCACGTCACCCGGCGGAACCACCAGCGCCGCCCTGAGCGAACTGGAGCGTGGCGGTATCCGTACGGTTCTCTCCGATGCAATCTGGGCCGCGTATCGGCGGTCAGTAGAACTGGGGAAGCAGGGGTAGCCCTCATGTCGGGCTATCGGTTGGTCTTACCTACGCAACGCAAGGAAGGAGATTCCGATGCTCCGCTATCGTATCGTCGCTCTTGTTGCTCTCGCCATGCTGGCGATCCTCGCCCTTCCCACAGGAATCTTGGCTCAGGGAACGACAAGTATCAATGGGGTCGTCTTCCTTAGCGATGCGGCGACACTCCCCAGCAGCGCCGTGATCACGATTCAGCTCGCCGATGTCACACAGGCTGGCGCACCGGCAAAGGTTATCACAGAGCGGGTGTTCAGCACGGGCGGGGCGCAGTCGCCATTTTCATTCAGCCTCCCCTACAGCCCACAGCAGATTAGCCAAAATAGCCGCTATATCATCCAGGGGAATATTCGGGTAGCCGGACAAACCCTCTATCGGACAATGGCACCCCATACGGTGAACACCTCTGGGACTCCATCCAACAACCTCCAGGTGACGATGGTGAAGGTTGCCAATAGCAGTCTGCCCCAGTCTAGTGCGGGGACGCAGCCCCTGCTGCTGGCCGGCACCCTGCTGCTGGCCGCGTTCGCTGTTATGGGGCTAAGGCGGCGGTTGATGTGAAAATAGCCGATAGCCTTGCCCCCTCACCCCCTGCCCCTCTCCCACCGGGGGAGAGGGGCAAGGGGGTGAGGGCTGCGCGGCAATGGATTCCTTATGCGAAAGGTATTGAGTCTAGCTCTCCTCTTTTATAAGCCCCTTACGGATCTGGGCGCGCAGGGCGTCGGCCTCGGTGCTGGCGGCGGTACTCGCCCCGATGCTGCTGTTGGCCGAGACCGCCTCCATGCGCTCGGAGAGCAGCATCGCCATAAGCCCTTCCATAAGGCTGCCGCTCCCACCGCCGTTGCTGCTGCCGCCACCAACCACCATGCGCGGAACCACATCCACGCCCGACTGCTGGATCGCTTCGGCAAAGCGGCTCATCACCTGCTGTGTCACCTGGAATTGGGGGCCACCGTAGGCGCGCACTTTCTCGTCAATGGCCATGGCCTCGGCGATACCCAGGCGAGCGATCTTCTCAGCCTCGGCCTCGGCCAAGGCGCGGATCTGGGCGGCCTGCTGGAGCGCCCGCTGATACTCGGCCTTGCCCTGGTTGCTCTGCACGGTGATGCTTAGCTCCGACTCGGTAAGCAACGTCTGCTGGCGTGCGCGCGACTCCGCCTCGCGTAGCTCGCGCTCCTTCACCGACGCTCGCTCCTGACGCCCGTAGGTCTCGATCTGCTCCTCGGCAATCTGCCGTGCGCGCAGTTGGGTCAGGATGTCTTCGATCTTGGTGTCACCCTTACTGGATGTCGGCGTACCGATCAGCACCTCTTCCAGTTCGAGGTTGTAGACCGCGAATTTCTCACGCATCTGCTCGCCAGCCAGCGACTGGATGGTACTGCGATCCTGAAGCAACTGGATAATCGTGCGGGTCTGGCCGATATTCTTGAAGTAGGCGGCCACCATAGGGTCGAGGGTCTGCTCAACCAGCCGCTTCACGTCGCCGAAGCGCTGCACCACCAAGGGTGCTTTGCGGTAGTCAATATGGATCACTACCGAGAGCGGCAGAGACGGCTCAAAGGCATCGCGGGTGATCAGGGCGATCTCCGAGAGGTTCTCGTCAAGTCGGTGGGCACCAATCTCACCCCGAGTCCACTTCAGGATGATATTGGTCGTCGGCACCATGATCATCTTGCCGGCGTAGGTGTTGAAGGCGTACTTGCCTGGCAGCATCGGTGTACTCCAGACACCTCGACTGCCCTGGCGCACCATCTCGCCGTGGGTATAATCCTCACCCGAAATATCAGCGCTGGTGTCCCCGGTGTACGAGACGACGACACCCACACTGCCAACCTCAATGGTTGTCTTGGGAATCATCTCAATAGTGGCAAAGAGCCGGTTGATATAGTAGGTGCCCTCGGTAAGCACCTGAAGCTGGCGTCCGCGCTGGCCACCCGCACGCAGGAAGGCGTCGGGGTCCTGGAAGTTGTTATGGTAAGTTATCGGCTCTCCCGGATTGTCGCCAACGGTCTGACAGATAATCTCACCCTGCGAGAGGGATGGGCCGTCGTGGACGGTGACGATGCCCACAAGGTCATCGGTGCCCTTGATCACCATAGGGAAGAAGCCCGCGCGCTCGCTGATGATCACGGCCATATGCTTAATGATCTCGTCGTCCTCGCGGCTCAGGGGCAGAGAGAAGACCCGCTCCTCGGTGATGACCACGAACTGCATAAGGTTGATCGCGTAGGTGCCCTCACGGAGGACGAGGCGCTGGGGGCCGCGCTGGCCCCCGGCCCTGAGGAATGCCGCCGCATCCTGGAAATCAACATCGGGGATCGTCTCGGCCAAAGTCTGGGTGGGGCTGAGGGCACGACCGTCGCGGGCGAAGATATAGCCGATCTTGCCCTGGGGGATCGTCACCAAGGGCAGCATATGGATGGTGTACTGGAATGGTGTGATCAGATGGATGCCACCGCGCAGTACCTGGGGCTGATAACCAGCCTCGCCGCCAAGGGCGATCAGACCTGAGCGCAACGAACCGCGCCCACCGAAGCGCTTCTCAACAACACCAATACGGTTGTTTGGGATGATGCGAACCCAGGAGAAGAACACGATCACCATGACAACTACGACAATGGTGATGACCACAAGCGAAATGATCCCAGCCATAATGTAATCCTCACTTCCGCAAACATAGTGAGCGTCGGTGTGATGCTCAAGGGTAATACGTGGAAAATAGGGGGGAGGTTACACTCCGGGAAGGCGGATCCTGTGGTGGAGCGCACCTTCGAGATCACGATACGTCCGCACGCTATCAAAATCGAGTCTTAGCCCGACCAGTGTCTGGGCTACCTCAGGGCGGATACCTGCTACGGCGACATCAACACCCAGGAATCGCGCCGCGTGGATCACATTGAGTAATCCTTCGGCTATTTCACTGTCAACCAGCAGCACCCCGCTGATGTCCAGGATCAGCCGACGGATCCCCCCGCCTTGGACGGCATGCAGCGCTCGTTCCTGCAGAGTCTGGAGCCGTGCGTGGTCGAGTACTCCGATCAGCGGTAATACGAGTGTGTGTGCATCTACGGGTAGCAGCGGCACGCTTAGCTCGCGGATAGCCTCACGTTGCTGCGCGATCTCGTTCAAGAGAGCGGCCTGTGCCGCTGCACGTGCCTCAACCTCGGCGAGTGCACCACGTAGGTCAGCGGTACGTTCATCAACCACATGCTCCAGCGTGTCGCGCTGCACAATGATTTCGTGTTCACGCTCCAGTGCGGCATGCAGTGCGGTGCGTAACACGCGGCCAAAGTGGGTTACAAACACACCTAGCACGACCGCAATAGCCAGAAAGCCTCCCAGTACACCACCGACATTCTCGCCATGCGGTGCCGCGAACCCAACCAACGGGGAACCCGCAAGCTCCAGCACGATCACACTGCCGATGCCGACGAGACTCAGGCCCACACTCCAGAGTACCCCGCTACGTCCGACCAGCAACCCCGCAAAGATGATCGGCAGGGCAAAGGTGAGCATGGTCGCCCCAGAGCTGTGCGTGCCCGTCGCGAACAGCAGTCCGACACAGAGTACAACTACGCTCACGCTTGATAAGAGAACGGCGTGCGAAAAATTGCCCCGCCGCAGCAACACCAGCGCAATGACGTACAGCGGTAGTTCGAGCAGCACCAACGACTCAACCGCAAACGCCTGCGGCAAAGGCAAATCGGTGAGAAACGGCAGTGGTGTTGCGATCACTGTCATCGCGATCAGCGCCAAGAGGAGAGTTTGAACCAGCGATGACTGCTGTTGCTCCAACGAGTCGCGGAGCGTGACTGCACGGATCCAAGCCTGCACCTGAGCCATCATGACTGCTATCGTCCTATGTAGGAGCGGATTGATGCATCAATCCGCTCCACGAATCGAATATGGATGATCACGACCTTGCTCTATGCATCCTATCACTGATCTGCACCACCGCACTCTTGCTCCTTCAGTGCGCTACCCCGCAAAATATCAGCAGGGCTAAAATCCTGTTACTGTGTCGCCGTGGGGCTGAGGCCAATACTTTTCGAATAACGGTTCTGTCGCCTCTGTCGCCGCTCGACGCGAGTGTGCGATAATGGCCCTATCGGCGTACCTGTTAACCCCGATTGGTTCTGCAATCTCGTCGCCAATCCGGTTTGTGATCGTCGAACGCGGCACCGAGCAGTTTCAGGAGAAGATGAATGGGTCTTGAACAACGAACACTTGGCACCCAGGGCCTCAGCGTTTCGTCGCTCGGCCTCGGCTGTATGGGCATGAGCCAGTCCTACGGCACCCCTGAGGAGCGCGATGAGCGCGAGTCCATTGCCACCATCCACCGTGCGATTGCGCTCGGCTGCACCTTCCTTGACACGGCGGAAGTCTATGGCCCCTACGCCAACGAGGAGTTGCTGGGCCGGGCTCTCAAGGGGCGGCGCGAGGAGGTCGTTCTCGCCACAAAGTTTGGCTTCCGTATCGAGAACGGGCAGATGGCGGGCCTTAACAGTCGGCCAGAACACATCCGCCGTGTGGTCGAGGACTCCCTGCGGCGGCTCCAGACCGACTATATTGACTTGCTCTACCAGCACCGCGTTGACCGGGCGGTGCCAATTGAGGAGGTGGCGGGCACAGTGGGCGACCTCGTCAAGGAGGGGAAGGTGCGCTTCTTCGGACTCTCCGAGGCGGGTGTTGCTACCATTCGGCGTGCCCACGCCGTCCATCCGGTCTCTGCGCTTCAGAGCGAGTACTCGCTCTGGGAGCGCAACCTAGAGGCGGAGATCATCCCCGTCCTGCGCGAACTCGGCATCGGCCTTGTACCGTTCTCTCCGCTTGGTCGCGGTTTTCTGACGGGCGCGGTCAAGCGGGCGGAAGAGTATCCCGAGGGTGATTTCCGACGCGGCGACCCACGCTACCAGGGCGCAAATTTTGACGCCAACGTACGGGCGGCGGAGGCAGTGCGCGACGTGGCGCGTGGGATCGGCGTCACACCGGGGCAGATCGCATTGGCATGGCTGCTCCACAAGGGGCCAGACATCGTGCCGATTCCGGGCACAAAGCGGGTGACGTACCTAGAGGAGAACGTGGCTGCAGCGTCAGTCACGCTCGACGAGGCACAGATGCGGGCGCTCGACGAGGCACTCGCGCCGGGGAAGGTGGCCGGGCCGCGCTATAATCCGGCCATTATGGCCACTATTGAGCGGTAGGGCATTAGGCCGATCATACCCCCTCACCCCCTGCCCCTCTCCCACCGGGGGAGAGGGGAGATCTCTGCATCAGAGAGCGATCTGCTCCCCCTCTCCCGTTCTGGGAGAGGGGGCTGGGGGTGAGGGTTGAGCGGCGACAGACTTCTTATTTGAGTCTCACTCCATCATCAGTGCGTGGAATGCCGCGTTAAACTCCTCTGGTTTCTCCAAGTAGGGCGTGTGCCCGCACCCATCCAGCACCAGTTCGGTAAAGCGACCGCCCGCGTCGGCGTAGGACTCTAGCACGCGGCGGGTCTGTCCAATCATCGGCTGCGGCGGGTAGATCTCGTCGCCTGGCCAGTTGGGGATGGCCCCCAACTTACCCAGAGTGCCGATCTCGAAGAGGCTCATGTCGCTGACAATCTGATCGTTGGCCCCGCGTACCCAGAGTATCGGCGGCTTGGGGCTGGCCCCGATGATCCGCGCAACGGTGTCGCCCAGGTACTTGGGCGAGAGGGCGTTGTTCGGCCCAAACAGGCCCGGCCCGATACCTGGCCAGTTTGCGCTAACAACCTTATCGCCGGGGTGATTGTCAGGTCGCACCTTAATACTGAGCAATCCTGAAAGCAACTCCTCCTCACGGGCGGATCGGAAGGGCGGTTTCCAGTAGTAGGCATTCATGATCACCCGTGGTGCCGACTGTGGGTTCTCCTCGCTCCGATCCCCCTCGCCCTCGCGTCGAGCAAACTCGCTACTCACCAGGCCCGCGCCCGATCCGGCAAAGTCCGGCCAGCTTGGTGCGCCATCCACATCTTTGGTACCGCCGAAGCCGTAGGGCGATCCAGGTGCCGCCAGGGTCACGCTGAGCAGGCGGGCAGGGGCGGCTGCCAGCACAGCCCAGACCACCGATCCGCCCAGGGAGTGACCGGCAATGTGGAAGCGATTCACGCCGAAGGAGTCCATCAGGCCAAGCAGGTCGTCAACCCAGTCGCCACAGCCGCGAGTAGCGTCAATCGGGATGAACTCCGTGTCGCCGTAGCCGCGTAGGTCGGGTGCGATGCCACGGAATCCAGCGGGGAGCGCTAGCATCGTCTCTTCCCAGTAAGTGGAACAGGAATTATTGCCGTGAACGAAGAGTACGGGTATGCCGTCGGTGGGGCCACGAGACAGGACGTGGATCTGGAGCCGGGGGGTATTCACCATCTGCGAACTGATACCTGGGAGGGTAGGGATGCTGCTCACCGTTGAGTCCTTTCGTTTACAGGGAAGCCGCTCAGCCCTCACCCCCTAGCCCCCTCTCCCAGAACGGGAGAGGGGGAGCCGGAGGCGTTCTTCTCCAGAATCTCCCCTCGCCCCTTGTGGGAGAGGGGCAGGGGGTGAGGGGGGAATTGCTCCTACTTCTTCACATGCACGCGCACTAGACACTGTTTATCCACTTTTCCGGCAGCGGTCTTGGGCAGGGCGTCGGCGATGATCACCTGCTTGGGCAGCTTGTAGCGGGCCAGACGTTCCCCGGCGAAGGCGAGGATGTCGGCGGAGTCGATCTGCTGGCCGGGGCGGGGTACGGTCACAGCCCAGCCCACTTCGCCCCAGCGCGGGTCGGGCGCAGTGATCAGGGCCACCTCGGCCACGGCGGGGTGACTGGCCAGCACGCTCTCAACCTCGGCGGGATAAATATTCTCGCCGCCGGAGATGATCACGTCCTTTAGCCGCCCGACGATGGTGTAGTATCCCTCGGAGTCGCGTATGGCCAGATCGCCGGTGTGCAGCCATCCGTTAACGATCACCCGCGCTGTCTCCTCGGGACGGCCCCAGTAGCCCCGGCAGACGTGTGGTCCACGGATGAGCAGTTGGCCAATCTCGCCGGGGCCAAGTTCGCGCCCAACAGGATCAATCAGTTTCAGGTCCACGTAGAAGAGCGGGAATCCCACTGCGCCCGGCTTGCGCTGCACATCGGCGGCGGGTAGGCAGAACGTGTTTGGTCCGGCCTCGGTTAGCCCGTAGCCGGTCTTAAAGTCAATCCCGCGCCGCCAGAATGCCTGGAAGATCGGCAGCGGGCAGGGGGCACCGCCGCTGATCACCAACTTCAGCCGTGAGAAGTCGGCATGCTCCCAGCGCGGGTGATGCTGCATGGCGATGTAGGTTGTTGGCACGCCAAAGTAGAGTGTCACCCCGGCCCGCTCGATCAGGTCGAAGACCTGATCCACGTTAAAGCCCTTGCAGACAATCGAGCAGCCGCCGATCAGCACAAGTGGTGCCGTAAAAACGTTGATGCCGCCGGTATGGAAGAGCGGCGCGTTCAGTACCGCCACGTCATCGGGCGTCAGACCCCAGCCAGTCACCGTATTCACCGCGTTGGCCCCGATATTTCCGTGGGTCAGCACGGCCCCCTTCGGCGTGCCGGTGGTGCCGCCGGTATAGCAGATCACCCAGGGGTCGTCCCAATTCAGCTCCACGGGCGCAATCTCAGTTGGGAACTGATCACGCTCGGAGAGCAGCCGGGGGCAGGAGGCAGGGGG
>Ga0007797_1000054_pt1 | contig 25874 bp, 21 predicted proteins | sample CryBogmetaGMA25M_FD_60364 | JGI IMG/M metagenome (GOLD analysis project Ga0007797, IMG submission 60364) | Freshwater microbial communities from Crystal Bog, Wisconsin, USA - MA2.5M | ecosystem: Environmental > Aquatic > Freshwater > Lake | place: Crystal Bog, Wisconsin, USA | collected 2009-07-06 | reverse complement strand
GACAGCTTTACAGTGTGCGATGTTCGTAGTGCGGGCTTCCAGCCCGCCAGATGCGCGTTGGCAGGCTGGAAGCCCGCACTACGAACTGTAAACCTGAAACCTGGCACCTGAAACCTTGTCAAAGACACGAAGAGGCAAAGACGCGAAGGATCTTCTTTTCGTCCGCGCCCCTTCAGACTCTTTGCGCCTTTGCGTTACATGCACATGAAGCCGCCGCATTATAGCTATATGTCAATCCTGACGCAAACTATTGTGGCGCACCCTTTAGCGGCGCACGCGGCCCCAGAGATCGCTGGCGCGGGCGGCAAGGCCGAGGGGGAGGCGGCGCTCGGCGAGGCTGAGGGGGAGCTTGAGCATACGTGGGCGCGGCCCGCCGAGGGTTAGGGCGTAGACGAGATAGCGCAGGGCGTCGGAGGGTCGTCCGCCGTGAGCCTCTAGGTTCGCCATCGCGGCGTAGATGTCGGCGATGACGGGGCCACGGGCGGCGCGTAGATCGGCAGGCAGATCGGGGTCGGCGAAGTAGGACTCGGCCACCGCCAGCCACTCACGGTAGAAACCAGCAAACTGGCCCACGGTCTTTGACTCAGCGTGGAGGCGATAAGTGGCGACCAGGGCGTGAACCTGGCGGAAGGGAGCGATACGGGCGGCCCGCATCCAATAATCGGTATCCATGCTGTAGCGGCGGGTAATGTTGAGCGGGCCAATTTTTGCCGCCAGCTCGCGGCGCAGAAAGACCGTCGGCGAAGGGGGGATCTCCAGACGCAGCAGGGCGAGGGGCGAATAAGGCCGACCGTAAAGCCGAGTGAGCGGTCGTCCGGCGGCGTCGGTATACTGGGCGTCGGCGTAAACCGCACAGGCCACCGGGTCGGCCTGCAACGCCCGCACCTGGCCCGCAATAGCATCGGGGAGGTAGGTATCGTCGCTGTTCAGCCATGCCAGGATATGGCCCCGGCTCCTGGCCCAGCCCTTATTGATCGCGTCACTCTGGCCACGATCTGGCTCGCTCAGCCAGCGCATACGCGGCTCATGGGCGTAGGATTTTAGGATGTCCAGGCACGTATCGGTGCTGCCCGCATCAACCACCAGATACTCCAGATTGGGGTAACTCTGGCTCAGCACACTCTCGATAGTGGCTCGCAGGTAGCGGCCCTGGTTGTAGGAAGGCGTCACCACGCTCACCAGAGGCAGCGCGGGATCGTTGATGATGGGCGGGGGCGCATCCTCGGTAGGGCCGTATGCGGCCCAGAGCGGAGACTCACGGGAGAGGGAAAGCATGGGGATATTATAGGGCACATGCGGCAGGCGTGGTGTAACCTCCGTGCCACCTTGCGCATCAATACGGTGTGGGCAGATATTACGCTGCCCGATGTTCACCTTTTAGACAAGGTTTCAGGTGTGAGGTTTCAGGTTTCAGGTCGAGCGCATCAGGATGCCACATTCTGGCCTGAGACATGGTTTAATCCAGCTTTACAGTTTGGGCTGCGCGTCGGCAGGCTGGAAGCCTACACTACGAACTGTAAACCTGAAACCTGGCACCTGAAACCTTGTCTTAGATTGTAATCCCGGAGATGATAACCCTATGCCGCTCTACGAGTACCAGTGTCCTGAGTGTCACAATCGCTTTGATCGTCTCGTGCGCAGCAGCGAGGCACCGCCGACAATCGTCTGCCCGACCTGCGGTGGTGAGAAGTCCGAGCGTATCCTCTCTCTGTTTGCCGCTGGCCCACGATCCGGATCGTCTGCATCGTCTGCGCCCGCCTGCGGGCCGGTTGGCTGAGGGATTAGATCGCGGCCGTGAGCCGCGTTTAGGGAGATTTTAGATTTTTTCATAAACCTCACGATGTCGTTCCACGAACTGGTCCAGCCCGTACTCGGATTCGGCGATAGCTCGGCAGGATTCGCGCAGGTTCTGGCCAGTGGATAGGTCAGACAGAGCGGTGGTGAGGGCGACGGCCAGATGCTGGGGGCCGCGCCCGTTGGCGAGCCAGCCGGTAACGCCGGGGCGCACGAGGTCGGATAGGCCACCTACGGGCAGGGCCACGGTTGGCGTACCGCAGGCCATTGCCTCGATCACGGTGAGGGGCAAGTTATCCTCGGGCGCGGCGTGGAGCAGCAGGTCGGCGGCGCTGTAGGCGAGGGCGCGGCGGGTCTCGTTGGCGACGTAGCCAAGGGGTAGGATCTCGATTCCCGTGCCGGTGGCAGGCAACTGGCCCGCGCCCATCGTGACCAGATGTAGCGGGCGCGGGCCGGGGGCCGATGTCAGGGCTTTGAGAAGATCTGCCCCTTTGCGCGGGTCGGCGAGATGCGGCATCGCTACCATGATCAATGTGCCGACAGTAGGAAGATCGAGGGCGCGTCGAGCGGCGTCCCGGTTTGTTGGCTGGTATGTATTGAGGTCAAGACCGTTTGCGATCCGCTCGACCCGATGCCCGGCCCATATCCCGGCTAAGGCGCGGCCTTGCATCCAGCGCGAGGGAGCGACGCCGACAAGTTGCGGGGTGGCGGCAATGATCTGCCTGCGCAGATTCCAGGCTGCAGCGATACGTGATGGCGGCAGGGACGGGTACTCGTGCGGAGTCGGGCAGGTTGCATCACAGCCCTGGATGAATCGTTCGCAGCCGTAGCTGTAGACACAGCGCCCGGTGATCGGCCACATATCGTGGAGTGTCCAGACCACGGGGGCCATCTTGGCGGCTACGCTGAGTAACCGGGGCGACCAACCGGCCCCGATGCCGCCATGCAGATTGTGCAGGTGGACGACATCGGGATGCAGGCGATCCAGTATGCGGCGCAGGGCGTCGTTTGCGGGGGCAACAGCCAGATCATCCAGAGCGGTGCGGGCGGATAAGGGCAACCCGCGCCGGATAACCCGGCGCAAAGGGAAGTGTGGCGCAGTCAAGGTCTGACTGGTCCAGGGATGAGGCTGACCATCGGGGTAGGCGCAGAGCCGTGTCACCCGGTGGTTGGCGGCGATAAGGCCGGTTGCCAGACGACCGGCGGCGATTGCCGCGCCCCCGCGAGACTCGTGGTCGGAGATGATCACAACATGCATGTTCGTTAAACAAGGTTTCAGGTGCGAGGTTTCAGGTTTCAGGTCGAGTGCATCAGAATGCCAAATTTTGGCCTGAGACAAGGTACAGATCAGCTTTACAGTGTGCGTCGTTCGTCGTGGGCGCTTCAGCACCAAGCGACTGAATCCGCCACTACGAACGGTAAACCTGAAACCTGGCACCTGAAACCTTGCCTGAACTGCAAAGTATTAAAGCGGCACGTTATCGTCCCGCCGACGGGCCGTACGGTAGATCCGGTGGGCCTGACGCAGAACCGGGTAGATTGTTTGCGAGAGGGACTCTGCGGCGCGTAGGCGACTCCAGTTCGGCGCGACGGCGGAGATTTTTTGGTAGGCGCTGGCGTGGCTACCGGCAATCCGCCCGACCCTGGAGAGGCCAAGCATGCGGGCGAAAATCGGGAAGCTGTAGCGCAGATGGAAGGTTTTTGGTAGGTGGCATTTGATCAGCGGGTAGAAGTTGCTGGCGTCGGCCAGATAACCGCCGAGGCGCAGGCCCGCCGCAATCTCGGCCAGAATCATCAGCGGGTTCGTCACATGTTCGAGTACATCTACGCAGAGGACACAGGCATAACCCGGTTTGATCTGAGTCACGTAGCGCAAATTAGCGAAGGCATCGGCGCGATCAAGGGCGTCCTGGCCGGGGAATGGTTCGTAGACATCCACCTGGCGAGCGGGCAACGCCGCCGCGATCATGCGCGCTAGTCCGCCATACCCGCCGCCATAATCGAGGATCGTGGGCGCATCCAGATGGCGTAGCCAACTCGTGATCGCCTCACGATGCCCGCACGAGACCGGGTCGCGCTCAGTGAATCTGCCGTTTATCTCCCAGATCGGGTGGCGGTAGAAGGCAGCCATGCTGGTCGGATCCGGCGCACGGTTATCAAGCCCGAGATCGTCCCAGGCGCGATCCATGGCCCGCCAAAGATCGGCGAGGTTGGTAGGTTCCGTCGGCATCAGGGCGCTCTCCTCCGCAGCCGCAGGGTGCGAGCAATACGCCAGACGATCCGGCGGGCGAGGCCGGGATTGTAGAGGGTGGCCTGGGTATAGGCATCGGCGCGGGCATCGCGGGACACACTCGGCGGGTGGTGCAGCGGGAAGGCCGTGGGGTACGAACGCATCGCGGCGAAAGGGTTGTGCGCAGCGGTGGTGTGCGTCCCCTCGGCCCCAAACCCGATATTGCTGACAAGATTGCGGGTGGGTAGGGCGGTGAGTCCGCCACGTCGCCAGCAACTATAGAGCCAGCGAAAGGCCCAGGAGTCAACGCCCCCGGCATAAACCTGATCGAAAGGCTGTCGCCAGTAGCGGGCAGCCCGCCTGCTGCCAAGGTACTGCTCCAGCCACGGGCTATCGCGCAGGGTCGGCCAATCGGTCATCGGGCCATCGTAGTGTTGCCAGGCCCGACGCCATGTGGCCCAACCCCAGCAGTGCGGGTAGCGCGAAAAGCGATAGCTGGCTGGGGCGGGGCGTCCGCCCTGAAAATCGTTGCCGGAGATCGCCATTATTCGCGAATCATCGGCGTAGCGCTCCAGTAACTCGGCGCAAAAGGGGAAGAAGCTCGGTGCGGGCACACAATCATCCTCAAGGATGATTGCCCGCTCCACCAGATTAAAGACGGCGGTGATGCCGCTCTCGACCCGGTTTCGCAGGCCCATGTTTGTATCGGCGTAGATGCGGGTGATGTCGCAAGGCCAATCAACCGCCTCGGCGGCGGCGCGGGCGGCAGCCACCGCCGAGGCATCGTCCGGTCGGTCGGCGCGTGGCCCATCGGCCACAATGATCAGCCGGCTGGGCTGGGCCGTGCGCAGGGTCTCACACACCCGCGCCACCTCGGCGGGGCGACGGTAGATGAGCAGGACAACCGGGACGGTGGTACTCATAACCGGGTTGCATCCATTATGAGTGACGTGTAGACAAGTTTCCCGCCGGTGTTGCGGTGATCGAACCGGCACGAGCGGCGAATCATCCCGTCTTCAGGATTCCAATCAACGGCGTGAAACGTGCCCGCCTCATCAAAATACTCCAACGGGCGCACCGTCAGTCCGGCCTGCTCAAGCATGTTTTCCAGCGAACGGTACGTATAGAGAATCTTGTGGTCATCGGCACCCGCACCCGTGCCGTTCGGTCGCACTGCTGCGATATAGGCAGGATCGGGGTGCAGACCATCGGGTACCGCAATGCGCAGATGACCGCCGGGGCGCAGATAGCGGCAGCAGCGCCGAGCGGCATCCAGGCCAGCGGACGGCTCCAGGTGTTCCCAGACGTGTTCGGCGAGAAAGGCAGCGACACTACCCTCGGCCAGAATCGTGCGCCAGTCGCGCTCGTTCAGCAGATTGAGCGAGCGAATATCCGTTGAGATCCACCCGGTCTGACCATAGTTCCCGGCCCCCAGCACAATCCGTGGGCTGCGCTGACGAAGCAGCCGCCAGCGCAGGATCAGGCGTTTGATCTGATGTTTGAGCATAGTATGTCTCGTAGCAGAAATCACCCAATCCTACGCTCGTACGTAGATTGTTGTCTGCGAAAAAACAGGAACCAGCGGCACAGCTCCCGTGAAGACGATGGGCTTGTAGGTATTCAACGTTGCCCCGTTGCGACTGGTATAGTATGCTCGATCCGAGTTGTCAAGGATGAGTAACCCACCGGACCGCACCTTCGGTGCTGCGTGGGCCAGGCACGAGGTTCTCGCCCGACCATCAACGAGAACAACATCCAGACTATCGTCAGCACACGAGTCGATCTGGGTGACGTAATGCTGGTAGGAGAGGCCGTCTTGCGGGTAATGAACCGAGATATAGGCGGTCGGGTCAGCCGGGTCAGGATTCACGAGCGGTGGCAGCATCGGCTCCGGCAGAACCAGCCGATAATCAATCGTGGTGTCCGCCGGCATGAATCGGCGCAGCCGCTCGTACCAAGCCGCATCATTCTCGATTGATGTGACGTGCGCGCCCCGGCGTAGCCAGTAGAGTGTTGATCCGCCGCTGCCGTACTCAAAGATACGCCAGCCCCGCATATCAATCCTGTCAAGATAGCTGATCGCATCAAAGACCAACCAGGGCGTGGGGTTGCGCATCAGTGCGTCGGGCCGTAACGACCAGATCCAGCGCAGCAGATGCCGCCGCTCTGCGGGACGAACAGCCATCCGAGCGGAGAAGATTGCGTAGGTAGCGAACTGACGCGGAGTTGGCATAATCACTTACCAAAACTTAGGCCAGAGCAGCGCGTGGGTCAGCATCTTGCCGGTGTTGCGCAGTTTCGGGATCAGATAACAGGAGCCGTGACCAGCGAGCCAGTAGGCGACCAGCGAAGCAATGGCTGCGCCGAGCCCGCCTACTCGGGGAATGAGCAGCCAGTTTAGGCCGATATTGACCAAGCAGCCGAGAAACACCGTGATCGTGTGCAGGTGCGCAAGGTTGGCCGTATTGAGGAAGGTGCTACGAGCCATACCAATACTGCTAAAGAGGCTTGCCCACATTAATACCACAAGCATGGGGGCCGCACGTGCATAGCTCGGCCCCGCCAATATCGTGATGAGCCAGGGAGCGCACATGGTGATGGCCAAAGCGGTAGCGTAGCCGATAGCAGCCACGAGGGCATAGAGCCGACGCAGTCGATCATAAAACAACGCCTCATCAATCTCACGCGCCGCGACAATGGATGGGTAGGTCGAGGAAATAATCGCAACTGACACCATAGGGAAGATCTCAGCGATCCGAACAGCCGTAGAGTAGATCCCAAGTTCGGTGTCGCCAACCATCTGTCCAATCATCACTTGATCAATCCGCAAATACAGTGTCACGAGCAGGCTTGAGAAAATCAGCGGCCAACCATCCCTTAGCATGGTTTTCGCTCGTGCGGCAGTAGATCGCCACATCCGCATACGCCCGCCGCGCCGCTCATAGGCCACAATCACAGCGATGCATCCAAGGGCAGCCTCAGCGGCAAAAACCCAGCCGAAGGCAAACAGTGACGCATGGGTCACGATCAAGCCGACCTTGAGGATAGTGGCAATCAAGAAGGCTATATTTCGAGCCACGACAATGTCACGCGAATCAACGCGCGACTGAAACCAGAGGTCAATGCTTGAGATTGCTTGGAGTGGTGAGGCGAGGCTCATCAGGGCAGTGAGCGCCATCGTGGTCTGGTCGCCAGGGCGGAGCAGTGCGGCGACGCTCACCGTAATAATGATTGCCAGAAAGCCGCTCCCGATCCGTAGCGATGCGGCACTGCCCAGGATGGTCGGGGTCTCGTCAGGAGAACGAACCAGATCACGCACAATGATATTATCGAGTCCGAGAGTGGACACCGCAGCAACGATCATTACAAGGGCGAGGGCGTAATTATAGCTGCCAAATGCTGTCGGACCGAGGTAGCGGGCGACCCAAAAACCTACCAACAACCCGCCAACGAGTCGTAATAATCGGTCAACCAGCAGCCACCCAACATTCTGGGTGAGCCGTCGAAAGCCCGGGCGATCCCAGAGTACGCGCAGCCGCACTATGGCGTTGGTGACAATTGACAATGCACACGCTTTCGTGAACGCCGGGGATATAGAGACCACGTCAGGCGTGGATTATAGCACATCAGTGGGAGCGAAGCAGTGCCGCCGAGGGCTTTAGCCCCACGGCGATGCGGTGCTGGGACTTTGACCTGCGAACTTTGCAACCGTCAGCACTAATCGTGCTACCATAGAGATTGTTGCGCGGAGTCGAGGCTTTAGCCGGATAATGTCGCCTAAGACATGGTTTCAGAAGAACCGAGTTTACTTTACCGTTTCGCAATAGCCCTCACCCCCCAGCCCCCTCTCCCGCTGCGGCGGGCGAGGGGGGGTATTTCCTTTCAGGACGCGATATGCCCCCCTCTCCCGCGTGCGGGAGAGGGGCTGGGGGTGAGGGTCGTTCGGCGGCAAACTGTAAAGTACCTGCGAACCATGTCTAAAGGCTCGACTCCTTAATTCATTACCAGTTTAGGATTGCTCTAGCAAGGCCATGTTGGCATATCTACGCGGCACGCCCGCGATGCTCACCCAGCCGATCCGTCTGCTGCGGGGCTACTCGCGGGCTGCGCTACGCGCCGACCTGATCGCGGGCGCGTCGGTGGGGGTGGTGCTACTGCCACAGTCACTGGCTTTCTCGTTGCTGGCCGGTCTCCCGCCCACGATGGGCATCTACGCGGCGATTATGGCCAGCGTGATCGGCGCGCTGTGGGGCTCATCGAGTCATTTGCACAGCGGGCCGACAAACACCGCGTCAATCTTGACCCTCTCGGTTCTTCTGCCTATCGCCGCACCCGGCAGCCCGACGTTTATTGCCGCCGCTGGTTTGATCGCGGTCATGGCCGGTATCATCCGCCTGCTTATGGGTCTGGCCCGACTGGGTGTGCTGGTCAATTTTGTCTCCGACTCGGTGGCGGTGGGGTTTACCGCTGGAGCTGGTATATTGATTATGTCAAATCAGATCGAGCCACTGCTCGGTCTCACGCTCCAGAATACCAGCAGCATCCTCGCCACGCTCCGCTTCACCGTGCTACAGATCAGCCAGACTCATGTGCCGTCACTGCTGCTGGGGATCGGCACGACAAGCCTGCTGCTACTGTTGCCGCGTCTCCAACGCAAACTGCCAGCGGTGCTGATCAGCGTTGTGATCGGCGGAGGAATCTCCTGGGGGCTGGGAATGGAGTCACTGGGCGTGAAGGTGCTGGGCGAACTGCCCCATCGGTTGCCGCCCCTGGCGGCGCTGCCGGTACTCAACATCGCCCTGATCGGACAGCTCGCCAACGGAGCCCTGGCCCTAGCGATTATTGGTTTGGTCGAGGCGGTGGCCATTGCGCGAGCGGTATCCAGCCACTCGCGGCAGCGCCTCGACAGCAACCAGGAATTTGTGGGCCAGGGTCTGGCCAACATCGCCGCCGGACTCTTCAGCGGCTACCCGTGCTCTGGCTCCTTCAACCGCTCGGCCCTGAGCTACCAGTCGGGTGCCCAGACCGGGTTCGGCAACGTGTATTCGGGGATCTTCGTGCTGGTAGCGATGTTTGCGCTGGCTCCGCTGATCAGCCATCTGCCACGGCCCGTCCTGGCCGGTACCCTGGTGGTCACGGCCTACAGCATGATTGACCGGCATGCGATGACGCGGATCTGGCGCGGGGCGCGGGGTGATTCGGTGATCATGCTGATCACGCTGGTGGCGACCTTAGCTCTGCCCCTTCAGTTCGCCGTGATGATCGGGGTGCTGATGTCGTTGGGCTACTACCTGCTCAAAACGAGTGCGCCACGGGTGCTGGCGGTGCTGCCCGATGCCAGCTTCCGCCACTGGGCATATCAGCCCGGTAAACCGGGCTGCCCACAACTCGCTGTGGTGGATCTGCTCGGCGACCTCTACTTTGGCGCAGCTAACCACGTAGAGGACAGCCTCTACGATATGCTGATGCGCAATTCACAGCAGCGCTTCCTGATGCTGCGCATGCACAGCGTCCAGCAATGCGACATCAGCGGTATCCGTGCCTTGGAAAACATCCTGCGGATCTGTCGAGATCGTGGCGGCGGAATGTTCCTGGTGCGCGTGCGCGAACCGGTGCAGCGAGTGATGCGCAGCAGCGGTTTTATTGAACTGCTCGGCGGCGATCATGTTCTGAACGAGGATGAGGCGATGGACAAGCTCTTCCACCACGTCCTCGATCCGGCGATCTGCATCTACGAATGTGAGCAGCGGATTTTTCGTGAGTGCCAGGATCTGCCCAAACGCATCCTGGCTAGCGGCGCGATCATCCCCGAGGGCTGGGGACCACCGCCGCCGGTGCCGGAACTGGCGGCACGCGACCTATGGGCGCACCTGCGCAGCGCAACGCCACCGCTGGTGGTGGATGTACGTGAGCCACGCGAATACCGCCTGGGCCACATCCCCGAGGCGCAGCTCATACCGCTACCGAACATTCTCGGCGGCCCCAGCGAACTGCCGCACGACCGGGAGATCATTCTGGTCTGCCGCAGCGGTCGGCGCAGCATTCGTGCCACGGCCCATCTCGTTGCTCAGGGCCACGTGAACATCAGCATCCTCAAGGGCGGTATGCTCGCCTGGCAAGCAGCCTCGCTGCTGGAGGCGGTTGAGGTATAGAGTGGATATGCTTTGGGTGATATTGCCAGCGAAGCTGGCAATATCACCCAAAGCATACAGAGGTTTTTCGGGCCACCGCCCCAGATATGAGGCATTTATGAACGAAACGAGACTCCATCGGAACACCGGGCTCGATCTGGTGCGCGTCACCGAGGCCACCGCAATCAGTGCCGCCCGCTGGATGGGCCTGGGTCGGCGGGACGAGTCCGACCAGGCGTCCAGCACGGCCATGTTGCGTGCCTTGGACGGACTGGAAATGGATGGGCGAATTGTGATCAGCAAGGATCGTCGAGTAGACAGCTTCCCCGAACTGCATACGGGGCGCTCGGTGGGTACCGGGCGCGGGGTAGCGGTTGATGTTGTGGTTGATCCGATAGATGGGCAACGGCTGCTGGCCCAGGGCCGTAGCGGAGCCGTATCAGTGGCCGCCATCGCCCCACGCGGATCAATGTGGTCACCCAGCCCGGCGGCCTACATGGAGAAACTAGTGGTCAACCGCGCCGCCGCCGCCGCCCTCGTACCCGAATGCCTGGACGCCCCCGTCGCCTGGACTCTGGCCCTGATCGCACGGGCCAAGGGTAAATCCGTGCGCGACCTGGTGGTCTTCCTGCTCGACCGACCACGGCACAGCGACCTCATTGACGAGATCCGCACCGCCGGTTCCCGCGTCATGCTCAACGACGACGGCGACATCGCGGGTGCGGCCCTCGCCGCCGCCCCCGACGGCCCGGTTGATTTGCTGATCGGAGTGGGCGGCTCTGCCGAGGGAGTGATCGCCGCATGTGCGGTAAAGGCGCTGGGCGGCGGGATGCTGGCCCGTCTGGCTCCACAGAGCGTGGCCGAGCGCCAAGCCCTCGCCGACGCCAACCTCGACACCCGGCGCATCCTGAGTTGCGAAGATCTCGTGGCCGGTAATCAAATCTTTTTTGTGGCCACGGGCATCACCGACGGGCTATTGCTGGAAGGTGTAGGCTTTGCGCATGATCGGGCCAGCACCAACTCGCTCATCCTGCGCTGCGAGACGCACACCCGCCGCCGGATCCACGCCGATCACCTGATCACCGCCGTGTGAGGATATAGCAATCCTAAACTGGTTATGAAAAGGAGTCGAGCCTTTAGGCGGCATTATCCGGCTAAAGCCTCGACTCCACGCAATAACCCCAAGAGGATTACTATAGGTTGTCTCACCCGCGCAGGACACTGCGCTGGAAGAGGCTCAGGGCCAGCCAGATGCCGAGAACGGCGAAGAGCAGCACAACGGCAAAGCTGAGGTAGAGGGGAATAGTCGGATCCGCGCCGAAGGCCATAGCCCGCACCGCGTCAATGACGTAGGTGGTGGGATTGAGCAATACGATCACCCGCATCCAGCCCGGCAGCACGCTGAGGGGGTAGAGTGCGTTTGAGGCAAAGAGCAGCGGCAAGTTGAAGAGGAAGATCATACCGTGGTAGCCGCCAATCGAGCGTGACACGGCGGCTACGGCCAGGGCCAGACCACTGAAACCGATGGCGAAGAGGGCCAGCAGCAACATCGCAATAAGCCAGCCCAGGGGGTTTACGGCGAGGCGCGCACCCATAAGCGTGCCGACAACCAGCATAATCGTCGCCTGGATCAGCGCCTTTGTCGCGGTGCTGGTGGCATTCCCGAGCAGGATGCTCAGGCGAGGAATGGGTGCGGCCAGGTACTCCTTCGTGATCCCGCGCAGCCGCTCGTCAAGCAGCACCATTCCGCCGCCCACTGCGCCGCCAAGGGCGCTCAACGCGATGATGCCGGGCAGGATGTAGGACATGTAGTCGTTCCCGCCCACATTTCCCACCATCCCGCGCATACCGACCCCAAACAGCACCACCCACAGCACCGATTGGAGTGCCAGGCCGAAGAGTTCCCCGACGCTGTGCCAAAACTTGGTCATATGCTTCGACCAAATCACGTAGGTCGCGTACATCGCACCACCCCCGATACCAATGCAAAGACAAGGTTTCAGGTGCCAGGTTTCAGGCTGTTCTGAACCATGTCAAAGTGTAAAATATGCGCGATTCAGTGACTCAGTGCCTCAGCGCCTCAGTGATCTAATCTCTGAGCGCCCGACCGGTATAGTGCAAAAATACGTCGCCGAGGCTTGGCCGCGCCACCGTGACATCTTCGACCTGATAGCCGTTGCCGCTGCTTACCCCCAGAATCTCCACCAAGCGACGGCTACCGCTATCCACATAGACCGAGATATTACCGCTATCGCTGTCGGACTCGACCCGCTCAACAAACGGCATTGCAGTGATCGTTGCGACAAAGTGACGAGAGTCTCCATCGCCGCGCACGCGGATCACGTCGGCTCCGAGCTGCGCCACCAGATCGGTGGGTGTACCTTGTGCCACCAGTTTGCCGTGGTCAACAATCCCCACCTGACTGGCCAGAGCTTCTGCCTCCTCCATGTAGTGCGTTGTCAGCAGCAGCGTCAGACCCTGCTGGCGGTTCAGATCACGGATATAGCTCCAGATACCGGCGCGGTTTTGCGGATCGAGGCCCTGAGTCGGCTCATCGAGAAAAAGGACGGTTGGATCCGTCATCAGACCACGGGCCAGCTCCAGGCGACGCTTCATGCCGCCCGAGTAGGTCTTCACGATGCGGTCAATCGCCTCGCCCAGCTGCACAAGATCAACCAGATCCGTGATCCGCTTGCGCCGAAGTTCGCCGCTCTGCCGATAGAGTCGGCCATGAATATCAAGAACCTGCCGCCCCGTCAGATCCTGATCAAGAACAATATCCTGGAAGGTCACACCGATCCGACGGCGCACCTGCTCGGCCTGACGCAGCACATCGCAGCCAGCCACCCGCGCTTCACCAGAGGTTGGCCGCACGAGGGTTGTCAGCATATTGATCGTGGTCGTCTTCCCCGCACCGTTTGGCCCGAGCATCGCGTAGATTGTGCCAGAGGCTACCTGAAGATCAATCCCATCAACCGCCGTCAGATCACCGTAGCGCTTCACGAGGCTGCGAGCCTCGATAGCCAATTCACTCATTTCTACCCTCTATTCGTGTTGCGCAGGGGAGTCATTGGAGGCAACGTGATGTGTACTCTTAGGGGACGAAGGCGTAGAGCGAGCGGCGATTAGCCGATCAACCCAGGTAATCTCCGCATCAAGGTGGAGCAGATGATGCTCAATCACCGCCGTGTGCGAGATCGGCAGTTTCTCGTGCAGTACCTCAAGGCGGGCGCGATGGGATTGGATCGCCTCACGTCGGGCATTAAGCAGGCGCAGACTCTCCTCCGCCGCAAGTTGGTGTTCAAAGATCGCGCCAATATCCTCGGCGTAGACCGGAGGTACGTAGGTTGACAAGTTCTGTCGGAGCAAATCCTGAAAATGTACCTCACCCGCCGGAGTAATCCGGTAAACCCGCCGCTCAGGCCGATTGCCCTCACGCTCAATCTCCTCGGCCACATACCCGTCACGACAGAGCTTATCGAGCAGGTAGTACGCGGTTGATCGCTTCAGGTCAACACAAAAGTCCATCTGCTGATCGATAAACTCGTTCAGTTGATAGCCGTGCATCTCCTGGGCACGTAAGAGACCGAGCAGCAGTAGATGGCGATCAATGGTCATACGCACACATCCCTCAGTTGAATAATCAGAACTGAGTATATCTCTAGGCCGCTCTCTTGTCAAACGGTCATGCGTGTTACGCTGAGCAAAGTGAAGCGTCCCGGCGATGATGATGCTCACCGGGACGCTTCACTTTGCTCAGCGTGACATTAATGCTGCACTCGTCGTCACCCGGTAGCAGGGGTGGGCTGCGGTTCCGGCGGTTGCGGGTTCGGGTCAGCGGTGGGTTGCGGGTTCGGGTCAGCGGTGGGTTGCGAGTTCGGGTCAGCGGTGGGTTGCGAGTTTGGGTCACCTGGTGTAGGAATACCTGTCGGCGAGACAGGCGCGGAGTGTGGTTTCCCATCCGGGCCAAGATCAGCCGGGTTCATCTCGAAGATATTTGGCCAGGGCCGAAACTTCGTGACAAACTTCTCCTGATCGATCACTTGGCCATTCTGCTTCACAATGCGCGTAAAGTTAATCTGCATGCCGCCACGGGCAGTATCGCTCTGGTGCCTTGTACCGGGCCGAATCTTCGGCTCGGCCACATACACCGGCTCGGAGGGCGCAGACACTCGGTCGGTAGTGGTGGGGCCATCAAGCAGTACCTGGCGACCCGTATCGGTGCCATAGATCCGCACCTCGGCGAGAGTACGCGCCGTATCAACGGAAGTCTGGATCAGCAGCCAGTGGCCGGTATCGTTAAGGAACTTAAAGTCTGGCCCGCCGGTGAAGATCGTCGCATCCATCCCTGGGCCGTTGCCATAGCTCCCAAAGGCGTACTTGTTGTACCAACTGATATAGAACGAGTGGCCCCAGCGCTCGGTGATCGGCAGTCCGGCCCAGAAGGCAGCGCGGAACACCGTCGTGGAGTCCTGGCAGATGCCGCCGCCCCACTCAAGCTGGGTGCGGTTTCTAATAATGGCGTAGCCCTCAACAAAGCCATTGGCGGCGTTGATATTGCCAACGGTGTTATTGAACGAGAACTCCTCGCCGGGGGCAAGAAGGACGCCCTGGAGCAGGGCCATGCCCGCTTTAATGTTCGTGATGCGATAGGCAGCCGAGCCGGTGAAGTCGCTCTGGCCAACTGAGAGCAACTGGTCAATACCGAGCTGGTTGAGATTTGCCTGCGTGATGGGGGAGGGCAGATCCGCAAAGGGCAGGGTCAGCACGCGCTGCGAACCGGAGTCCTTGAACGCGGCGGTGACGAGATCCACGGCGCGAGCCACATCAACACGCTTACCGGATTTACCCTCGCGGATAATCTGTAGGTCGCCGCCATTCCAACTAACACGTGGGTTCGCGCTCTTCTGCTCAGTGGCGTCAGCGATAGCGGTAATCTTCTGGCGAATCTGGTCGGCGTCTAGGTTGACGGTGAGCGCATCACCGTCGCCGTCAGTAACTCGCTCAACCCGCACGAGGCGGGCAAGGTCGTCTAGCGACCACGTGAAGCTCTGGTCTCCGGCGTCAAGTGTCATCGGGCCAGCGAGGATGTGAGAAATCTGCTGCTGGGCAGCCTGGACGGCACCATCGTTCAGGCGAGGTTGAAGCTGTCGCGTGCGCAGGGCAATCTGCTGCGGGGAGAGATCTTGAAGGGCGGCGGTAATCTCTTGCAGCGTATCGTCCATCATAAGCTGCTGTCCGAACACCGAGGGCCGCACATTAATCAACGTACCCTCAAGCTCAAGACGGGCGTCAACAGCGGGCTGATCCACCCCGGTTGCATGTCCAACCAGGTAGCGCTGCATCGCATCCTGGTTAATCGTCACATGGAGAGGCAGTTCAAGGCCATTTTGCCATACTGCGGCGACCTCGCGCAGATTGCCGAAGAGACCACCTTCGCGGCCAGCGGCGTAGGCGGAGCTGATAGCACTATCAATCTCAAGCTGCACGCCGATCTCGGACACTGTTGGTGTCCAGATCTGGTTGCCATACGTGAGAGTGAGAGGCTGCGCGAGGAAGGGCGAGAATCGCGCCTCAAGAGCCTGCCGAGCCTCAGCCGGCGTCATCTCACCCACAGACACGCCGCGAATAGCGACGTTCGGATAGATTTTGCCTGCATAGCTGCGATCAAAGAGATAGAGGGCACCACCAATGCCGCCGATCACCAGGAGAAAGAGGGCCGTCAGGGCGAGCCATGCCCAACGCACCCAAGATCGTGGGCCGCGTGCCCATAATCTGGATGTACGTGGAGATGGCCCCCCCCCTTCGGCAAGGCCAGATGATGGGCCAAGGGGCGAGGAATGGTCAACCGACACCAGAACCTCCTCAAAGAAGAATTGATGATTTTGTGACACGAACACTTATTTGTCACTATAACCGTGTGTCACAGTGGTGTCAATGAGCGTGAGATGACAGGCACGCGTGAGTGAATCCCTATCTACGATGTTGTGCAATATAATAAGAATCTGCCACCTATTGCGTACTTGGGAGTCTCAATGCTACCTGTGATGATCGCCGGACTTGGCACGTACCTGCCCGATCACGTCGTAACCAGCGCCGAGCTTGAGGGTACCTGGGGCCTTGAACCAGGATGGATCATGCGCGTCGCCGGAATCCGCGAGCGGCGCTACGCCAGCCACGAGACGGTTGCCCGTATGGCTGCTGCCGCCGGAAGGCGTGCCCTCGCCGCCGCTGGTATGTCCGAGTCCGATCTCGACCTGATCATCGCCGCGTCGAGCGCGCCGCAGCAGACGATACCCTGTACCGCCGCCTTTATTCAGCGCGAACTGGGTGCCCCCGATGGTGCGAGTGCGTGCTTCGACGTAAATGCCACATGTCTGAGTTTCCTCCTGGCCATGCAGAGCGCCGCGCATATGCTGGCCGCCGGGAGCTATCGCGCTGCCCTGGTGGTGAGCAGCGAGATCGGTGGTCGCTCGCGCAACCCGGCTGAACCGGCCAGCGCCTGTCTCTTCGGCGACGCCGCTGTCGCCGCCGTGCTGGTGCGCGCCCCCGAAGGCAGCGCGAGCCGCGTTGTCTGGGGGCAGTTCGCCACCTATAGCAGCGGTGCCGACCTGACAGTCATCCCCGGTGGTGGCTCGCTGCATCACCCGAACGACCCAGCCACCACGCCGGATATGAATATGTTCCACATGGACGGCGTGGGCGTCTTCCGCCGTGCGGCGAAGGTGCTTGGCCCCTTCGTTGACAGCTTTCTCGCCAGGGCTGGCTGGACGCACGAGGATGTGGATGTAGTGGTGCCTCATCAGGCCAGCCGCCACGGTGTGGAATTGGTCAGCACTCGGCTGGGATTTCGTGCTGATCAGGTGGTGACCAACTTGATCGAACGCGGCAACTGCGTGGCCGCCTCCATCCCGCTGGCCCTGGCCGAGTCGGTGGACAGCGGGCGCATCCGCCGGGGCCAGCGGGTGATGCTGCTGGGTACGGGTGCGGGGATGACGTTGGGGGCGATTGGGCTGGTGTTTTGATCGGTGCAACCTCTATGATACTGGCACTCCTGTACCTTCTTGATCGCGCATTACGCCTGCTCGCACTGCGCGATTTCTTCCGCCGCCCGCCTCCACCCGATCCACCGGAGTGGCCGTCGGTCACGCTGATTCAGCCGGTCACGCGGGGCACGCACGACCTGCACCGCGCCCTGGTCAGTCGCACTACGCTCGACTACCCCGGCTCGCAACAGCACCTGCTGGTGTGCGATCTGGCCGACACCATGAGTCAGCAGATCGTACGCGAGCTGATCGCGGAGCGCCCTGCGTGGCCCGCCGAATTGGTTTTGGTCGCGCCCAATACCGGTAGCTTGGCCTCAAAGCTGGACAAGATCGTCGCCGCCCTGCCCCACGCTACCGGCGATGTGCTGGTGTTTGTGGACGATGACCTGCGCCTGCCGACCGACGCGCTGCGCACGCTGCTGCCACATCTCTGGCTGCCTGGTAACGGGGCGACCTTTGGTCTGGCGCGTTATGAGGCGTGGGAGACGCCCTGGTCGAGCCTGATGAGTCTGTTTGTGAATGCCAGCGCCCTGCCGAGCTACGTGCCGTTGACCTACCTAACCGAGCCGTATACAGTCACTGGGCACTGCTTCGCCCTGCGCCGGGAGGTCTTTGCTGCCGCCGGAGGATTTACGCAGATGGAGGGGCGGATTGATGATGACCACGAACTGGCCCGACGGGTGCGCGCCATCGGCCTGCGCTGCGTGCAGACGCCGCTGATTTATGGGGTGGAGAATCGCCTATCTACGGCGCGGGCCTATCATACGCAGATGCGGCGCTGGATCACCATCCCGCGCCTGACGATGCTGCCACATCTGAGTGCCCGTGAGCAGATCGCCACGTTTGTCTGCTCGGCGGGAAACCTGCTACCGCCGCTGGCCGCGCTGCTTGTCCTGGGAGGGCCACGTTCTCTGCGCAAAAATTCCCGCGTGGGTGGGGCGATGGCATGCCTTAGCTTGTTCCTGGCCACCTATGCGCTGGTGGATCACACCTATCTCAACAACGTCACCCCGATCCGGCGCTGGCCCCTGCTGATCATCACCGCTCTGATCACGCCGCTGCATATCCTGGTCGTCAGCCTCGGCGGCGACGAGATCGAGTGGCGCGGACAGCGCATCCGGGTGCAGCTCGGCGGCGGGCTTGAGGTTCTATGAGCAATACTTTTCACATAAGCGGTCTTAGCGCCGACCGTACCCCCCTCACCCCCTGCCCCTCTCCCACCAGGGGAGAGGGGAGATTCCGCAGCAGGATGCTCTGGCTCCCCCTCTCCCGTTCTGGGAGAGGGGGCTGGGGGGTGAGGGCTGATCGGCAGCAGATTAAGGTGTTGGTTCTATGAGACACCTGCACAGGTTCCTGCTGGTGCTATTTATTGCCGAGCGCAGCTGGAAACATCTCGCCGTGGTGCGCTTTTTTCGTCGTCCGTCGGATTCTGAGGGGTTGAGGAAATCCCGCCCCTTGGTGAGCATCATCCAGCCAATTCTAAGCGGCGACCCGGCCCTGGCGGGGGGATTGGCCGCAAACCTGGATGCGCCATCGGCCTACCGGCGCGAGTTTCTCTGGCTGGTTGATACTGACGATGCGGCGGCGCAGGCGATCTGCGCCGATCTGATCGCGAGTCACCCGCAGGCAGATGTGCGGATGATCCTACTGCCTCCGCCCGCCGTTACCGAAAATCCCAAGCTGATCAAACTGGTGGCTGGCGCACGAGTCGCCCAGGGCGAGATCATCTGCGTGCTGGACGATGACACGCGCCTGCCGCCCTACGGCCTGGAGCAACTGCTGCCTGCCCTTGATACTCCTGGTGTTGGTTTAGCCTTTGGACTGCCCTACTACGTCAGCTTCGACAGCATCTGGTCGGCCCTGGTGGCCTGCTTTGTGAACAGCAATAGCCTGATCACCTACCTGCCCTACGCCAGCCTGAGCGAGCCGCTAACGATCAACGGCATGTGCTACGCCCTGCGCCGCGATGTGCTGGAGGCGATTGGTGGCTTTGGGGGGCTGGAACATATCGTGGCCGATGACTTCGCGGTGGCCCAGCGAGTGCGCGCAGGCGGCTACCGGCTAGCCCAGACCGGTCTATGCCACGCGATTGCCACGACCGTAGATGGGCCGGGAGCCTACGCTCGGATCATCCAGCGCTGGCTCATCTTCCCCCGCGAGTCGCTGATGCGCCATCTGGCACCGCGCAAGCTGGCCCTCTTCTATGGTGTCACTCTGGTGCCGCTGGCTGGCCCCTGGCTGGCCCTGCTCGGTATCTTCGGTCGCGGGCCAAATCGTGCGCTCGGATTGGCCTACCTCGTCTACAGCTACACGATCTTCGCCCACCTGGAGGCGGCCTACCTGGGAAACCCGACGCCCCGGCGCTGGCGATGGCTGGTGCCCCTCGTTCACCTGCTCACGCCAATCCAGGCTCTGGTCGCGCTGCTCTCCCCCCAGCGCATCACCTGGCGCGGCCACCTGATCGCCGTGGAGCCGGGAGGTGGGATACGCATCCTGCGACACCGGACTCCGCTGGTTTGATCTCAATACTTTTTGGATAAGCGGATCTCATGCCGACTTTTTCCCCTCACCCCCTGCCCCTCTCCCACCAGGGGAGAGGGGAGATTCTTCATCAGAGTGCGTTCGGCTCCCCCTCTCCCGTTCTGGGAGAGGGGGCTGGGGGGTGAGGGCTGCGTGGCAATGGATTCCTTATTCGAAAAATATTGCGGTTTGATCTCACACCTGCTCAAGCAGATGCTGGAGCGCGGGGGCGGCGGCGGCGATCTCGGGGGGCAGCGTATCGCCACGCAGGATTGCCTGACCCAGAACTGAACTCTTGAAGAGTAGCAATTCGCGCTCGATCTCGCTACCCATCGTTACATCGCGCTGGATCTTACCGTCGCGGATGGTGATCACGCGCTGGGCGGCGGCGGCTACCTCGGTGTTATGCGTCACCAGCACGATGGTCAGCCCGCGCTCGTGATTGAGCCGGGCGAAGAGGGCCATAATATCGGCGGTGGTGGCGCTGTCGAGGTTGCCGGTAGGCTCATCGGCCAGGACAATAGCTGGCTCGTTGGCGAGGGCGCGGGCGATGGCAACGCGCTGACGCTCGCCGCCGGACATCTGGCTGGGCAGGTGGTCGGTGCGTTTGGTTAGACCAACGAGATCGAGCAACTCAACGGCGCGGGCGCGGCGGGCACGACCGCTGAGGCCCAGTTCGTACATCGGCACTTCCACGTTCTCGCGGGCGGTGAGCGTGGGCAGCAGGTTGTGGCTCTGAAAAACAAAGCCAATCGTCCGGCCACGGAAACGATCAATATTGCGCACCTTGGTAAGGGGCGTGCCGTCAATGATCACCTCACCAGAACTGGGCGTATCCAGGGCACCGATCAAGTTGAGCAGGGTGGATTTGCCCGATCCCGACGGCCCAATAATCGCCAGGATCTCGCCGGCAGCCACCTGTAGATCAACCCCGTCGAGGGCGCGTACCAGCACCCGATCACCGAACACACGGGTGAGTCCACGGGTTTCTAGGACAATGCGCTCAGGCATGGGGAATTCTCCTATGTAGGGATGCAACCCCTCACCCCCAGCCCCTCTCCCACAAGGGGAGAGGGGAGTAGATCGCTTTCTATTGAGGAATACCCCCCTCTCCCGTTCTGGGAGAGGGGCTGGGGGTGAGGGTTGTCCGGATCTATTGCAGCTATTCATACCGCAGCGCCTCCAGCGGGCTGAGGCGCACCGCACGGAGCGCCGGCAGTAGCCCGCCGACTACGCCGAGGGCCAGAGTCATTGCGCCGACGAGGGCGAAGGTATCTGGGCTGTAGCTTGGGGCCAGGAAGGTGCCGTAGTCGGGTGAAAGGCCGATCAGCCAGTTGATGATTAGGCCCATCCCGGCTCCTGCCACCGAGCTTACGGTGCAGAGTGCCAGGGACTCGCCGAGGACGGTGTTCAGGATGCGCCGACGGCTCCAGCCGAGGGCGCGTAGCACGCCGATCTCCTGGGTACGCTCAAAGACGCTCATCATCATCACGTTCAGCATGACGATCCCGCCTACTAGCACCATCAGCGCCATGATGCCGTTCATTGCCGCCGTAGTAGTGGCAAAGTCCTGCATGCGCTCGGTAAGATCGGCGGTTGGGCTGGCCATAATGTCCGCGTAGCGCCGCTCCATACTGCGGGCCACGGCGGTGGCCTGGGCGCTGTCGTACAGGGTGATGCCCACAAAGGAGACTTGGCGCGGCTTGCCGAAGATACGCTGGGCCTCGCGTAGCGGAATGACCGACCCGGCATCCTCGAACGCGACTCCGGTCTCGAAGATGCCAACGATTTTGAAGCTGCTGCCGCTGAGGCGGAGATTCTCGCCGATACCCTTCTTGAGACTGTTGGCGGCCATACGACCGAGGATTATTTCGCCGGGGCGCTGGAGGGGCCGACCCTCCTGCACCGCGTAGTGGGCCGCATAATTCTCACGCGGATCGAGCCCGTAGACGATAAAGAAGGGTAGGCCGGGCACGGTGGTGGTGCCGAAGATCAGGCTAGAGACGCTCTTTACCGCCGGGTCGAGGCGTAATTGCGATACCGTGCGCTCATCAATGACAGAGAATGTCGCGTCCGAGGCGTTGGCCTGCTCGATGATGATGTCGGCCTGCCCTGCGCTAAGCAGGCGCGTGAATGTGATCTTGGATCCCTCGATAATGCCGCTGAGGGCGATCACAAAGCCGATGCCGAGCCCCAGGCCGAGGACGGTCATGATGGTGCGGGCGGGACGGCGCAACAGGTTGCGCACGGCGTTGAAGCGGACAACCCGGCTGAGCAAGCGGGCCACCGGGCCAAGGCTGACTGTAGCACCGCTCTCCGAGCGCATGGCCTCAAGCGGAGAGAGCCGCGCCGCACGCCATGCCGGGTAGCCGCCGCCCACCAGGCCAAGAACGAGGGCTACCACAAATGCCTGCGCCCCGGTGGCTGGATCCACGCTGCCGCTGAGCAGTCCCGCCACTGCCGGAGCTTGTGTGGCTAGGGCGATCATCCCCGCGCTCAGGCCCAAGCCGATTACCCCACCGATGATTGACTGAATCAGAGCTTCGCCCAGGATCATCCGCACCACCCGCCGCCGCCGCCAGCCCATCGCCCGCAGCACGCCAATCTCACGGGTGCGCTCGAAGACGCTCATTAGCATGGCGTTCATCATGCCCAGGCCGCCCACCAGAATAGCAAAGAGACCCAGCACCCAGCCCATCGAGCGGTAGATCTTGAGCATCTCATCCTGCGCGTTCGCCTCGCCCGAGCGCGTAACGCCCAGGTTATCCCAGCGTGTCTCGATCTCGGTACGCACCGCCTCGCGGTACGAGGGGTCGGTTAGTTGGAGTTTGAAGTAGCTGACTTGGCGGCGTTTGTCGAAGGCGCGTTGGGCGTCCTCCAAGTGGATCACCGCGCCGTTGTCCTCAAAGCTCTGTCCCGTCTCGTAGACGCCGACCACCCGGTAGCTCATGTCGTTGATACGGAACTTGTCGCCAACGCCCTTCTTGAGATTCTCGGCGCTCTGGCGACCCAGCATCAGTTCGCGCTTGGCAGTTATCTGCCGCCCGGCGATGATCTTATAGCGGCCAATCGCGAAGCCGCGTGGATCCTCGCCAGCCACCAGGAAGTAGGGCGAATCGGGCATCTGCACAATGCCCACAACGGTACCAGCCACCCCGACTACCCCACGGATCTGGCGGATCTGTTCGCCCACACCCTCGTCAATCGCGCCGATGATGATCATGAGCGCGTCCTTCTGACTCACCAGCAGGTCAGCGTCGGTTGAGGATCCGATTGCGCCGAATCCGTCGGCCATACCGTTGCCGAACGCCGAGAGTACGACAACTGCAGCTACACCCACAGCGATGCCGAGAGTGGTGAGCAGGGTGCGTGTTTTCCGCCGCCACAGGTTTTTTAGGCTGAGCATAGCTTCGCCTCCGCTTGGACGCAGCAACGCCGCGCTGCTGCGTCTCTACACTCCGATGGTCACGGTCGCGGTCATATTCCAGCGCAGGCGCGGATCCCAACTGCCCGGCTTGATCACCACGGTGTAGATCACATCTCCAGGTGTTGTGCGCGAATCACATGGTTGTCTGATATGTAGGCGCATCATAGACCTCCATCTGTAGAGTGTAGGGTACACATGATGGGAGTTGTTCGTACATGAACTACTATCATGATACGCCTGGGTGTCAAGAGGTGGTGCCGCGAAAAGAACGTTCGTTACGTGGAATGACGCGAGATTCTTTGCGTCTTTGCGCCTTAAAAGTAACGCTGTCACGCAGAGCGCAGCCCACCAGGGGAGAGGGGGAGATATCGCATCAGGATGCGTAAAATCAGCTCCCCTCCCCCCGTGTGGGGGAGGGGCTGGGGGTGGGGGTTGTTCGGCAACAGACTGTAAAGCACCTACAAGCCATGTCTGAGCAACCCATGATAGCCAAGCGTATTCTGATCTGTACGGCGCAGGTGCCGTTTATCCGTGGCGGGGCCGAATATTTGGTTGAGGGGCTATACGACGCCCTGCGCGAGCGCGGGCATGTGGTGGATGTGATAGCCCTGCCGTACCAGTGGAGTCCTCCCGAGCGCATCCCCGAGAGCGCCCTGGCCTGGCGTATGCTCGACATCACCCAGTCGAACGGCCAGCCGGTTGATCACGTGATCTGCACAAAATTCCCCTCGTACATGGTGCGTCACCCGCGCAAGGTCCTCTGGCTGGTTCATCAGCACCGTCAGGCATACGACTGGTACGGCACGCCGCTGAGCGATCTTACCAATATCCCCGAACATCGCCAGGTGCGTGACGAGATTTTTCGTATGGATCGGCGCGGCATGGGCGAGTGCTACGCCCACTACACGATCTCGCGCAATGTGAGCGCCCGCCTTAAACGCTTTAATAACATTGAGAGTACGGCACTCTACCCGCCAAGCCGCTACGCCGCTGATCTGCGGATCGGGCCGTACGGCGACTACATCCTCTCCGCGTCACGTCTGGATCGGGCCAAGCGGCTCGATCTGCTGCTCGATGCGGCGGCGCGCATGCGCTCGCCCCTGCCAGTGCTGCTGGCGGGCACCGGCCCGGATCGCCAGCGCCTGGAGGACATCGCGGCGAAGCTGGATCTTGGCGAGCGGGTGCGCTTCCTGGGCTTTGTTAGCGATGCTGAACTGGTGGAACTGTACGCCGGGGCGCGGGCGGTCTACTACGCCCCGGTGGACGAGGATTACGGATTCGCCACGGTGGAGGCGTTCGGTGCGGCGCGCCCCGTGGTGACAACAGATGACGCAGGCGGAGTGCTTGAATTTGTTCAGGATGGGCTGAACGGACTGATCTGCGCCCCCGAGCCTGCCGCCCTTGCCCGCGCCCTGGACGCCGTCGCCGCAGATCCGGCCCTCGCCGAGCGTATGGGCCGTGCCGGTCGCCCTCTGGTGGATGGTATCACCTGGGATAAAGTCGTGGATGCGTTGGTGCCACATACGCTGTAGGGGCGCGTCGCGACGCGCCCCTACCAAGGAATGTTTCCACATGCGTTGTAGGGGCGCGTCGCGACGCGCCCCTACCAAGGAATGTTTTTATGTCAATCGTCGTCATCGGCGGCGGGGCCATCGGCTTGCTGGTGGCCGGTCGTCTGGCCATTGCGGGCCAGCAGCCGAGTGCCCTGCTGGCTCGTCCCAGCAGCGTGGCCGCTCTGTCCGCCCGCCCACTCACCATCTCGCTAAAAGGGACGATCACCGCCGTGCCGCACCTGCGTGTCGCCAGCGGTATCGCCGATCTGCCCGCCGATTGCCGCCACCCTGATCTCGCCATTCTCTGCGTGAAAGGTTACGATACGCCGGGTGCGATCACCACCCTGCGTGAGCTAGGTGCCGGGCGTACCCTCACGCTCCAGAATGGTATCGGCAACGAGGAGATTCTGGCTGAGGCGCTCGGCAGTGAGCATGTTATTTCTGGGGCGATTACCACCTCGGTTGACCTGGCCAACCCCAGCGAGATCATCGTCACCAAGCAGGGCGGGATCGGACTGGCCCCCTGCGAACGGACATCCGCGCTGGAACCCTGGACCGCCGCGCTGACGGCGGCGGGCTTTCGGACACAGATTTTCGAGAACTACCGCTCGATGAAGTGGTCAAAGGCTCTGCTGAACATGCTGGGCAACGCCAGCGCAGCCATCCTGGGCATGTCGGTGGCTGAAGTCTACGCCGACAACCGGCTGGTAAAAATGGAGCGGCGGGCCTTCCGCGAGGCGCTGGCCGTCATGCGGCGGATCGGGGCGAAACCCATAGATCTGCCGAGTTATCCGGCGGCCCTGCTCGCACAGGCGATGGTTTGGCTTCCCACGCCGGTTCTCTTCCCGCTGCTGCGCAAGGTAGTGGCGGGCGGGCGCGGCGGCAAAGACCCCTCGCTGCTGCGCGATCTGCGGGCGGGCCGACAACGCTCCGAGGGCGAGTTCCTCTACGGGGCCATCGCCGCCGAGTCTGCCCGCCAATCCCTCCCCGCCCCGGTGAACGCCAGTCTCTGGCGTATCCTGGGCGGCATCGCGGCGGGAACCATCCCCTGGGATGACTATCGCGGAAAACCCGAAACCTTATTGGCGGCGGTATTGTAGGGGCGCAGGAAGGGGTTGCGCACAGAGTGCGCAACCCCCTCCCGCCTCCCGCCTCCTGCCTCCTGCGCCCTGC
>Ga0007797_1000047_pt1 | contig 27193 bp, 27 predicted proteins | sample CryBogmetaGMA25M_FD_60364 | JGI IMG/M metagenome (GOLD analysis project Ga0007797, IMG submission 60364) | Freshwater microbial communities from Crystal Bog, Wisconsin, USA - MA2.5M | ecosystem: Environmental > Aquatic > Freshwater > Lake | place: Crystal Bog, Wisconsin, USA | collected 2009-07-06 | reverse complement strand
GCGCGTTACAGCGACACCGTGGCGGGCTCGACCATTCTCGCCGGCAAGTTCATTCCCGGCATCCCGCGGTCGACGGTGAGCGCCGAGGTGTCCTGGAAGCATCGCCCGAGCGGCTTCAACGTGGCACTCGAGTTGCGCGGCGTAAGCAAGATATGGGTGGATGATGCCAACAGCGATGCCGCAGAAGCCAATAACACCGCCAACCTGCGTTTTGGCTTTGAACAAAAATCCGGCGGCTGGCAGTTCAAGGAATTCCTGCGAGTCGATAACATGGGTGACCGCCGGGCTTCCGGGTCGGTGATCGTCAACGAAGGCAACAAGCGTTACTTCGAACCCATGCCGGGACGCAATTGGCTCACCGGTGTCTCGGCCAGCCTGGCTTTCTAGCAAAGCCGCCGCGTCCCGCGCGGCACCGGGACGCGGCCGCCATCCGCTCAATGGTCAAACTGCCGGGCGTAGGCCTCGTCGTTGTAAAGAGCCTCGCCGAAGCGGTCGCGGCCGTAGGCGGCGATGATTTTCTGGCCATCGGGAGAGGCGACGAAGGCGACGAATTTCTCTGCAGTGTCCCGCTCCGCTGAGGCGCCAGGCGGCGCGGTCAGGGCGTGGTAGGTATTGACCAGGAACTTGTCGCCGCGAAAGAGGATCACCAGGTCGGGTGCCACGCCCTTTTCCATGATCCAGGTCGAGGAGTCGCTCATGAAGTAGGCGCCCTCGGCGTTGGCCCGCTTTAGGCTGGCGGTCATGAAGTCTTTGGTGACGATGTACCAGGCACCGGCTGGTTCTATGCCCGCCTTCTGCCAGACCTGCATTTCCTTCTGGTGCGTGCCTGAGTTGTCGCCGCGCGAAACGAAGCGGGCGCCGGCCCTGGCGATGCGCTGGTAGGCGTCGGCGGCGCCGGTGGCCTGACCGATGCCGGCCGGGTCGGACTTCGGCCCGACGATATAGAACTCGTTGGAGCCTATCAGGGTCTTGCCGGCAGCCCAGCCGTCCTTGATCGCCTTGTCGACCTGGGCCGGTGCGTGCACCATCACCATGTCGACCTTCTTCTCCTGCAGCAACTTCAACGAAGTGCCGGTGCCGGCCTTGACCCATACCATGCGGGCATCTGCGCGCCTGGCGAATTCCTCGGCCAGGAGTCTGAGCAGTCCCAGTTCGCCGGGGCTGCCGGTGGCGAGCGAAAAGCTGTTCTTGCCGGCGCCGTAGGTGGCGCCGGTTTCGTCTGCGGCGAGCACGGGGAGGACCAGGCCCGCAGTTGCAACGGCGCCGGCGAGCACGACGAGTTTCAGAAATGAGCGACGCATGAGGCTTCCCCTGTCAGCGCTGGGCATTGGGGAAGAACAACTGTTCGCCGCCGATCTTGTACTCGGCGATGGTCTTCTGGCCGGCGTCGGAGACCACCCAGTCGATGAACTTCTGGCCGTCGGCCTGCTTGACGTGGGGGTGCTTGGCCGGGTTGACCAGGATGACGCCGTACTGATTGAACAGCTTCGTATCACCTTCGACGATGATGCCGAGGTCGCCGCGATTCTTGAACGACAGCCAGGTGCCGCGGTCGGCGAGGATGTAGGCGTTCATCGAGGCGGCGGTGTTGAGCGCCGGTCCCATGCCGGAGCCGGTATCGCGATACCAGGCGCCTTTCTTTGCGTCGAGATCGACGCCGGCGGCCTTCCAGTAGCGCAGTTCCGCCGCGTGCGTGCCGCTCTTGTCGCCGCGCGAGACGAAGGGCGCCTTTGCCGCCTCGATGCGGCGCAGGCCTTCGAGAATGTCCTTGCCCGTGGCCTTGGCCGGGTCGGCCTTGGGGCCGGCGACGATGAAGTCGTTGTACATGACTTCCTGGCGCTTGAGACCGAAGCCCTCGGCGACGAATTTTTCCTCGGCCGCCCTGTCATGCACGAATACGACGTCGGCATCGCCGCGCCGCGCCATGTCCAGCGCCTGGCCGGTGCCCAGCGCGACCACGCGCACCTTGATGCCACTGGTCTTTTCGAAGGCCGGCAAGAGGTGGCCGAAAAGGCCCGACTGCTCGGTCGAGGTGGTTGATGAGACGGTGATGTAGCGCTCCTCGGCCGTGCTTGCCGTGGCGGCAAGCACGCTAGCGGCGGCGAGGGCGGAACAGAACAGGCGGCGTGAGATCATGGGATTTCCTCCTTGAGAAAGCGTTGCGCCGCTCCGGTCTGCGGCAAACAGAAAAACTGCCCGACCGGCGTCTGTTCGACAACCCGGCCGCGGTCGATGAAAACGATTTCCTCGGCGAGGCGTCGCGCCTGGCCCAGGTTGTGGGTGGTCATCAGGATGCGGGCGCCGGCGGCGATGTCGGTGATGATGCGTTCCACTTCGCGACTGCTCGCCGGATCGAGGCTGGCGGTCGGCTCATCCAGGATCAGCAGTTGCGGTTCGAGCGCCCAGGCACGGGCCAGCGCCACGCGTTGTTGCTCGCCGCCCGACAGCAGCCGTGCCGGACGCTGTGCCAGCTGCTCCAGCCCGACACGCGCCAGCGCCTGCCTTGCGCGCTGCTCGCTTTCGGCGGCCGTGTGACCCTTCAGCTTGAGGCCGTAGATCACGTTGGCCAGTGCCGTGGTGCGCAGCATCACCGGCCGCTGGAAGACCATGGCCTGGGTCAGCACCCCGGGCCAGTGCATTCTGCCGCTGCCGGGATGGAGCAGGCCGTGGATCAGGCGCAGCAGCGTGCTTTTGCCGGCGCCGTTGGGGCCGAGGATGACGGTACGCTGCGCCGCGAGCGTCAGCGAAACGTCGTCGATGATGTTCGTACCTCCCTCGGTCAGGCCCAGATGATCGATTGCAAGCCAGGCGCCCATGCTCAGCCCCACTTCCTCTGCGCCCAGCCGCGCAGCGCATAGGCCAGGGCATTGATCGCCAGCACCAGGGCGATGAGTATGAAGCCCAGCGCCAATGCCAGCGGCAGGTCGCCCTTGCTGGTTTCCAGGGCGATGGTGGTCGTCATGACGCGGGTCACGCCGTCGATGTTGCCACCGACGATCATCACCGCGCCGACTTCGGCGATGGCGCGCCCGAACCCGGCGAGAGCCGCCGTCGTCAGCGAAAAGCGGCCGTCCCACAACAGTGTCGCCGCGGCCCGGGTGCGCCCGGCGCCCAGCGAGCGCAATTGCTCGCGGTACTCGCTCCAGGCATCGGCAATCACCTGCCGGGTCAGCGCCGCGACAATCGGCGTGACCAGAATGGCCTGCGCGATGATCATGGCGGAGGGAGAGAACAGCAGGCCGAAGCGACCCAGCGGACCGGCCCGGGAAAGCAGCAGATACACCAACAGGCCGACCACCACCGGCGGCAGACCCATGAGGCCGTTGAACAGCACGATCAGCACGCGCCGCCCCGGAAAGCGACCCACCGCCAGCAGTGCGCCCATCGGCATGCCTGCCACACACGCAATCAGTGTGGCGGACAGGCTCACGCGCAGGCTGAGGAAGACGATGTCGGCGAGGCGGGCATCGGCTCCGGCGACAAGCTGCCAGGCGGTGATCAGGGGTTGGTTGAACTCGTGCATGTCCGCACTTGCTATCTATGCAGCGCTCTACATATGGGCCGGCAAGCGTAAGCTATGCAGACAAAGGATCATATATGTCGCCCGCTGCAACAAGAATTCATAAATCGAAAGTTTCGCTGCCCCGTTTGCGCTGGGCCTGGGATTTCGGCCCTCTGTTGGGGGATGTCGACACCAGCCGCCTGCTCGCTTTGCTCACTGCGCTTGTGGCCGAGGGGGCTTTGGGCAACGCGGCGAAGCAGGCCGGCATGTCCTACCGCTCGGCTTGGGGCTTGCTTCGCGACTGCGAGCAGGCCATGGGGGCGGCGCTGGTGAACATGGAACGCGGCCGGGGAACGCGGCTGACCGACTTTGGCGCCTCGCTGGTGCAACTCGATGCCGCCGCCCATCTGGCACTGGACGCGGTGCACGCGCCATGGCAGCGCCGGCTGGAGGACTTGCTGGCGCCCGTGGTGCGGGCCGTTCCGGAACGGCTGCGGCTGGCCGCGAGCCACGATCTGGCGTTGGCCGACTGGATCGAACATGGCCGCCGCATCAGTTTCGATCTGTTCTGGCGTGGCAGCGAAGAAGCACTGTCGAGTCTGGGGCGCGACGAGTGTGATGTCGTCGGCTTTCATGTGCCGGAAATCTGGAGTGCGGGGCAGGTGGCGAACTGGCTCGGACGCTGGCTGAAGCCGCAACTGCACGCCTGCATGCCGCTGATGCGCCGTCGCCAGGGATTGATCGTGGCGCGCGGCAATCCGCATCGCCTGCAAACCCTGGCCGATGCTTCCCGCCGCGGTCTGCGCATGGTGAACCGTCAGCGCGGCTCGGGCACGCGCAGCCTGATCGACCAGTTGCTGGCGGCCAACGGCCTGCAGCCGGCAAGCATCGACGGCTACGCCCACGAGGAATTCACCCACGAAGCCATCGCCGCCACGGTGGCCGCCGGGCAGGCCGACGTCGGCTTCGGCATAGAGGCGGCGGCGATGCGCTATGACCTTGGCTTTGTCCCGGTGGTCTGGGAGCGCTACGGCTTTGCCATGCTCGCCGCCACGGCGGCCAGCCTGGAAGGCCGGCAGTTCCTGGCGCGACTGCACGGCAACACCTTCCGCCAGCGCCTGATCGCCTTGCCCGGCTATGAGCCGCTGCCGCCGCGCGCGCCCGGCGCATGGGACGAGTTTCTGGCCTGATGAGAAAAATCCACCGCAGAGGCGCGGAGGCGCAGAGGTAACGCAGAGGAAGACAAGAACAATGCGTACTTTTGCTTTTCTCTGCGCCTCCGCGCCTCTGCGGTAAAGCCTTCGCTTCTTTCAGTACTCGACAGCGAACTCGGTCGCCTGCCAGATCGCCCGCTTGGCGTCGAGTTCCGTAGCGACATCGGCGCCGCCGATCAGCGTGTATTCGATGCCGGCGGCTTCGAGTCCGGCTACCAGTTCGCGGCGCGGTTCCTGGCCGGCGCAGATGACCACGGTATCGACCTCGAGCAGGCGCGGTTTGCCCTCGACCGCAATGTGCAGTCCGGCATCGTCGATCTTCAGGTAGTCGACGCCGCCCTGCATCTGCACGCCGCGCTTCTGCAGCAGCAGACGGCGCGCCCAGCCGGTGGTTTTGCCCAGGCCGTCGCCGACCTTGCTGGACTTCCTTTGCAGCAGCCAGACTTCGCGCGGCGTGACCGGCATCTGCGGTGCTGCCAGACCGCCGCGCCTGTCCTGATAGTCGGGATCGATGCCCCATTCCTTGCGGTAGGCGTCGATGGCGCCGCCCGGCGGGAGCGAATGCGTCAGCAGTTCCGCGACATCGAAGCCGATGCCGCCGGCACCGATGACCGCGACTTTCTTTCCGGCCTGTTTGCGGCCTTCAATCAGGTCGATGTAACTGGTCACTTTCGGATGGTCGATGCCGGCAATGGCCGGTGTCCGCGGCACGATGCCGGTGGCGACGACGACATGTTCGTAGCCCTGGAAGTCGGCGCTGGTGACGCGGCGATTGAGTTGCACCTCGACCTTGAGGTCCGCCAGGCGGGTGCGGAAATAGCGCAGGGTTTCGCCGAATTCCTCCTTGCCCGGAATGCGCCGCGCCAGGTTGAACTGGCCGCCGATTTCGGCGGCGGAATCGAACAGCGTCACGCGGTGGCCGCGCTCGGCCAGTTGTGTGGCCGCCGCCAGCCCGGCGGGACCGGCGCCAACGACGGCAACCCGCCTGGGCACCGTCGCCGCTTCCACCGTGACGTCGAGTTCGTGGCAGGCGAAGGGATTGACCAGGCAGGAGCACAACTGGTGCGAGAAGATATGGTCGAGGCAGGCCTGGTTGCAGGCGATGCAGGTGTTGATCGCATCGGCGCGGCCGGCGGCAGCCTTGTTCACGAACTCGGCATCGGCGAGGAAGGGTCGCGCCATCGACACCATGTCGGCATCGCCGCGGGCGAGGACGTCCTCGGCCACTTGCGGATCGTTGATGCGGTTGGTGGTGATCAGCGGAATCTTCACCTGGCCCTGCATGCGTCGTGTTACCCAGGCATAGGCGGCGCGCGGCACCATGGTGGCGATGGTCGGAATGCGCGCCTCGTGCCAGCCGACGCCGGTGTTGATGAGGGTGGCGCCGGCCTTCTCGACTTCCCTGGCCATCGTCACCACCTCGTCCCAGGTGCTGCCGCCCTCGACCAGGTCGAGCATGGACAGGCGGAAAATGATGATGAAGTCGGCACCGACGCGCGCCCGCACGGCGCGGATCACTTCGAGGCCGAAGCGCAGGCGGTTCTCCAGGCTGCCGCCCCAGCGATCGTCGCGGTGGTTGGTCTGCGGCGCGATGAACTGGTTGATCAGGTAGCCTTCCGAGCCCATGATCTCGACGCCGTCATAGCCGGCGAACCGGCACATCGCCGCGCACTGCGCGTAGTCGTCGATGGTCTGCAGGATTTCGTCTTCGCTCAGCGCGTGGGGCGTGGCCGGATTGATCGGCGCCTTCAGCGCCGAGGGCGCCACCGGGCGCTTGCTGTAGGCGTAGCGGCCGGTATGCAGGATCTGCACGCAGATCTTGCTGCCATGGGCGTGCACCGCAGCGGTAATGACGCGGTGCTTTCCCGCCTCGATCTCGTTGTCCAGGATCGAGGCGCCCGGCATGACGACGCTGTCCTTGTTGGGCGCAAAGCCACCGGTGACGATCAGGCCGACGCCGCCTTTGGCGCGCGCGGCATAAAAGGCCGCGAGGCGGTCGTGGCTGTTGCCGATGTCTTCCAGGCCGGTATGCATCGAGCCCATCAGGACACGGTTTTTCAGCGTGGTGAAGCCCAGGTCCAGCGGGGCCAGCAGGTGCGGGTAGGCGTCGCTCATGGTGTGCTTGTCCGGTAATTGACGCCTGAATTCTATCCGACAAAAAAAGCCGGCCCTTGTTGCGGGCCGGCGTTTAATGGCGGGGAAAGCGACTTACTTGGCGGCCTTGGCGTCGGCTTCGCACTTCTTCATGAAGGTGGCCTTGGCGGCACCGGCGAGCGGCTTGCCTTCCTTGCTGACGGCCTTCTCTGCGCAACCCGGCTTGGCGGCTTCCGCGGGTTTGGCAGCTTCTGCCGGCTTGCCGGCGCCCTCGCACTTCTTGACCGAGGCGGCCTTGGCCGCGCCGTGCAATGGCTTGCCATTCTTGTCTATTGCCTTGGCCTCGCAGTCGCTTGCTGCGGCTGCGGGTTTGGCCGCTTCAGCGGCTTTTGCCGGTTCAGCCGCCTTGGCCGGAGCGGCTTTCGCGTCCTTGGCCGGGGCGGCGGCGGGAGTTGCAGCGGCGGCTTTTTCCGGCGCAGCAATGGCGACGCCGGCCGCGAACAGGGCGCAAAGGGCAACAGCAATCAGTTTGTGCATGGTGGTCTCCTTGATTTAGTGGCGGTCGCAATGGATTCTTCGGCCGTGCCTGTTTAACGCAGCCGTACCCGCCTAGTTGACCGGGTCGTCGCCGGGGTCAGCCCTGAGGGCGGCTTCCTGGCGATCGAGGAATTCCTGCATGCTGTCGATGCCGCGCAATTTCAGCACGGTGGCGCGCACGGCGGCTTCCAGCAGCACGGCGAGGTTGCGGCCGGCGGCAACCGGAATCGTGACGCGCCGGATCGGCACGCCGAGAATGGTCTCATTCTGCGCATCGAGCGGCAGGCGGGCGGCGTCCGGCACGCCCGGGGTCGGTTTTTGCAGATGCACGATGAGTTTGAGGCGCATCTTGCGCCGGCAGGCCGTTTCGCCGAAGACAGTGCGGATGTTGAGCAGCCCGAGACCGCGCACTTCGAGGAAGTCCTTGAGCAGTTCCGGGCAGCGCCCCTCCAGCGTATCCGCGCCGATGCGCGATACTTCGACCACGTCGTCGGCGACCAGGCCGTGCCCGCGCGAAATCAGTTCAAGACCGAGTTCGCTCTTGCCGACGCCGGAATCGCCGGTAATCAGCACGCCCATGCCCAGCACGTCCATGAAGACGCCGTGCAGGGTGCCGGTTTCCGCCAACTGGCGCGAGACAAAGGCGCGCAGCGTATCGATGACAAACGCCGAGGACAGCGGCGTCTGCAGCAGGGGTGTGCCCGAGGCCTCACAACCGCGGCGGACGTCGTCGGTTATTTTGCAGCCGTCGGCAATGATGATGGCGGGCGGATGGGCGTCGTAGATCTCTTCCATGTGATGCGCCATCTTCTCCGGTGCGTGGCGCGCCGACCAGGCCGCTTCCGGCATGCCGATGACCTGCAGGCGTTCCGGGTGCATCAGGTTGAGGTGGCCGATCAGGTCGGCAGGCGACACCACGTGCTCGGTGGTGCCGAGCGTCCGCGTCATGCTGCCGCTGACCCAGGAGAGCTGGAGTCGCTCCCGGTTGCGTTCAAACAGCTGGGAAACGACTAGTTGGCGTGCCAATTGGCGAAGAGGCCATGCAGTGCCGCGGCATCCGGCGCGGTGGCGAGCTGATCGCGAAAGGCCCGGTCGGAGAACATTTGCGCCAGTTCGGAAAGCAACTGCAAATGATGCTCGTTGGCCGCTTCCGGCACCAACAGCACAAAAATCAGGCTGACCGGCTTGCCATCGGGGGCGTCGAACTGCACCGGCGACTCAAGGCGGACAAACGCACCGACGGGAGTCTTGAGCCCCTTGATGCGTCCATGGGGAATCGCGATGCCCTGGCCGAGGCCGGTGGAGCCCAGTTTCTCGCGCGCGAACAAAGCGTCATAAACCACGCTGCGGCCGACACTCTGGTGATTCTCGAAAAGAATGCCCGCCTGCTCGAAGACGCGCTTCTTGCTGCTGGCGTCGAGATTGGCCACCACGTTATGGATTGGCAGCAGGCTGGCGATCTGATTCATGGCGGGAGCAAGTATGGGGCGGGACCCGGGCGACGAGGAGTGGCGGCAACGGCGGCGCGCAGTATAACGCTATCCGGCGGCCGCCGTCTCCGGCGCAAGCGCACGGAGACGGTCAGCTAGCGCCGTTGCCTTCCGGCCTGGAGCCCGCGGCGCCGACCTATTCGACTTCCGGGCGCTTGTCGTGGTTGTGGTTGGAGACCTTTTCCTTGTGTTTCACCACCTGGCGGTCGAGCTTGTCGGCCACCAGGTCGATGGCGGCATAGAGATCGGTATCGGTGGCATCGGCGTAGATGTCCTTGCCCTTGACGTGGAGCGTGACTTCCGCCTTCTGTTGCAGTTTTTCGACCGACAGGATGACGTGCGAACTGGTCACCTGGTCAAAGTGCCGCAGCACCCGATCGAGCTTGCCCGTGACGTATTCACGAATGGCCGGGGTGACTTCAATGTGGTGTCCGGTGATGTTGAGATTCATGATGTCTCCTTGTCAGAAGGATTGTCTCAGAGAACTTTCCTGAGGTTAACCGGCGGGATGCCGAGCAGTTCGCGGTACTTCGCTACGGTGCGACGTGCCACTACGATGCCCTGCTCGCCGAGGATTTCCGCAAGACGGGCGTCCGAGAGCGGCTTTTTGCCGTTCTCGGCACCGACCAATTGCTTGATCAATGCCCGAATTGCGGTTGAGGAAGCCGCGCCGCCGGTATCGGTGGCGACGTGGCTGCCAAAAAAGTATTTGAGTTCATAGATGCCGCGCGGACTCGCCAGATATTTATGCGTCGTCACGCGTGAAATCGTCGATTCGTGGAGATTGACCGTCTCGGCGATCTCGCGCAGGGTCAGCGGGCGCATGGCGACCTCGCCGTGGTCGAAGAAGGCGCGCTGACGGTCAACGATCGCCTGCGAGACGCGCAGAATGGTGTCGAAGCGCTGTTGCACGTTCTTGATCAGCCATTTGGCTTCCTGCAACTGGCTGGCGAGCCCGGCCGACGAGCCGTTGCCGCCGCGATGGCGGTGCAGGATGTCGGCATAGAGGCGGTTGATGCGCAGGCGCGGCATGGCGTCCCGGTTGAGGCTGACGAGCCATTGGCCGTGCAGCTTCTTGACCGCGACGTCGGGCACCACATAGCGCGTGTCGATCGGCGCGTATTGTGCACCGGGACGCGGATTCAAGGAACGGATCAGGGTTTGCGCGATGCGCAGTTCGTCGTCGTCGCAGCCCAGCGATTTCCGGATGCGGGCAAAGTCGCGGGCCGCCAGATGCTCGAGGTGGCCGTTGACAATGGCCAGCGCCAGCTTACCTGCCGCCGAGTCCGGCAGGCATTTCAGTTGCAGCGACAGGCATTCCTTTGCATTGCGCGCGCCGATGCCGGGCGGATCGAGATTCTGCAGGTGGCGCAGGGCGATGCCGAGCTCTTCCAGCAGCGCCTCGTGCACCTCGTCGTCTTCGCTGACCAAGAGATCGATCAGCTCGTCCAGCGGTTGCGTCAGGTAGCCGTCGTCGTTCAGAGCCTCGATCAGAAAGCCCACCAGTGCCCGTTCGCGATCGGGCAACTGGGTCATGGCCACCTGCGCCCCGAGGTGCTCGCGCAGCGATGTCGAGGCGGCCTGCGTCTCGCCGCTGTCAAGATCGTCATCATTGGGATCGCGCTGGCCGTGGCTGCCGGAAAAGTCCATGCCCCAGCCTTCATCATCGCCGCCGCGCGGTTCCTGGCGCTCGTCGCTTTCAGCCGGCGTGATGGTCTGCGGCGTTGCCATGGCATCCGTCGCAGGGTTGAAGGCCGGCTCGCCGGGTTCATCCCTTTCCAGCAGCGGATTTTCCTGCAGGGCCTGATCGATTTCGGCGTTCAACTCCAGCGTCGACAACTGCAACAACCTGATCGACTGCTGCAATTGAGGCGTCAGTGCCAGATGCTGCGAAAGCCTGAGCTGGAGTCCTTGCCTCATTGCGTCATTACATTCTGAAATGCTCGCCGAGATAAACCCGGCGCACACTTTCATTATCGACTATCTCGGCCGGCTGTCCAGCAGCAAGAACTTCGCCGGCGTTGATTATCGTGGCGTGATCGCAAATACCCAGGGTTTCCCGGACATTGTGGTCGGTGATCAGGACGCCGATGCCGCTTTCCTTGAGATAGCGGATGATCTTCTGGATGTCGATGACGGCGATCGGGTCGACCCCGGCAAAGGGCTCGTCAAGCAGGATGAAGCGCGGGCTGGTGGCCAGTGCGCGGGCGATCTCGACGCGGCGGCGTTCGCCGCCGGAGAGCGATGCCGCCAGATTCTTGCGAATGTGGGTGATGTGCAGCTCCTCCAGCAGGGTTTCTTCCCGCTCATCGACCGTGGCTTCGTCCATGTCCTGCAGTTCCAGCACGGCGCGCACGTTCTCGGCTACCGTGAGTTTTCTGAACACCGAGTTTTCCTGCGGCAGATAGGACAGGCCGAGTTTGGCGCGCTGGTGAATCGGCATGTGGGTCAGGCGCTGGTGCTCGCCGCCGTGTTCGATGCGGATTTCCCCTCCGTCGGCGGCGACCAGGCCGACAATCATGTAGAAGCAGGTGGTCTTGCCGGCGCCGTTGGGACCGAGCAAACCCACCACTTCGCCGGCGGCGACATCGAAGGACACATCGGTGACAACCGTCCGCGACTTGTACTTCTTGCGCAGGTTGTGCGCCGAGAGCGTGGCGACGGCGGTGTTCATTCGGCGAATTCTCCCGCCGGCTGCTTGAGCAAACGGCGGATGATGTCGCTGGCAAATCCGCGGCCCTGCAGAAAACGCGCCTGGCGCGCCCAGTCGCGGGCGTCGCCCGGCGCCGCGGAAAACTTCCGCTGCCAGACAGTGCGGGCGCGTTCGAGTTCGTCGGGCAAGGCCTCCGGCGCCAGCTGCGCCTCGATCAATTCGCTGCTGACGCCGCGGGTCTTCAGGTTCTGGCGCAAGCGCGAGGCGCCGAGGCGGGCCGCGTTGCCACGCACATAGCATTCTGCGGCGCGGCTGTCGGATTGCAACTGCGAGGCCTGCAGTTCGGCGATCACCGCCTCGATTTCTTCCTTTGTGCCGTCGGCAGCCAGTTTGCGCGTCAGTTCGGCGCGGGTGTGCTCGCGCCGGGACAGCAGTCTTATGGCCTTCCGGCGCAGTTCATTCGACATCGGGGTGACCGTAACGAGTGTCATTCAAGCTGACAAACCCGGTTGATGCGACGCAAGGGCGCAAGGGAAACCGCTGCCTGCAGCTTTCCCGGTGTTTCCCCGCCTTTGCGCCCAACGTCCTTTTGCGGCGTGCATTCTCTGCGGCTAGCCTTTCGCCGGCTCGGCCGTGCCGAGCACCGCTACGCCGACGGCCTCGCGCACCCGGTTCTCGATTTCCACGGCGATGTCGGCGTGTTCGCGCAGGAACTCGCGGGCGTTGTCCTTGCCCTGGCCGATCTTTTCGCCCTTGTAGGCATACCAGGCGCCGGATTTCTCGACGATCTTGTGTTCGACGCCGAGTTCGACGATCTCGCCCTGACGCGAAATGCCTTCGCCGTAGAGGATGTCGAAATGGGCTTCGCGGAAGGGCGGCGCGACCTTGTTCTTGACGACCTTGACCTTGGTCTCGTTGCCGATCACCTCGTCGCCCTTCTTGATGGCGCCGGTGCGGCGGATGTCCATGCGCACCGAAGCGTAGAACTTCAGCGCATTGCCGCCGGTGGTGGTCTCGGGGTTGCCGAACATGACGCCGATCTTCATGCGGATCTGGTTGATGAAGATGACCAGGGTGTTGGTGCGCTTGATGTTGGCGGTCAGCTTGCGCAATGCCTGGCTCATCAACCGCGCCTGCAGGCCGGGCAACTGGTCGCCCATTTCGCCCTCGATTTCGGCGCGCGGCGTCAGTGCCGCCACGGAATCGATGACGATGCAATCGACGCCGCCCGAGCGCACCAGCATGTCGGTGATTTCCAGACCCTGTTCGCCGGTGTCGGGTTGCGAAATCAGCAGGTCGGGCACGTTCACGCCGAGTTTTGCCGCATAGCCCGGGTCGAGCGCGTTTTCGGCGTCGATATAGGCGGCGACCCCGCCGGCTTTCTGGATCTCGGCGACGATATGCAGGCACAGCGTGGTCTTGCCCGAGGACTCCGGTCCGTAGACCTCGACCACCCGCCCGCGCGGCAGGCCGCCTATGCCTAAAGCAATATCCAATCCGAGTGATCCGGTGGACACGGTCTGGATGTCGTCGATCGCCAGACCTTCGCCCATTTTCATGATGGAGCCCTTGCCGAACTGCTTCTCGATCTGTGCCAGGGCGGCCTGCAGTGCCTTGCTCTTGTTCTCGTCCATTTGAATGCGTCCTTCAGAAGTTGGTTCGATTATGGCATGGATGGCACAGTTTTTGCGCTACCCGATCGTGTCATGCGCTGTCGAGCCGGATCAGCAGGCCGCGCAAGGCGTGAATCACTGCCTGGCGGCGGATGGCCTCGCGGTCTCCGGCAAAAACTGCGGTTTCTGCGCCGGCGGTTTCAGTCGTTCGACACCAGGCAAAGCATACGGTCCCCACTGGCTTACCAGGTGAGCCACCGCCGGGTCCGGCGATTCCAGTTATCGCCAATGAAATCAGTGCATTGGAGTGAGCCAGAGCGCCCGCCGCCATTTCCGCCGCGATTTCAGGGCTCACTGCGCCGAATTGTTCCAGCGTTTCCGGGCGGACGCCGAGCATTTCGATCTTGGCCTCGTTGGCATAGGTCACAAAGCCACGCTCGAACCAGGCGGAACTGCCGCTCGTGTGAGTGATCACTTGCGCTGCCCAGCCTCCGGTGCATGACTCGGCGGTGGCGAGTAGGGCTCCGTGGCGGCGACAGGCGAGGCCGACGGCTGCGGACAGGGCGACGAGTTCGGCGTCCATCAGAACAGCGAGTCGACAACAGCCTTGATCACCGCCAGCGTCAGCACCGTGTAGCCGGCGGCAATGACGTCGTCCATCATCACGCCGAAGCCGTTCTTCACCTGGGAGTCGAAGAACCTGGCCGGCTGCGGCTTGACGATGTCGTAGAAGCGGAACCACAGGAATGCCGCCAGCTGCCAGAGGAAGTCCGGCGGCGTCAGCAACAGCACTCCCCAGAAGGGCACGATTTCGTCCCAGACGATGGCGCCGTGATCGACCACACCCAGGGCGCGACCGGTGATCTGGCAAGCCGCAACACCCACGGCGAAGGCCAGCAGAAGGAATATGCCAAGTGCCAGGTCGCTGTCCAGATACAGGCGCAAAAGCGGGAAAGTGAGCCAGGCGAAGGCGGTGCCCGCCGTGCCCGGCGCGAAGGGTGAAAGCCCGCTGCCCATGCCGCAGGCGATGAAATGCGCCGGGTGGTGCAGCAGGAATTTGAGCGGAGGTGGAGGTAGTCTGGCCATGACTGTCCTAGGGCAAGGGTCCGGTCCGGGAGGATCGCGGCATATCCGAGGATACCGTCCCTTCCCCTTCGGGTCGGGACATATCCGAGGATACCGTCCCTCCCCCTTCGGGTCGGGACATAAAGTGATCATAGCCGCGCCGGCCGGGCGTGATGTCCTTGCCGTCCCGGTCGCAGAGCACAAGTTCGCCGGGTGGCCCGGGCTCGACTTCGCCAATGCGGGTCAGCGGCAGGTCGAGTGTGTCGGCCAGGGCTGCGATGCTGCTGTCGAAGCTGCTTGCCGAGGTGAACAGCAGTTCGTAATCGTCGCCGCCGGCCAGCAGGCAGTCGCGCTCCAGTCCTGCCGCGGGCAGTCCGGCGATGTGCAGGCGGGCGGCAACTGCGGATTGTTCCAGGATGTGCCCGAGATCGGCCAGCAGCCCGTCGGAAACATCGATGGCAGCGCTGGCGATTCCGCGCAGGGCCAGGCCCAGCGCCACTCTCGGTTGCGGCCGATGCAGTGCCGCCAGGCAGGCCGCGAGCAAGGGTTCGGCCAGAGCGGTGCGTCCCTGCAGGTGCGCCAGACCCAGCGCCGCGCGTCCCGGCCGGCCGGATATCCAGATCGAATCGCCCGGCCTGGCGCCGTCGCGGCGCAAGGCTTGCCCGGCGGGGGTTTCGCCGAGGATGGTGACGCAAAAGGCGCGCGGTCCGCGGGTGGTGTCGCCGCCGATCAGATCGACGCCGAAGCGGGTCGCACAGTCGAAGAAGCCACGGGCGAATCCATCGATCCAGTCGGCCGACGCTTCCGGCAAGGCGAGTGCAAGCGTTGCCCAGCGCGGCTGTGCGCCCATCGCCGCCATGTCCGAGACATTCACCGCGAGGGTCTTCCAGCCCAGCGCTTCCGGATCGGTGTCTGCCAGGAAATGCGTGCCCTCGACCAACAGGTCGGTCGATACCACCAGTTCCTGCCCGGGCGTCGGCACGACCAGCGCGCCGTCGTCGCCGACGCCAAGCACCGTGTGGCGCGTCGGGCGCTTGAAGAAATGATCGATCAATTCAAATTCGGAAGACATGAAAACCTTTTTGCCACAGAGGACACAGAGATCACAGAGGAAAAACAAGGGGGTTTTCTCTGTGCCCTCTGTGTCCTCTGTGGCTATTTGGTTCTTGCTTCTCCGGGCCGCAGTACCCCGGCCAGCTTGTCCAGTACGCCATTGACGAACTTGTGGCCGTCGGTGCCGCCGAAGGTCTTCGCCAGTTCTATGGCCTCGTTGATGATTACGCGGTAGGGCGTTTCCGCATGCAGTTTGAGTTCGCAGGCGCCGAGCAGCAGGATGCAGCGCTCGATGGGCGAGATTTCGTCCCAGTTTCGGTCGATGAACGGCGCCAGATCGAGCTTGAGCGCCTCGGCCTCCTGTCGCGTCTGGGCCAGCAGGATTCCGTAGAGTTCGTTGTCGGCCTTGTCGAAACCGGCTACGCCTTCAGCCTGGACTTGAATCGCCGCCGCGTCCTGGTCGCCCACCTGCCACTGGTAGAGGCCCTGGATGATGAACTCGCGGGCGCGTCGTCGTGGCGACTTGCCGCCGCTCATTGCTTGACGGCCTTCAGCAGATTCGCCATCTCGACGGCGGCCTGCGCCGCCTCGGTGCCCTTCTGCACCATGCGCACCAGCGCCTGGTCGTCGTTCTCGGTGGTCAGCACCGCGTTGGCGATCGGAATGCCGGTGTTCAACTGCACGTCGGTGATGCCTCGCGCCGACTCGTTGGAGACGATCTCGAAATGATAGGTCTCGCCGCGTATCACGGCACCCAGCGCCACCAGCGCATCAAAACGGCCGCTTTGCGCCAGGGCCTGCAGCGCCAGCGGCACTTCCAGTGCGCCGGGAACGGTCGTGCAGGTGATGTCGGCATCGGCGACGCCCAGTCGCGCCAGTTCGGCCAGGCAGCCGGACAGCAGCCCTGCGCCGATGTCCTCGTTGAAGCGGCTTTGCACCACAGCGAGGCGCAGTCCCTTGCCGGTCAGATCGGGTTCGATTTCGCGGACGCTCATGACACTTGTTCTCCTGCCTGGGTGAGATAGCCGGTGATTTCGAGGCCGAAGCCGGCCATGCTCGGCATTTTTCTCGGGCTGCCCATCAGGCGCATCTTGCCGACGCCGACTTCACGCAATATCTGGGCGCCGATGCCGTAGATGCGCGGATCCCATTTTTGCGACGGGCGCGTCGTCTGGTCTGCCTTCAGGGCGGACAGCAAGGCATTGCCGGTTTCCTGCCGGTGCAGCAGCACCACCACGCCACTACCTTGCCCGGCAATCGAGCGCAGCGCCAGATCGACGCTGTAGGTATGGCCGCGACTCTTGTTGTCGAGGAAGTCCAGCACGCAGATCGAGTCATGGACGCGCACCAGCGTTTCCTCGGCGGCGACGATCTCGCCGCAGGAAAGCGCCAGATGCACATCGCCGCTGCTGCGGTCGGCAAAGGCCCGCAGGCGGAAGGCGCCTTGCGCGCATTCGATCTGCTTGTCGGCGACGCACTCGACCAGTTTTTCGGTTTCCGAACGGTAGTGAATCAGATCGCGAATGGTGCCTATCTTGAGTTCGTGGGTGGCGGCAAATTCGAGCAGGTCCGGCAGGCGCGCCATGGTGCCGTCTTCCTTGAGGATCTCGCAGATCACCGCCGCCGGTGTCTGGCCCGCCAGCTGGGCGAAGTCGCAGCCGGCCTCGGTATGCCCGGCGCGCACCAGCACGCCGCCGTTTTGCGCCATCAACGGAAAAATGTGGCCGGGCTGGACGATGTCCGCGGCCGCCGCGTTCTTCGCCACTGCAGCGGCAACCGTGCGCGAGCGATCCTGCGCCGAGATGCCGGTGGTGACGCCTTCCGCGGCTTCGATCGAGACGGTGAAGGCGGTTCCGTGCTGCGCCTTGTTGTCGCGCACCATCAGCGGCAGGTCGAGCTGGCGGCAGCGGTCTTCGGTCAGCGTCAGGCAGATCAGCCCGCGCCCCCACTTGGCCATGAAATTGATCGCTTCGGGCGTCACATGGTCGGCGGCAAGCACCAGATCACCTTCGTTTTCGCGGTCTTCTTCATCGACCAGGATCACCATGCGGCCGGCGCGCATGTCGGCGACGATATCAAGAACGGGGCTGATGCTCATGGCAGGGGAGTCTCTGTCGGGGAAAGGCGCGCATTCTACGCCGCGGCAGTGCCTGCCGTCAGCAGGCGTCCGGCATCGCGGCCGATCAGGGGGTTTGGAGTCCAACGCCTTGATTCATCAACTGTCATATGGTTAGGGCTCCAAAAATACCGTCGTCGATACCGTCATCTCGGCTGGATGATGTTGGACACCGGCGGTCATCTCGACGACATTGATAACTTACACAACAGAACCTGATGTCACTCACGCCACTTCAACGATTTTCTCACCTGCAGCCAAGGCCGATTCAATCCTTGGCAACAGCGGGGCAAACCACTTGAGCAAAGCCTGCGTACTCGTGTTTCCAATGCGTAGCCACACAAATGGCCGGGCCTGTCGGCACGACGGAAATACGAATGGCAAAGTCCTCGTCCTTGGTAATGATCGCTGCACCCATGGTGATGGCGTAATTCCAGATTGCCGGGTCATCCGCACCGGCCATGTCGAGGTCGAAGCCGTGCTCTGACTGATGGCCCTGCGCTCCAAGGTATTTCGCCAGGGCAGGCGGCAGCTGCGCATCGACTACAAATCGCATCAGGCAGCTTGGAGGACGGGATGATCGAATTGCCGGGCGGCGTATTCCAGTGTCGCAGTGATGTCTTCGGCTTCGAGATAGGGATAGTCGGCGAGGATTTCATCACGAGGGACCCCTGCCGCAAGCAAATCGAGGACGTCCTTTACACGAATGCGTAGTCCGCGAATGCAAGGCCTGCCGCCGCATTGATGGGGATTGACGGTGATTCGGTGGAGTTGATTCATGTTGCCCCCATGATGAAAGATTTGAACCGGCTCTCATTTGATTTCGAGGCCCATTGGAGCGCGAACTCCCCATCGTCATAGTAATTAGAAGTAAAAACAAGAAAGCATCAAGGGGCACACCAAGAGTTTCGTCAAGTCCAGGAATTGACTTGTTCCTTGCTGAGCATCCGCTCGACATACCGTGCGATCAGGTCGATTTCGAGGTTGACGCGACTGCCGGCCTTGAGGTTCCTCAAGGTCGTCACCTTGACCGTGTGCGGAATCAGGTTGATCGAGAAGCAGCGGCCCTTGACGCGGTTGGTGGTGAGCGACACGCCGTCCACGGTGACCGAACCCTTGCGCGCGATGAACTTGGCGAGTTTTTTCGGCGCCTTGATCACCAGTTCATGCGATTCGCCGACCGGCTCGAATTTCAACACTTCGCCGACGCCGTCGACATGGCCCGACACCAGATGGCCGCCGATGAAGTCCGACAGGCGCATGGCCTTTTCCAGATTCACCTCGCCGCCGGCGGCATCGAGGCCGACCGTGCAATCGAGCGTCTCGCGCGAGACGTCGATCTGGTAGCTGCCTTTCTTCTTCGCGATCACGGTCAGACAGACGCCGCCGTGTGCGATGGAATCGCCGAGGGCGACATCGCCGAGCTTGAGGCCGGGCGCTGCGACGGTGAGTCGCAGGCCCTGTTCCAGAGGGGTGACGTGGCTGATTATTCCTGTGGCGGTGATGATGCCGGTGAACATGGGAAGCACTCCAGAAAGTTAGCGCAGGGCAAGCTCGAGGGTAGGCAGAAACTGTTCCGCCGGCTGGAAGCCGACGACGCGCAGATCGACCAGTTCGCGGCCGGCGGCGTCGAAGAAGATGATGCCCGGCGGACCGAACAGGCCGAAGCGCTTGAGCAGCGCGGTGTCCGCTGCGGTATTGGCGGTGACATCGGCCTTCAGCAGCACGAACTGCTTCAGGCGCGCGGCGACTTGCGGATCGGCGAAGGTGAAACGCTCCATTTCCTTGCAGCTGACGCACCAGTCGGCGTAGAAATCCAGCATCACCGGCTTGCCGGCGGATTTCGACGCGGCGAGCCGCGCCTCGAATTGTTCGATCGTCGCGACATGCTCGAAAGTAGTCGCCGGGACTTCCGCCGCCACACCGCTGCGCAGAAAACCCAGCGGCTGCAACGGGTCGCGGGCGCCGCCGAGCATGCCGACCAGCATCGCCGCGCCGCCGACCACCAGCATCACGCCGAGACCCTTGCCCAGGCGCTGCCAGGCGTGGGCATGGGGCGGCAGGGGGTCCAGCGCATGCAGAAAAATTGCCGGAATGATCATCAACAGCGCCCAGCCGAGCATTTGCAGCCACAGCGGAATGACGGGCGACACCAGCCAGAGGGCGGTGGCGAGCATGACGACGCCGAAGAACTTCTTGACGCCTTCCATCCACGGCCCGGACTTCGGCAGCAGCGAGCGGGAAAAGGCGCCCACCAGCAACAGCGGCGCCCCCATGCCGAGCGCCATGACGAACAGCGCCGCACCTCCCAGCGTGGCATTACCGGTCTGCGCGATGTACAGCAGGGCGCCGGCCAGCGGTGCGGCGACGCAGGGGCCGACGATCAGCGCCGACAGCGCGCCCATCAGCGCGATGGCCGGCAGCGAGCCGCCCTGGCGGTTGGCCGTGTCGGAAACCCGGCTTTGCAATGCCGCCGGCATCTGCAGTTCATAGAGGCCGAACATCGACAGCGACAGCACAACGAAGACCAGCGCGAAGCCGCCAAGCACCCAGGCATTCTGCAGCGCCGCCGACAGCAGTGTGCCGGACAGGCCGGCGGCGACGCCGACCGCGGCGTAGGCGACGGCCATGCCGAGCACATAGGCGAGCGACAGCACGAAAGCGCGCAGATGGCTCACCGCATGGCCGTGATTGACGATGATTCCGGACAGGATCGGGATCATCGGAAATACGCAGGGGGTCAGCGACAGCAGCAGACCGAAGCCGAAGAAGCTGAGCAGCACCAGCGCCGTGCTGCTGCCCTTGAACAGACCGGCAATCCTCGAGCTTTCGTCGCCGGGGGCGGGCGCCGCCGGCGCCACGCCAGGCGCGGCGCCGCCTGCCGCCGCCGGCTCGATACGCGCCTCCTGCTTCAGCGGCGGGTAGCAGATGCCGCCGTCCCAGCAGCCTTGCGAGACGGCCTTCAGCGTCAGCGGGCCGCTGCCCTCGACCGGCAGCAGGATGGTCACTTCCTTGCGGTAGGTTTCGATCTTGCCGAACTGATCGTCATCTTTCATCTTGCCCGGCGGCAGCCTGGCCGCGCCGAGCGTGCCGCCTTCCAGCGAGAACTTGAACTTGTCGCGGTACATGTAGTAGCCGTCGGTGATCTGCCAGCGCGCCTCGATGGTCCGGGCGTCGATGGCGCGCGCCGAGAAGCGGAAGGCCTGTTCGGGCGGCAGCGGCTCTTCGGCCAGGCTCGCGCCGGCAAAGGCGATCAGCACTAGAAACAGAAAGCGCTTCAGCATTTGGCGTGGGTTCCGTCGGCGGGTGCGGCAAGGGTTTCAGCGGCCACCCAGTTCAGGTACTCCGGCAGGCCGTGGGCGACCGGCAGCGCGATGATCTCCGGCAGTTCATAGGGGTGGCCGGCGCGGATGGCCGCCTCCAGCGCGGTGTAGCGCGCTGTCGTGGTCTTGATCAGCAGCGGCACTTCCTGCGCGGTCTCGATCGCGCCCTGCCAGCGATACACCGAGCGGCACGGCGCAAGAACATTGACGCAAGCCGCCAGCCGTTCATTCACCAGGGTCCGGGCCAGCACCTGGGCGCTGGCGTCGTCCGGCAGGCTGGTGAGAACCAGCAGGTTCTGGCAGGGAGTTTGGCAGGTTTCCATCCGCCTATTCTACCTTCGGCCCGTGCCGGGTCTGGGTTAGGCTGTCGCGATCATGAGCTTGGATTGATACGGAACCGGGGAGTGCTGGTTTGAGCAAACTGTTGCAGGAATTGAAGGAAGTCGAGCGGCAACGTCGGGAGATCGCGACAAGCCGCGATCTCGCCGCCGCGAATGCCACCGACGCCGAGCGACTCGCCGAGGCGGACGCCCTGGCGCGCGCCGGTGCGGCGGAGCGCGGCCGCTCTGCCGCCGAGTCGCGCCAGGTGATGGCCGCCGAGCACATGGCCGCCGCGGAACGACGCCGGCAGGCAGAGGCGCTCGCGGCGGAACACGCACTCAGTCGTGCTGCTGCCGAGTCGGCGGCAGTGGCCGCGGCAACGCAGCAGGCGCACGCCGAGCGACTCGCCGAAGTCGCCTTGCGCAGCCGCATCGAGGCCGAGCAGCGCGCTGTGGGCGAGGCCCAGCGGCGGGAGTTCGCCGCCGCCGAACTTGCCACGGCCGCCGCCGTCCGTGCCAGGAAAGAACAGGAACTTGCCACACTCGCCCGCGAGCGCGGCGAAGCGGAAAGGCGCGCCGCCAATCTGGCGAACGAGAAGCTTCGCGACGAGCAAGTCGCCGAGGCCGCCGCGCTGTCGTGCGTGGCGGCGGAAAGAGAGGCGGCGCGGGAAGCGCGGAATCGTGCCGAACAGGAAACTGCGGCGGGACACGCCGCCGCGGCGCGACTCGAGGCCGAGCATGAGGCCGGCCTGGCGCGGGCCGAGCGCGCGGCCGCCGAAGCCGAGGCGGCGGCGGCTTCTGCCAGGCATCAGGAAATCGCCGCCGCCCTGGCGGCTGTTACGTCAGCCGCGACAGCTCCGGCAGCGGCGAGGGAAAAGGCGCCGGCAAGCGGCCGCCGGATCAAAGCCTGGCATCGCCTGCTGGCCGCTTCGGCGCTGGCCCTGCTGGCCGGTCTCGGCACCGGCATGTGGCTGGGCAAGGCGCCCGCCTTCGGCTCGCAGCCGGCGCCGGGAGAGCCGCAGGCGCTGCGCCTTGACGACAACCTGAGCAGCATTTCCACGCAGGCGCCGCGCGCGGTGCAGCGCGACCGGTCGCCGCCGCGCCGCGCGATCTGAGCGTTGCGCCGGTCCCGGCCCGCCAACAGGGCTTTGCCGGATGTCATAAGGGCTTTGCCTGCCGGCCGCTTGCTGATAAACTTTATGCTGAGTGGCTCCCGGCTGCACCTGGAACCAATTTACCGGCAAGCTGCCGACAATTTCATCGGGGATTGATCCATGACGAAAGCGATAGCCAGGGTTTTGGCTGCTGCGGCCCTTCTGGCGGCCGTGTCGCTGAATCATGCGAGCGGCCAGGAAACGACTTTCGACATAGTGCGCTTTCAGATCGAAGGCAATTCGCTTCTGCCGGCGGACAAGGCGCAGCAACTGGTGGCGCCCTTTGTCGGCCAGCGCAAGAGCTACGGCGATGTGCAAAAGGCGCTGGAAGCCCTCGAAGGCGACTATCGCCGCCTCGGCTACGGCACGGTGCAGGTCTATGTGCCGGAGCAGGAACTGACCACCGGTGTCGTGCGCCTGCAGGTCAGCGAGGGCGTGGTCGGCAAGGTGACGATCACCGGCAACAAGCATTTCAACGACGCCAATGTCCGCGCCAGCCTGCCCGACCTGAAGGAAGGCGTGGCGCCCAACATGCGCAGCCTTTCCGAAAACGTCCAGCTCAGCAACGAGAACCCTGCCAAGCAGGTGGAAGTGATCCTGGCCGTCAGCGACGAAGAAGGCAAGGTCGATATCAAGGTCGAGGTCAAGGAAGAACACCCCGAGCGTTTCTACGCCACGCTGGACAACACCGGCACCAAGGCCAGCGGCAAACACCGTCTCGGTGTTTCCTACCAGAACGCCAATCTGGGTGACAGCGACCACGTCCTGACACTGGCCTACATGACCGCCGCCGATCCCCCGGGCGGCATGAAGGTTCTCGGCAACCGGATGATTCCCGGGCAAGACGGAGACGGCGTAAAGGTCGATATTTTCAGTATCGGCTATCGCCTGCCGCTGTATTCGCTGGGCGACAGCCTCGACTTCATTTACGGCAATTCCAGCACCGACACGCCCGCCAGTTCGCCGACGCTCGGCGGTGGTCTCGGCATCAACGGCAAGGGCGAGGTGTTCGGGCTGCGCTACAACCACATTTTTGCCCGCGCCGGCGAATTCACCTCCCGGCTGGTGCTGGGCTATGACTACAAGTACATGAACAGCCGCTGCAGCATCGACGGCGTGCCGACGCCTTTCGGCGCGGCCTCCTGCACGCCGTATACCCTGCGCCCGGTTTCCGCTACCTACAGCGGCCAGTGGCAAAGGCCGGGCGAAGCCATCGATTTCAACATCGGCGTGACGCACAACCTGTTCCCGATGGGCAACCGGTACATGTTCACTTCCGCCGCGACCGATCCCGGCGGCGAAGACCGCTACTCTGCGGCATCCGGTTACCAGATCAAGGACCGCTTCTCCGCGCTGCGTTTCGGCGGCAGCTATGCCTCTGCCATTGCCGGCGAGTGGTTGCTGCGTCTTGCCGTCAGCGCCCAGCACGCCAACAATGCATTGCCGGCCGGCGAGCGGCTCGGCCTCGCCGGATCGGGTTCGGTGCGCGGCTTCCTCGAGCGCGCCCTTGCCGCCGATCGCGGTTACTTTGCCAATGTCGAACTCTATTCGCCGGACATTGCCGGCAGCCTCGGCCTCAAAGGCAATCTCAAGTGGCTGGTGTTCTACGATTCGGCACAGGGCTTCAACCTCAACCCGTCGGTCAACCAGAAGATCAATATCGCCTCGATCGGCGTCGGCTTGCGCTACAACATCAACAAGGATGTAAGCGCACGCTTCGACATTGCGCGCGTCATGGATGGCGTCTGGCCGAACGGGGCACCGAACATCGCGGTCGACGGCGACATCCGCGGCCACTTCGCCTTCGCTTTCGGATTCTGAGCGGCAGCGCCCAAGTCGGGTCGGGTGTGACGTATGCCCTTTGCAGCGGAAAGGTTTCGGGCTAAAAGCAAATGCGCGTCTGTGCCGCCCCGCAGTCTGATGCGACTTGTGGCCCTTGGCAGCGGGAATATTTTCGGGTTATAAATGCAAAATGAGTTGGCGGCTGTTCCGCCCCTGGAGTTTGCAATGAGCGACAAGAACGATTCATACAGCAAGGTCTATCGGCTATCCACGTCGCAGCGCCTCGGCGCGGCCGCCGTCGCCGCCTGCTTCCTCGCCGCCCCGGCCCTGTCCAACCCGGTCAATCCCGTGGTGGTCAACGGCACCGCAGCCTTCAACCAGGCCGGCAACGTCCTGACGGTGAGCAACAGCAATGGCGCCGTCATCAACTGGGACAAGTTCTCCATCAAGGCCGGCGAGACCACGCGCTTCGCCCAGCCTTCGGCTTCCAGTTCGGTGTTGAACCGGGTATTGAACGACCCGACGACGATCTACGGCACGCTCAGTTCCAACGGCCGCGTCTGGCTCGTGAACCCCGCCGGCATCCTCGTCGGCCCCGGGGGCCGGATCGACACCGCCGGCTTCGTCGCCAGCACACTCAACATCAGCAACGAGAACTTCCTCGCCGGCAAGCGCCTCTTTACCAATGACGGCAATGCCAAGGACGTCATCAACCAGGGTGTCATCACCACCCCGTCCGGCGGCAGCGTCTATCTCATTGGCAGCAACGTCAGCAACGACGGCATCATCACCACGCCACAGGGCGAAACCATCCTCGCTGCGGGGCAGACCGTCAGTCTGATCGACAGCGGCACGCCGGGCGTCAAGGTGGACATCACCGGTGCGACGGGCAACGCCACGAACCTGGGCAGCATCACGGCAGAAGCCGGAAGGATCGGCATTGCCGGCGTCATCGTCAGGAACAGCGGAAATCTGAATGCCAGCAGCGTCGTCAATGAGGGCGGGCGGATCTTCCTCAAGGCAAACGACGACAGCTACGTCAACGGCGACAGCAGGATCGCCGCGACCGGCAGCAAGGGCGGCGTCGTCGAGGTGCTCGGCAATCGCGTGGCGGTGATGGATAGCGCCAGCATCGACGCCAGCGGCGCCAACGGCGGTGGCAACGTACTGGTCGGGGGCGACTATCAAGGCAAGAACCCCAGTATCCAGAACGCCAACGTCACCTACTTCGGACCGAACGCGAGTCTGAAAGCCGATGCTACGAGCAACGGCGACGGCGGCACGGTCATCGTCTGGGCGGATGACACGACACGGGCTTACGGCAGTGTCTTTGCCCGAGGCGGCGCGAACGGAGGCAATGGCGGCTTGATTGAGACCTCGGGCCATCGATATCTTGACGTTGCCGGCCTCCGGGTCAGTGCGGCTGCGCTGAATGGCGTCGCAGGCCAGTGGTTGCTTGATCCGAATGACATAAAGATTTTCCATGGCATCACCACCAGCGATTCACAGATTACCGGCGCCACGCCATTCGCACCGACGCAGCTCGACACCACTGTGTCGCTCCTGTCCGACAACACGATCAACACCGCCATCAATGGCGGAACCCCCGTCACCATTCAGACCACGAGCGGCAACCTCGGTACTGGCGACATAATCTTCGACGGCACCGCTGGCGCCGGGGGCCCGATTGTGATCAGCCATACTACGGCAGCTGCAACGACCCTGAACCTGAATGCGACAAACAACATCCAGTTCAAAGGCACCACGACTTTTGAAACCACGGGTGTAAGCACGGGGCTCACCGTAGCCATGAGTCCAGGAGCGTCGGGCAAGGTGACGTCTTACTTGGCCGATTCGGCCATCGTCAATTTGAGCGGCGCGGCTGGCGGCCATATGGAGGTCCAGCTCAACGGCGGTGGTAAGACCTGGGAGAACGACGGCACCATCAATCTCAGCGGCAATTCGACCATCCGTATCTTCGATAGCGGGTCGACGGTTTATTCCACGTTCTGGAACAAGACCAACGGCACGGTGAATCTCAATTCCACGTTCGGCTGGTCATTCCTCAGCAACAGCGGAACCCAGAACGGCATCATCACCAACGACTGCACGATCAATGTCAATACGCCCACCTCGTGGGAGGCGATTTACTCCCAAGGATCGGGCGGCATCCTCAACATCAACGCCAATCTTTCGATGCAGCATCTGGATACGGTGGCCGGCAACGTGAACCTGAATTCCGCCTGGCTGCAAGTGCTTGAGCCGCACGCGGGTGGTGCGTACTCATTCAGTGGCGCCACCATCAACGGCCCTGGAATGCTGCAGATCGGCTTGGGTAACGGGGGATCTCTAACGACGGTTGCGTTCAACAACGTAAGTACCACAGGAGGACTGAAGGTCTTGCGGGAGCAGTTTGGTGGACTTAACTTTTCCGGGGCGAACTCTTTTGCCAACACCAGTTTTTTTGCCAATGATACAAACAACGTCAATATCGATTGGACAATCCCAGTCGCCACGTATACCGGAACGAGCCAGTGGTGGGCAAAAGGGAACCTAGGTTTTGCGGGCAACACGACATTTTCGGGGCCTGTTACGCTCGGTGCCGGATGGAACGTATATATCGGCGCGCCGAACGTAATTCCTTTAAATCCAGGCAACATAACGATTTCCGACCAGCAGATCGCTGGTACCGCCATCGACATGCGCGCCAGCGGCAATATCGCACTGAATTCGGTGAACGCACAGACGTCAGTCATCGGCACGGGCGCCATGACAGTCAATGCCGGTGGGGTTCTGAGCCTGCAGGGATCGAACACAGCCAGCGGCAAAGTAAGACTCGATTCTGGCAACGGCACACAGACCATTTCCGCCGGCTCCATATCCTTGGCGGCGGGTTCGGGCGGGAACTGGAGCTATGTCTGGATTAACGCCGACGGCGATCAGCAGATCAACACCACCGTAGGCGGCATTTCACTGACAGGCGGCGTCGGCGCGAACTATGGCGGTTTTGCCCAGATTACACACGGGGCGACTAGCGGCAATCAGACAATCAACGTGTTTGGCGGCACGGTTGCCTTGATCGGCGGAAGTGCTTCCGCGACAACGACAGCCTATCCGACGAATCTCTTGCCCGCAGTTTGCTACAGCGATGTCGGCGGCTGCGCCGTCCAACCGGTAACCGGTGCCTGGGCGCATATTTACAACGGGGTCGGCACCCAGACGCTGGCTTTCCAGAACGCTGGTGGCGTGCTCAACATCACGGGCGGCAGCGTTGGCG
>Ga0007797_1000046_pt1 | contig 27431 bp, 28 predicted proteins | sample CryBogmetaGMA25M_FD_60364 | JGI IMG/M metagenome (GOLD analysis project Ga0007797, IMG submission 60364) | Freshwater microbial communities from Crystal Bog, Wisconsin, USA - MA2.5M | ecosystem: Environmental > Aquatic > Freshwater > Lake | place: Crystal Bog, Wisconsin, USA | collected 2009-07-06 | reverse complement strand
AATTGGGCCAGCAGCAGCGGCACGTCGTCCACCCGTTCCGTGTGTATTGTGGGTTGCTCGTTCATACGACGAGCCTACCCGATCTTCCGAACCCTGTCCAGATTTAAGCGAACGGCAAGCGTCTCGTTCGAGTCGCACTCCTATCTCCTCGTTTCAATCCGCCGTGCGGATCGCTGTTTGGTTGAAGCAACTCCAGAGTATTGGCGCGCGCTGCTATTTGGCAGTTTCAATCCGCCGTGCGGATCGCTGTTTGGTTGAAGATGCACCGAGTAGTGCCGTGCGTACCCTGTCCGGGTTTCAATCCGCCGTGCGGATCGCTGTTTGGTTGAAGTTCGTTCATCTCGCGGGCGATCTCGCGGCATTTCAGTTTCAATCCGCCGTGCGGATCGCTGTTTGGTTGAAGGCGACGGGTCGTAGCACATCCAATGCTGAGGATCGTCCGTTTCAATCCGCCGTGCGGATCGCTGTTTGGTTGAAGCCGACCCACCGGCCCCCAGCAACGCGGCCTCATTGAGTTTCAATCCGCCGTGCGGATCGCTGTTTGGTTGAAGCGAAGAGTACCAACGCGACCACGGGCCTGCCCGACGCGTTTCAATCCGCCGTGCGGATCGCTGTTTGGTTGAAGCCGCTCCGATGTCCAACGCCTATCAGGCGCATATCGGGTTTCAATCCGCCGTGCGGATCGCTGTTTGGTTGAAGCGAGGTACTAATGTTCCCTACTCCAACCGCAATCCCGTTTCAATCCGCCGTGCGGATCGCTGTTTGGTTGAAGGTCATCATCTGCTCTCCTTCTGCGCATCTCTGCGCGTTTCAATCCGCCGTGCGGATCGCTGTTTGGTTGAAGATCTGCGAGACGACCGGCGAAACGACGGGAAACGTGTTTCAATCCGCCGTGCGGATCGCTGTTTGGTTGAAGAGGGGATGGGCCATATCAGGCAGACCCTGGGAGCTGTGTTTCAATCCGCCGTGCGGATCGCTGTTTGGTTGAAGGTTGAGGGCATTTCCCTACCCGTATCCGCCATGACGTTTCAATCCGCCGTGCGGATCGCTGTTTGGTTGAAGCGCGACAAGCCAGGGATTGTGCGGCATATCGCGGTAGTTTCAATCCGCCGTGCGGATCGCTGTTTGGTTGAAGTCCAGCGCGGCAAACTTTTCTGTGAGATTACTCAGTTTCAATCCGCCGTGCGGATCGCTGTTTGGTTGAAGAAAGGTTTCACTCACTCATCACATCCTGGGAGTCAAGTTTCAATCCGCCGTGCGGATCGCTGTTTGGTTGAAGCCAAGCAACTGCGTGAGTACCTCCAGAAAGCGGCTCTGTTTCAATCCGCCGTGCGGATCGCTGTTTGGTTGAAGCCTTCCTCGTTGACAAGCTCTTCGGACCGAGTACCCGGTTTCAATCCGCCGTGCGGATCGCTGTTTGGTTGAAGAGAGGAGACGTTGAACGCAATCCTGAGCGTGGGGATTGTTTCAATCCGCCGTGCGGATCGCTGTTTGGTTGAAGTCTGCGGTGTCCATGTCGGGGTGCGCGACGATGAGCGTTTCAATCCGCCGTGCGGATCGCTGTTTGGTTGAAGCGCGTCGCTCGGTGGCTATGTCGCGGGCGTCACCTCGTTTCAATCCGCCGTGCGGATCGCTGTTTGGTTGAAGACAAGCGGCGGCAATACGCCCACATTTGAGCAGTGGGAGTTTCAATCCGCCGTGCGGATCGCTGTTTGGTTGAAGTGCGTTGTGCCGTGCGAACGCCTCGCACTGACACGGTTTCAATCCGCCGTGCGGATCGCTGTTTGGTTGAAGACCGTGGTTGGCGGCGGCAGTCTTGCTCTGGCGACGTTTCAATCCGCCGTGCGGATCGCTGTTTGGTTGAAGCACGTTGCCGTGGGGCGCAATTGTCGAGGTGACATAGTTTCAATCCGCCGTGCGGATCGCTGTTTGGTTGAAGTCCTTGCCCGCCGCGCTGTTCGCCTCGGTCGCGTTGTTTCAATCCGCCGTGCGGATCGCTGTTTGGTTGAAGCGCGCTGAAAAACCGTGTCACGATACACGGCGCGAAGTTTCAATCCGCCGTGCGGATCGCTGTTTGGTTGAAGCCCCATACACCGTTCTCATTCACGGCCACAATGGAGTGTTTCAATCCGCCGTGCGGATCGCTGTTTGGTTGAAGTTTACGACACAATCAATTGATAAGGCCGATAAACGTTTCAATCCGCCGTGCGGATCGCTGTTTGGTTGAAGCTCTACTACGTGAGCCACCGATAATGACAGACACCCTGTTTCAATCCGCCGTGCGGATCGCTGTTTGGTTGAAGTCCGTGGTCTTGCTATTCCGCTCAACGGCCTCCACCAAGTTTCAATCCGCCGTGCGGATCGCTGTTTGGTTGAAGATTGCTATTCGGTAGGTGTGCTGTTTAGCGATCAGTTTCAATCCGCCGTGCGGATCGCTGTTTGGTTGAAGGTGGCAGATGTGACATGGCCCGCGAACTTCACGGTTTTGTTTCAATCCGCCGTGCGGATCGCTGTTTGGTTGAAGCCCTGCCGTATCAGCTAAATATCAGCTTCTTATCATTGTTTCAATCCGCCGTGCGGATCGCTGTTTGGTTGAAGTTGGCGTTGCCTGCTGGCTCGGCGTATTTGTTGGAGTTTCAATCCGCCGTGCGGATCGCTGTTTGGTTGAAGGGGGGTTAGCGTGCATCTACACACCCCCGTTTTAGCGGTTTCAATCCGCCGTGCGGATCGCTGTTTGGTTGAAGTTGCGCTCAATCCACAACCGGCGAAGATGAACGACGGTTTCAATCCGCCGTGCGGATCGCTGTTTGGTTGAAGCTCATCAAAGCCCAGGCAGAGCGGATTATTGCGCCCGTTTCAATCCGCCGTGCGGATCGCTGTTTGGTTGAAGCCGCTGATGGGGTTTTGTACGCGCTGGAAATGTTTCGGTTTCAATCCGCCGTGCGGATCGCTGTTTGGTTGAAGTGCATTCCGGGCCTGGATGAGAACTCCTCGGCAATGTTTCAATCCGCCGTGCGGATCGCTGTTTGGTTGAAGAAAGGCGACGTAAGCGACTGGCTGAACGCGGGCCAGTTTCAATCCGCCGTGCGGATCGCTGTTTGGTTGAAGCAGTGAGGATGCCCGCTGGCGGTTCCGTCAGGCGCTGTTTCAATCCGCCGTGCGGATCGCTGTTTGGTTGAAGTGCGAACGTCGCGCCTCTTATCGTCCAGCTACCACGCGTTTCAATCCGCCGTGCGGATCGCTGTTTGGTTGAAGTTGCCCGCTGCACGGGTCGCCGCGCATGAGGTGTTTCAATCCGCCGTGCGGATCGCTGTTTGGTTGAAGGACCTGGGATTATGTATTCTTCAAGGTATAAGTATGGTTTCAATCCGCCGTGCGGATCGCTGTTTGGTTGAAGATCATGTCAAGCATCATCATGGTCTTGGCTGACACGGTTTCAATCCGCCGTGCGGATCGCTGTTTGGTTGAAGGAGGTTGCGGCGCGTCCTAATGCCAACTATCCAACAGTTTCAATCCGCCGTGCGGATCGCTGTTTGGTTGAAGTAGATCTGGTCGTCGAAACCGCTATCTGTCCCGACGGTTTCAATCCGCCGTGCGGATCGCTGTTTGGTTGAAGCGCCATTGCCCCGAGCGAACCGGCGACTAATTGAGGTTTCAATCCGCCGTGCGGATCGCTGTTTGGTTGAAGGCCGTCAGGGCAAGAACAAACGCTTCCGAGAGCTTGGTTTCAATCCGCCGTGCGGATCGCTGTTTGGTTGAAGTGCGTGGATTTTACGCAGACAATGCACGGATCATGTTTCAATCCGCCGTGCGGATCGCTGTTTGGTTGAAGTGACCGACGAAGAGATTGAGGCGGGGGACACAATGACGTTTCAATCCGCCGTGCGGATCGCTGTTTGGTTGAAGTCGGCGTCGGCGTCGGTATCCTAGCCTGGATTGTGCTGTTTCAATCCGCCGTGCGGATCGCTGTTTGGTTGAAGCCACTGAAAGGCCGTCCCGTTGCACGTCCAACTCAGTTTCAATCCGCCGTGCGGATCGCTGTTTGGTTGAAGCGCCGAGGGGCTGCCCTGCGCCCGTCCCTTGAAAAGTTTCAATCCGCCGTGCGGATCGCTGTTTGGTTGAAGAGGATGGTGTTGGACGTATCAACAAAGAACTCGGTGCGTTTCAATCCGCCGTGCGGATCGCTGTTTGGTTGAAGGACAGAGCGTTCCATATGTGTTCCTCACAAATTAGGTTTCAATCCGCCGTGCGGATCGCTGTTTGGTTGAAGGCAAAGACCTTAGCGCAGACCCCGATGCCTCTATCGTTTCAATCCGCCGTGCGGATCGCTGTTTGGTTGAAGAGGGAATCTGCGGCATGGCGGCGCATTTCCGCACTGTTTCAATCCGCCGTGCGGATCGCTGTTTGGTTGAAGTCAACAGGGAGGGGTGGAGGCTGTTCTTCTTGTCAAGTTTCAATCCGCCGTGCGGATCGCTGTTTGGTTGAAGCGGATGGATCTCGGTTGGCGTCGGCGTGTGGCGAGTTTCAATCCGCCGTGCGGATCGCTGTTTGGTTGAAGTAGGTTCTCATAGTCTGTCAAGGTGCAGAACACAAGTTTCAATCCGCCGTGCGGATCGCTGTTTGGTTGAAGTATTTCTATCACAGCCGAAACTATACAATCGTTGAGTTTCAATCCGCCGTGCGGATCGCTGTTTGGTTGAAGAGAACGACGATTGCGAGACCGGCGCATACAAGACATCGTTTCAATCCGCCGTGCGGATCGCTGTTTGGTTGAAGGACTCAGCTTGTGGTCGAAGTATGCCAATTTGGGCGTTTCAATCCGCCGTGCGGATCGCTGTTTGGTTGAAGGCAATACGACGCCGAGCGTAGAGAAAAAGCCCCCAGTTTCAATCCGCCGTGCGGATCGCTGTTTGGTTGAAGTCATGATTGAGCGTGATTCGTCTCTTGTTCTTCGCTTGTTTCAATCCGCCGTGCGGATCGCTGTTTGGTTGAAGTAGTGAACTGTCGTATACCTTCGCCGCGACCATTGCCGTTTCAATCCGCCGTGCGGATCGCTGTTTGGTTGAAGCTAATATGTTACACATACGTGCCTGTTATCGTGTAAAGATTTCAATCCGCCGTGCGGATCGCTGTTTGGTTGAAGGCCAGCCGAGTTGCCCTTTGAGGCTCTCAGCCTCAAGTTTCAATCCGCCGTGCGGATCGCTGTTTGGTTGAAGGTCAGTTATGAAGATGATATGCGCGCCGAAGGGCTTGTTTCAATCCGCCGTGCGGATCGCTGTTTGGTTGAAGAACAGCCTGGTCGTTAGCCTGGTTGTTCATGTTCATGTTTCAATCCGCCGTGCGGATCGCTGTTTGGTTGAAGCCGAGCCAACAATATCAAAAAATTGCCTTAAATCTTTCGTTTCAATCCGCCGTGCGGATCGCTGTTTGGTTGAAGTTCCCCGCCGCATCCATCAGCTCCCCCGCAAACCAGTTTCAATCCGCCGTGCGGATCGCTGTTTGGTTGAAGAGAGCAACCGAAGGTTGAGAAAATAGCTAAAGAGCGTTTCAATCCGCCGTGCGGATCGCTGTTTGGTTGAAGTTGATACGCATCCTGTAGCTGGCTTGTCGGCATCTGTGTTTCAATCCGCCGTGCGGATCGCTGTTTGGTTGAAGCCTATTTACGAGGGTCTGGGCTAGTATTAGTTTGTAAGTTTCAATCCGCCGTGCGGATCGCTGTTTGGTTGAAGGTGGGGCTGGCGGGCGTCTTCTATCTTCCGCGTATGGCTGTTTCAATCCGCCGTGCGGATCGCTGTTTGGTTGAAGCGGAGATGTATCGCGCCGCATGGAGCGAGCAATGCGTTTCAATCCGCCGTGCGGATCGCTGTTTGGTTGAAGATGGCATCTGGATCGTCGCTGCGCAACAGTCATCGGTTTCAATCCGCCGTGCGGATCGCTGTTTGGTTGAAGGTGGGGGCACGTGGGGCGGCGGGGATAGTGGGGGGTTTCAATCCGCCGTGCGGATCGCTGTTTGGTTGAAGAACATACTGGCGCTATAGAAACGGCATACTGCCGCGTTTCAATCCGCCGTGCGGATCGCTGTTTGGTTGAAGTTAACCACGATGCACCTCACAGCCGCATTCGGGAACAGTTTCAATCCGCCGTGCGGATCGCTGTTTGGTTGAAGGTGCGGCGTTGATCAGCGCGGCATGGGACAATGATCAGTTTCAATCCGCCGTGCGGATCGCTGTTTGGTTGAAGGCCAGAACGCGCCCCGCGAGCTATCCGACCCGCTCAGGTTTCAATCCGCCGTGCGGATCGCTGTTTGGTTGAAGCCCGAACCACTGGATGTGCTACGACCCGTCGCGCTGGTTTCAATCCGCCGTGCGGATCGCTGTTTGGTTGAAGTGGATTGCATCATCGCCGATCCGCCCTACGGTACGTTTCAATCCGCCGTGCGGATCGCTGTTTGGTTGAAGCAAACTCACCCTTAGCCACACGGTTCCACACGTCGGCGTTTCAATCCGCCGTGCGGATCGCTGTTTGGTTGAAGTATAGCGCCGTTCTCGGTCTTTGAACTACCGCTTCGGTTTCAATCCGCCGTGCGGATCGCTGTTTGGTTGAAGTGTTCAGCGCACGCGGGATGCTGATCACGCCGTCAGAAGTTTCAATCCGCCGTGCGGATCGCTGTTTGGTTGAAGTGCAGGGTGCTATCCGCCGTTTTGCCTACAAAGTTTCAATCCGCCGTGCGGATCGCTGTTTGGTTGAAGTCAGTTGAACTTGGACGCCCGAGAACCACCGATCCGGTTTCAATCCGCCGTGCGGATCGCTGTTTGGTTGAAGGCACGGAGTTTAACGCCGGGGGCACCGCCGTCAGCCTGTTTCAATCCGCCGTGCGGATCGCTGTTTGGTTGAAGGCGGGATGTCTGCGCCTGCCGCGTGCATCCGCTTGGTTTCAATCCGCCGTGCGGATCGCTGTTTGGTTGAAGTCGGCTTTGGTCAATCCGCGAGTCATCGAGCGGATTGTTTCAATCCGCCGTGCGGATCGCTGTTTGGTTGAAGGTTATGGTATGATGGGGGCGGGTTGGGTGCGCAAAGTTTCAATCCGCCGTGCGGATCGCTGTTTGGTTGAAGCATCAGGATAAATCTCATTCTTGCGGCACATAAAATGTTTCAATCCGCCGTGCGGATCGCTGTTTGGTTGAAGTATGCCGATATTGCGGCTAATCTCGTCTCCGTCACAAGTTTCAATCCGCCGTGCGGATCGCTGTTTGGTTGAAGGCGGCGATTGCCGGGACGATTGCGATCTGGCAAAAGGTTTCAATCCGCCGTGCGGATCGCTGTTTGGTTGAAGCGGATACCGCCACACCCGCCGCGAGGATGGGAGCGCTGTTTCAATCCGCCGTGCGGATCGCTGTTTGGTTGAAGATGTGATCTGTCAGCTCGTCAGGCACATCAATGATGGTTTCAATCCGCCGTGCGGATCGCTGTTTGGTTGAAGTCCTGGCTGCCGTGGGCATAGATCTTCGCGGTAAGTTTCAATCCGCCGTGCGGATCGCTGTTTGGTTGAAGCATAGGAAGTGTAATTGCCACTATGCAACAGCGTAGTTTCAATCCGCCGTGCGGATCGCTGTTTGGTTGAAGCCGAGCGCAGCTTCGGCTCCATGCGCGATGTGATTGTTTCAATCCGCCGTGCGGATCGCTGTTTGGTTGAAGTTGGGCGGGCCGAAGTCGCGTGCAGCATCACCAGTGTCGTGGTTTCAATCCGCCGTGCGGATCGCTGTTTGGTTGAAGCCTCGGTACGCTGAGGGCGTGGGGGCAAGGTGCCAGTTTCAATCCGCCGTGCGGATCGCTGTTTGGTTGAAGTAAGATTTTCAGCGCCCCATCAAATAATGCTCGCAGTTTCAATCCGCCGTGCGGATCGCTGTTTGGTTGAAGACCACGCCGCCCCCGTTGCGCGGGCCCAACGAAGATAGTTTCAATCCGCCGTGCGGATCGCTGTTTGGTTGAAGCAGTTACGATTAATGCTGGTGATTATTTTCTCAAGTTTCAATCCGCCGTGCGGATCGCTGTTTGGTTGAAGCTGGTCAAACGCGCCCGGAGGCGAACGCCAGAACTGAATGTTTCAATCCGCCGTGCGGATCGCTGTTTGGTTGAAGTCCCCCTCAGCGGGCAACTTGCCCGCGTAGATCCACGTTTCAATCCGCCGTGCGGATCGCTGTTTGGTTGAAGTTGATGACATCGCCGTAGGATGCTCGGGCAACTTGTTTCAATCCGCCGTGCGGATCGCTGTTTGGTTGAAGTGCATCCGGTGATCCGGGTATACATAGGCGTTGTCAGTTTCAATCCGCCGTGCGGATCGCTGTTTGGTTGAAGTGGGAGCGTAGTTCCCAGGAGACCACGAAGCGCAGTTTCAATCCGCCGTGCGGATCGCTGTTTGGTTGAAGCTCATCATTCGCCCCGCACGTCCGTAAGCTTGAAGCGTTTCAATCCGCCGTGCGGATCGCTGTTTGGTTGAAGCTGATGCTCCCACGAAGGTAGCTCCGACCGATCCGTTTCAATCCGCCGTGCGGATCGCTGTTTGGTTGAAGTCGACTGTCCTGTTGCGCCGCTCAGCCTCTTTTGTGTTTCAATCCGCCGTGCGGATCGCTGTTTGGTTGAAGCAGGGCGTTCAGCGCGGCGACATAGCCAGTGGCGGTTTCAATCCGCCGTGCGGATCGCTGTTTGGTTGAAGGCTGAGCAAGGTCGGCAAGCGTACGATCAAATGTAGAGTTTCAATCCGCCGTGCGGATCGCTGTTTGGTTGAAGTTTTCATCGGGATGCGCTGAGGCATAGTATCAGTATAGGTTTCAATCCGCCGTGCGGATCGCTGTTTGGTTGAAGACGGTGCAGAGTTCCACGCCCTCCCCGCCCCCGTCCGCGTTTCAATCCGCCGTGCGGATCGCTGTTTGGTTGAAGGGGTAAAAGAATTGCAGACAGGAGGGCGGCATGAAAGGTTTCAATCCGCCGTGCGGATCGCTGTTTGGTTGAAGTCCGACTGCCAGATGCTTTGTACTGCCTCGTGGCGAGGTTTCAATCCGCCGTGCGGATCGCTGTTTGGTTGAAGCGGATTGACTTTCGCGATGGCACCGCCGAGTGCTAGTTTCAATCCGCCGTGCGGATCGCTGTTTGGTTGAAGCAGATCCCTGCCGTGCTGCCAAACGTCGCCAGATAGTTTCAATCCGCCGTGCGGATCGCTGTTTGGTTGAAGGAGATTCACGACGGCCACAATGGCGGGCCTGTTCTTGTTTCAATCCGCCGTGCGGATCGCTGTTTGGTTGAAGGCGGGATGCTCGCTATCGGAGTCGGCTCCGGTGTGTTTCAATCCGCCGTGCGGATCGCTGTTTGGTTGAAGCTCATTGCATACAACATCACTCAGGAAGTGTACGATGAGTTTCAATCCGCCGTGCGGATCGCTGTTTGGTTGAAGCCGAGCTGCTGGCGAAGATAGACGCGCTGGCAGGGTTTCAATCCGCCGTGCGGATCGCTGTTTGGTTGAAGCCGATCTGGATGCTATCAACACCAAACTGGTATGAGCGTTTCAATCCGCCGTGCGGATCGCTGTTTGGTTGAAGCTTTCGCAGAACGATTGTGTTCGATACAGGATAGTATACGTTTCAATCCGCCGTGCGGATCGCTGTTTGGTTGAAGGCCACGGGCAGCCGCACCACATCGGCCCCGGTTGTGTTTCAATCCGCCGTGCGGATCGCTGTTTGGTTGAAGTCCGGTATCACCGTTCACAAAGTAGGCCGTGGGCAGGTTTCAATCCGCCGTGCGGATCGCTGTTTGGTTGAAGGGTCAGATTCTTGCGATAGAGATGACAGTCGCGTAGTTTCAATCCGCCGTGCGGATCGCTGTTTGGTTGAAGTCTGGTACAAGTATCAGTCCATAGCTGTTTGCTATGGAGTTTCAATCCGCCGTGCGGATCGCTGTTTGGTTGAAGGGCAAAGGTGGCCGTCTCCGTCGTGATCTTGTCATGTTTCAATCCGCCGTGCGGATCGCTGTTTGGTTGAAGACGACCACCTTGTCATTGCCCTTAAGCTCGTTGCTGTTTCAATCCGCCGTGCGGATCGCTGTTTGGTTGAAGCTTTCATCTTCCGTGGCACGTCTGCCCCGCGTACTAGTTTCAATCCGCCGTGCGGATCGCTGTTTGGTTGAAGGGTGACGGTAAAAGTGTTCTCATCCGCCACCGTCGCGTTTCAATCCGCCGTGCGGATCGCTGTTTGGTTGAAGCTATCGGCGCGAGCTGGCCAGCGTTGAAGCGCAGCTACGGTTTCAATCCGCCGTGCGGATCGCTGTTTGGTTGAAGTCGTGCATCGCCCGAACGGTTCCGGCGATCTACGAGTTTCAATCCGCCGTGCGGATCGCTGTTTGGTTGAAGCGGTCTTTTTAAGTAATCCCGTGGTCGCGTTGGGGGGAGTTTCAATCCGCCGTGCGGATCGCTGTTTGGTTGAAGTTCTTGCACCTCCCCCGTTGGGAGGTGAACAAAAAGTTTCAATCCGCCGTGCGGATCGCTGTTTGGTTGAAGTTATTGGCGATCACCGTGCCATTGAGACCGTTGTCGTTTCAATCCGCCGTGCGGATCGCTGTTTGGTTGAAGTATGCCCGAGGATCGCCCCGATAATCGTCTCGGAGTGTTTCAATCCGCCGTGCGGATCGCTGTTTGGTTGAAGGGAATTGTCCATCTTCGCGGTCTCGTCTGTACGAAGTTTCAATCCGCCGTGCGGATCGCTGTTTGGTTGAAGCTTTTCCATGATCTGAGCCTGATTTAACTAACTTCAGTTTCAATCCGCCGTGCGGATCGCTGTTTGGTTGAAGACGGTTGGCGACAGCCGCCTATAAGTCGCCATTCTCGTTTCAATCCGCCGTGCGGATCGCTGTTTGGTTGAAGCCGGCAATGATGGCGATGTGGTGATCGCCGGGGCGTTTCAATCCGCCGTGCGGATCGCTGTTTGGTTGAAGTTGTTTTTCTCCTTCCCGATGTACTTTTTCTTTGTTTGTTTCAATCCGCCGTGCGGATCGCTGTTTGGTTGAAGGACGATACAAACGATCCAAGTGACGCCCCATAAAAATGTTTCAATCCGCCGTGCGGATCGCTGTTTGGTTGAAGTTGTCCATCGTTTGCAGAGACTTATACACCAGAGAGTTTCAATCCGCCGTGCGGATCGCTGTTTGGTTGAAGTAAAGGATACCTACCTGATGAAAGCAGAAGAAGAGTTTCAATCCGCCGTGCGGATCGCTGTTTGGTTGAAGCTCTGGAAAGCACTTGCGTTCGCCGTATCTACCATAGTTTCAATCCGCCGTGCGGATCGCTGTTTGGTTGAAGGTTAAGACACGCACACCTTGACATGCTAACTGAGATGTTTCAATCCGCCGTGCGGATCGCTGTTTGGTTGAAGTTTCAGTGTCTTAAAATGCCAGTTTGTTTTTAGAATGTTTCAATCCGCCGTGCGGATCGCTGTTTGGTTGAAGGCGACAACAGACACGAGCAAACCTAAGTACATCGGCAGTTTCAATCCGCCGTGCGGATCGCTGTTTGGTTGAAGGTGTTTATCTGGATTAGTGGTACAGCACTTCGCAATGGTTTCAATCCGCCGTGCGGATCGCTGTTTGGTTGAAGACATGTGACCAGCACGGTACTCCAATAAGGTGTGAGTTTCAATCCGCCGTGCGGATCGCTGTTTGGTTGAAGCCTCCGCACTGACCGTCACCGTTGCGCTGGTCGTGTGGTTTCAATCCGCCGTGCGGATCGCTGTTTGGTTGAAGCTATTACGATCTGGATGGCGGCTACCGGTCGTCCGTTTCAATCCGCCGTGCGGATCGCTGTTTGGTTGAAGATATTTTAATCTGTTTGATACGTCGTGATTTCGGGTTTCAATCCGCCGTGCGGATCGCTGTTTGGTTGAAGGGAATAGCACGATGAGCAAGATTGACGACCTCGTTGTTTCAATCCGCCGTGCGGATCGCTGTTTGGTTGAAGGGACGAGGCACACTCACGGAAGTGGGCGAAGAGAGCGTTTCAATCCGCCGTGCGGATCGCTGTTTGGTTGAAGCTGTTTTCGTCGCCCGCGTGCGGGTCAAGAATGACAGTTTCAATCCGCCGTGCGGATCGCTGTTTGGTTGAAGTCATTCACGTTCGTTCTAACTAATAAACAAAAGAATAGTTTCAATCCGCCGTGCGGATCGCTGTTTGGTTGAAGCACAAGCATTGCATCATTAACGGGCGGCATTGCAGTGTTTCAATCCGCCGTGCGGATCGCTGTTTGGTTGAAGGTCATAACTCCTATTTGTACAATGAAGGAAACGCACGGTTTCAATCCGCCGTGCGGATCGCTGTTTGGTTGAAGCTGGCCCGCCTGTTCCTTGGTCGGGCGCAGGCGTGTTGTCGTTTCAATCCGCCGTGCGGATCGCTGTTTGGTTGAAGTCTTCACGATGAATGAACATGCCTAAGTTATCCGTTTCAATCCGCCGTGCGGATCGCTGTTTGGTTGAAGCTGTACTGCTGCGCCCCAACTTTGGCCTAATAGCATGTTTCAATCCGCCGTGCGGATCGCTGTTTGGTTGAAGCATGTCGTTTCAATGCCCATAAACCATTACAATTGGTTTCAATCCGCCGTGCGGATCGCTGTTTGGTTGAAGTTGGATGTAGTAGTGATCATAATGAATGTACACTTACCAGTTTCAATCCGCCGTGCGGATCGCTGTTTGGTTGAAGGTTATAGTAACCAGCGTTACGATACACCAGCGTAAGTTTCAATCCGCCGTGCGGATCGCTGTTTGGTTGAAGTCTGAGAGCAATAGAAAACGCCCACAGGTATGTTTAGTTTCAATCCGCCGTGCGGATCGCTGTTTGGTTGAAGTTTAGAGCGCGGGCGATAGGAGTTACGCTGAACTGGTTTCAATCCGCCGTGCGGATCGCTGTTTGGTTGAAGAAATTGGGGAATGTTGGAGATCAAAAAGAGACATAGTTTCAATCCGCCGTGCGGATCGCTGTTTGGTTGAAGACTGCGCCTTTATCATAACGAAGGTACACTTACCAGTTTCAATCCGCCGTGCGGATCGCTGTTTGGTTGAAGCATAGACGCTCTGTACGCCTCTGAGAGCAATAGAAAAGTTTCAATCCGCCGTGCGGATCGCTGTTTGGTTGAAGGTGACGACGAATTTCCAGGCAATCGGATGGCCGATGGTTTCAATCCGCCGTGCGGATCGCTGTTTGGTTGAAGTGCGCCGCTCGCAACCGCACTGTGAAGCCCTAAACGTGGTCTGATTCGAGAGGCTCTCCCGACATGCTGCTTGTGCGAGTGCAACGAACCTCTTACCCCTATCATAACACAGGTTATGTCGCATTGGAATGACCAATCGCATCATGCGAGCGAGTCCCGGGGATTCACCCCATGCTTCGCTGCTCGATTCGCCGCCGCTCACAAAATGACCGTGACCGGGTCGTGTGGTCGCGCACTGCCTACCGTCAGCACTTTGCCCTGGCAACTGCCACAGAGCGGGTAGAACCGCACACTATCACGCTCTGCTATCAGGTGCGGGCTGAGCTTGGCCCGCAGTTCTAAAAACTGCCGCTTGGTCAGCCAACACTCAAAGAGTGAGTATTGCGTCCACGTCCCGTACCCGCAGAGCGTCCGGTGAACCTTCGTGCGCCGCTTGTTGTCGGGGATGTCGTAGGCCACGATGTAAAGGGTGGTCTCTTCGGAGGGTGGGGGCACAGGATTTCTCCCTCAACGCACGGTGAAGGGCGCATAGCTGGCAATCTCGCCCTGCGCGTGTTTGGACAGCAGTCGCACTTGCAGTTCGATGCATCGCCGGTAGCTCACTTTGTACCCGAAGAACGGATGCTGTACCTGCTCGCTGAGCCGTGCCTCTAGCTTCTCCAGGAATGTGCGCCTGGCCCCGTCGCTCAGCCGGGACGCGCCTAGTTCGTCGCTGAAGTCGTCCGGCCCGATCTGCCCGGTGTTGATCAACGTGATCACGACCGAGTCGACGATGATTGAGCGAAAGCCTTCAACCAGATCGAGCGCGAGGGCGGGCTTGCCAAAGCCTGGTTGGTGCAGGACGCCCAGGCCGGGGTCAAGCCCAACTGCGTGGACGAGTGAGACGACCTGATTCGTCAGGACGGTGTAGCCGAAGGAGAGCAGCGCGTTGATCGGATCGGTCGGCGGACGCTTGATCCGCCCGGGAAAGGTCCAATCGCCCTTGAGCAGTTGCCCAAAGACACCGTAGTAGGCCGCGCTGGCGCTGCCTTCCAGGCCGAGCAATGGCCCGAGACCATGCATACGGTCGCTTGTCTCCGTAGGCGGCTCCAAGCGAGCAAGCGCATGCAGACAGTGTCGAATCTGTCCGGCTGCCTCAACCAGAACGGCTCCGTCATCGCGGGCGCGGGCGTAGCGGAGCAGCAGAGTACGCATGTTGAGCAGCTTGCCGGCCACGCATTGTCGGGCCACCGCGAAACTCTGCGCCACATCACGACAGAGCGCGTACTGAGCTAGTCGCACGCCGCTATTCTTGCCCCAGTCGGCTACCAACGACCCGCGTGAGCGACCGTGGGCCGTCAAATAATGCACCGGGATGTGCCGCTCCATGAGGATGTGCAGGGCGGGCGTGGTCAGTGTGATTTCGCCTAGTACCAGCACTTGCTCAATCTTGTTAATCGGTACACGGATCACCTGGCCCGGCTTTCCGCCCGAGGGCTGTATGCGCAGCGCCTCGCCCTCAACTTTCACCAGGCTGTACTGCTCGGTCAGGTAGAGTGTCGCCATCATGATCTCCACGCCGTCGCTGTAGTATTCGACGCTCATAAAACCCGCTCCCATCCGGCTATGCTCGCCAGTTGCCGCACCTCGTCGGGCAGGCAGAGGGGCTGGAGCGAGCAATCGCGGCATTTGGCCGGGTTCTCTACCGGCGGCGGCAACCTGCCTGCTGCGACCAGACGATGCGCCTCGGTGGTGAGCGCCTCCACCTCAGCGCGTAGCGCGGGAGTGAAGGGTACCTCCTCGCGGCGACGGGTAGCGAAGTAGAAGATGAAGCCGCGATCAATCGAATGGCCGGTGCGCTCTTCTAGGCAGAGCGCCTGGGCGCAGAGTTGGGCGTGATCGGACTTCCATTTACCGGGCCGACCCTTCTTGTATTCCACTGGATATTGCTCGCCCCCGCGCACTTCAACCAGATCGCAGAAACCGGCCAGTCCCAGCCGCTCGCTCCACACATAGACTCGCCGCTCTTGCACGGCTTCGGCCAGCCATGTCGTGCCAGCCAGATCCACACCCTGATGGCGTAACAATCCCTCGACCACATGCTCGTTCATGAGCATCTCGGCCTGGATAAATTCGTAGCCGAAGCGGCGTGGACAGTAGGCCAAGGCGTTGATCATTGCTAGCGGGATCTGGGTGGGGAAGTTCTCGATTGTTGTCATCTGTCTATTGCCCCACATCCCTCATCCTTCGACACATCCCCATCCCGCGTGCGGTCTTCATCCCTACGCCCAAGAAGAGCGCCGCGTCAGCGAGCAACGTCAACAGTCGGGACTGCTCCGGGTCGGTGGGCAGTTCGTAGATCACGCTACCCACAAAACCCTTCTGCGGCCCCTTGCCCAGGTTGATGTCGGTGGACTCAATGCGATGCCGCGTGACCAAAGTGTCGAGGCTGGCGGCCCGCACCTGATCCAGATCGAGGGTGAGTTCAGGCGGGGCGAGATCATTCCAGCGTCGGGCCACACTGGGGAAGATCGCATCGGGCGTGGGCAGAATACCCAGGCGCTGACGCCCGTCGGGGCGACTGCCCTGACTAACGGCGGTGGCACTAGCGAACTCCAGGCCAACGCTGTGGGTCGGCGCGGCGCGGATGTGTAGGTCGGTAAAGGAACCGTAGCCCGCCCAGGGGTGGCCCTGCGGGGCAGGTGTACCAATCACATCGCCGAGAGCCAGACGTGATTGGCCCATACGCAGTTCGCCGCCAGGCATCTGGTGCAGCATGGCCTGCACAAAGGGCTGGAACAGGTCGCTGTGCAGCAGCGAGACCCGCAGTTCGATCAGTTCTCGGTGGCGACCGGGCAGCACACCCACGGTGTAGGGCTTACTCTGGGCCTCGGCGTGCAGCGCGGCGGAGACATCAGGAGCCACCTGACGCACCAAGTCGAGGAACAGCGCCTGGGCCGCGTGACCCTGTGGTCGAGGCGACAGCCCGCCAACCGGGCGCAATTGCACCACGAAAGCGTAGAGGTCGGGGAAGTCGGACATGGATGTTCCTTAGACAGAATTGCAGATTGCAGATTGCACTTCGATGGACACAACCTACAATCTACAATCTGCAATCGCATTAGTTCGGAAACGTATAGCGCATCCCAACCGGGAGACCACGCCCACCATCGAGAGCATAGTGTACGCCGCTACATCTCGCGTTGGCCACTAGGCTGGCCGGCGGCATCGAGATAATGTCGAAGGCGCGGAGCGTGCCCGTCGGCACATCGAGCGGATTGAGCGGGCTGGCTGCCGTATAATCGCCGCTGGTCTCCTTCACCTCCAGTTCTGTCACATCAACCAGCGCCTTGCTATGCCACTTGCCCAACCTAATCCAGCGCGGCAACTTCAGCTTTGCCGCGCTGATCACGTAGCAGCGGAATGTGGACTCGGGAGCGATCTCCTTGGCGCGGCCAAACGAGGGCGTGTTGCGCTCGGCCTGCTGCATCTCGACGTGCAGAATCTCCTCTCCGTACTTGAATGTCGCAAGCTGAAACGTCACCTGCTCCGGCTGTGCAGGGGTGATATAGATCTGGCCACCGAGCGGGCGTAGGTCGTCGGCATAATGTGGCACCTGCTCGCGATGAAACCACGGCGATACGGCCATCCCGAAAGCGTAGGTGAGGGCATAGTTATGGATATAGCGCCCGGTCTCGTAGAGTCGCCCTAGCTCACGTGTGGCGTGAAAGAGCGGGTCCTGTAGTGTCATGCGACAGAGGTAAATCTGCATAGATTTCTCCTACTTACCACGGCCCTTCTTCTGGATGTAGGCCGCATGATAGGCCGTGCTATCACGCACGGCAGCGTGAAGCAACTCACCCATGCCCGACTCGGCACGCGTCTTCGCCCCCAGATCATCAAGGAAGTGAGACAACTCGACACCCACCAGTAGCTGCTGGACAGCTACCCGGTCGGCACCAAGGAGTGTCGGAAGCAGGGCGCGAGCCGCACTGAGAGCCATATCAACGCTGATTGGCTGATTCGGATCAAAATCGGGCGTGCCTGCGACATGATCGTAGAGGTGCTGCGTAAAATGTAGATTGGAGAAAATCTCACCATCGGCCAGTACGATGCCCAGCAGGTGGTTCGTCATCGTGCCGGTGCGCGTAGTCTGGGCACCGTAGCGTCGGGCACGTAGCACGTTACCAAGTACATAAAGAAAGAGCGGGGCCGTCAGGTCGCGCACGGTGATCACCGCCGGAAAGAGGGTCTGCGGGCGCACGTGATCCTGCTCGTTGATTCGGCTCGTCACCTCACCCTTGCGACTCATCGTGCCACCCTCGTAGGGTGCGTTAAGCGTGAAGGACTCGTGGCTGCTGTCGAAGGCGCTCAGACTGTAGGCGGTATCGCTGTAGACCTTCGACTTCTCTGAGCCAGCATCGCCGATAGCAAAACCATAGCTGACACAGTCGGGGCACTGCTTGCAAAAATCAACGTTGTAGTCGCAGATCGGTCGCCCTGCTGGGTCTATCGCCACGCCGCGATCATCGGTTTTGCGATCCTTACCCTCGGCAGCAGAGTCGCCGCTAACCAGTCCGTAGTGTCGCAGCAGCTCGCGCCCAATCAGACGCTCAGGTGTGGTCTGCTTACGCTTGAACATCGTAATGCGCGTAATCAGCTCGTCGTGTGTAATCCCGGCGTGGACACGGGCCGTGTTCAGTTCACCGTCGGTCTGGAAAAGCGAGTAGGAGTCGGTCTCGCGCAGCAATACAATATGCGCGTAGTGACCCATCGGACGCGGCGGTACGCTGGTAGGGAAGAACGTCGTCGTGAGCATGAGGTGGAGTCTCCTGTTATTGATACTGATACTGAGGGTACGGCTACTGGACGACTTCGGTGTCCTGCTTATCTTCGCTCGATTCATTCCGCTCACGCCACTCACGGCGTTGCTCTGCCATATAAATCGACTCGCAGGCGTTCTTGAGTAGGTTGAGTTGCTTGCCCGCAATGGCGGCGCGATCCTGCTTGAAAATATCGCGGTAGATGGTCTCGACAAAGTAGTGAGCGAAGTCCTCAATCGCGGCCTGGATCGCCGCGCTGCGCGTCTCCTTCTCAGGGTAGAGCCAGGTCGGCACGGTGCCGTCGGCTTTGTTATGGCTCACCCGCTCGACAAACTGCTCCAGGCGGCTGCGCACCACCTCGAACAATGACTCCACATCGGCGAACAGGCGCAGGTCGGCGGTGAGCAAAGCCTTGGCGGACTCACTAAGTGGGCGCACAATACTGTTACTGTTGAGCCGACCGGACTTGTGACGGTAGAACGTGCGGTAGCGCAGAACCAACTCACGGGCGTGGGACATAGCAGTACTCCCATGTTCCAAATAGCGCTCGACCAGATTGACATAAAGGGCTGCCTTTGCGGCTGGGATGCTCTCGCTATTCTCGCGGCGCAGTCCCTTCTTGAGATAATAAAAAGCGTAGAGCGGTGAGGTCTCCAGATTACGGGCGAGGGCCGGGATCTCGTGCCAGCGATAATCAAAGCCACCACCCCCCATCTTTGCGTTTCCGTCGAGATGGATGAAGTACGCCGCAGTGAGTCGCTGAAGAGCTGGCAGCAGTTCGTCGAGGTTAAGTCGCGCCGGACCAGCGAGGCGACCAACAAAGGCATGGGGTGCATCAAAGGCTACCGTTTCTGGCAACTCACTGGCCTCCTGTATGATCGGCAGTAGGCTCTCGCTGGCTACCACCTTCACATCAAGCAACAACGGCAACAGCAGCGCCAAGAAGGCCGGATTGATCCACGCCTCAGCATCTTTGGCATCGCGTTCAGCGGGCGGTAGGCCAATAAAGCTAAAGGTAATCGGCTCGGCTGCCGGGAAGCGTAGACGGAAGAGCCGGTCATCCCCCGCGTGGGAGATCTCGCTTGGGTGGAGAATAAATTCTGGAAGTCGCTGAAAACTCCCAGAGCTTAGATCCACCTGCGCATCGGGGGCGTCCGGTGGTGGGAGCAATTGGCTGCGCAAGGCGGTGAAACTCACCCGTTTCAGTCGGTCGTGCAACGCCCGCACCATGCGCAGGGTTTCCGGGGTAAAGAAGTAGGTCGGGTAGAAGAAGAGGTAGCGCAGCTTGCGTTTCTCGAAATTCCCGCCGCTCTCACGCCCCCGCTTCATCAGCAACTGGCGCAACATCATTTCGGCCCCACACACCGCACAGATACGGCGGATAGCCTTGCTGCCATGCAGCGGCTGCTTGTTGGTGTAGACCATCGGAGCAAACAGGATGGCGGCCTCTTGCTGCTCGCTCACGCTGTAGGGCGATGAGCACAAGCCACAGACGTTCGTCGCGCCGTGCCCGTTCTTGCGTGCGCCGCTGTAGCGGGCCAGTTCTGTCTTGAGTCGATCTCGCAAATCATCGGGTTCGGCACCGCTAAACTTGAGATGATCTCCAACATAGCGCCGCAACTCGTTCCATCCCGCCGCAGCCGTGGGCGGCGTATCGGGCAATTGTGCTGCCACCCCGGCGGCCAGCGCGTGTATACGATTAACCCATTGCTGCTCGTCGAGTCCCGATGTACGCTGGCGAAAAACCCCAGCGGCATAGTACCAGCCGTAAGGTACACCACCGGCGGTGCGGTTCCCATTGATCTGTCGCACCAGATCGCGTAGATCAGCCACACCCATCTGCCCCAACAGATAGCCCTCCGCATCGAAATCCGGCGCGTGTTCGGACGCAATCTTCACCAACAGCGCACAGACTTCAGCAATTCGGTCAACCTCTACACTATCGGGCAGATCGAGGTCGGTGTCGGCAAGAGCCATGCTCTTCGCGGCGATGTTTGTATAGCGCTTTCCCGCAGCAGAGTTTGGCCCAATCCGGCGCTCTGCGAAGCGGGCAATGATCTGTGCCAGCTTGCGCGGCGAAAAGAAGAGGTCGTAGTAGTCAGCGTACTTGATACCCTTACCGCTGCGCGCGATGCCGGTCAGATTTTCGCTCAATTGGCGCTGACAGAGATCGCGGATACGCCCAATCGTTGCCTCAGCGACATCGGCAACCGCAGGTGCAGGCGGAGCCTCGCGGCGAGCAAGGTAGACTACGCCAGTGGGCGCGTAGAGCAGCGGCTCGCGCTGATCTGGCACAGCATAGGCTGCAACCGCAGCGTTATTGATGATGCTGGTAAGTACGCCGCGCACATCGGCAAGGTGATGGTAGACCAGAGACGCCTGCACGTGTTCATCGCGGAAACTCTCGAACATGCGCCGGATCGATGGATGACTGACTACATCAACCGGGGTGCGACCCAAGTAGGCGAGGTAATCGGCCAGGGTCGCGAGATCCGTAGCGAGTCGCAAGTGTCGTCCACGGGCACGCAGACCGGGCAAGGCGGCGAGGTTGTGCATCACGCCCCACTGGAGTTGGGTATTCGTAGCAATATAGATCAGGTCGTGGAGCGAAGCCTCGATGCCGCCAATCGGCGTAAGAAATTCGGCAAACCCCAACCGCTCGCACCAGCCACCCACGACGCGCTCGACATCTGGCAGATGCGCGGCGACATTCACCGTATGATGTTTTAGCCCAACGGCGCGTAGCTCTGCGTCTACATCCGGCAGCTTCAGCCAGTCATGAAGCGTATAGCCCGCACAGAACAGGCGATAAGTCATATCGTCAAAATCATCTACAAAACGCTTTGCGCCCCAGTGTCGCAGAGTACGCGCTACCTGCGCCGTCGGGAACAACCCATTGACAATATGGGCACGCATGCTCTGGTCGTCACCGTAGCGAGCCACATCCTCGGCGGGTGTCCCCCCCTCGCGCTTACGCACGGCGAAGTTTCCGCCTTTGGCAGCTACATGTCCGAGCAACTCTGAGAGACGAGGTGCCACATGTAAAGCAAAGTCAGACAGCACCACATCGTTGGGATCAATCACTTCACGTAGCAGCATGGAAAAGAGTGGCTCAGGGGTGAGCTTCGGCTTTTCAGCGTGATCATGTTGATCTCGTGCTGTGGCAATCTCTTCGACGAGACCTTCAATCTCATCGAGAGACTCTGGCGGCTGCTCAGATATATCAGGCTCAGGGCGGGTGACATCCCAGAGGGGACTCTGGATTAAGGACTTCTCTGATGAGGATTCAGGCACATCAGGTTCAGAGAGGATCATCGGCATACCTCACTCAATAGATCAGAGGTGCATCAGAGGCACTGCTGAGGGGCTTGATGCGAAGGCGACTATCGAGCAGGAGAGCTGCTCGCCCAAATGCCACAGTTCCGGTCTGCGTACCTGCATCCGCACTATCAGCGCGGTACGGCCAGAGCGGAAGGCTGGGTGGAAGATAACATGAGCGTTGCACTTGACGTGGCTCGTAGCCAGGGATAATCAGACCAACACAAGGATCATCAATGAGGTGCATATTGAGCTGGGGTAAAAACTCGTGACCAGCACAGTCGAGGCGTATCCCTGGCAACACCTGAGCGCACTGGTGCCGATCCGCTCCCCACATAGCGACATCAGGGGTAAGCAGGATTATCACCGGCTCGCGCCGTTCACGCAGACCACACCAGCGAAAAAAGAACTTCTGAAAGCCACGCTTAAAGGGCCGGTCGGCATCAATGCCATAGCGCCGTCGCACCTCGGCAAGAAACGGGTCGCGACCCAGCAACTCTAGCTGTGCGTTCGCCAGTAGCCAGAACAGATCATAACGCAGCGCCTCGGCTGCCTGATCATTGAGGAGACCACAATCAAAGGAACTGCTGCCGCGAAAGGATTGAGCCTCACTCATCAGCAACTCCTCACCGCCAGCCGCACGATCTCGCCACTCACGTAGGGCGTCACCAATGCGCCCCTGAATCAGCGCCGCATAGCGCGGCAACAGTTGCGTGGTTACGGAAGCAAAGCTCGCCTTGAGTTGCTTACTTGAGAGCGTCTGAATAACTTTTGCGGGTACAAAACGGCCCCAGATGCGCGCATAGTGATCAAAGCGGGCCGGTTGCGGGAAGACGGTTACTATTATTTGTGACAACACCTCGCGGGTATAGGTTGCGCCATCAACAAGCGGTGCTGGCTGGCTCTCAGCGGGCTGAAACAGACGCTCGTAGATAAATGACGGCACCAGGGCGTGGGCAGCGAAAGCAGTAAAATGTTGCTCTTGCTGATCTCGATCAGTGAACGTCGTATGCCGACCCAAGCGACCAAGGCGCTGGAGGAACGTACCCGCACCGTTCGACTCAAAGATCAATAGGTTGATTCGAAAGTCTACGCCGACATCCACCGTCGAGGTGCCAATCAGCAGATCTGCATCATAAGAAGTCTTGCGCGTCTTACGGTCGGTCAGCCCGGTATTTAGTCCGAGAGTTAGACCTTCGGCTTTGAGCAACGGCTCTACGATTGCAGCGATACGCATAGCCGAGGCCAGAGAGTTTACAATCAGGGCTGCTTTTGCACCCTGAGGGTGATCACGGAACCAAGGCAGGATAAGGTCAGAGACGCCACGCACAATCCACTCTTCAGCACTGCCCTCGGAGAAGCTCATGCTGCTGCCCTGCAAGATTGACCGCCAGCCGATGCCAGGGTCGTCACCGTGGTGATACCAACCCTCGTCCTGTGGATTGATAAGCCGCAACCGCGATGCAAAGCCAGCACGCTTAAGCAGGTGCATAATCTCTGGCTTCGGCGTCGCCGAGAGAAAGAGTGTCTTCAGCTCTTTGCTCTGGGTGGCGAGAAAGAGCAATCCAGTCAGTACCGCTACCACCTCAGGCGTATCAAAAATATGGAACTCGTCAAAGGTCAGTTGATCAAAGAGCGTGGCCACCTGGCCCACAACGTGCGTGGCGCTGCGCCCACGTTGCTGATAGTGAAACTGAAGAATGGCGTGGAGAATATCTGGGTTTGAAAGCACGAGCCGGTGCTGTGTGAGTTCGCGAAGCAGCACTTCGGGTCGGCTAAGTTGTTCGGCATCAGCGTAAAGTTCATCGAGCCGTGCGCCATAGAGTGTGGCGACCCGATCTGCGTTTATCCCCCAGCTCGGCAGCGTAGTGGCAGCGCTCCGTTGCTGATCCTGAATTAGCTCATTGGTGGGGAATAGGGAGAGGGTGCCGTTATGTCGAGGGTTGACCAGTAGCGGCAGCAACCCAGCCAAACTCTTCCCATCCCCCGTCATCGCCGTATTGATCACCACATCAATATCTGGATCAATCAAGGCGCGGTACGTCTCTAGTTGGTGTTGTGAGAGATCCCAGCGTGTACCAGTGATCTGCTCAATCTTTTGTAGTTGCCTATAGAGCGCTTCTTCCTTCGCAACCTCAAATGGATTAGCCAGCTTCGAGTAGACCGGGAGTGTTGTAATCTGCATCTTCTCCAATACCTCAATCTACAGGCGTGCATGGATTGCATGCGGACGTGCATGGATTGCATGCGGACGTGCATGGATTGCATGCGGACGTGCATGGATTGCATGCGGACGTGCATGGATTGCATGCGGGCGTGCATGGATTGCATGCGGGCGTGCATGGATTGCATGCGGGCGTGCATGGATTGCATGCGGGTGTGCATGGATTGCATGCGGGTGTGCATGGATTGCATGCGGGTGTGCATGGATTGCATGCGGGTGTGCATGGATTGCATGCGGGTGTGCATGGATTGCATGTGGGTATGCATTACATCTCACGTCGCCACTATAGCACGCCCCTCGGGACTCGGGGAGTCCATCAACTATCTTCAGTAAATAAGCTGCCTTGAGTTCCTCCATTTCATCGGGAGGATTGATAGATTCACGCGCTATAGCACCGCATGCCTACCGGATTTCCCTATTGCACCGACCTGTCAGATCTCTGTTGCGTGGGAGATCATACGGAGTTGTTGATAAACAAAATAACATTTCAGTTCGGAGATCGCAAAACTAAACGTCACACTTTCATTGTAGACTTCAGATGCTTTTGCCCGTATATTTTTTTTGTGAGCTTCGATCGTGTGAGGGCTACAGCCAACGTATCCGGCAACCTGCCGTGTCGTGAGACCTTTTATTGTCATTGCATGGAACACAACCCTGCGCTCCGAATCGGTCAGACATGCTTCGAGTTTCTGAGCGAGCTGCGGATGACAAAGCTTCATCCCGGAAAACCGAAGGTCAGCTATCATCATCTTCATCCCTTTGGCTTCCAGGCATGCTACTAGCATCGCATAAGCATCTCAGTGTTACCTTGATATGGGATTGGGTATCGTACAGGTGCTGTAAAAATTCGTGCTGATCATCCAAGAGATGTGTGAGAGCAAAGATACGCTCCTTAGTGAGTGCCTCTTCCTGATCTAGCTTGCAGAGTTGGCTGAGAAGATCGGGGAAATTTTCTTCCATCATTGTTATCCTTATGGAAATAGCCTTACCTCAAAAGAAGAGTATCATACAGACGAGAGCAAGTCAAGACTCTCTCTCCTCCCCATTTCTAGGTAGAATCAAAAGCACTCACACGACAAGGTGTGAGTGCGCTCAATCCTCCGTGAGGATAGTTCAGACCTTAACGAAACAGCCTGTTTCAATCCGCCGGGCGAATGCGATGTCGCGCATTCATTGTAGCACAGCTACGGAAGCACCGCCTCCACCTCCACCACGCCAACAGACTCACCATCGAGCATCAGCGGGATAGCCTCCTCACGCCGGTAGTCATCGCGGCGGGCGTAATGCGGCTCGCTGGCTGGTCCACTTGGCTCCTGGTAGACCTCGACCAACCCATCGACCAGGTTGACGATCCAGTAGACCGCGATGCCTGCGGTAGCGTAGAGTCGCTGCTTCGTCGTCCGGTCGCGCTGGAGTGTGCTATCCGACACCTCAACCACCAAGGCAACATCTTCGGGGCCAGGGTGACGGTCGCGGTACTGCCGACGGTCGCCGCGCACGATCACCACATCCGGCTCGGGTTCGCTGTCAGCGGTGGTGATTGGCTCCTGGGCATCAACATACCAGCCGACAGGCGCAAGCTGGGCCAGGGTTTCGCGCATTAGCTGCGTGGCCAGGCGGTGCGGCGGATTCTTGGGCATCTTTGTTACTAGCCATCCCTCAAGGAGCTCAACCGGATCATCGTCGGTAAGGATTCCAGCCTGCACCATCTGGTGATACTGGGCGATGCTCAGCCGCCAGATTGGGCTGTCTGGCACCGCCAAGGTGGTGATCATGCGGGTTGCCCGCTGTGCATCAATGCTCATAGGAGTACCTCGCAGGTTATGCCTCACGCCTCACTCCCCGTCATTATACAGTTCCGCCAGATTTCTCACCTCCTCGACCATGCGCGCTCGTAGCTCAGGCGGGCTGAGCAGTTCGGCGTTGGATCGGTAGCGCAGCAGGGTCTGGATGATAAAGAAGTCGCTGCGACCCTCGGCCTCGATGATCACGTCGCCATTGTTTAGCCGCTCGACCACGCGCTGCGTCTCGAAGCGCTGACTCAGCTCGCCCTGGGCGAGAATTGCCGCGAGGCGGTAGCGGAAGGTGACGAGTGGCCGGACGCGCTCTGTGCCCGGCGCGAACGTGTGCAGTCGTTCGATCTCCAGGATGCGGTCAATGCGCAGATCGCGGCTCTGTCCGTGGTTGTGTATGTAGGCCACGAGATAGTAGTGACGGTCGTAATACTCAATGGCGTAGGGTTCGACCTTATGGTAGAGGATCTCTTTACCGTGCGAGTTGCGATAGCGCATGCGCAACAACCAGCGCGTGGCAATGACGCGCTCTAGTTCCGCGATCTGTGCGGTATACGGGCCATAATCAATCGCCGGCTGTACGGGGGTGCCGCCAATGTAATGACCCTCGTAGCTGTCGCGTTGGGCATCACTCAGCCCCACCGTAAGTCGGCCAAGCAACTCGGCAACCTGACTTGCGTAGGGATGGTGAGGGCCAACACTATCGCGGATTACTGCGAGGGTCATGAGATCGGCGACGGTATAGGCGGGGGTACCGCCGAGCAGTGTATAGACCGGCGGAGAATCGGCACTGCGGTGGATATGAAGTCCGAGATCGGCCAGATGCCCAATATCACGGTCAATCATCCGGCGAGTGCTCGTGGTTGCTGGGTAGGCAGCACCAAGTCGGGCGATGATCTCAGCACGAGTCAGTGGCCCGTCGCGCAAGGCGTCGAGGAGCGCCCGCAAACGGACAATGATAGCGGTGCGATAAATCGGAGGCACAGCAGGCATAGGAATAGGTTCCTCGTCGCACATGGAAAAAAGTCAGTATCGCGAGCTATACTGAGCGGAAATTGAAATGTCCCCTTCCGAATGAGTGGATGCCATCTGGCTCAGCAGCATCGAAGAGGCTATGGGACATTTCGTCGTCCGCTCAGTATATCTCCATCCTGCCGCGTAGACAGATTCGTGAACCGCACGGTGGGCGCATCAAAGCGGGTCGTCACAACCCCCAGCGGGCCGTTGCGCTGCTTGGCAATGTAGATCTCGGCGATGTGTGTCCTCGGTGCGCCGGACTCGGCGTAGGCGTCCTGGCGGTAGATGAACAGCACAATGTCCGCGTCCTGCTCCAGGCTCCCACTGTCGCGCAGGTCGCTGAGCTGCGGCACCTTGCTCGCCCGCTTCTCCACGTCACGCGAGAGCTGTGACAGTGCCAGGATGGGACATTGGAGTTCGCGGGCCAACAGCTTGAGCGCCCGCGAGATGTGGGACACCTCCTCGTTGCGGTTCTGCGCGTTCCCGCTGCCCATGAGGAGCTGGAGGTAGTCCACAATCAGCAGATCCAACGGGCGCACCGACGCCAATCGCCGCGCCTTTGCCCGTATGTCCATCACTGATAGCCCCGCACGATCCTCCAGGGCCAGCGGCGCATCGGAGAGTGCACCGAGGGCAGAGACGACCGCCTCATCACCCCGGCGCATCCGCTGCGCGATCTCCTGGGTGTTCATGCCGGTATGGATGGCAAGCAATCGCTCGATCAGCTCCGTCCGGCTCATCTCCAGCGAGACGATGCCGACACTTTGCCGTTCCGTCACCCCCAGATGGTAGGCGATGCTCATCGCCAGCCCCGACTTGCCCATCCCTGGGCGGGCGGCGAGAAGGGCCAACTGGCCGGGGCGCAGTCCGCCGCCGAGCGTGGCGTCGAGGTCAATGAGGCCCGTGGGGGAGCGCCGCCCATAGGCGTAAACTTAAGCACCTGAGCTATTAAGGAAGGCTTGGCAGCCGTCGATCTGGTATGCTTGTGAAAAGCATTTACTCAAACGCACCAGAGAGGATCGTATGCCAAGCCGCT
>Ga0007797_1000044_pt1 | contig 27936 bp, 22 predicted proteins | sample CryBogmetaGMA25M_FD_60364 | JGI IMG/M metagenome (GOLD analysis project Ga0007797, IMG submission 60364) | Freshwater microbial communities from Crystal Bog, Wisconsin, USA - MA2.5M | ecosystem: Environmental > Aquatic > Freshwater > Lake | place: Crystal Bog, Wisconsin, USA | collected 2009-07-06 | reverse complement strand
TCCTTGATGGCCCGCTCGCTGTAACGGATGCTCGTCCACGGGGCCTGGCCGGCGAGGAAGAACCAGCGGAGGGCGTCGGCGCCGTACTTGTCGAAGATCTCGGCCGGCTCGCGGTAGTTCCGCTTGCTCTTGCTCATCTTCTGGCCGTCTTCGCCGAGCATGTGGCCGAGCACGATGCACGTGCGAAACGGGTGCGGGGCGGGGCGAGGGGCCGCAGAGCGGTCGCCGAACAGGAGCGTGCTGATGGCGAGTTGGCTGTAGAACCAGCCGCGGGTCTGGTCGATCGCCTCGGAGATGAAGTCGGCCGGAAACTGGGCCTCGAAGTCGGCGTGGCCGCGATGCGGCCAGCCCCACTGGGCGAACGGCATGGCGCCCGAGTCGAACCAGCAGTCGATCACCTCCGTCACCCGCCGCATCCGGCTGCCGGCCGCGAACGGGGAGTCGTAGGTGACGGCGTCGATGTAGGGCTTGTGCACCTTGAGGTCGTCGGCGAGATCGGGGTTGGCCGCCTTGGCCCGCGTGAACACGTCGGCCCCCTGCACGCCGGGCTTCGCCACGAGATCGGCATACGACCGCACCGCCTCTGCCTGGCCGGTCTGCTCGCAGACCCAGATCGGCAGCGGCGTGCCCCAGTAGCGCTCCCGCGAGAGCGCCCAGTCGACGTTGGTCTCGAGGAAGTTGCCGAACCGGCCGTCCTTGATGTGCTCGGGGAGCCAGTCGATCGCCGCGTTGTTGGCCAGCATCGGCGCGCGGAACTGGCTCGTGCGGATGAACCAGCTCTGCCGCGGATACTGGATCAGCGGGTCGGCGTCGGCCCGCCAGCAGAACGGGTAGTCGTGGACGTACTGCTCCTGGTGGACGAGCAGGCCGCGGGCACGGAGGTCGCGGGTGATGTCGCGGTCGCAGTCCTTGACGAACCGGCCGCTCCCCATGCCGAAGGCGTCGGTGAAGGTGCCGTCGGGGGCGACGGCGTTGATGAGCGCGGGCCCCGTGCCGGCCACGAACCGGGCCTGCTCGGCGACGAGCACGGTGTAGTCCACCTCGCCGAAGGCCGGGGCGATGTGGACGATGCCGGTGCCGGAGTCGGTGGTCACGAAGTCGGCGGCCACCACCCGCCAGGCCACGGCCTCGCTGCCGCCGGCCTCGAGCAGTGCCGTGGCCGGGGCGCCAGCCGGGCGAAACGTATCGAAGGGGGGCAGGTAGGAGCGGCCCACGAGCGCGGAGCCCGGGAGGCGCTCGACCACCTCGAACGTCTTTTTGAGCTTCTCGCCGAGCGCCGCGGCGAGGGGTTCCGCGACGACGTATTCGGGGGCGGTGTCGACACCCGCCTCGCGGAGGACGACGTACTCCAGATCGGCCTTCACGGCGGCGAACTGGTTGGAAGGCAGCGTCCACGGGGTGGTCGTCCAGGCCACGAGGCTGCGGCTGGTCGCCGCGGCTGCGGCATCGAGGAGCGGAAACGCCACGTACACGCTCGGGTCGGCCACTTCGCGGTAGCCCTGGCCCACCTCGCCGCTCGACAGCGCGGTGCCTCCCTGCGCCCACCACCAGACGATCTTGTGGCCCTGGTAGAGGAGCCCTTGGTCGAAGAGTTCGGCCAGCGCCCACCAGACGCTCTCCACGTACGACTGGTGGTAGGTGACATAGGCCTGCGAGAGATCGATCCAGAAGCCGATCCGCTCGGTGAGCGTCTCCCACTCCTTCATGTAGCGCCACACGCTCGCCTGGCACTTGTGGATGAAGGGCTCGACGCCGTAGGCCTCGATCTCGGCCTTGGAATGGATGCCGAGCTCCTTGCAGACCTCGACCTCGACGGGCAGGCCGTGGGTGTCCCAGCCGGCCTTCCGCTCGCAGAACTGCCCGCGCATCGTCCGGTAGCGTGGATAGAGATCCTTGATGGTCCGCGTCAGGCAGTGGCCGGGATGGGGCATGCCATTGGCGGTCGGCGGCCCCTCGAAGAACACGAACCGGTCCGCGCCCCGGCGGCGATCGAGCGACCGCTGATAGGTGCCACGCTCCCGCCACCAGGCGGCGATCGAGGCTTCGAGGGCGGGAAAGTCGGGCTGGCCGCGAACGGGGTCGAACATGGGGACTGCTGAGGGGGCGAAACGGAGGACCGCAGGGACGTTGCCGGCCCGAAACGCCGCAATCCTACCGCGAGCCGCGGGGTGGCCACAGGGGCCGCGGCCGGGGGCTACGGCAGCGGCACCTGCGCGGGCTGCATGAGATAGCCGATCAGGTCGCGGACGGCTTCGGCGGAGAGCGGGTCGAGCAGCCCCTCCGGCATCGGCGAGTGCGGCGTGAGCGTCACGTCCGCCACGTCGGCCATGGGGAGCTCGTGGCGGTCGGTCGGCGTGACGAGCGTGAGCGCCTGCTCGTCGCGGGTCGTGACGAGCCCGTTGAGCACGCGGCCGTCGGTGAGCCTCACGATCGACATCCGCGCGTCGCGGCTGACCACGCCGCTGGGATCGACGATGTTTTCGAGAAGGTAATCGAGGTTCGTCCGCTGGCCACCGGTGAGATCGGGGCCGATCGCCGCGCCCGCGCCGAAGAGGCGATGGCAGCGGCCGCAGGCCTGCTCGTAGATCACGCGGCCGTGGGAGAGGTCGGCCCCGGCGAGCACGGTGGGCGTGAGGGCCTCCTTGAACGTCGCGATCCGGCGGCGGGCGTCGGCGCTCGTCTCGTTCACCGCGCCCCACTCGCGCTCGAGCCAGGCATCGAGGTCGGGATCGCCGAGCGAGCGAATCTGCCGAAGGTCGTAGGGCGTGAGGGCGTCGCGGGGAATCGAGCCGTCGGCCACGGCATCGCGAAGCACCGCCGCGAAGCTGCGCCGCGAGGCGAGGATGCCGATCACCGTGGGCCGCTGCGGGCCGCGGAATCGCTTGTAGTGACGGATCAGCGCTCGGGCCGCGTCAGGATCGTCGCTGCCCGCCAGGCCAGCGGCCGCCGTGACGTTGAGCCGATGGTCGCCGAGCAGGGCGAGGCAGATCTCGCGGACGCCGTCACCTCCCTGGCGGACGAGCGACTCGAGGGCCGACCGCCGCAGCCCCGCATCGGCCGTATCGTCGAGCACCACGCGCCGGATCTCATCCACCGCGCGACCATCGCCGAACACCGCCGACAGGTCGCGGACCGTACCCTGCCAGGGGCCGGGCACCGCGAGGAGTGACGAGGCGAGGGAATCCCAGCCCTTGGGCTTCGGCGCCCGACGCCAGCCCGAAAGACCGGCGGCGACTCCGGTGAGCACGTCGTGGCGGATTTCGGCATCGTCGGTCTCCTCGAGCCGCTCGATGAGCCGTGCCATGCCCGCGGGCTGCCGTTCGATGAGGCTCGCGAGCCGGCGGGCGATCAGCCGCCGCGTGGTGGGCCAGCGCGACGCGCCGGCGGCATCGGCCGCCCGCACCGGGTCGGCCTCGACCGCCGGAATCAGGCCGTACCAGACCACGAGCGGCAGGTTGTGATCGGCCGCGTCTTCCGAGCGTGTCATCAGCGCCGCTGCCAGCGGCCACCGCCGGTCCACCGGAAGCCGCTGCAGCGACGATGCCAGGGCGAGGCGAACGAGACCACTGGGGTCGTGGGCCGCGAGTTGGAGCCAGTCTTCGGCCACGGCGTCGTGCTCGGCGGACACGCGGGAGGCTTCCTCCTCCGCCACCGCGGTCGGGCCGAGGACGCCGTCGAGGGGCCACGTGTCGCCGAGCAGCCGCACACCCCAGGCCCGGAGGTGCTCGTCCGTGTGCCCGAGGAAGCCGCGCAGCATGGTGGCATCGCTGTCACCGCTGGCATGGAGCGTGAGCAGGGCGCGGCAGGCGACGAGCGGATCCTCATCTCCCGCAAGCTCGATCAGACGGGCATGCGTCTCGCGCCGATCGACGTCGGCCGGCACGTTGACGCCGCGTGGGCCGCGGCCGGCCCGGTCGGCGAGGATGAGTCGCGCCTGGCGGACATGCCACTCGTTGGGATGACGGACGAGGTCGGCGAGCGCGGGGCTGGAGCGCGTCGCCAGGTCGTCGGCTCGCCGCTGAGGCATGGCGGCGTGGCTGATGCGGAAGACGCGGCCGCTCGTGCGATGCACGCCGGTCGCCTCGTGGCATTCGCCGGTGTCGCTCCAATCGAGCGCCAGCACGCTGCCGTCAGGGCCAGCGGCAAGGTCGATGCCCCGGAAAAAGGGGTCGTGTGCCTGGAAGAGATCGGGGGCGTGACGGGCCACGTAGCCGCTCCCCTGTCGTTCGAGCCGTTCCTGGTTCAGCCGGCGGCCGTGGAAGTTCCAGGTGAAGAGTTGGCCGCGATACTCCACGGGCCAGTCGTCGCCGAGGTAGATCATCAGGCCGGAATGGGCGTGGCCGCCGCCGAGGTCGCTCGCCGAGCCATCGCGCGACTTCTGCCAGCCCGCCCCGGTGTCGAAGTGCCAGTGATCGGCGTGCATGTCGAGCAGTTCGTAGGCATACGGATTGGGATCGACCGTATGAGGCCGCTGGTAGTGCGCCCCGGGGATGATCTGCCAGAGGTGGCCGTTGACGGTGTTGATGAAGAACCCGTCGCCCCAGGCGTTCCAGTCGTGCCCCCAGGGGTTCGTCGTGCCGTGGCAGAGGGCCTCGAACGTGCCCGACGACGGCGCATACCGCCAGATGCCCCCTTCGAGCCGCACCCGCCGGTCGGCCGCGGTGCCCGGCGGGCCGACGAGCCCTGGGCAGGAGGCGCCGCAGCGGCCGTAGAGCCATCCGTCGGGACCGAACCGCAGCCCGTTGGCGAAGTTGTGGTAGTTCTCGGTCGCGACGTCGAAGCCGTCGAGGATCACCTGGGGAGGGCCGTCGGGCACGTCATCGCCGTCGCGGTCGGGAACGAACAGCAGCCGCGGCGGGCAGAGCACCCACACGCCCCCCAGCCCGACCTCGATGCTCGTGACCTGCTGCAGGTCGTCGAGGAACACCCTCCGTTCATCGGCCCGGCCATCGCCATCGCGATCGGCGAGGATCAGCACGCGGTCGCGAAGCCGGGCGTCCATCCGCAGTGGCCGCTCGGCATACGTGTGGTTCTCCGCGACCCAGAGGCGGCCGCGGGCATCCCACGTCATCGCGATCGGGTTCTGCACGTCCGGTTCGGCCGCGAATACGCCGACGCGCAAGCCCGCCGGCGCCTCCATCGCGGCCGCAGCCGCGGCGGCGGCCAGCGGCGCGGCGGCGCGGTCGGCCTCGCTGTTGAAAGGCATCGGAAACGCCTCGTCGCCCCACGTAGACCCGGGCTGCCAGGCGGTGAGCAGCAGCACGATCGCGACGACACGACACGGGCGACGCATGACGGCAGTATAGGATGGTGTGATCGGATCAGGGGCGCGGAGGAACGCGGCGTGAAACGCACGAGTTGTCGTACGGCGGGTGGCCCGCCAGTCCGGGCGTCGCGGATGTGGCTGTCCGCTGCGGCGGTCGCCAGCCTGCTGGCGGTCGTCGTGCTGGCATCGGCCGGCGCGAAGGCTGATGAGGCGGGAGGTCCGTCGCGCGTCGCGCGGGTGTTCGTCCTCGCCGGCCAGTCGAACATGGAGGGGCAGGCGGTCGTCGATCTCGATGGACCGGATTACAACGAGGGTCGGGGAACGCTCGCCACCCTGCTGCGGGATCCCGCGCAGGCCATCCGGTTCGCCCACCTCCGGGATGCCGCCGGACGGTGGCAGACCCGCGACCGAGTGTTCGTGAGCTACCGACGCGAGAACGAGCCGCCGCTCGAAGGCCCCTTGGGGATCGGCTATGCCGTGTACGGCGGCCGGCATCACTTCGGCGCCGAGCTGCAGTTCGGCCACGTGGTCGCCGACCATGCCGCCCGCACCGATGGACGGCCGATTTTGCTCGTCAAGACGGCGTGGGGCGGGAAGAGTCTCGATCGGGATTTCCGGCCGCCGTCAGCCGGCTCTACCACCGACTCCGATGGGCGCGTCGTCTCGGCGCCCGGGCCCTCCTACACCCGGATGATCGACGACGTCCGCCGGGCGCTCGCCGACGTGCCGCGGCTGGTGCCGGGAGCTGACCGCGGCGAACTTGCCGGCTTCGTCTGGTGGCACGGCTGGAACGACGGCTGCGACGCCGCGGTGGCCGCCCCCGCCTACGAGGCCAACCTCGCGTGCCTGATTCGCGACGTGCGGCACGACCTCGATGCGGCCGCGCTGCCGGTGGTGATCGGCGAACTCACCGGCCCGTGGACGGACGCCCCGGCCGCCTGGGACGAGGTCCGCAGGGCTCAGGCCGCCGTGGCCGCCCGCCCGGAGTTCGCCGAGACCGTGCGGTTCGTGGCGACCCGCGACTTCGTGCGGCGTCCGGAGGACTCTCCGAATCCCGGACACGGTCATCACGAGTTCGGCAACGCCGAAACGTATCTGCTGGTGGGCGACGCCCTCGGACGGGCGATGGTGGCGGCCCTCTCAGACGAGCGTTGAGCCGCCCGCAGCGGCGGCGTCGAGCAGCAGCACGGCGCGGTCCTGGGCGACCCGGCCGGCCGGGATCGTGACGTCGGCGGCGAGAAGCCGGGCGATCATCGGGGCCTTGCCCGCGCCCGTCGCCAGCCAGAGCACACGCCGCGCTCGGTCGAGCAGCGGAAACGTGAGGGTCATCCGCCGTCGGCCCTGGTAGACGTCGCAGATCGCCACGTCGCGGTCGCGGCATTCGACCGCGGGGTCGCCGGGCACGAGCGAGGCCGTGTGGCCGTCGGCACCGATCCCGAGGTGAACCAGATCGAGCACAGGGGGCTGCCCGCACCAGGCCGCGAGCGTGCGCGAGTACTCCCGCGCGGCCTGCTCGGCGTCGGCGGCGGTGACCGGCATGGCGTGGATGTGGTCGGGCGGAATCGAGGCGCTCCCCGCCAAACTCGCGCGCAGGTGGGTGAGGTTGCGGTCCGGGTCGCCGTCCGGCGCGAGCCGCTCGTCCACCTGAAACACATGAAGACCCGACCATGGGACGTCTTCCGCAGCGAGGGCCCGGAGCATCGCCCAGGGTGTCTTGCCGCCGCTTACCGCCATGAGAAACCGTCCGCGGGCGGCCACCGCATCGCGGGCCGCCGTGGCGATCAGGCGGGCGGCGGCGATCGCCACCGCGGACTCGTCGGGAAACACGTCGGTCTGCATGGGCGGCTTCCTGTTCAGGTGGCGGCGGCGCGGCCGCCCGCAGCGGCGGTGCGATACCAGCGGATCAGCGCGTTGGTCGAACTGTCGTGGCCGAGCGTCGGCTCCGCCACCGACTCCAGTTCCGGGATGATCCGGTTGGCGAGCACCTTGCCGAGTTCCACGCCCCACTGGTCGAACGGATTCACGCCCCAGATGCAGCCCTGCACGAACACGCTGTGCTCGTAGAGGGCCACGAGACTGCCGAGCACGCGGGGCGTGAGCCGCTCGGCGAGGATCGTGGTGCTCGGCCGGTTGCCCGGAAACGTCTTGTGGGGCACCAGCCATTCGGGCACGCCCTCGGCCCGGACCTCCGCGGCCGTCTTCCCGAACGCCAGCGCCTCCGCCTGCGCGAACACGTTGGACATCAGCAGGTGGTGATGCCGACCGAGCGGGTTCGCCGACCGCGCGAAGCCGATGAAGTCACAGGGGATCAGCCGCGTGCCCTGGTGGATCAGCTGGTAGAAGGAGTGCTGCCCGTTCGTGCCGGGCTCGCCCCAGAAGATCGGGCTCGTCTGGTAGTCGTCGATCGTGTGGCCGTCGAGCGTCACCCGCTTGCCGTTGGACTCCATCGTGAGCTGCTGGAGGTACGCCGGGAACCGCTTCAGGTATTGGTCGTAGGGCAGCACGGCGATCGTGTGGGCGTCGAGGAAGGAGGTGTTCCAGACCGCGAGCAGCCCGTGCAGCGCCGGCAGGTTGGCGGCGAAGGGGGCGGTGCGGAAGTGGACGTCCATCTCGTGGAAGCCGGCGAGCAGCTCGCCGAAGCGTTCCGGCCCGATCGCCAGCATGGTGGACAGCCCGATCGCCGAGTCCATCGAGTAGCGGCCCCCGACCCAGTCCCAGAAGCCGAACATGGCGGCCGTATCGATCCCGAAGGCCGCCACCTCGGCGGCATTGGTGGAGACGGCCACGAAGTGCCGGGCCACCGCGGCCGGATCACCGAGTGCGGCCAGGAGCCAGTCGCGGGCGGTGCGGGCGTTGGCCATCGTCTCCTGGGTCGTGAAGGTCTTCGACGAGATCACGAACAGCGTCTCGGCGGGATCGAGGTCCCGAGTGGCCTCCGCGAAGTCGGTGCCGTCCACGTTGGAGACGAACCGGAAGGTGAGCCGGCGGTCGGATTCGGCGCGGAGCGCCTCGTAGGCCATCACGGGCCCGAGGTCGGAGCCGCCGATTCCCACGTTGACGATCGAGCGGATTGGCCGGCCCGTGTGCCCCTTCCAGCCGCCGTCGCGGACCAGGCGGCAGAACGTCGCCATCCGTTCGAGGACGTCGTGGACATCCGGCACGACGTCGTGCCCAGCGAGGATGATCCGTTCGCCGCGCGGGGCCCGGAGGGCGACGTGCAGCACCGCACGATGCTCGGTGACGTTGATCCGCTCGCCGGCGAACATCGCCGTGATCCGCTCGTGGAGGCCGCAGGCTTCGGCCAGCCGGACCAGGAGCGCGAGCGTCTCGGCTGAGACTCGCTGCTTGGCGTAATCGACGTGCAGACCGCACGCGTCGAGCACCAGCCGGTCGCCGCGACCGGGGTCGGCCGCGAACAGGTCGCGGAGGTGCGTGCCGCGGAAGGCGGCCGCGTGCGCGGCGAGCTGCTGCCACGCGGGCAAGGTTGAATGACGTGAAGAGTGCTGGGTCACGCGACGGTCCCTCAGGCTCGGGTCGAGAGTGCCACCGCGACGTCGAAGCCGGGCAGCGACGGCGGGCAGGATACCCCGTGGCGGGCGTTTTCGAGCCCCACACCGAGTTGGTGAGTCGTCCGGGACCGGCGATCCGGCCCCCCGCAGTGGCAATCGCCTGAAAAACAGGCGTTTCGCGCGACAACGCGAAGGACGGCGGGTTTGGCACGAGACGTGCATTTCGTTTCTCCCGCTGGCGAGAGGGTCATGGTGACTCTCCTGCCGGCGGTTGGTGTTCCGTGACCCGCATGAGGAGGTGTGATTCGTGACGGTGAAGGCCGTTGGCCGAGCAGGGTGAAACGTGGGGTTTTCCGGCGAAGCACGCCGGAGAAGCCGCTTTTCCTGGGTTTCGTTGTGGGTTCGGACGCAGTCCGAGCCGGACGGTTCCCGGATGCCGGTGCTGACGGTGGCCTGACTGGCGTTCGCTGCAGCGCGTTCTCAAAGGGGGCGCGGGTGGTGTCGTGGGTCGGGCGGTTGGCCGTGCCTTCAACGATCCGTTCGCGCCCGATCCGTAGGTCGAGAGAGCCCATTGATCCGTCGAGAGATCCCTCGGTTCGCACAGGCTTTTTGCCGGAGTTTTCCGTGTTTTCCTCGGTCGTGAACCATGTCGAAGCGGTGGCGGTGACGGGGCTGATGCCCTGCACCATGCCTGCCGCGTCCGTGGGTGGCGCGGCCCATGCAGCCTGGGGTTCCCCGGGCTCGGGACCGGTTCTTCGCCGGGGACCGCATCACCAAAATGGTGAGACGGTCACCAGGATGGTGATCACCATCCTGGTGAGGCCTGGGGAGAGCCAAAACCAGCGGAAAATCTCGCTGAAAACGCATTTTTCAGCCTGGGAGGCCCGCCGGGGGTCAGCCGTGCCTCCCGCGTGGCCCTGCGTCGCCCCACCGCACATTCCGGCCGTTCGTTCGCGGTCGGAACTGGTTCCGCTTGCTTGTCCTCTTCGATCTCCGCTTGGTCCGCCGCTCGGACCTTCGGGCGGAACTTCGTTCGTTCGGTTTCGTCGTTCGTCAACCAATCCCAACCCCAGGGCTGACAGGTAACAGTCGTTCGTGCCTGTCGGGCCACCCCTTTGAAAGGACTCGATTCATGTCCCGTTCCACCGCCGTTCGCGCCTCCGTGGCCCTCGCCGCGATCGTTGCCGTCTCGTGCTGCACGGCCGTTTCCCGCGCGGAAACCGTCTCGCCGGCCCTCGCGACCATGGGGCACTCCCAGACTGGTCAGGGGCTCGTCCACGCCTTGGCGGGAACGAACGTGCCCGCGCAACCGGCCGGCAGCGTGTCGGATGCCGTCCTGCGTTCGCTGGCCGCACGCTCCGAAGCGGTGGGCTACCACGCCGGGTTGTCGAAATCGACGTTCGGCTCGCAGGTCGTCCGCGAATCTGCCGACATGGGATTCGGCTTCGAGAAAGTGCCGTTCGAGTCGTTCCTGTCTGTCGCCGACTCGCCGAACGGAGAGAACGTTGTCCGCACGTTCATCATCATCGAAAGCGACAAGTCCAAGGAGAGCGCGTCGGCTCCCGGCAAGACGGCTGGCGACGACCTCGTGAATCGATTCACGCAGGCTGCGGCGGGTGCCACCACCACATCCGGTTCGGCGACGCTCTCGATCCTCCAGGTCCCCCCCACCTCCTCGTCGCTCGTGTTCACGAACGTCGTGCTGAAGGCGGGTCCCCAGGCGACCGAATGATCCGGTCACGATTCACGAACTCTCCCGGCCGAAGGCCGAACGACCCCTCGGCTGGGATTGCGGTTGGCTGATTGGTTGAGCAATGACGACGAACGAAGGCCGCGCTGGCATCCGCCAGCGCGGCTTTTTTCGTTCCATCACGCCGCGGGGCGAGATAGCTCTGCAGATGGACGGGTGACCAAGGGTTGAACTTGAACATGTGGATGCTAGTCTGCCGCCTGCGTAGATCGCGCAAGTGAGGGGCTCTGGGGGATGTGCCGAATGGCCCATCCACCCGGTGTTCGCCCCAAAACTGGTCGTCCGTCGGTCATTCACCCATCGCTCGTCCATCCATCAACGGAGGTCTTCCGTGGCTCGCCGCACCATTCCGCCGGTTTCCCGCGTCCTTGGCGTCGTCGATCACGCTGACAGCCTGCCAAAAAAGGCCGATGTCGGCGATGCGTGGTACGACGAGGGCGCTGGCGTTCTCTGGATCTGGGATGAAGAACACCGCACGTGGGTTGACGTGGGGCGGTTTCATACCGCGTCGCCCGGGCTGATCTCGAGTTTGTCCGAGGCGTTTGGCTTCGGTGGCGGATCCACGGCCTCCGACGGCGTCGTGGGCAGCGTCGCTGGACCGACGGGTCCAAAGGGTGAGACGGGTGAACGCGGCCCTGCCGCCGCGGCTGGCGAGCGCGGCCCTGCCGGCGCGGCTGGCGAGCGCGGCCCTGCCGGGGCGGCTGGCCCCGCGGGAGCGGCGGGCAAGGACGGCGTGAACGGCGTGAACGGCAAGGATGGGGCGCCCGGCAAGCCGGGTGAGCGTGGCCCTGCCGGCGCGGCTGGCGAGCGCGGCCCTGCCGGGGCGGCTGGTCCCGCGGGAGCGCCGGGTAAGGACGGCGTGAACGGCGTGAACGGCAAGGATGGGGCGCCCGGCAAGCCGGGTGAACGCGGCCCTGCCGGCGCGGCTGGCGAGCGCGGCCCGGCTGGCCCCGCGGGAGCGGCGGGCAAGGACGGCGTGAACGGCGTGAACGGCAAGGATGGGGCGCCTGGCAAGCCGGGTGAGCGCGGCCCTGCCGGCGCGGCTGGCGAGCGCGGCGCGGCTGGCCCCGCGGGGGCGGCGGGCAAGGACGGCGTGAACGGCAAGGATGGGGCGCCTGGCAAGCCGGGTGAGCGGGGCCCTGCCGGGGTGGCTGGCGAGCGTGGCCCGGCTGGCCCCGCGGGAGCGGCGGGCAAGGACGGAAAGGCCGGTGCGCAGGGGGCTGCTGGCGCGAAGGGCGACCGTGGCCCCGCGGGCCCTGCCGGTGTCAACGGCAAGGACGGCAAGGCCGGTGCGCCGGGACCAGCGGGCGCGAAGGGCGAGCGGGGTCTGCCTGGTCCGGCTGGCGTGGCCGGCAAGGACGGCAAGGACGGCAAGCCTGGAGCCCAAGGTCTGGCTGGCGTGAAGGGCGAGCGCGGTCCTGCTGGCGCCGCGGGAGCGCCCGGTAAGGACGGCAAGCCTGGCCCGCAGGGGGCTGCTGGCGCGAAGGGCGAGCGTGGCCCCGCGGGCCCCGCTGGTGCCGTCGGAAAGGACGGCAAGGCCGGTGCGCCGGGGGTAGCTGGCACAAAGGGCGAGCGGGGTCTGCCTGGCCCGGCTGGCGTGGCCGGCAAGGACGGCAAGCCTGGCGTGAAGGGCGACCGTGGCCCGGCGGGCCCGGCTGGTCCCGACGGAAAGGATGGCAAGCCCGGCGCGAAGGGTGACCGTGGCCCGGCGGGCCCGGCTGGTGCCGACGGAAAGGATGGCAAGCCCGGCGCGAAGGGTGACCGGGGTCTCGCGGGTCCTGCCGGCGCCGACGGGAAGGACGGCAAGCCTGGTGCGAAGGGCGAGCGTGGCCCAGCGGGGCCTGCTGGCGCCGACGGGAAGGATGGCAAGCCTGGCGTGAAGGGCGAGCGTGGCCCGGCGGGCCCGGCTGGTGCCGCCGGCAACGACGGCAAGGCTGGCGTCAAGGGTGACAAGGGTGACCGCGGCCCCGCCGGTCCGCAGGGTCCCGCTGGCGAGTCGGTCGGCACCCGCTCCACGGGCAGCCGGTTGATCAACACCCTTCTGGACGCTCCCACGGGCGCAACGTTCGACAATGCGGTGCTCCGCCGCGTCGGCAACACGGTGGAACTGGCCATCTCCGGCCTCCGAAGCCGCAAGCGGCTGCGGGCCGTGCTCGGCAAGGTGCCGGACGGGTTTCGGCCGAGCCACCATCAGAGCCTCGTCACGACCGACGACGAGTTCCACCACGTGCGGTTCGAGGTGGGGGCGAAGCGGTCGGCCTCGATCGCCGTGCACCAGCCCGCTTCGGCCGAGGGCCTCGCGGCGGTGTCCACGTCGATGGTCTGGCTGACCGATGACGAGTGGCCCGCCAAGCTTCCCGGCCGCGAGTGGACGCGGTGAGCGACTGCGGTGGTCGGGTCTCGTCGCCGGCGCGGCGCTGCCGGCGACGAGACCCGCCGCTCAGCCGCGGCCCGCGTCGCGGACGGCGGCGACGATGATGGCGCGAAGCTTCGGTTCGGCCGACCGGGCGGTGGCCAGGATGTGATCCACCGTCGCGACCTCCAGGGCATCCGGGAGGCACATGTCGGTGACCACGGAGATGCCGAGCACCTGCATGCCCCCGTGGACGGCCACGAGCACCTCGGGCACCGTCGACATACCGACGACGTCGGCGCCGATCGTCCGCAGGAAGCGATACTCCGCCCGCGTCTCCAGGTTCGGCCCGGTCACGGCGACGTAGACGCCGCGGTGGGCGACGAAGTTCTCCCGTCGGGCCACGGCCAGCGCCGCGTCCACGAGCCGGGCGGGATAGGGGGCCGACATGTCTGGAAACCGCGGGCCGAGCCGCTCGTCGTTGATGCCGATCAGCGGATTGTCGCCCAGCAGGTTGATGTGGTCCTCGATGACCATCAGGTCGCCCGCGCGATACTGCGGGTTGAGGCCTCCGCAGGCGTTGGTGACGACCAACAGCCCGGCGCCGAGCCGCTGAAGGACGCGAACGGGAAAGGTGATTTGCTGGAGAGGGTAGCCCTCGTAGGCGTGCTGCCGCCCCTCCATGACCACGACGGGAACGCCCTCGAGGAGGCCGCAGACCAGCTGGCCCGAGTGGCCGTGGGCCGTCGAGCGGGCGAAGTGCGGGATCTGGTCGTACGGAATCGTGACCTTCTCGGTGATCGCTGCCGCGGCCCCGCCGAGGCCGCTGCCGAGGATGATGCCGACCCGCGGCGCGAGCGTCCATTTCGTCGAAATGAACGTCGCCGCTTCGGTGATCTTGTCGTACTGGTCAAGCATGCGGGGCTTCCTCGGGGCTGATGGCCCGCGGATTCTAGCAGCAGCCGACCGGCAGCGGTCCAGCGGGCCTCACTCGCCGAGCAGGGCGAGAAAGTCGGGATGGGTGCGGAGCGACTCGAGGTCGGGATCCGTCTCCATGTGGTCGAGGTCGTCGTAGCCGAGGAGGATCGCCCGCGACAGCGCATCGATCGCCTCGTCGGCGGATCCTGCGCGGGCCAGCGAGCAGGCGAGGTTGTAGCGGGCGAGGAAGTCGTCGGGCAGCAGGCGGACGATCCGGCGGTCGAGATCGACGGCCCGGGTCACGAGCCCCTTCTTGCTGACCAGTTCGGCGAGCACCCGCAGCACCTCGATCGATTCTGGCGACCGTGCGAGCAGCTTCTCGAAGAAGTCGATGTCGAAGTCGAGCTGGCCGAGCGTGCCGAACCAGGCCGGAGCGTGCTGTCGGGCGCGGCTGCGGCCGCGGCCCTTGCCTGAATTGGCGTTAGGGTCGTCGGGAGCCGAGTGCGGTGTGTCGAGTTCGGACATCGGTCGAACCCTCCAGGCAGGAGCGAACTGCTACTTCTTCCGGCCGGGGCCCTTGGCGGGAGGGGGCGGGGCGTCGCCCTCGTCGGGATGATCCCAATCGGGGTCGTTCTCCTCCTCCTCGAAGTCGTCGTCGAACTCGTCGTCGAAGTCGTCGAACGTGGAGTCTTCGTCGGCGAGCGGCTGGGCGACCGAGAGATCCTCCTCGTCCCCGAGTTCCTCTTCTTCGTCGCCATCGGGGTCGCCGGCCGCCGAGACCTCGCCGCGGCGGGGAGCACCAATCGTCGACCGCGGGGCGGGCAGGCTCAGTGGGAGGACGACGCCGACCAGCGGCACCAAGGGATCGGTCGGAGCGGAGGGGGCGAGAACGGGCATCGGCTGGCACTCGGGGGCGTGGGACGACTGCGAAGAGCAAACCGTTTCGGTACGGCCGCGTCAAGCCGGGAGATTCTAGGGGAAATGCCGCCCAAAATCGCGGAGGCGAGTCACCAAAGCCCACGCCACCAGGCCCGGGACGGCTTTTTCCATGGTCCGCTAGGTGTGGTAGTCCGCGTTGAGGTGGACGTAGTCGGCCGTCAGGTCGCTGGAATAGAACCGGATCCGGCCGGGGCCGGTCCCGACGACGAACTCGATGAGCGTCTCCCGGTGCGCCTTGATCGCGGCCGATACCGCCTCCGCGTCGAACGGCACAGGCGACCCGCCCTGGAACAGGAGCGTGCCGTTCACCCGGAGCACGGCCTGGGCCGGGTCGAAGGCCACCCCCGAGTAGCCCGCGGCCGACACGATCCGGCCCCAGTTGGGGTCGGCGCCGTGCACGGCGGTCTTCACCAGCGGGCTGTCGGCGATCGTGCGGGCGATCTGCCGGGCGGCGTCACGGCTCGACGTGCCGCTGACCTCGATCCGCATGACGTGCGTCGCGCCCTCGCCGTCGTCGGCCATCTCGCGGGCGAGGAACCCGCAGACCTCGTGGAGCGTGCGGCCAAACGCCTCCAGGCCAACGCCGCGGAGGGGCGGGCCGCCGGCGGCTCCGTTGGCCAGGAGGAGCACGGTGTCGTTGGTGCTCATGTGCCCGTCCACGCTCACGCAGTTGAAGGTTTCCTCGGCGGCGGCGGCCAGAAGCAGCTGGGCATCGGCCGGATCGACCGCGGCGTCGGTCAGCACCACCCCGAGCATGGTCGCGAGCCGGGGCCCGATCATCGCGGCCCCCTTCGCCATGCCGTAGACCGTGCAGGCGACACCGTCGGCCGTGAAGCCGCCCCCGGCCATCTTCGGCCGCGTGTCGGTGGTCATCATCCCGCGGGCCGCCGTGAGGGTCGCCCGCTCGTCGCTGGCGAGCGCGGCGGCGGCGGCGCGGATGCCCTTCTCGACGGTCGCCATCGGCAGAAATTCGCCGATGATCCCCGTGGAGAGCACGAGCATCTGCTCCCCCTCGGCCCCGAGCTCACGAGCCGCGAGGGCGGCCATCTGCCGCGCGTCGTCGAGGCCGCGGCTGCCCGTGCAGGCGTTGGCGTTGCCGGAGTTGATCACCACGCCGCGAAAGCCGGCGCCCGGCGTCCGCCCGCGATCGAGGGCCACCGGGGCCGCGAACACCAGGTTCGTGGTGTACACGCCGGCCGCCACCGCCGGGCGATCGCTGGCCACGAGCGTGACGTCTTCACGGGTCGCGTTGCGCTTGATGCCGGCGTGCACGGCGGCCATCCGCCAGCCACGGGGCAGGGGGGGGATCGGGTAGGTGACGGGCGTGTCGGCGATCGACATGTCAGAGCAGTCCCATGGTCTCGGGGAGGTCGAAGAGGACGTTGAAGTTCTGCACGGCCGCTCCCGCCGCCCCCTTCACGAGGTTGTCGAGGCAACTGATGAGCAGCACGCGGTCGCGAACCACGCGGGCGGTGATGTCGCAGAAGTTGGTGTCGACCGTGTCCTTGGTGCCGGGGAGGTGGTCCACCACGCGGACGAACCGCTCGCCGGCATACGCCTCCCGCAGGAGCGCGAGCACGTCTCCTTCGGAGATGGGCTGCTTCGGCCGGATGTAGATCGTGGAGAGGATTCCCCGGTCCATCGGGGCGAGCTGGGGGGTGAAGATCACGGCGGGCCGGCCGCCGGCGTGCCGGGCGATCACCTGCTCGATCTCGGGGGTGTGCCGGTGGCGGCCCACGTTGTAGGCCGACATGCTCTCGTTGCACTCCGGGAAGTGCGTCATCAGCTTCGGCTGCCGCCCGGCGCCGCTCACGCCGCTCTTGGAATCGATGATGATGTCGTCGAGATGGAAGCGACCGCTCTTGATCAGCGGGGCGAGGGGCAGGATCGCCGACGTGGAATAGCAACCGGGATTCGCGACCAGCGACTGCCGGCGAATCCGTTCGCGAAACAGTTCGGGCAGGCCGTAGACGGTGGCGCCGAGTCGGGTGGGGTCGGGATGCTCGTGGCCGTACCATTCGAGGTAGGTCGCCGCATCGTCGAGCCGGTAGTCGGCGCTGAAGTCGACCACCTTCGCGCCGGCCGCGAGCACGCGGGGCAGGATCTCGGCACTGGCGCAGTGTGGCAGACAGCCGAACACGCAGTCGGCCCGCTGGCCCACCTCTTCGGGGGTGAGGTCTTCGAGGGGCAGGTCGAGCCGGCCGACGAGGCTAGGATGGACGCTGGAAATCGGCGTCTTGCCCTCCTGCCGGCTCGTCACCGCCACGATCTCGGCTTCGGGATGCCGGAGCAGGATCTTGACCGCCTCGAGGGCGGTGTAACCGGTGGCACCGAGGACGGCGACCTTGACCATGACAGACTCCGCGGGCGGGGAGGAACCGGCGACTTTATAGGGGCAGCGGCCGGCGGACTGCTAGCCCGGGCGTTCGGCGACTACGGCATCAGCCGGGTGGCGAACAGCCGGATGAGCCAGGTCGCCACCGCCCGCTTCGTGCCGGCCTTCGAGCCCACCGCGGCGTGACTGCGGTCGTACACGGTCACCGCGGTCCGGGTGCCCTCCAGCGCCGTGACGTCGTTGACGACGATCAGGTCGCACCGCTTGGCTTCGATCTTCTCGAAGGCCCGTAGCGGGTCGGCGCCCGGTTCCAGGGCGAAGGCGACGAACCACTGCCGCCTCACCGATCGCCGGGCGAGCGTGGCGATCACGTCGCGGGTGGGCACGAGCCGCAGCGCGAGGCCATCTCCCTGCCGCGGAATCTTGCCACCCACGCGGTGCACCGGCTCGAAATCGCAGGGAGCGGCGGTGGCCACCACGCCATCCACTCGCGGCAGTTCGCCGAGCGCCGCATCGAGCATCTCCTGCGTGGTCACGACCGGAATCACCCGCGCCCCCGCCGGATAGCGGATGTGCACGGGACCGCTCACGATCGTCACCTCGTGGCCGGCGGCCAGCGCGGCCTGGGCGATCGCGGCCGCCATGCGTCCGCTCGAGGCGTTGGTCAGAAACCGCACGTCGTCGAGGTAGGCGCGGGTGGGGCCGGCGGTGAGCAGGATCCGCGCCATGGCTGCACGCTCAGGTTCGCCGCGGCGTGGCCGCGAGCAGCGCCTCGATCGCCGCCAGGATCTCGCTCGGCTCGGCCATTCGCCCGGTGCCCTGCTGCCGACACGACAACCAGCCCGTTCCGGGTGCGACGACCGTCGCGCCGTCCGCCTCGATCTGGCGGACGTTTCGCTGCACCGCCCCCTTGCCCCACATGGCCGAGTTCATCGCCGGAGCCACGAGTACCGGACACTCGGCGCAGAGCACGAGCGTGGAGAGCAGGTCGTCGGCGGTCCCGTGGGCCGCCTTGGCAAGAAAATCGGCCGTGGCCGGCGCCACCACGAGGAGGTCGGCCCGGGCAGCCAACTCGATGTGCGCACCCAGCGGGTGAACCGCCGGATCGAAGGTCCGGCTGGCCACCGGCCGGCCGGTGAGCGCCGCGAACGTGGCCGCGCCCACGAACCGCCGGGCGGCCGCCGTGAGCACGGCCGTCACTCCCGCCCCGCCCTGCACGAGCAAGCTGGCCAGAGCCGCCGACTTGTAGGCCGCGACCCCGCCCGTCACACCGAGGACGATCTCACGTCCCGAGAGGCACGATGGCACGAGGCTCGCAGGCGACGGGCTCACAGGATCGTCGGGTCGAAGTCGAGCGGACCGCCGGCTTCCGTGGACTCACCGGTGATCCGCAGGTTGAGCGAGGTGTCGAGGAAGATCTTGTCCTGCTTGATCTCCTCGATGACGATCTGCATTTTGTCGTCGGTGTCGACGTCCACGAGCGGCCGTCCGCCGGCGTTGAGCGCCACCAGCCGCTTCTGGATCAGGGTCGAGAGCTTGAACCGCCCGCCGACCTTGTTGACGATCTCTTCTTCGCGCAGGTCATCGATCATGGTCTGGTCTCCTCGGTGAGTCGGGGCAGGGTGATGGTCAGGGGGCGTGGCTCGGGCTGGGATGGCTCGTGGGCGGTGCGGCGGTGAGCGGCCGGCCGGCCGGTGGGGTGTCGGTGAATCCTTCGTCGGCGAGGATCCGCTCGATCCCCGCCAAGGCGGTCTCGACGTTCTCGTTGACGACGCGATGCCGATAGCGATGCGCCTCGTGCAGTTCGCGCCTCGCCACCTCCAGCCGGCGGGCCATCGCGTCCGGCGATTCCGTACCCCGTCCCTTGAGCCGCTCGTAGAGCTGGTCGGGATGGGCCGGTTCGACGAAGATGGTGATCGCCTGAGGGAAGCGGCCGAGAATCGACAGTGTACCCTCCACGTCGATCTCGAGCACGACCCATTTTCCCGCCGCCAAACGGGGTGTCACCTCGGCCACCAGGGTGCCGTACCAGTGCTGCCGCCCGTAGACCTGGCAGCACTCCAAGAACTCGCCGGCGGCTCGCAGCCGCTCGAACTCCGGGAGAGGCATGAAGTGGTAGTCGATGCCGTCACGCTCGCCCGCCCGGGGGGGCCGCGTGGTGGCCGAAACGCTCGGCACGAGGGCCGGGAGGTCGGCGAGGAGCCGCCGCAGGAGAGTCGTCTTGCCGACCCCGGACGGGCCCGAAATGACGACGAGTTTGCCTGGGCGGTCTTCCATCCCGATGTTCTACCGCAGGCCGCGGCGGCTTGAATAGCCACGCTCCCGAACGACCGATCACTCGATGTTTTGGGCCTGCTCGCGGAGCCGCTCGATCCGGGTCTTGATCTCGACCACGGCGTGGGCGATCCCCACGTCGAGCGACTTCGACGCCACCGTGTTGGCTTCGCGGGCCATTTCCTGGGCCAGGAAGTCGAGGGCCCGCCCCGGCGACTCCTCGTCGAGCAACCGGTCGAACTGCTCGACGTGGCTTGCCAGCCGCACGAGTTCCTCGGCGACGTCGGTGCGGTCGGCGAGGAGGGCCACCTCTCGGGCGACGTCAGCCTCCGACACCGCCGCGGCCCTGTCGTCGAGCAGCCGCGTCACTCGCTCCCGCAGTCGATCGCGATGGGCGGACACGACCTCCGGCACCCGGTCGCGGATGCCGTCGGCCAGCCGACCGATCTCGCCGCAGGTCGCCCGCATGTCGGCGGCGAGCGCCGCCCCTTCGGCCCGCCGCATCTGATCGTAGCGGTCAAGGGCGGCGTCCACGGCCCGCGACACGAGCGGCCAGAGCCGCTCCACCGCGGCCGACTCGGCGGGCTCGTCGACCAGCAACCCGGGCAGGCCGAGCAGGGCGTCCGCCGACGTCGGCGCCGGCAGATCGCGGGCGGCGCAGAAGTCGGCGAGGTCGTCGAGGTAGGCCGCGAGCTGGGCTGTGTCGAGCCGTCGGGCCGGCGCCGCCGCGGCCCCGGAGAGATCGATCGTGGCCTGCACGGTGCCGCGGCGGACGCGACCCCGGACGGCGGCGTCGATCCGCGGCTCCAGGAGAGCGAGCGTGTCGCGGGCGCGAACCGAGAGTTTGAAGTGCCGGTTGTTGACGCCCCGCAACTCGACGCGGCAGGTGCTTTCGGCCTCGCTGGCGACGCCCTCGCCGCAGCCCGTCATGCTCAGGGCCATCGGGTCACTTCGCGTCGGATTCGGCAGGAGCCTCGGTGGCGGGTGCCGCCGCCGGTGCGGCCGCTGGCGGAGCGGATGCCGCCGCGTCGCTCGAGCCGCTGTCCGGCGCTGCAGGCTGGGCCGGCCCAGCCTCACCAGCGGGGCCCGCGGTGGTGCCGTCGGCCGGCGGCAGCGTGGACTGGGCGGGAACGGCCTGGCCGGCTGCGGCGCCAAGGGTCGGGTTGAAGAGCGACTGGCTGCGGCCCAACACGTTGATCGCCAGGATGCAGAGCAGGATCCAGCAGGCGGCCACGATCACCGTGATCCGCGTGAACACGTCGCCGGCCTTCGTGCCGAACGCGCTCTGACCGCCTGCCCCGCCGAACGCGCCGGCCAGCCCGCCCCCGCGGCCCCGCTGGATGAGCACCAAGGCGATCAGGAACAACGCCGAGAACACGAGGAGGAAGCCGAGGCCGAAACGCAACAGCGCGGTCATGGACGAGGAGAACTCCGGACACGGAGGACAGGGGCGAGCAACAGGGCCACGAGACTAGCCCAACCTCACGGAACAGGCTACCCCAGCGGCATTACGGCCCGGTTCTCCGTCCCTGCCATCGGCTCAGCCGAACGCCTTCGCGATCCCGAGGAAGTCGTCCGCCTTGAGGCTGGCACCGCCGACGAGGGCGCCGTCGATGTCGGGTTGGGCGGCGAGATCGGCCGCGTTGTCGGGCTTGACGCTACCGCCGTACTGGATGCGAACCTTGTCGGCGACCGCCGGCGAGGCGAGCCCGGCAAGCAGCCCGCGAATCAGGGCGTGGACCTCCTGAGCCTGCTGCGGCGTCGCGACCTTGCCGGTGCCGATCGCCCAGACCGGCTCGTAGGCCACCACCACCTGCTCCACGTCGGTCGCGGGCAGGCCGGCGAGCGAACCCCTCACCTGGGTCGTGACCACGTCGGCGGTGCGGCCCGCCTCGCGCTCTTCGAGCGTCTCGCCCACGCAGACGATCGGTGTCAGGCCTGCCGCCAGAGCCGCCTTCGTCTTGGCGTTGACCATGGCATCCGTCTCGCCGAACAGCGTCCGGCGCTCCGAGTGACCGAGGATCACGTAGCGGCAGCCGAGGTCCACCAGCATCGGCGGCGCGACCTCACCGGTGAACGCGCCACTCGACTTGTCGAGCATGTTCTGGCCCCCGAGGGCCACCGCGGTCGCGGCGGCCGCCAGCGTCGCCCCCACGCTGTCGAGGTAGGGGGCGGGCGGGCAGAGCACCAGTTCGGTCGCGCCGGCCTCTGCGGCCCGTGCGGCGACGGCAGCCGTAAGGTCCCGAGCCTTCGCCCGGTCGAGGTTCATCTTCCAGTTGCCGGCGACGATCTTCCTGCGGGCTGCGGACATGCAAACGCTCCAGGGGCTCTGGCGGAAAAGGTGATGGTGGGTCGGTGCGGTGGCGCATCGGGACGAGGGCCCTGACTCGCACCGCCCTCGCGGCCCCGACGGTACCCGAGGCGAGCGTCGCCGAAAAGACCGCCGCGGCGGTCGCGGGCACGATTCACCACGGTTTCGTAGGCTCCCTGAGGTTGCGAACCGAGCATTCTTCCCGGAGGACGTGGCGTGCAGACGGCATGGGAGCGTGTCGGCCTGATGGCGGTGGTGGCAGCGTGGGCCTGTGGCGGGCCGACCGGTGGCATGGCCGAAGCCCGCGCGGCAGACGTGTCGATCCTGACCGAGGGCGCGGTATCCGGAGGCGAGGAGGTCTGCACGTCGGCGATCCAGCGGGCGATCGACGGCCTGGCGGCGGCCGGCGGCGGGCGGGTGATCGTGCCCCGCGGCGTCTTCAAAACCGGGGCGCTCGACCTGCGGCAGGGCGTGGAGCTGCACCTCGAGGCCGGCGCGGTGCTGCTCGGGTCCACCGCTCTCGCCGATTATCCGACCCGCAACACCCGCATCGAAGGCCACTTCGAGCCGTGGCGGCCGGCGCTCGTCAACGCCGCCGGCCTGACGGGCGTGCGGATCACCGGCCCGGGCACGCTCGACGGCAACGGCCGCACGTTCTGGCAGGCGTTCTGGAAGCGGCGGGCCGAGAACCCGAAGTGCACCAACCTCGAGGTCGAGCGGCCGCGGCTGCTGTTCCTCTCCGAGTGCCGCGACGTGGCGATCGAGGGAATCCGCCTCAAGGACTCCGGCTTTTGGAATCTTCATGCCTACAAGTGCCGCGGCGTGACGATCGAGGGCATCGCCATCACCGCGCCGCACGGGGCCCCGCCGCGGATCACCGGAGCGGAGCAGCCGTGGGACGAGATCGCGATCGACCGGGCGCCCAGCTCCGACGGCATCGACGTTGACAGCTGCCAGGACGTGGCCATCCGTCGCTGCCGGATCTCGGTGGGGGACGACTGCATCGCGCTCAAGGGCACGAAGGGACCGCTGGCGATGGCGGACGAGTCGAGTCCGCCCGTGGAGCGGGTCACGATCGAAGACTGCGACTTCGAGAGTGGCCACGGGGCGCTCACCTGCGGCAGCGAGGCGACGCTGATCCGCGACGTGACGATGCGCCGCTGCCGGATCGGCGCCGACGTGCCCCTCCTGCGGCTCAAACTCCGCCCCGACACGCCCCAGCTTTACGAGTCGATCGTGGTGTCGGACATCGAGGCCGCCGACGCCCAGGCGATCTTCGACGTGAAGCCCTGGACCCAGTTCTTCGACCTTCAGGGCCATCCGCCGCAGCCGTCGCGGGTGAGAGGGGTGACGATCCGCGGCATCCGCGGGTCGTTTCGCTCGCTCGGTGAACTCCGCGGCAACGCCGGCGACGAGATCAGCGGCGTGACGCTCGAGGACGTCGACGTGGTCGCGAAGACCCCGCGGCTCGCGGTGGCCGCCGGCGTGGTGGTGGACTGCCGCACCGTGCGCGTCAACGGGGCGGCGTTCGCGGTGGAGCCGCGTGCCGACTGATCAGCCGACGGCGGCCGCCGCGGCGTACGAGCCGAGCACCACGACCCGCTTGCACCGCTTTTCGAGCGCCGCGATCGCCCGCCGGAGTCGGAGGTCGGTCCGGTGCCCCTCGAGCTCGACGAAGAAGATGTAGCCCCCCACCTCGCCCGGCATCGGGAACGACTCGATCCAGGTGAGGTTGAGCTTCTGACGCTTGGGGATCGCCAGGGCATCGGCGAGCCCGCCGGGCTTGTGCTCGATCTCGAACATCAGCGAGGTCTTGTCCTTGCCGGTGCGGCTGGAGTCGGCGTGGCCGATGACGGCGAACCGGGTGGTGTTGCCGGCGATGTCCTCGATGTCTTCGGCGAGCACCGCGAGGCCGTAGTGCACGCCTGCCTGCCGGCTGGCGATCGCGGCGGCATCGGGGCGGCTGGCCGCCATCTCGGCGGCCGCGCTCGTGCTCGTCACCTCCACCAGCCGGGCCGCCGGCAGGTGACGGGCCAGCCAGTTGCGGCACTGCGAGAGGGCCTGGGGCCGACTGTAGACCTCCTTCACGGCGGAGCGGTCGCACGTGGCCAGGAGCGTGTGGTGAATCCGCAGAGGCACCTCGGCACAGATCTTCACCGGGAGCCGCGAGAGGTTGTCGAGCGTGTCGGCGATCCGGCCGTCGGTGGAGTTTTCCAGGGGCACGACGCCGTAGTGGGAGTGGCCGGCCTGCACCTCCTCGAACGCGGCGGAGATGCTGGCCACCGGCACGAAGTCGACCGCGTTGCCGAAGCGGTGGAGCGCGGCGAGGTGGCTGTAGGTCCACGCCGGACCGAGGTGGGCCACGCGGAGGTGCTGCTCGATGGCCCGCGAACCGGAGATCAGCTCGCGGAACACCGCCTTCACGCTCTCCTTGGAGAGCGGTCCGTCGTTGGCGCTCGCCACCCGTTCGAGCACCGTCTCCTCGCGGGACGGGTCGTAGGTCTGCTGGCCCGTCGCCTGCTTGATGTGCCCGATTTGGCGGGCGATCTCGGCCCGCTCGTTCATCAGGCCGACGAGCTGACGGTCGAGCTTGTCGATCTGGGCTCGCAGCTGCGTCAGGCCCGGCTTCCGGCCGCCGTCGCTCGCCGAATCCCGCGGTGAACCGGAATGAGCCATGGCGAGACGAATGATCCGAAGCGGCCAAAATGGCAGACCCGCCGGGGAGAGCCGCAGAATCCGGAGGCGAGTCCCTCAACTGTACCGTCGGTCGCACCGGCGTAAACCCGGTGATTTCGCCCGGTTTCCGTCGGCCGCCGCTCGGATCGCCACCTGGCCGCGCGGCACCCGCGAAGATGGCACGGTCTTTGCATTTCTTTTCGGCACGAGGCCGGACGGTCAAAAATGGCTCGGGCGACGCCCGGGCCGGAGGGCCGCCGGAACACGACCGCACATCCGAAAGGGGACTCCAAACCATGGCGACCAAGCAGGGCGAAAAGATCATCGGCATCGATCTCGGCACCACCAACTCGGTGGTGGCGGTGATGGAGGGCAAGGAGCCGAAGGTGATCGCGAACAAGGAAGGCAACCGCCTCACGCCGAGCGTGGTGGCCTTCAACGACAAGGGCGAGACCCTCGTGGGCGACATCGCCCGCCGGCAGGCCGTCACCAATCCGAAGCGCACGATCTACTCGATCAAGCGGTTCATGGGGCGGCGGCACAACGAGGTCGGCGGTGAGGAGAAGATGGTGCCGTATGAGGTCGTCGGCGGCCCCGAGGACTACGTCAAGGTGCGGGCCGGCGACAAGGAGTTCACCCCGCCCGAGGTCTCGGCGAAGGTGCTCCGCGCCCTCAAGGAGTCGGCGGAGGCCTACCTCGGTCACAAGGTCAACAAGGCCGTGATCACCGTGCCGGCCTACTTCAACGACGCTCAGCGGCAGGCCACGAAGGATGCCGGGCAGATCGCGGGCCTGGAGGTGATGCGGATCATCAACGAGCCCACGGCGGCGGCGCTCGCCTACGGGCTCGAGAAGAAGGCCCAGGAGAAGATCGTGGTGTTCGACCTCGGCGGCGGCACGTTCGACGTGTCGGTGCTCGAGGTGGCCGACGGCGTGTTTCGGGTGATCAGCACCAACGGCGACACGCACCTCGGCGGCGACGACTTCGACAAGACCCTGATCGACTACGTGGCGGACCAGTTCAAGAAGGAGCAGGGGATCGATCTCCGCAAGGACACGATGGCCCTGCAGCGGCTCCAGGAGGCCTGCGAGAAGGCCAAGAAGGAGCTCTCCAGCGCCCAGAGCACCGACATCAACCTGCCGTTCATCACGGCCGACGCCAACGGCCCGAAGCACCTGCAAATCACGATCACGCGGGCGCAGTTCGAGCAGATGTGCGACGCGCTCGTGGAGCGCTGCCGCGGCCCGGTCGTGCAGGCGCTCAAGGACGCCAAACTCGACCCCAAGGACATCGACGAGGTGGTGCTCGTCGGCGGCTCGACCCGGATCCCGAAGGTGCAGGATCTCGTCCGCAAGCTGTTCGGCAAGGAATCCCACAAGGGCGTCAACCCCGACGAGGTCGTGGCGCTCGGGGCCGCGATCCAGGGGGGCGTGCTGGGTGGCGACGTGCAGGACGTTCTCCTGCTCGACGTGACTCCGCTGTCGCTCGGCATCGAGACGGAAGGGGGCATCTTCACCAAGCTCGTGGAGCGGAACACCACCGTGCCGACCGAGCGAAAGCAGGTGTTCAGCACGGCGGCCGACAGCCAGACGGCGGTCACGGTGAGCGTGTTCCAGGGCGAGCGGCCGATGGCCCGCGACAACCGGCTCCTCGGACAGTTCAACCTCGAGGGGATTCCGCCGGCGCCCCGCGGCACGCCACAGATCGAGGTGAAGTTCGACATCGACGCCAACGGGATCCTCTCCGTCAGCGCCAAGGATCTCGGCTCCAACAAGGAGCAGACGGTCCGGATCGAGCAGTCGAGCGGGCTCAACGAGGCCGAGATCGAGCGGATGCGGCGCGACGCCGAGAGCCATGCCGAGGATGACAAGCGGAAGTACCGCCTGGCCGAGGCCCGCAACCGGGCGGAGGCGCTCTGCTTCCAGACCGAGAAGGCGATGAAGGAGCACGAGGCGAAGCTCTCGGCCGCCGACAAGGCGCCGCTCGAGGCGGCGATCACGAAGGCCCGCGAGCTCGCCAAGGGTGAAGACGTGGATGCGATCACGTCGGCCCACGACGTGCTCGAGCAGGCGGCGCATGCCCTCTCGAAGGTGCTCTACGAGTCGGTGCAGCGCGGCGGGGCCGCGGCCGACGGGGCGACCGCGCAGGCCGGCAAGCCTGCCGACGACACGATCGACGCCGAGTTCGAGGTGAAGAAGGACGCGTAAGCGGCCCCCGAGAGGGTGCCGGAGCCGGACCGGCCGCGAGGCCGGCCGGCGGAAGGGGGACGACCATGGCATTCCGATTCGACAAGTTCACGATCAAGGCCCAGGAGGCGGTGCAGGCCGCCGTCGAACTGGCCGGCTCCCGGGGCAATCCCCAGGTGACGCCAGTGCACCTGCTCCAGGCGCTCCTGGCGGAGCGCGAGGGGATCGTGCGGCCGCTCCTCGAGAAGATCGGGTGCGACCGCGGGCACCTCGAGCGAATCGTCGAGGCGGAGCTGTCGCACCTTCCCAAGGTGTCGGGCGGGGCGCAGCCACAGCCCGATCAGGAGCTGATCAAGGTCTTCGAATCGGCGACGACCGAGTCGCACCAGATGAAGGACGAGTTCGTCTCGACCGACCACCTGCTGCTGGCGCTGGCGAAGGTGCCGTCGAAGGCGAAGAACGTCCTCCAGCTCGCCGCCATCGGTGAGAAGGAGCTCCTGGCGGGCCTTCAGGCGGTGCGCGGACAGTCTCGGGTGACCGACCAGAACCCGGAGGAGAAGTTCCAGGCGCTCGAGAAGTACGGCATCGATCTGACGAAGCGGGCCAGCCAGGGCAAGCTCGATCCCGTGATCGGCCGCGATGCGGAGATCCGGCGGGTGATCCAGGTGCTCTCCCGCCGCACCAAGAACAACCCGGTGCTGATCGGCGAGCCGGGCGTCGGCAAGACGGCGATCGCCGAGGGGCTCGCCCTGCGGATCGTGCAGGCCGATGTGCCCGAGAACCTCCGGGGCCGCCGCGTGGTGGCCCTCGACCTCGGGGCCCTGATCGCCGGGACGAAGTATCGCGGTGAGTTCGAAGACCGGCTCAAGGCGATTCTCCGCGAGGTGGAGGCGGCGGCCGGCAACGTGGTGCTGTTCATCGACGAGCTGCACACCGTGATCGGGGCAGGAGCGGCCGAGGGGGGATCCGACGCGGCGAACCTGCTCAAGCCGGCCCTGGCCCGCGGCGAGCTGCGGTGCATCGGGGCGACCACGCTCGACGAATACCGCAAGCACATCGAGAAGGACGCGGCCCTGGAGCGGCGGTTCCAGCCCGTGATGGTCGGGGAGCCGAGCGTCGAGGACACGATCGCGATCCTCCGCGGCCTCAAGCCGCGGTACGAGGCCCATCACAAGGGGGTGAAGATCAAGGACTCCGCGCTCGTGGCCGCCGCCGAGCTCTCCAGTCGCTACATCGCCGACCGCTTCCTGCCGGACAAGGCGATCGACCTGATGGACGAGGCGACCAGCCGGATCGCGATGGAACTGCAGAGCGTTCCCAGCGAGATCGACGAGGTGCAGCGGCGGCTCGTGCAGCTGGAGCTCGCGGCTCGCCAGCTCGCCGAGGAGACGGAGGAGCACGCGAAGGAGCGGCTCAAGG
>Ga0007797_1000041_pt1 | contig 28536 bp, 28 predicted proteins | sample CryBogmetaGMA25M_FD_60364 | JGI IMG/M metagenome (GOLD analysis project Ga0007797, IMG submission 60364) | Freshwater microbial communities from Crystal Bog, Wisconsin, USA - MA2.5M | ecosystem: Environmental > Aquatic > Freshwater > Lake | place: Crystal Bog, Wisconsin, USA | collected 2009-07-06 | reverse complement strand
CTATGGTACAATTCAGCCATAAGCGAACTCTTCACCGCATGTGCTAACCTGGGAGGTTTTTATGAAGCAGGTCGTTGGCGCAATCACATTCCTCTTTGGGCTGATGGTCGGACTAATCGGCGGCGCGGCACTTCTTGCCTATGCATACCAGATGGCAGGACTCTACCCGCCGGACGACGCCACGATCAAGTTTATTGCTCGCGAGCGCGGCTGGCTGCGCGATGACGTGTAAGTGAGGTTTTGGGGAGGGTACGCCCTCCCCAATGCCCTTATTTTAGAAGTTGCACAAGGAGGTGCCTGGATGGACAAGCCCTGGTTCTCATTTTATGAGAAGGGTGTGCCCCAGACGATAAGCTACCAGAACCAGAGCCTCAACGATCTGCTGATCCAGGCTGCGCACACTGTCCCCTCGAACACCGCGACCAACTTTGTCCTCCGCTATATGCTCGGTGGTCGCCTGACGATTGGCGGCAAGATGACCTACCGCACGCTGAATGAGCAGGTTGATCGTCTGGCCACCGCGCTCTACCAGCTTGGTGTGCGCAAGGGCGACCGTGTTGCGGTGATGCTGCCCAACTCACCGCACTACATCATCAGCTTCTTTGCCGCCATGCGTATTGGCGCAATCGTCGTCAACACCAACCCCACCTACACCAGCCGCGAACTTCAGTACCAGCTTGAAGATAGCGGTGCTGAGACGATCATCCTGCTAAACCTCTTCTGGCCACGCCTGCGCGAGATCCGCCGTGAGACAAAGATCCGGCGCACTATCGTTGCGCATATCTTTGATACCTTGCCCTTCCCCATGAACCTGCTGGTGAAGAGTTCGCAGAAGAAGTCCCCCGACTGGGTTGAGATGCACCCTGAGCAAGATATCTTCCTCTTCGGGCATCTGCTGGAGAAGTATGGGCCAACTCCGCCGCGTGTGATGATGTCCACTGATGACGTGGCTCTGTTCCAGTATACCGGCGGCACCACTGGCTTGCCGAAGGCGGCCATGCTTACCCACCGCAACCTGATGGTGAACACCCAGCAGATTGACGCCTGGCTGGTGACGGGCAAACGTGGACAGGAAAAAATGATGGCTGCCATCCCCTTTTTCCACGTCTACGGGATGACGGTGGCCATGCTCTACAGCATCTTTATGGGTGCCGAAATTATTGTCGTGCCCAACCCACGCCCTATTGATAATGTGATGAACATTATGCAGAAGGAGCGGGCTACCGTCTTCCCCGGCGTGCCGGCGATGTACATCGGCATCATTAATCACCCCAAGGTCGCAGAGTACGATCTGCGCAGCATCAAAGCGTGCGTCTCGGGCTCGGCCCCCCTGCCGATGGAGGTGCAGGAGCGCTTCGGCCAACTCACCGGCGGGCGTCTGGTCGAGGGCTTCGGCATGACCGAGAGCAGCCCGATAGCCCTGGTGAACCCGGTCTACGGCACACGTAAGGCGGGCAGTATTGGCATCCCGGTACCCGATACCGATGCGAAGATTATTGACCTGGAGACGGGTGCAGAGCTGCCAATTGGCAGCGAGGGGCAGGGCGAGCTGTGTGTGCGTGGACCACAAGTAATGAAGGGCTACTGGAACCAGCCTGAGGAAACGGCCTTAACCGTAGACGCCGACGGCTGGCTGCATACCGGCGATATCTGTACATCTGACTCGGATGGCTACTTCTTCATCGTGGATCGCAAGAAGGACATGATCATCGCCAGCGGCTTTAAGGTGCTTCCCCGCGATGTCGAGGAGGTGCTATTCTTGCACCCCAAGGTGATGGAGGCGGTAGTGGTGGGGGTGCCGAATCTGTCCCGTGGCGACGATACGGTGAAGGCGTTTGTGGTTCCCAAGGCGGGCGAGAGCCCCAGCGCCGAGGAAATCCGCGAGTTCTGCAAGCTACATCTGGCCCCCTACAAGGTGCCTCGCGAGATCGAGTTTCGCACCGAACTGCCCAAGACAATGGTGGGCAAGGTGCTGCGCCGTGTACTGCTGGACGAGGAGAAGGCCAAGCAGAAGTAGAGACGCCCCGGCGGGGCGTCTCTCCCCCCGGCGGGGAGACGCCCCGCCGGGGACGGAGACGCCCCGCCGGGGCGTCTCTACCCTGAGATCATCCTCGTACCACCTGTACGTGGGTGTCCCCGGCCAGCATGCTCAGCACCGTGGTGACGACCGAGATCACCAGGCCGCCGAAGAAAGCCGGCCAGAACCCGTAGACGTGAAACTGAATGCTAAGCTGGTCAGCCATGGCCGAGGTGAGGCCAAGCATGGCGGCGTTGATTACCAGGCCGAATAGCCCCAGGGTGACCAGTACGAGCGGGCAGGTAAGCATGTAGATCAGCGGGCGCAGCAGGGCGTTGAGCAGCCCGAAGACCAGAGCCACCTCGCCGATTTGCCATCCCGGCCCACTGAACTCGATTCCTGGCACCAGCCAGATGGAGGCGAAGATCGCCAGACTGCTGATCAGCCAGCGCAACAGCAACTGCGGTAGGGGTGGGCGCTGTCCAAATGGCGGGACTGATTGGTTTCGCATAGGTACCTCCGCTGTCGCCGTCGGGCTGAAGCCCGTGGCCACGAGCTACAAAGCCCGCTTCGCGGGCTGCTGGCCGCGCAAGCGGCCCTTGACTTCTATGATACTATTAAAGCGTCCTGGGGTGCAGCCCCAGACCCCCACCGGCAGGTGACTTTTATGGCTCAGAACACCCAGGCTCTTTTTGCTCAGGTGGCCCGCAGCGCCGAGGCCGATGGTAAGGCGGCCTACTTTCGGCTGCACCGCCACCGTTTCGCCGCCATGCTCGGGGCAATCTCGATCCCACGCGGGGCCAGCGTGCTGGAGGTGGGCGTCACCCCCGGTCACTTCACCGAGTTGCTTGTCCAGTCGGGCTATCGGGTTAGCGGGGCCGATCTCGACCCGTTCACCCGCAAGGCACTCTGGGAGCGGCTGGGGGTTGAGGTGCGCCAAGTTCACCTGGAGCGCGAGCCCATTCCCTTCCCCGATGAGTCGTTCGATCAGGTGGTTTTTTCCGAGGTGATCGAACACCTGGTCTACTCACCGCTGCCGGTGCTGCGCGAGTTCCGGCGTGTGCTGCGACCGGGCGGGCGGCTGCTGATCACCACACCGAACGAACTCTACTTCAAAAGCCGCATGCGCAGCATCCTGCGTATGCTACTCTGGCAGAGCCTGCTCACCCGCGACGAATTTCGCCACCAGATGCGATTGGAGGGCGAGCAACGCTACACGACCCATAGCCGTACCTATACCATGGGCGAGCTAAGCTGGCTGATCGAGCAGGCCGGATTCCGGGTGTTGCGCCGCCAGTACGAAGCTCCCTGGGAGCGTGTCGGCCTGGAGGCCGGGCGTCTGCGCACCCACCCCCTGCGCGTGCTGGTCAAGGGCGCGTTCTACGCCCTCACCACGATCCTCCCACCGACCCGCTCGATGTTGCTGGTGGTTGGCGAGAAATAGATGGTATAATCTCCCTGAGGGCCGCTAGCTCAACGGTTAGAGCAATCGGCTCATAACCGAACGGTTCTGGGTTCGAATCCCGGGCGGCCCACCACGAGATTGCAGATTGTAGATTGCAGATTGTAGATGAGGCTCTATCGGCCAATCGGCAATCGGCAATCGGCAATCGGCAATCGTATTATGAACCATCCCCCCCTCTCCGTCGTCATCCCCACCTGGAACGCGCTGCGCTTCCTCCCAGCCTGTCTCATCGCTCTGCGCACCCAACTTGGCCCGCAGGACGAGATCGTGTTGGTAGACAACGGCTCCCGCGACCGGGCCGGGGACTGGGCACGTCTCCACGTGCCCGACGTGCGGGTGATTAGCCTGGCGCAGAACCTGGGCTTCGCCGGGGGGACAAACGCGGGCATCGCCGCCGCCAGGGGCGAACTGCTGCTGCTGATCAACGATGACGCGATGGCCGAGCCGGGCTGCGTGGACGCCCTCTGGGCGGCCCTGCGCGACTCGCCGCAGGCCGGGATCGCCGCCGGGGTGCTGGTTTTCAGCCGCCGCCCCGAGATCGTTGCCTCGGCGGGTATCCGCTTCCAGGGTGATGGTGTGGCCACCGACTTGTACCTGGGCATGCCTGTGGCCGAACTGCCCGCCGAGCCGGTAGAGATCTTCGGGGCCAGCGGCGGTTTAGCCCTGCTGCGCCGCGAGTTGCTGGATGACAGTGGCCCATTCGCCGGGGAGTTCTTCAGCTATCTGGAGGATGCCGATCTGGCCTGGAGATCGCGGCTGCGCGGCTGGGGCGCACGGCTGGCACCGGGGGCGCGGGCCCGCCACGTCTATTCGGCCACGGGTGGGCAGGGCAGCCCCTTCAAACAGCGGCTACTTGGTCGTAACCGGCTGCGCCTGATCGTGCGCTGTCTGCCCGCACCCATCCTGCGCAGATGTCTGCCCTCTATTCTGCGCTACGACCTGTTGGCAACCGCCTACGGGCTGCTGCGCGGCCAACCAGCTATCGCCGCCGGGCGCATGGACGCTCTGCGCGAACTGCCTGCCCTCATGGCCCAGCGCCGCCAGATCCAGGCTGGTCGCACCGCCGCGCTCAGCGATCTGGCCGCATGGATCGAGCCCGCGCCATCGCCGCTGGCAGCCCTGCGCACCCAGCGTCGGCTCGCGGCCCTGCTGGGAAAGTAAGGCTGATTGCATTTCTGCCCCATCCGAGTTTGCTGATTGGCAGTAGCGCATAAGTAACGCTGTCACGCTGAGCGAAGCGAAGCGTCCCGGCAACCCATATCACGGTCGGGACGCTTCGCTTCGCTCAGCGTGACACGTCTCACAGCGTTACTTCTGCGGTATTGCGCTGATTGTGTTCCGCGCCCGCCTGGATGGGGAAGTCTACGTACTTAGTAGGGTGTTGTGCGCGAACCGCAGGGAAGTGTGGAGTAACGATGGGCGGATTCGCCGCCCATCGTTACTCCAGAAGAACGTCTACTTCCCGCGATTGCGGTTGCGGAGGAAGGGCGGGATGTCCAGGTCGTCGCTGCTGCTGCCGAAGCTGGGCGACTGGCGCGGCTGCGGGGCGGGCTGGCGCGGCTGCGGGGCGGGCTGCTGAGGCTGCGGGGTGGGCTGCTGCGGCGGGTACAAGCCGGTAGACTGGCCCGTGCTCGTGCCTGCCGTCGGGAACGAGCGCGTGCGCTGCTGGATGACGTTGGGGTTATGCGGGTGCCGGTTCACATCAAAGCCGGTGGCGATCAGCGTCACCTTCACCTCGCCGGGGGCGTAGCTTGGGTCAATCACCGCGCCGACGATAATATTGGCGTCCGGATCCACCTGCTGGGCGACAATATTGGCCGCCTCGTAAACCTCCAGGATGCCCAGATCCTCGCCGCCGGTGACGTTGAAGAGAACGCCACGAGCACCGTCAATGCTGACCTCTAGCAGTGGGCTGGCAATCGCCTGGTTCACCGCGTCCACCATCCGGCTATCACCGGTGCCCATGCCGATGGCCATCAGGGCCGAACCCTGCTGGGCCATAATCGTCTTCACGTCGGCAAAGTCCACATTGATCAGGCCGCGCTGGGTGATCAGGTCGGAGATACCCTGAATACCCTGACGCAGCACATTGTCGGCCATGTGGAACGCTTGGGTGAAGGTGGTATTCTTGCTGGCCGTCTGGAGCAGACGGTCGTTGGGGATGACGATCAGGGTATCCACCACCGGGCGCAACTGCTCAATGCCCTGCTCGGCCATCTTGCGGCGATGGTTGCCCTCAAAGGTGAAGGGCCGCGTCACCACACCCACCGTCAGTGCGCCCAAGTCGTGAGAAACCCCGGCGATGATCGGTGAGGCTCCGGTGCCGGTGCCGCCACCCATACCCGCCGCCACAAAAACCATATCCGCGCCCTTGAGTTGCTCGTAGACGTCTTCCTGGTTCTCCTCAGCCGCCTTCTGGCCGATGACCGGGTTGCCGCCGCTGCCCAGGCCACGGGTGAGCTTATCGCCAATACGAATACGCATCGGGGCCAGCGAGTGCATCAGAGCCTGCACATCCGTATTCACCGTCATGAACTCCACGCCCTGCACGCCGTCGGCGATCATCCGATCAACGGCATTACTGCCGCCACCGCCCACGCCCACCACCTTGATCTGCGCGAAGTCCTCGTAGCTGAAGCTGTTATTGCGATCCACCATCTCACCATTCCTCCCTACGTGATGACAAATGACAAACGACGAACGACGAACAGTGAACCAACACACCCATTGGCTACCCGTCGTCGGTCAGGTCAGGGCAAAAACTCCTTCAGCCACCCCTTGAACTTGTCGTACGCACTCCCCCAGCCCTGCCGCTCATCCGAGCGGTGAGACGGGCCACGTGCTGATTGTCCGTGGCGTGAACCCCAGCGAAGGAGACCCACGCCCGTGGCGTAGGATGGGCTGTCCAGTGAGTCGGCTAGTCCGGTCAGGTCGCTGGGTACACCGATTCGTACCGGTATGCCCAACATTTCGCGCACAAGGTCATCAAAACCCGCCATCTGTGCTGCCCCACCGGTGAGGACGATCCCGGCGGGCAACATTCCATCGTAGCCGCTGCGCTTAATCTCGTTATAGATGAGTTCGACCACCTGCTCACCGCGAGCCTGGATGATCTCGTTGAGCAGGTGGCGGCTGACCTGCTGCTTCTCGCCGACGGTCAGGCTCTCGGCGTCAATCAAGTCGGACGGATCTCCCTCGTCCGGTGGATCCCCGGCCATGGCCGAGCCATACTTCAGCTTGAGATACTCGGCAGTGTTGTGGGGTGTGTGCAGCACATACACTATATCATTAGTGAAGTGAACGCCGCCCACTGGTAGCACGCTGGTGTGCCAGACGCCACCCTGCACAAAAATAGCGATGTCGGTGGTGCCGCCGCCCATATCCACCAGCATTACCCCACGATCTTTGTCCTCGGTGGTGAGGACCGCCTCGCCCGAGGCTAGGGGTTGAAGTACCAGGTCGTCAATCTCGACTCCGGCCTTCTGCACGCTTTTGATCAGGTTCTGAATAGCCATCACCTCGCCGGTGACAATGTGAGTCTCTACCTCCAGGCGAAAGCCGCTCATGCCGATTGGGTCACGGATGCCTTCATGACCATCAACCACGTAGGCTCGGGGGATAACGTGGATGATCTCACGCTGGGTAGGAATAGCCACCGCCTGCGCCGACTCGACGGCACGGGCGACGTCGCTGCGGGTGATCTCGTGGTCGGGCCGCTGCACCGCGACCACGCCACGGCTGTTGAGTGAGGAGATATGTCGGCCAGCGACGCCCACGAACGCGGTGCCGATGCGGTACCCGCTCAGCCGTTCGGCCTTCTCGATGCTGGTGGCGATGGCGTTGACGGCGTCGTCAATATTCACCACCACGCCCTTATCGAGGCCCTTGCTTGGTGCGAGGCCCACCCCGAGGATATTCAGGCTCCCCGAGTCGGAGACCTGGGCCACAATGGTACAGACCTTGGTGGTTCCGACATCAATACCGACAATGGTGCGCTGCATAGCTTCTTTTCCGATTGCAGATTGCAGATTGCAGATTATAGATTATAGATTGATCTGATCCACAGAGCTATCTGCAATCTGCAATTCTCAGGGCTGGGGCTGACTGTTGTCTGTAGGTCGCTGATTTTGCTGATAAAACGGGCTGGATGGACGAAGATCGAGGTAGGTAAATGACGTCTTATCCTTCAGCAGCGCACCGAGAATGGTGAGCTTGCGATCAAGTTCCATATTTTGGCCAAAAATGATTGTCTGCCCGGTCGTCAAGCGCACATAGACGCCGATTCCAAAATCCCAGCCGATCTGGGCCGGGGTGAGCGCCAGTTCAATGGGTAGCCGCAGAGCCAGGGCGCGGGTCAGGTTCAGGGCGTCGGTGTCAATCCGGTCGCCCGGTTTCAGCTCAGGGGTTGTCCGGTCGATGACTACTAGAACGTCGGGCTTGGCCTGCTCTTGCGCAGCGGCAAGTACTTGTCCCCGGCCATCAACAAGATACTGGATGCTCCCGGCCTGCCAGCGCACCTCGGGCCGTCGCTCGACCACCCGGATAATGGCATGATCAGGAAGGGCTAGTTCTACCCGAGCCGACTCGATATACGGATTTTTTCGTAAGCGGGCCTCGGTCTCTGTAGTACCCACAAACCAGATTGACTGGCCGAGGATGCCGGATAGGGCGATCACTTGGTCGGCCTTGAGCGCACCCTCCCCCTCAACCGTGACCTGCTGCACGCTGTAGCGTTCGGCGGTGAACAGATACGTTAGGATTCCCATGCTCACCAGGAAGATCAGCAGGCTAATGAACCGGCCGCTGCGCAGCCAGTTGAGGCTGGCTCGGCGGACGTCGGGGCGCACCTGCGATCCGCCATCGGCCGGTCGGCCCTGGCGGGCGAGACGGCGGGCAGCGATGCGCTGGCGGGTATTTGGTGCGTTGTAATCCATAGGTGTTGGGGCGCAGCAGGCGATGCTTGCTCCGCCCTTACGATAGAGCCTCGATATTAGGAACCCTTCCGCTCCAGAGCGAGGGCGATCAGGCGGTCGAGCAGATCCGGGTAGCGGAGTCCACTGGCTGCCCACATCTTGGCGTACATGCTGATCGGCGTGAATCCTGGCATGGTGTTGGCCTCGTTAATCCAGAGTTCGCCGGTCTCCTTGTCAAGCAGAAAGTCAACGCGGGCCAGACCAGCACCGTCAATCGCCAGGAAGGCGCGGGTGGCCAGGGAGCGCACGCGATCAGCCAGGGCGGCGTCAATCGGTGCCGGGATATGAATGGTCGTCTGGCCGTGGATATACTTGGCATTATAATCGTACCACTCACCGGAAGGTACGATCTCGCCGGGAACGCTGGCCTCGGGCGTCTCATTACCCAGCACGCTGATTTCGATCTCGCGGGCCGGGATGCCCTGCTCGATCACAATCCGCCGGTCGTAGCGAGCAGCGTCGGCGATGGCGTGTTCTAGGCCGTCACGATCCTTGGCCTTACCCACGCCAACACTACTACCCATATTAGCAGGCTTCACAAAAACTGGGTAGTGTAATGTACTCTCAACAGCGGTGTAGGTTGCTTCAGGATCATGCTGCCAGTCAGCGCGGCGCACCAGCAGCCAGGGCAGCAGGGGCAACCCAGCGGCGGCGAAGGCTGCCTTCATCAGTGCCTTGTCCATACCCACGGCGCTGGCGGCCACTCCACAGCCCACGTAGGCCACCCCAGCCAGTTCCAGGAGCCCCTGCACCGTGCCATCCTCGCCCATAGGCCCGTGGAGTACGGGGAAGACCACATCAACGCCGGGAGGGAGGATGCGGGCCACGGTGGGCAGATCTGGGTCAACGTGAGATGGTGGAGCGTCAACCTGGTTCTGTTGTTCTTCAAGAGCATGCGCCGCCGACCCGGCTGGCAGGAGCGCCGGGTCGGCGGCGGCCAGGAGGGCGGGCATCGCCCCCGGCCCGGTCAGCCAGCGACCATCTTTGGTAATTCCGACGGGCAGCACCTGATATTTTTCCGGGTCGAGGGCGGCGATCACTGCTTGGGCCGAGACGAGAGATACCTCGTGTTCGCCGCTCTGGCCACCGAATAAGACGGCGATAGTTTTTTTCATATCACTCGTACCTCAAGCTCAAGATTGATGCCAAACTGACGCTGGACAGTCTCCTGGACAAGCGCAATGAGCTGTAAAACATCATCGCTCGATGCGCCGCCCAGGTTGATGATATAGTTGGCGTGGTGCTGGCTGATCTCGGCGTTGCCCACGCGCACCCCCTTCAGGCCAGCGCGCTCTATCATCTGGCCGGAGCTTTGGCCGGGAGGGTTCCGAAACACGCTGCCGCACGAGTGTCCCCAGGGAGTCTTGGTTTTGCGCTCGCTGGCGATCCGCGCCACGGTAGCAGCCAGGGCGGCTGGATCACTCCGGTGCAGCCGCAGACTAGCCGCAAGGATGAGCGGTGGTGTACCGGATGGGCGGATCGTGCTCTCCTTCAACGTACTGCTCCGGTAGCTGTAGGCCATCCGTTCGACGGGCCAATCTTCCTCGACAGCATCCACCATCACCCTAACATTGTGGAGTACCCCGGCGATATCGCCGCCGTAGCAGCCCGCGTTCCCCAGGACCGCACCACCGACACTGCCCGGTAAACCCTCGGCCCATTCCAGACCAGCCCACCCCATTGCGGTCACACGTCGGGCGATTCCGGCTATCGGCGCACCAGCCTCAACGTGCAGGATAGCGGTATCGCCCCGATCATCAATCTGCCAGTTCTGGGCGCGGTAGCGGGCGATCAGGCCAGGGAACCCCGTATCGCGCACGAGCAGGTTTGTCCCTCCGCCCACCCAGATCATCTCGACCCCAATCTCGCATGCCCACACGACCAAGGCGCGAGCCTGCTCGGCGCTGCGAACCTCGGCGTAGTAGCGGGCTGGCCCGCCGATCCGCCACGACGTATGCCGAGCCATTGGCTCGGCCTCGATTAGGGGTATGGGTGGGGCGGTACAGTGCATCATTGTGGTATGTCGTGTCTGGTAGGGGCGTAGTAGCAGGTGCGCCAAAGGCACATCTGCTGCTACGTCCCTACTTACCATAACCCATAGATGTCAACAATTCCATCCCCACCCGATCCCCATCGCCTGCGCCGAGGGTGATCACCACATCGCCGGGATGAACAAGACCCACCAGGATTGCGGCGCTCTCCTCCACGTTCCCGCTGTAGCGGGCATCCACCCCGGCGGCGGCGATCCGTTTGGCCAGGGTGTGCGCCAGCGCCACCGGGTCGCCCTGCTCCCGTGCGGCGTAGATATTTCCCACCAGCAGGATGTCGGCAGTCAGGCAGGCGTCAGGCCACTGGTCGAGCAGAGCCGTGGTGCGGCTGAAGGTGTGGGGTTGGATGTAGGCGACGATCCTCCGTCCAGGGTAGCGCATCTGCGCCGCCGCCAGGGTTGCCCGCACCTCGCTGGGGTGATGCCCGTAGTCGTCAATCACCGTTACCCCGCCGACCTCGCCCCGCAACTCAAAGCGCCGTGCGCTGCCCCGGAAATTGGCCAAAGCCGCCGATGCGCCAACCATGTCAGCACCCAGCAGTGCAGTAACCGCCAGGGCAGCCAGGGCGTTGCGCACATTATGCAGGCCAGGGAGAGCCAATTCCTGTGCGCCTGCTCGGCGCTGCCCCATACGCTGCCGGTCGTAGCGCCAGAGATCGAAACTCACCCCGCCAGTGGGCGTCGCTGTCACCCCGCTGGCTGTCCAGTCGAGGGGAGCTAGCCGACAGGAGACCGGATCGTTGGCGAGGCGCTCCTCGATGCCGTAAAAGCGGGACTCGGGGGCGTGGAGTTGGGCCATGCCCGCGTCATCGCCGCAGAGAATCAGGTTGCGTGGGTTGGTCACGCTCGCGGCAAACTGGGCGAAGGCATCGGCGTACTCTGCCGCGCTTGGGTAAATATCCGGGTGATCCCACTCAATATTCGTAATCACCGCTAGATCTGGGCTCAGGCTGAGGAAAGCGTGGTCATACTCATCGGCCTCAATCACCAGGGGCGCGTCCGGGTCGCCCCAGGCCGCATTACCGCCCAGGTTAGGCACCTCGGCACCGATGAGGTATCCGGGGTTCATCCCGGCCCCGCGCAGCGCTACCGTGATCATGGCGCTTGTCGTCGTTTTGCCGTGGGATCCGGCCACCGCCACCACCCGCCGCTGCTGCGACCAGTCGCGCCAGAGGTCGCCGCGCTTGAGAACGGGGATGCCCAACTCGTGCGCCGCCACCAACTCGGGATGGTCGGCGCGCACCGCCGCCGTGGCCACCAGCGCATCGGCCCCGCGCACGTGTGCCGGGCTATGACCGACAAACACCGTTGCCCCACGAGCGACCAGAGCGTTGCTGAGCCGGTTGTGGGCCGGATCAGACCCGCTCACGGCGTGGCCTTGGTCAAGCAGCAGGTTTGCGATAGCGCTCATCCCGGCGCCCGCGATGCCGACGATATGGTAGTGCATAGGGAGGAGGATGGTTTGGGGAGAGTGTCACCCTCCCCCAAACCGCTCAGCTAACGCTAGGGCTTCCAGACCTTCGGGAAGTAAAAGGCCACCAGGATGATCAGGATGAGAAAGAAGACGGCGATCAGTGATGGGAGCAGCAGGCTCACATCGGGGAGCGAGTTCAATACATTGGTGACTGGGTTGTCGAATCCGTTGCCGCCGCTCGCCTTGAACTCGCCCCAGAATACCACGCTCGCGTTTGTCCAGACCAGCGCGGTCAACGCGCCAACGAAGAGACCCAGGGGCTTGCCAAGCGGTTCCTTGCTGGCCGGCCCCTTCCAGGCAGCCTTGCGATTGAAGAAGAAGCCGAACATCACCAATACGATGAAAGCCAAAAACCGGAAGAACAGGGGCACCTGGAAGCCTGCCTGGATCAGCGGGTCGAGGCGAGCGACCGCGTTCGCATCACTGCCAACGGCGAAGGCGACGATCCGTGGTGAGTTCTCCCAGAACCGGTTGACCAGATCCACCAGGGCATTGCCGCCCTGGACGCAGGTGACGTAGGCGATGATTGACCAGAGCGCAATCGTCAGAATGTTGCGGATTCCCGACTGGTAGCCGCCGTAGCCGCCAACCGCCATGAAGATCACCAGGAGCGCGAAGCCGCTCACGCTCAGGGTGATCGCTGCCTGCGCCAGAGGCACCAGTGTGAGCCATTCGTAGTTCATCAGCCACCACTCCTTGTTGCCAGACGACTGAGGATCTCTGCCAGATGCCGAGCCGCATCTGGTCGAGCCAGCGCCCGACTCTGCTCCGCCATACGCGCCCGCTCGGATGTATTCTCCAGAAGGCGGATCACCTCGTGGGCCAGATCTCCGTCCTGGGGCCGCCCGTCTCCTAGCATTGTGGCGTCACTCACCTTCACCGCAGCCCCCCGGCGCACCAGATAATCGGCATTCTCATCTTGATGGACATAAGGGTATGGTACCAGAACTGCGGGCAACGCTGCAGCCGGTAGTTCGGCCAATGTTGATGCACCGCTCCGACAGATTGCGAGGTCGGCTGCGCCGAAGGCTCGCGTCATGGGAGGCGGGGAGGGGCAGGAGGCAGGAGGCAGGAGGCAGGAGGCAGGAGGCAGGGTATCCGTCTCCTGTACTTGCTCCCGGCTCCCGACTCCCAGATCCTGGCTCCCCGCCTCCTGCTTCCTGCTTCCTGCTTCCTGCCTCCTGCCTCCATTCCCCACTCCCGAATCCAAGTACGGGTACAGTTTATACCGTCTCTGTTGCTCGCTCGAAAGTCCCGCTGCCGCCTCGCGTAGCCACTCCTCATCGCCCTCTCGCCCGCAGACATGGATAATCTGGCAGCGGGCGAGAAGATCGGGGAGCAGCACCGCAATCGCCCGGTTGACGCTGCGCGCCCCACGGCTGCCGCCATACACCAGGGCCACAGGTAGTTCCTCGCTCAGTCCGAAGTCTTTGCGACATGCCGCCCGATCCTGGCCGAACAACTCGGCTCGCACCGGGTAGCCGGTGATGACGAACGATGGTCGCTGTTGGTTGGATCGAACGCCCAAGTATGGCAACGCATCCTCCACATTCACCGCCGTTACGGTTGCAATTCGGCTCAGGAGTTTCACGGCTAGTCCAGGAACCACATCAGGCAGGTAGATCATGGTTGGCACCCCCATCGCTCTGGCTGCCAAGAAGAGTGGAACACAAACGTAGCCCCCCGTGCCGAGAATAGCTGCCGGGCGCAGTTCACGGATCATCGCCCGTGCCGCCAGCGTTCCCGCCGCCATTGTCGCGGCTCCCCGCGCCATTTGGATCGGCCCGCGCCCGCGCAGCGCCGCCGCCGGTAGCGCCCGGAAGGGCAGTGCGCTCTCGCGGGCCACAATTGCCTCCTCCATACCGCCCACACTGCCTACGTAGATCAGTCTTTCCCCCTTACCCACGGCGGCGAGCGCGGCGGCGACTGACAGGGCTGGGTATACGTGGCCGCCCGTTCCCCCGCCACAGAGGAAGAGCGCTGAACAGGCTGCGGGCAGACCGACGGGGGATGATCGGGCCATCACTGGTCTCCTGAGTCTGGAGTGGTGCGGTGTGTCGTGAGATATTCAGTAGGATGCCGATGGCAATCATACATGCAATGAGCGAACTACTGCCATACGAGAGAAAGGGCAACGTAAGGCCGGTAAACGGGAGGAGCGAGGTTGTCACGGCAATATTGATCAGTGCCTGGAAGCAGATCCAGGTCGTGATGCCGACTGACACCAGGGCGGCGAATGGGTTGGGCGCTCGTCCGGCGATCTTATAACCACGGTAGGCGATGACGGCAAAGGCCACGACCACCGCCACGGTGCCGATCATTCCAAGCTCCTCGCCCACAATCGCGAAGATCGTATCGGTGTGGGCCTGAGGCAGCCACTGAAACTTCTGTCGGCCCTGGCCAAGCCCGGCCCCGAAGATGCCGCCGCTGCCTAGTGCGTAGAGGGCGTGGATGGGCTGAAATCCGGGGCCGCTGTAGTAGGCCCAGGGGTCGAGAAATGCCTTGATCCGCACATTGTCGCGGAATCCCATCACATTAATCAGCAGCCAGAAGGCCACGCCGCCCAGCCCGGCTGCCCCCAGCACATGCCAGAGATTCGCCCCCGCTGCAAAATAGACCACCCCGGCGATCACGATCAGTACGACGGTGGTGCCCAGATCTGGCTCCAGCATCACGAGGCCGCAGACGAGGCCGAGCATCACGGCGAAGGGGATGAGGCCGTAGCTCACGTTGCCGAGTTTCTCGCTGCGCCGCGAGAGCCAGTCGGCGAAGTAGATGATGATGGCTAGTTTGGCCAGTTCGGAGGGCTGTACACTGATCAGGCCAAAGACCCCGCCCTGGCCTACCCGCAGCCAGGAACGTGATCCGTTTACCTGGGTTATTGACGCGGGCAGCACCAGCACCAGGAAGAGCAGCACAAGGACGATTGCGATGAGGTGTACCGAGTAGGTGCGCCAGAAACTGTAGTGCAGGCGCTGGGTCACCAGCAGCCCGCCGGTCCCGATGGTGACTCCGACGATCTGGCGGAGCAGGTAGTAGTACTGGTTCTCGTAGATGGTGAACGCCTCGACAAAGCTGGCGCTATACACCATCACCAGGCCAATGGACACCAGAGCTCCCACCGTCACGAGAAGCACGTAGTCTGGCTTGTTCGTTCGCTCCATCATCACGTGATACCTTCCTGGGGTATCTTGCGCCACATTCTCTCAGGCATGCGGCAGCAGCAGCGTCATTGCCGACATCACCACCAGCAGGCTGGCGGCTCCGGCCCAGCCGAGATCCAGATACTCACGTCGTAGCAGTGGCGGGGAGAAACGTGAGTCGATCTGGAGCCGTGGGGCCAGGGCGAACCCCGCCAGTGCCCCGCCGATCAACCCACCCATATGCCCCCAGTTGTCAATTGTACCCTGAGAGGCGAAGCCGATGAAGAGGTTGATCATGGCGATAGACACCATATTTTGCACCTGGGCCTTGCCAAAGTCTCCGAGAGTGGCCCGGTTGAGGTAGTAGAACATGCCTAAGCCGCCAATCAGGCCGAAGATCGCGCCGCTGGCTCCCACCGAAACCGCCCGTGACATCAGGTAGGAGGCGAGGCTGCCGCCCAGCCCGGCCAGAAAGTAGAGCGCCAGGAAACGCCTCGTCCCGTAGATTCGCTCCGCCTCTGGCCCCAGGGCGTACAGGGCGTAGCCGTTAAAGAAAATGTGGATCAGGCTGCCGTGCAGAAACGTGGCGGTCAGCAGCCGCCAGTACGCCCCCCCGGCGATCATGACGTTCACCTTTGCGCCCAGCAGCACCAGGGCGCCCAGGCTTGGCTGGAAGGATCCGCCGCTGAACACCAGGCTGATGATGTAGATCAGCACAATCGCCCCGAGCAGGGCGAAGGTTGCCGGTGTGCGCGGGCGGGCCTGCGGCTGAAGGGCGCTATCGTTGTCGTCGGGTTGTATCACGCGGTTTCCGTTTCAGGTGGGGACGTATCGGCCATGCCGTGGACAATCCGGCGGAACTCCTCACCACGGTGGAATTCGTTGCGGAACATGCCAAAGCTCGCGCATCCTGGCGAAAGCAGAATAGTGTCGCCGGCCTCGGCTAATCCCCTCGCGGCTTCGATAGCTGTGGCGAAATCATTGTACAATCCTCCCGCCTCCTGCCTCCTGCCTCCTGCCTCCACAATCGCCTGGCTCAGCCGCCGGGTGGCACTCCCCTCTAGCAACACCAGTGCCTTCACCCGTTTGGCAATTGCCGCCCCTAGTTCCGCAAACTCCAGTTCCTTGTCGGCCCCACCAGCAATCAGCACGATGGGCGTGGTGATCGCCTCCAGGGCGGCCAAGGCAGCAGCGGGGTTGGTGGCGGTGGTGTCATTAACATAATAAACACCGTCAATCTCACACACCAACTCCAAGCGATGTTCAACCCCGGCAAACCCGCGCAGAGCTGTGGCGATCTGGACAGGGCTAACCCCGAAACTGTGAGCTAAAGCGGCGGCAGCCAGGGCGTTCGCCCGACTGTGCGTACCGGGCAGACGGATGTCGCTCGTGTGGGCCAGAACATCCTCTCCCAGTACCAGCCACCCATCGGTCGTAATCCGAGCCTCAGTCTCAGCCCCCGGCATCGCATCATACAGGATCACCCGGCCCTGGGGCAGGAGGCAGGAGGCAGGAGGCAGGAGGCAGGGGGCCTGCTCCCGGCTCCCGGCTCCCGGCTCCTGCCTCCTGCCTCCCGCCTCCTGCCTCCTCATCACCACCACCCCATCTTCCCCTTGGTGGGCGAAAATCTGCGCCTTGGCATGAGCATAGGCTGCCATCGAGCCGTGCCAGTTCACGTGGTCAGCGGAGAGATTGGTGATCAGGCTGTAGCGGGGACTCAGCCCGACCTCGCCGAGCCGCTCCAGTTGGAAACTGCTCAACTCCAGCACCACCGGTGTCTGCGCGGTGATCGTTTCTAGTGCCTCCAGGGCCGAGACACGCAGGTTTCCGGCGGCCACCGTATCGGGGAACGCCTCGCGCAGCATCGCGGCGAGCATCAGCGCGGTGGTGGTCTTGCCCTTAGTGCCGGTAACGCCGAGGATGGGGCCGGGGCAAACCCGGAAGAAGAGGGTCATCTCCGTCTCAATCGGCACGCTGGCCTGACGGCAGAGGGTTAGCCAGGGCGAGTCGGGGCGAACGGCGGGGTTGATCACAACGAGGTCGCTACTGGTGAAATCATCGGCGTGGTGTTCGCCGAGGGTGTAGCGGACACGAGTGCCGAGTTGGGCGGCGGCGGCATCAAGCTGGGCGAGCGGTGTAGAGAGAGCGTCGGGCGAGGCCATATCCGTAACCGTAACGTGGGCACCCTGGCGGAGCAGCCATCTTGCTACCCCTAGCCCGCCGCCGTGAACCCCCAGCCCCATCACGAGGATGCGCTTGCCGTATAGATTCACCCTACTGCTCCGACGTCTCGACCACCACCGCAGGCTGCGTATTAGCGCGCTGGGTGTCGGGGCTGGGTCGGGCAAAGGTAATTGCCAGTGAGATCCCGATCATTGCCGCCACCGTGCCGATCAGCACAAAACGCTGTGTCACCTGCACCTGGCTCCAGCCCAAGAGTTCAAAGTGGTGGTGGAGGGGGGCCATTCTAAAGATCCGTCGGCCCTCGCCGTAGCGGTATTTCGTCCACTTGAAGTAACCGGTCTGCAAGAGGCTTGAGAGCGCCTCAACAATGAAGATCACCCCAACCACAGGGAGCAGCAGCCACTGCTGCGACTGGAGTGCTACTAGGGCAAGCACCGCACCCAGGGCCAGAGAGCCAAGGTCGCCCATAAAGACCTGAGCGGGATGGGCGTTGTACCAGAGGAAGGCCGCGCAGGCACCCACCAGCGTGAAGCAGAACGCCATCAGGTTCGTCAGCCGTGGCTCGGCCAGAAAGGTCATCACGCCATAGGCGGCGAAGGCCATCGTCAGATTCCAACCGGCCAAGCTATCGAGGCCGTCGGTGATATTCACCGCATTAGAGATGAAGACAATGATCAGCGTGGCAATCGGAATGAACCAAACCCCGATATTACGCTCACCGATGAAGGGGATCTGTACTAAACCATCGTGTTCCAGGCCGAAGGGCTTGGGCAGGTAGAGGGCCAGACTCGCGATGAAGGCCACCGCCAGCATCAGCAGAAACTTATAGCGTACCGTAAAACCGTAGGTCTTCGATGTAGCCTTGGTGAGAGTCATCCAGTCGTCAATACCGCCCAGAACCGCGAAACTGACCAGCACCGCCAGGGGCAGCAGCATTGACCAGCGGTCAACGAGGTTAAACAATACCGTGAGCAACACCACGGTGCTGACGATCATGACCCCGCCCATCGTGGGCGTACCCACTTTCGTCAAATGGCTCTGCGGTCCGTCAGTGCGGATCTGCTTGCCGAGCTTGTGATGGTGGGCGAACTTCACCCACCACCCACCGACAAAGAGCGTCAGCACAAACGCCGCTGCGGCCAGTAGCAGGGCGCGGGCCATATCCTGCACCAGCACCGCACGTAGAACATCCACTTACTTCTCCTCTTCGACCCGGTGTTGGAGTGCTGCGACGATATGCTCAAGCTCCATTCCGCGTGACGCCTTAATCAAAACTTGGTCGCCTGGCTGGAGCAGGGCGAGGGCGGCACTGGACGCCTCCGCATTCGTGTCGAAGGTCATGATCTGACTGGCGGGCAAGCCCGCCGCCTGAGCAGCCTCCGCAATCCATCTGGCCCGCTGGCCGACCGTTATCAGGAGTTGGACAACCTCGGCTGCCTGCTGACCGATCTGGTAGTGGCTCTCCTCCTCGGCTGTCCCCAGTTCCAGCATATCGCCCAGGATGGCTACCCGTCGCCCGTCGGTATCAGCGAGTACGTCGAGCGCGGCGAGCGACGAGAGCGGTGCCGCGTTGTATGAGTCGTCAATCAGGGTTGAGCCATTGGCACCGGGCAGCACGCGCAGCCGGGGTTGGACATCAGGGGAACTCAGGCCAGCGACCATCTCGTCCCAGCCCATGCCCATAATCAGGCCAACGCTGATTGCGGCAAGGGCGAGATAGACGCTGTGCCGCCCGATGAGCGGCAGTCGGAGATCCAGACTTACATCACCATAGTGGACGCGCAGGCCGATCCCGTCAAGCCCATAGCTCACCACCTGATCGGCCCAGAGGGTCGCCGTGGGTGTGAGCCCAAAGGTGAAGATATGGGCGCTGGTGAGATTCGCCATCGCCGCCACCCGCTCATCATCCGCGTTCAGCACCGCCCAGCCGTCGCTTGCGAGCGACTCGGGCAACTCGCCCTTGGCCTGAGAGATCGCCTCGATTGTTTTAAGGCGTTCGAGGTGTGACGGGCCGACATTCGTTACCACACCGATCTGTGGCCGGGCGAGACTCGCCAGGAAACGAATCTCGCCCGGCGCCCACATCCCCATCTCTAGCACCGCCACCTCGTGATCCGGTGTAAGACTAAGCAGGGATGTGGGGAACGTGGCTTCGCTGTTATAGCTACGTTTACTTTTTAAGGTACGGAATCGGCGGCTGAGAACGGCCGCCACGATATCCTTTGTTGAAGTCTTGCCCACGCTGCCGGTGATACCAACAACGGTCGGCGTAAGTTGCTGCCGATGGTAGACGGCCAGTCGTTGCAGGGCCATCAGCGGGTCGTCTACGGCGATGAAAAGGCATGTTCCGGGGACGGCTTCGACAAGACCCTCACCCGTTGTCGGGTCAACCACAGCCCAGGGCCGCTCGCTCTGGGCCAGAGCCTCGCTCTGGGCCACAACTTCAGCGCGGGAGACCAATGCCCCCGCAGCACCGCGTGTAATCACATCGGCCAGGAAGTGATGTCCGTTGGTGCGTTCGCCGGCGAGGGCGATGAAGAGTGTCCCCGGTTCCACGTCACGGGAATCCGTCACCGCATCACCAAAATCGAGATCCTGCCATTGAGCTGGTATATGGGGCATCTCACGGTATGATCGTGGTTGCACTCCATACAAGATATGAACCAGTCGTAACACGCTGCCCTCCTCACATCCCCATACTGGGATGGCTGCGTCTTCAGGATACAGCCGAGGGCAATTATAGCATCATCCTCCGTAGGGGCTGAATGTGGGATCTAATGTGAAGATAGCCGATAGCCGATAGCCGATAGCCGGGCATCAGCGGCTCTTTTCATCGGGTGTTGTGCGCGAATCGTACGGTTGTCTGAAGGGTTGATACCGTAAATCGTGTGCATCACTCACCATTCGCCACAGGCGTCGTCACAGGAGTTACCCCTGGAACCTCCTGGCCTGGGACGGCCAGAGCCGGGTCGGGCCGGATTTTCTCGTAGCGCAGGAGCTGGTCTACGATGCGATAGTAGACCGGGATGGCCGTGGTGACACCCCAGATGTCGTCCTTGGGGCGGTCAATCTTCACCAGCACGACATAGCGGGCATCATCGGCGGGGGCAAAGCCCAGCACCGAGCCGATGGTATAGCTTTCATCGTAGCCACCACTCTCCAGCGGGATGGATGAAGTACCGGTTTTCGCGGCCACCTGGTAGCCCGGCACCAGCCATTGGTCGCCGTTGCTGCCCGTTTTCGTCGCCCAGACCACCGGGGCGTAATGGTTGGCCGAGTTCACCAGCATACGTCGGATTGTCCACGCCACCCCCTGATCAATAGGCTGGCTGGTTTTTGTAGGCGTAGTGTCGGTGCAGCGATCAGCATGGCAGCGCCGCTCGACAATATAGGGCTTCATCATCACGCCATCGTTGGCGATAGCGCCAGCGGCCTGTACCATCTGGAGGGGCGTGACGGAAATACCCTGGCCGTAAGCGTTCGTGAGCAGACCAATACCGTTATAGGCGGCAGTACCCCAGCTATTGACAATACCGCCCTCTTCGCCGCCTAGATCAACTCCCGTTGGCTTTCCAAAGCCAAAATTACTTACCATGCTGTAGAACTTCTCCGGCCCGGTCATCTCGTTGAGCATAAGTGCGCCCACGTTACTGGAGAAGTAGAGCATATGGGCCGGGTCAATCATCCCATTGCCCCCGCCATCCCAATTGCTCAGCGATTGGTTGAAGCGGTAGACGGTGCCTGTGTCGTTGACCTGCGTATCGGCGGTGAAGCTGTGGGTTTGCAGACCAGCAGCCACCGTGATCATCTTGAAGGTGCTGCCTGGCTCGTACAGGTTGCTGATCGCCGGGTTACGCCCGTAGACATCAACCGGGTACTCGCCGTAGCGGTTTGGGTCGAAAGTGGGCAGACTGGCCATGCCGCGAATCGCGCCAGTCTTCGGATCGAGGACGATAACACTCCCGCCGTCGGCGTGGTGTTGTTCAATGGATTTTTGGAGTTCGCGCTCGATCACATATTGCACCAGCGGGTCAATGGTGAGGGTCAGGTTAGCCCCATTGCGCGCCGGGATAGTGCGCGATGGCGCAATAGCAATCGGGTTCTTCTTCGGGTCAAACTCCGCTTGCACGCTGCCATTGATTCCCTGGAGTTGATCATTATAGAAACCCTCGACGCCGCTGATTCCGTCGCCGTTATTGTTTGCGGCACCGATGACCTGGGCGGCAAAGACGCCTTGGGGGTAGACGCGACGCGGCTCGTACTGCCACTGGAGTCCGGGCGCGTTCAGTGCGTCAACCTTCGCGGCCACTTCCGGCTCAAGCCAGCGCGCTAGCAGGAGCCAGTAGTGATCTTTGTCGGTAAGCGCCTTGAGAATGTCCTGCGTATCTTTGTTTAAGAGAGCCGACAGCGCCAGAGCAAGGGTCGGAGCCTGTTCTGGCTTGACCTGAGCGGGCACAACCCAGAGGCTCTCGCGATCCACGTCCATGGCCAGCACATTGCCAAAATGATCCGTAATCAGACCGCGCTGGGCCTGGATGGGTACCTGTTGATCAATCTCGGCCCGCGCCTTGGCCGTGAGTGTCTCGTGCTGGGCCACCTGGAGATCGGCAAGGCGAACGATCACCCGTGCAACCAGCAGAAGGCAGAGCAAAAGGACGGCGTTGATCCGCCAACGCTCAAGCCGCACGCGAGTAGGTGGCGCAGCGGCGGCTGGTTGGGTTCGCGGCGAGTTGGTGGTGCGTGTGGCCATAAACAATCTTATGGGAAGGTTTCAGGTGCCGGGTTTCAGGTATCAGGCCGAGCGTATCAGAAAGCCTTGCATATGCCTAAAAGGGTTTCACGGTGCCTTCGTGTAAAAACCTTCCCTCATCTCTCTGAGGCGGGGATATTCAGATAGCGCACTTGGTCAGGCGTGATGGGGCGCAGGCCAAGTTGCTCGGCACGGCGGCGGATCAGATCAAGCGAGTGGGCGTGAGCCTCGCGCACCTGGAGTTGGGAGCGCTCACGGATCAGGATCGTCTTCTCGGTTTCAAGGTGTGAGATCGCGTAGCCCTTCGTAGCTACCACGCCGGTCTGGGCCAGGACAATCAGGCTCATCAGGGCTAGAATAAGCACGAGTCCGAACAGGTAGCGACTACCATCGAGGCGTACGTAGTGTGAGATACGGATCCGTCGCTCACGGGCTTGACGGATCGAGGAGATATGCTGTGTGTTAACGGCCATGATGTGCTCCGTATAACGGCCCTCCCGGGCCACCTGCTACAGTTTCTCGGCGACCCGTAGCTTGGCGCTGCGGGATCTGGGGTTGGTGGCCAACTCAGCCTCGCTGGCCTCGATGGGTTTTCTCGTGATGATTCGTAGGCGGGCAGGGCGCTCATTTGCGCTGCCGCCATAGCCCGACTCGGCCCGGAAGAAGTGCTTAACGATCCGATCTTCCAGTGAATGAAAGCTGATCACGGCCAGACGCCCGCCGCTGCGGAGCAGATGGATGGCCTGCGGCAGAGCTTGCTCTAGCTGTTCAAGTTCGGCGTTGACCGCAATGCGTAGCGCCTGGAAGGTGCGCGTTGCCGGGTGGATGCGGTCGTGTCTGCCGCGCCCAATGGCCCTGGCCACCAGGGAGGCCAGTTCGGCAGTGCGGCTGAACGGTGTCTGCTGGCGACGTTCAACAATCAGGCGCGCAATCCGCCGCGAGCCGCGCTCCTCACCGTAGCGGAAGATAATATCGGCCAGAGCCACCTCATCGAGACTATTCACGAGATCTGCGGCTGTGAACCCACGGGTCGGGTCAAGGCGCATATCCAGCGGGCCATCGTTGCTGAAGGCGAAGCCACGGGCGGCACTGTCGAGTTGATGTGACGAAACTCCCAGGTCGAGCAGAATGCCATCAACCGCGTCAACACCCGCGCTTCGGGCGATAGCGGTCATCTCAGCGAATCGTCCGTGGTGAAGCGTATAGCTTTCGGGCGGTAGATTTGCAGCCACAAGGCGATCCTGCGCCGCCGCGAGGGCCACCGGGTCGGCATCAATACCGAGCAGGCGACCGCCGGGTTGCGCCGCGCTCAGCAGGGCCAGGGCGTGGCCTGCGCCGCCGAGCGTCCCATCCAGATACACCCCGCCGGGCTGCGGCTGCATGGCCGCCTGTACTTCATGGGGCAGGACAGAGATGTGTTTGAATTGCAGATGGGGGATTGCCGATTGCAGATTGTGTTCTTCCACGATTATATTTCCACGTCCAATCTGCAATCCTAAATCCTAAATCCCCAGGGCCGCCAACTGCTCCGCAATCCCGGCCCCGCTGGTGTCGAGTTGATCCATCACCGTGCGCCAGCGCTCGGACGACCAGAGTTCAAAGTAGGTATCCATGCCGGTAATGACTACCTGCTCACTAATCCCGGCGTACTCACGCAGATTCTGCGGAACAAGGATACGCCCCTGACGGTCAACCTCGACCTCAGCAGCGTTGGAGAAGAGCATGCGGCGCAGGTTGCGGGCCTCAAGGTTGCCAAGCGAAAGGCTGCTCACCTTCTGGGCAAGCTGCTGCCAGACGTGGCGAGGGAATGCCTGCAAGCACAGATCGAATCCCCGCGTGAGAACCATGCCCTCGCCAAGCTCCTCGCGGAACCGGGCAGGTATGGCGACCCGACCCTTATCATCAATACTGTGCTCGAACTCTCCAAGAAACACAGGAACCCCTCAGTGTTAAATCATTTCGCACAGCAAATTCGTTCGTATTCCCCACTTGGCCCCACTTTTCCCCACCTTTTCCCCCATTATATACCACTCGACAGACAATTTCAAGCTTCCAAGGGCATTCATTAGCATTCTGTGATATTTTGATGTAGGTAGTACTCTTTACACCCGTACTACTCTTTACACCCGTAGAATATGATACAATTGTTCGATAATATGACGTTCAGAGGAAAAAAAACGATGAGTGACCCATCGGGCGAAGGGCTGACCCACCTGGATGCTCACGGGCGGGCGCACATGGTAGATGTGGGGGCGAAGGCGGAGACGCAGCGCGAGGCGATTGCGCGTGGGCGGATCGCAATGTGGCCAGAGACAATGCGGATGATCGTTGAGGGGGCAACTCCAAAGGGCGATGTCCTGGCGGTAGCGCGGGTGGCCGGGATTATGGCGGCCAAGCGTACCGCCGAGCTGATTCCACTTTGTCATACGCTGCTGCTCACCCACGTGAGCGTGCAGATTGTACCTGATGCGGCGGGGTGCGGTCTGGAGATTGAGGCTACGGTGCGAACATACGGGCAGACTGGGGTGGAGATGGAGGCGCTGATGGCGGTGAGCATGGCTGCCCTAACGATCTATGACATGTGCAAGGCGGTGGATCGTGGGATGCGGATCGGCGAGATCCGTCTGGCTGAGAAGCGTGGCGGGCGCAGTGGGGATGTCGTGCGCGAGTAGCGTGCGGGTCGCACGCCACCCCTACGCATCGGGAGGAATGGTGTGAGCGAGGGCCGTACGCAACTGCGCAACGGTGGCCATAAGCTCCTCGGTGCGATACATGTGGCGGAGAACGGTCTCCTCAAGCGTACCACGCCAGCGCCGAAGATCGCTGATCCGACGGGCCAGTTGCGGGTCTGTCTCCTGTTTGGCCTCCAGTATACCGATCTGTTGCTCTAACTCCGAAAGCGTCCAGGCAATGTCAGCGAGTGATGCGTTTGCACTTTTGTACTGGCTGAGTTGGTCGCGGTATTGCTGATGCAACTGCTCGCGTCCATCGCCAGAATCTGGTTTAGTGTGTTCCACGCTCTACCTCCTACCCGTGCCTGTCCTGTAGAACTCCCCATCAGCATAGCATATGCGGGTTGTTCCATGAGGTCTTGACAACGAACATAAGTTCTTATATAATAGAAACCAACCCCGCATGGACGTCCATGACATCCCTCGCGACGATCAAAGGATTCTGACGATGAGTACACTATTTCTGATGTGGTACGACGACAACCCGAAGTTGACGGTGGCGATGAAGATCGAGGACGCGATTGGGGCTTACCGCAACCGATTCAGAACTGTGCCCACACTGGTGCTGGTGAACGAGGAGGATGTTATCGAGGTGGAGGGCGTCCAGGTACGCGGAGTCACGACGGTTCGCCGTAACACCGTGTGGGTGGGGCTGGATGGCGAAAAACACGATCGCCTTGTCGAAGATCCCAGTGCGAAGGTAGCGAAGATTGCGAATACGAGGCCGCGAAAGCGTGGCGCACCGTAGAGACGCCCCGGTGGGGCGTCTACGATATGGGGCGTCTACGATTTTCCGTCGAGGACGGCGATCCCGTGGAGAGCGTAGGGATTGGCGGGATCGAGGGCGAGGACGTTCTCTAAGGCGGTGCGCTGGTCGTCGGGGTCGTCCACGGCTCCACTAAGCCAAAGCCAGGCTTCGGTGGCTTCCTCATCCTCACTGACCACCCGCATAAGCAGGTCGAGTGCGCGGGTCTTGTCGCCATTGGTAAGGGCAACGGCCCCCTCGTAGAGCCACTCGGCATGGTGTTCTTTCATGTTCGCTCCTCTAGGGCAATTCTTTGGACGTTCGTTTCTCAAAGAAAAGGCTGTGGATGTCGGGTTGGTACGGGCCGAAGGGGACAATCTCCGTAAAACCCATACGCCGATACAGGCCGATGGCCTCGTGCTGGAGAACGCCGGTCTCTAGGCGCAGAATGGGTACCCCTTGCTGATGGGCGTATGACTCCAGATGGGTGAGCATGAGCTTGCTGAGGCCCAGGCCACGGTACTGTGGACGAATGAACATACGTTTCACTTCGCCGTACCCGTCGGCGTAGATTTTTACCCCGCCGCACCCGACGGGCGCGGCGTTGACGCGCAGCACAAAGAAAGCTACCTCCTCGGCGATCAGGCTCTCGATGCTCAGACCGTGATGGCTCTCGATGGGGTACATCGGAATCAGCAGGTCGTCAAGCTCACCCACCAGAGCGGTGGCCTCGGGGGTATCGGGACGCTCCGGGGCGATAGTGACAGACATGAGAGTGTTCACCTCAGCCATCCAAGCGATTCGCGCACAACGCCGCGATGAAAACGGACCGTAGGGGCGCGTCGCGACGCACCCCTACCCGACACCCGCCTATTTCCACCTCAGGGAACACATGGCGTATCGGGGTACACCGTGATCTGCCCCGATGCGCCTACAATGTCGGCATACATTGCGGGGTCGGTGACGCCCTCGGTGATAATGGCGAGGGCGTGGGTGTGCGGGCCAATGCTCAGGCGAGCGCGGGCATCAGCGGCGGCGGCGTTATCCGCACACAGGGAGAGCAACCCGGCCACCCCGGCGGCCCCCGTCTCACCGGCGACGACACCCTCGGCGGCGAGGGCGCGTATCGCGGTGCGAGCGAGATCATCGGATACCGCCAGAGCCGCGTCGAGTCCGGCATGAAGCGTGGGCCACGCCACGGGTGAGGGTACGCCGCAGTTGAGGCCGACCATGATTGAGCGGTGCGGGCCAGGTACCTCGGTGATCTGACCGGCGCGCAGGGATGCCAGAATGCAGGCTGCATGATCCGGCTCAACCCCCACAATGATGGGACCGCCGCTGTGGCGTCGGTAGTAGCCGATCATCGCTGCGGCCAGGGCACCCACGCCCATTTGCACAGTCACAAGGTCGGGGCGTCCTCCCAGGGCGGCGGTGATTTCCTGAAAGATCGTGCCGTAGCCGACGATTACATCACGGGGGGTCTCCGCGTAGCCCGGCCACGCCGTATCGGAGATAACCAGAGCCAGCGGGCCAGCGGCGGCGGCCGACCGGGCCACCGCATCGTCGTAGCTGCCGTGTACGATCTCAAGCTCGGCACCCTCACCGACAATGGCATCCATACGTGCGGGAGCCATATCGGCAGGGACAAAGATCCGCGCCCGCAGACCAAGGAGCGCGGCCATACGTGCCACCGCTCGCCCGTGGTTGCCATCGGTGGCGGCCAGTAGTGCCAGGGGGCGCAGATGAGCCACAGCGGCGCGCAGATCGTCAATATTTTCCCAGATCGGTTCGCCGCCGAGTCGCGTGCAGAGCGCCCGATAGGTGGCATATGACGCGCCCAGGATCTTGAACGAGGGCAAGCCAAGGCGATCCGTCTCCAGTTTGAGCGATAGCCTGCCGATGCCCAGTTGCGCCGCGAGGTCGGGGGCATCAACCAGGGGTGTGGGCGTGTAGCCGGGCAGACGTCGGTGGAAATCCAGGGCAGCGGGGATTGCCCGCCGCGTGTTGTAGAAAATGTCCATGGCTCAGTGCCTCAATGCTCTAAGATATTGAGGACGCGCTGCACCAGTGCGGTGTCGCTGGGATCAAGCCCGTAGAGCAGCGGACCAGGGCGGCGCTCGCCCTGCCAGATCTTCTGCACCGGGCGGCGGACGCGCCAGCCCTTACGCTCCAGATCCTCCAGCGCAATCTCCACATCAGCGCGTTCAGACTCATCGCCTCGGGCCACGGCGGCAATCGCGTGGAGCAGCGGCTCGAACTGTTGTACGGCGGTGTTAGCCTGTTCCTCGCTGGCATCACTGATCACCCCGGCTGCCGTGAGCCGCTCGTAGATCACCTGCTGCTCGGCAACCGGCAGGGCGTCGAGGGCGTCCTGAAGCCCCGCGCCGTTGCCGTACTCTAGGGCAATGCGCACGGGGGACGGCAGGCTGCGCAGGAAGACCGGGTCGAGGACGCTGGCCACATCATTGGCGGCGAAGCGGTGGCGCTCAGCAAACTCGGTCAGGCCAATGTCGTCGAAGATCGTAGCGGCCTGCTCCAAGTAGGTACGTGCTAGGTCGGCCCGACCCTTGCGGCGCAGCGCCCAGCCGTAGTTGCCGGTCTGGGCGGCGGCGCTGTAGAAGTCACCGGCGGCCCAGTAGAGTCGCACTGCCTGGTTGAGCAGGTCGGTGGCCTCAGGCAGACGGTTCTGGTCAATCAGCGTGCGCCCACGAGCCACCAGGGCGTCGGCTTGGGCTTTTGGATGAGTGTTGCTCATAGTGTTGGGGTGTAGCAGGCCGCATCCGGAAATTGTAAGCTTAGGCTTGCCAGATTATGCACGGGACAGCAGCCTAGCCCATTTTAACATAGGCACTAGCCTGGACGGTGGAGGACGTGAACAGGGCTGATACAAAGTCAGTGAACCCCCTCTCCCTCTCCCCCTGCCCCCTCTCCCACAAGGGGAGAGGGGGTATTTCGCACCAGAAAGAGATCTGGCTCCCCTCCCCCCGCGTGGGGGAGGGGCTGGGG